>ENA-OPCE01001087-OPCE01001087.1-human-gut-metagenome-genome-assembly--contig:-NODE-1087-length-18534-cov-3.178581_pt1 | contig 18534 bp, 10 predicted proteins | sample MGYA00241247_ERZ501474 | MGnify/ENA primary metagenome ERZ501474 (study PRJEB25962, sample SAMEA2042572) | human gut metagenome | biome: human gut; feature: human-associated habitat; material: faeces... | reverse complement strand
CCCGGACGAATAACACCGGCAGGCTGTCCGATAGAATTCCGTTCAAATTGTCCGTCCTTCACGCGCTTCACTACTCCGTCGTTGTACTTCACAATCAGGAAAGTGCCCAGTTGCTTCCAAGTATCAAAAGTACTCTGGGCGGTCATATTAGTATAGTTAGTCAGGAAAGCGATTGCGGCATTCTTATCTTTTGCCAGCAATTTGGCAGCCATTTCTTCAATACCTTCCTGCGCATTATTAAAGGTCGTTTCCATCTCTTTCTGAGTTGCACGCACGTCACCGATCATCAGATCATAACGTGGATAGACCATATTAGACACCCAGTTGAAAATCCAGAAAGCGGAATTCCAGGAGAAAGTGATGTAATCTGCGCCATCTACACGTGTATAGCATAACGGAGCTTTCGTCGTACAGCAATAAACAGGAGTAAATACGGCCATATTCGCATCGTCCACTCCAAACCAAAGAACTCCGCCTATGGGGTCCGGCTTGTTGGCACGCATTTGTGCAACAAATACGAAGCCACTTTGTTGAGTCGAAATCGGACGTTCGTTAAAATACTCCTTATCACCTACCTTGAAATTCAGTGGAGAAAGGCGGTACGGGGTTTTATAAGGACCGGCACCGAAATCATTGGAAATATCAAGCGGTGTTCCTTCGTAGTGGTCACGCATCATATCTTTCACGTCCTGTACGGAAAGTTTACGGTTCGGCTTTACGAAAAGAGGCATCGGAGTATCTGTCTTTCCTTCGATATAAGGAAGATAGTCATTTCCATGGTCAGTATATTTATTGAAATAGCTCCACACACGGGCTTCGCAGAAGCGACGGGCACCGAAATCAAGGGGCGCATAAGCCTCAGCAAAGCTGAAATCCTTGTTCACTCCATTGAAGTAACCTTTCTCGCGAGCGAAGGAAATCACATCCGGAGAAGTGATACAGTTTTCTTTGTCGTTCATGTCAAACTGATGAATACGGGATTGATTGGCATGAGCCGAAATACAGTCATCCGGTACACGTACAGCCACCCAGACGGCACCACGTACCCCCGGCCCCTTACCGATCATTTCCATAATCCAGATTTCATTCGGATCGGCAATCGTAAACGATTCCCCTCCACTATAATAGCCATATTGCTGTACCAAATCAGTCATGATACGGATCGCCTCGCGAGCAGAACGTGAACGTTGCAATCCGATATAAATCAGACTTCCGTAGTCGATGATTCCGGTAGAATCTGCCAGTTCCGGACGTCCGCCGAAGGTGGTTTCACCGATAGTCACTTGAAATTCATTCATATTGCCAGTCACATTATAAGTCTGGCGTGCCTGTTCGATTTCGCCCAAATACTTACCCGTATCCCATTCATAGACTTTCAACATCGTCCCTTTGGGATATGTAGCAGCCGGATAATGATAAAGCTCACCAAACAGGCCATACGAGTCGGCCGAATAGGAAACAATAGTCGAACCGTCAGTCGAAGCATTTTTGCCGACAATCAGGTTCGTACAAGCGAAAGAATTCGCCAAAGCCGCCAAAAACAGGACAGCAGATAGAATGATTCTTTTCTTCATATATAATACATTTTAATAGTTTACCAAACAAAGGTTTCCTTCGAAACGGTCTGATTTCCACAAGCATCCGTGACAGTCATTTCTACGGTATGCTTGCCGCCTTTCTTCACATGTTTCGGGTCAAGCACACATTCCCAGTAAGACTTTACAATATTGGGACGACCGAAAAGTGCATATTCACCGTCAATCGTTCCCCGATAGGAAGCGATACCTGCTCCTTCATCTTTCAGCCGATAGACAATCTTTCCGTTTCGTCCCCACAAGTTCTTGTTAACAGGTATAATTTCCGGAGGAACAGTGTCCAAAGCAACCGTATATGTGCCCAGTTCACGAATAGATGCTTTCATAAATCCATCTTCGTACTTCCCTCCTACGCTGTATTTAGTCCCTTTAGGGGTCACTCGCGCCACGTAATATTTCGTAGTGTCCGCCACTGGTTTGCGCCGCAATCCGATTCGCAATTCACAGCTTGCATGTAGCGGGACCGGCTTATCATTCAACTGATAGGTAAATGCGACCGCTCCGCTATCCGCTTTTATCTGATATTGAAGAGGTACATTATCATATAGCATTCCCTTCGGAACAACCAGACTCAACCCCGGTTCCTGCAGATAATTCGTCTTATCCCAGGCAAAGAAGTATTTTTCCCGATGATTCAATGGTTCAATCGGCTGTTTCTTGCCACGTACCGTAAAGTGATAGCGGGAAGTATTGCCAAAAGCATCTTTCAATGTATATTGAAACTGATAATCCCGTTCTTCGTCAATCGTTACCAAACCACGGTTATCGTTCGAGGCTTTCAACAACCGTAATGTATTTCCGGGATCAATAAAGGATTTCATGTACTGCCCATACGTCCAGGAGTTTATCATTCGGTTTTCTTCCTGCGAAAAGCGGTCTACGGTGCTACGGAACACTTCTGTACCATCTACTGTAAGTACTACGGAATACACTCCATAATGATTATTTACCCCGTCCATGTAGTCATACGCTTTGATACCTGTGCCGATTACCCCCCATGCTTCCACCGGATGTTCACTGTTCGGCAGAATCGTTTTATTTTCCTGACTTCCACTGACCACTCCTTTGCCAAGCTGCGGAAAAAGCATGATTCCATCCGCTTTCGGGGCACGTGTATCTTTCAGATTCTTTTTAAAGAAAGGCATAGGATCGATATAGTCTCCCGTCTCCGTCTCGAACACATCCAGATGAAGATGCGGTCCGAATGAGTATCCGGTATTCCCACTCAACGCAATCCGCTGTCCGGCTTTCACCGGATATTCATCGGGTTCGGGGATGATTTCTACTTCCCAGTTCTCATTTTCATATTGAAGTTTCTTTACCCTTTCGGCAATAGGAGACAGAAAAGCGCTCAAATGGCGGTTGATAGTGGAATAGCCGTTGTGATAGCAGACGTCAAGCACATACCCCGAACCATTGGTAACACGTATACGTGAGATATACCCGTCAGCAAGTGCCCGAACCGGTTTGCCGATTGTTCCTCCCGTCTTAAAATCTAATCCGCCATGAAAGTGATTGGAACGAATTTCTCCGAAGTTTCCACTCAATGTAAGGGGAAAGTCGAAAGGTGGCACAAAGGCAGCCTGCTTTTTTTCCTGTGCATACCCCTCCACGCAACAGGCCAATAATAAAGCAGCAATATATCTTTTCATTATCTTCTTCACTTTTTTACTCCTGCAAATGTACATTATTCCAACTAGATTACGAAATATCCGGGAAGAATGATAGCAGATGAACCTAGTTAATAATTCCTTTTATTATTATATTCGCAACTAAACTGTAATCATTATATTATTAATATTATTACTTTTGCGGCTGTTTTTAATAATAATTAAAAGTAAAAGGACTTAATGAGAATGTATGTAAAGGTAATGGCAGCGGTCATTGCATGTATATTGCTGAGTGGAGAAGCGTACTCAGCACTTGCAACTACCCCTGCTACAGAAAATCTGAGTTGGTTCAAAAAGAAAAAGAAAAAAAATTCAGAAGAAGAGAGAGTAAAAAGCGACTACGAGAAATTAGTGGAAGGCAGCAGTGTTAAAAAAGGGATGTTTGCCGTTTATCAAAAAAAGAACGATTATTATTTTGAGGTTCCCACATCATTGCTAGGGCGCGATTTACTTGTTGTCAACAAGTTACAACGAGTACCGGCTGAATTGAACGATGCTGGAGTAAACCGGGGTGTAAATTATGAAAATCAAATGATTTGCATGGAATGGGACAAAGCAACCGGGAAACTGATGTTCCGCCAACAACGCCCGTTACCTCTGGCTCCTCAGACGGATGCTATTTTCCGTTCGGTTAAGGACAATTTTATATCACCGCTTATTGCCGCATTCAAGATAGAGGCTGTCAATCAGGACTCTACAGCATTGGTGATCAAGATCAACGACATCTATGACGGTACGGAAACCAGCATTAATAATGTATTTACCAATATCAATCTGGGAACATCGGCTATTAAAAATCTATCACGTATCTTATCCGTGAAATCCTTTCCGAACAATGTAGTTGCCACTTCCGAGCTAACTACTAAAGTGACGGAAGGAACAACAAGCGTATATGTAACGGTAGAAGTCAGTTCTTCTATCCTTCTGCTACCTGAAACTCCAATGATGGGACGTTTTGATAATCAGAAAATAGGTTATTTCACCAATCCGCTATTGAGTTTCAGCGATGCACAGCAAAGAACGGATAAAAAGCAGTTTATCACCCGTTGGCGTATGGAACCCAAACCGGAAGACCGGGAGGCTTACCTGAAAGGAAAGGTGGTAGAACCCGCCAAACCAATCGTATTCTATATTGACAATTCCACACCTTATCAATGGCGCAAATATATAAAAAGAGGTATTGAAGACTGGCAGATCGCTTTTGAAAAAGCCGGATTCAAGAATGCAATCATCGCCATTGAAGTTACCGATAGTATGGAAATAGATATGGATGACGTGAACTATTCCGTACTGACCTACGCAGCTTCAGAAAAGAAGAATGCGATGGGACCTTCTTTGTTAGACCCCCGTTCCGGAGAGATTCTGGAAGCAGACATCATGTGGTGGCACAATGTGCTCTCTATGGTAAGCGAATGGATTACAGTACAGACCGGAACTGTTTGCCCGGAAGCACGCAGCGTGCAGTTGCCGGATTCACTATTGGGTGATGCTATCCGCTTTGTTGCCTGCCACGAGGTAGGGCACTCTTTGGGATTGCGTCACAACATGATGGGATCGGCAGCGTTCCCAACTGATTCCTTACGTTCCGCAACGTTCACTTCCCGATTAAATTCCACCGCTTCTTCTATTATGGACTATGCCCGCTTCAACTACATAGCCCAACCGGGAGATGGCGTGAAGGTTCTTTCCCCGCATATCGGTCCTTACGATATCTTTGCCATCGAATATGGATATCGCTGGTACGGAAAAAATAGTCCGGAAGAAGAAAAAGATATCTTATTTGATTTCCTGAGCAAGCATACCGACCGTCTTTATAAATATAGTGAAGCACAGGATGTACGTGATGCCGTTGATCCACGTGCACAGAATGAAGATTTAGGCGATGATCCCGTACGTTCTTCCTTACTTGGCATTGACAACCTGAAACGCATCGTTCCGCAAATCCTTCAATGGACTACTACCGGAGAAAAAGGACAGACTTACGAAGAAGCCTCACGCCTCTATTACGCGATTATCAATCAATGGAACAACTATCTGTATCACGTACTAGCCAACATCGGTGGTATCTATATTGAAAATACAATTGTAGGAGACGGTGTCAAGACTTATACATTCGTTGAGAAAGAGAAACAACAAGCTTCACTAAAATTTCTGATGGATGAAGTATTAACATATCCTAAATGGCTGTTTGACACGGAAGTAGGACAATATACTTATCTACTTCGTAATACTCCCATCGGAAAACAGGAGAATGCTCCTACGCAAATCTTAAAGAACGCCCAAGCCTATATCCTTTGGGATTTACTAGGCAACACCCGTTTGATGCGTATGATAGAGAATGAGTCTGTCAACGGAAAAAAAGCCTTCACAGTAGTGGAGCTTATGGACGGACTTCATAAAAACATTTTCGGTATTACCGAACGTGGTGGCATCCCCAACGTAATGGAACGTTCTTTGCAGAAAAACTTCCTCGATGCATTACTTACAGCAGCCGCAGAACCCGAAGCTGTAAAAATCAACAAGAAGATTGCAAATGAGCATTTCCTGCTTGACCATGCCACTCCTTTCTGCAGCTGTTATGCAGCCGAACAACGGGCACTTCGCCAAGAAGACCGAATGGGCGCTCCACGTGTGCTTAACTTCTATGGTAGTCAGCTCAACCGTATTTCTGATGCTATCTCGGTGAAACGCGGAGAGCTATTACGTATCAAGAAATTGTTGCAGAGCCGTCTCGGCACTTCTGATACTGCTGCACGCTATCATTATGAGGATATGATTCTACGTATTAATACGGCTTTGGGAATCAAATAAAACAAAATCAATCACTTTAACAATCTATATTGATGAGAAAAAAATATTTATACGTTCTTATATGTTTTCTTGTTAGCACGTTGGCTACAGCCAACGCTGCTAATCGCACAATCACCGGAGTCGTCATATCCGGTGAAGACAATGAACCTCTAATCGGTGCTTCTGTATATGTTAATGCAGACGATTTGAAAAAAGCCGGAGTATCACAGACTTCTCTAGGTACTATCACTGATATGGATGGTAAATTCTCCATTTCCATTCCGGAAAAGGTGACCAGACTACATTGTAGTTATATAGGTTTTGAAGAACAAAATATCGTGTTGCAAGCTGGAAAAGATACTTATCGTATTGTCCTTCAAGCTTCATCACACACACTAGGAGACGTAGTAGTAACTGGTTATCAAGAACTGGAACGTCGTAAACTGACTGCCGCTATCGCTAAAGTAGACGTTACAGACGGAATGGTAGGCGCAGCAAAAAGCATCGACCAGGCATTAGCCGGACAAGTGGCGGGTGTAGCCGTTACGACAACTTCCGGTGCACCAGGAGCTCCTGCACGTATTCGTATTCGTGGTACAGCTTCATTGAATGGAACACAAGACCCATTATGGGTATTGGATGGAATACCTTTGGAGGGGACAGATATTCCAGAGATTAACAAAGATAACGATAATGACATTGTAAATATGTCACAATCTTCTATCGCAGGTTTGAGCCCAAACGACATTGAAAGCATTACGATATTAAAAGATGCAGCTGCTACTGCCATTTATGGCGCACGTGCTGCAAATGGTGTAATTGTGGTAACAACCAAAAGAGGAAAAACCGGAAAACCTGTTATTAACTTCAATACTAAATTGACTTATACTCCAAATCTCAATACTTCACGGCTCAACTTACTAAACTCGGAAGAGAAAGTCGATTTGGAACTTCAATTATTAAAAGAAGCACGGTTTGACATATTATGGGGATTAACAGATCCGATACCGGTATTTCCTGAAAAAGGAAAAGTTGCTGCTATCATGAAACAATATAACTTAATAGACATCTATAAAGAACAGGGGTGGAACGGACTGACACCTGAAGCCCAAAATGCTATAAACAAACTGAAAACAATCAATACAGACTGGAATGATATATTATTCAGAGATGCTTTCACGCAAGAATATAACTTTAGCATTTCCGGTGGTAGCGAAAAGGTTACTTATTACAACTCACTTGGTTATGTCAAAGAAAACGGAAATGTACCAGGTGTAAGCATGAGCCGTTTTAATCTGACCAGTAAAACGTCTTACCAAATCAACAAAATATTAAAAATTGGAATGTCTATTTTTGCCAACAGACGCAAGAATAACACATTTATGACTGATACTTACGGACTTATTAACCCTATATATTATTCACGTATCGCCAACCCTTACTTTGCTCCGTTTGACGAACAAGGAAACTACCTTTACGATTACGACGTAGTCAGAAGTAATGAAACAGATGAAAAGCAAGGCTTTAATATATTCGAAGAACGAGCAAACACCAATAAAGAATCTGTCACCACAGCCATCAATTCTATCTTTGATGTTCAGCTACGTTTTAACGATCAGTGGAAAGTTTATTCACAGATTGGTGTGCAATGGGATCAATTGTCGCAAGAAGAATATGCCGGGATAAATTCATATAATATTAGGAATATACGTGAAACCAATAAATATTGGAAAAATGGTGTACAAACCTATCTTATACCAGAAGGAGGCATGCTTAAAACAACTAATAGTACAACCTCACAACTCACATGGAAAATCCAAGGAGAATACAAAAACACATTTGGGGATATACATGACATACAAATAATGGCTGGTTCGGAAATTCGCAAAAACTGGGTAGACAACCAAGCCTCAACCGGATACGGATATGATCCCAAGAAACTAACATTCCAGAATCTCATATTTAAAGATGAAGCACAAGCCAATGATTGGAATCTAAAAACTAAATCGTACAAGGAAAACGCTTTTGCTTCTTTCTTTGCCAATGGTTCATATACTTTAATGAATCGTTATACATTGGGAGGAAGTGTGCGTATGGATGGTTCTGATTTATTCGGAGTAGATAAGAAATACCGTTTCTTACCAATCTATTCGGTAAGCGGTCTATGGCGTTTATCAAATGAGTCGTTCATTAGACAATACAAATGGGTTGATAATTTAGCTCTTCGCCTTTCTTATGGCTTACAAGGAAATATTGATAAGGGAACCTCTCCATTCCTAGTCGGAAAATATGATAATGTGAATATTTTACCTGGTTACAGTGAAGAAAATATTATTATCAATAGTGCTCCCAACAGTAAATTACGCTGGGAAAAAACAGCATCTTACAATTTAGGAATGGATTTTTCCGTACTCAATCAAGCCATCAATCTTAGTGTAGATTACTACTATAGAAAAGGAACAGACTTAATTGGTTCTAAAGCATTAGCTTTGGAAAATGGATTCACTAATATGTCTATAAACTGGGCTAGTATGGAAAATAAAGGTGTAGAAATAAACCTGCAGACACGTAATATCACCACTAAAAACTTCTCTTGGTACACTACTTTCAACTTCGCATATAATCAAAATAAAGTACTAAAAGTACTTACAGATAAAAGCCAAGTGACTCCTAGTCTGGAAGGATATCCCGTAGGTGCAATCTTTGCACTAAAAACAAAAGGTATAAATCCTGATACAGGACAAATCTATCTTGAGAATAAAGAGGGGAAAGCTGTCACTGTAGAAGAGTTATTCAGAATGACATCGAATGAAGATGGTCTTGGCACTTACCAAATAGGACCAAGTACTGAAGAACAAAGAGACTTTTACAGCTATGTTGGAACGTCAGATGCTCCCTACACGGGCGGTTTTCTAAATACGTTCAATTACCGAAATTGGGAACTGAATCTGAATTTTTCATATAATTTTGGAGCACACGTAAAAACAACTCCAAGTTATAATGTATCTGACTTAGACCCAGGGCGCAATATGAATAGAGACATACTGGATAGATGGACACCGGAAAATACAACAGGAAAGTTCCCTGCATTAGCAACGTACAATTACAATCCGGCCGACTACTACTTGTTCAGTACTCGAAATGACATTTACAGATCACTGGATATCTGGGTAAAAAAGCTAAGCTTTGTACGTCTACAAAATATACGTCTTGCTTACCGGGTTCCATCCGAATGGCTTTATAAACTAAGTATCGGCGGAGCAACTGTAGGATTAGAGGCTCGTAACCTATTCGTTATCAGCTCTAATTATGATAATTATATGGATCCGGAATCAATGGGCAACCTATACTCTACCCCAGTTCCCAAATCCATTACCTTCAATCTAAGTCTTAACTTTTAAAAAATATATTATGACAAAGAAAATATATTATATATTCACATTAATAGGAAGCCTGTTATTATCTTCCTGTGATAGTTATTTGGACATACAACCAGTAGGCCAAGTAATTCCCAATACGCTAGCTGAATACAGAGCTTTATTCACAACAGCTTACAATACAGCACTCAATGACAGAGGAATATGCGAAATCAGAACAGATATCGCAACCATATTACAGTCTGATGCCACTTCCAAAAATTCTTTAGGAGATGTTGAAAAATGGAATGATGTTAATCCGAATGCAAGTACGAGACAATTTGGATGGGCGGCCTATTATACCAATATCTATTATGCCAACGCAATCATCGATAAAAAAGATGAAATATCAGAAGGAAGCCAAGAAGATATTAATCAATTAGTTGGAGAAGCTTACCTCATGAGAGCATATATGCATTTCATATTGGTCAATCTTTATGGACAACCTTATACAGCTACCGGAGCATTAGAAACCAAAGCAGTTCCTCTAAAACTCAATACTGATTTAGAAGAAATACCATCAAGAAATACTGTAAAGGAAATATATACCTCTATTTTATCTGATATAGAAACAGCACGGAAACTGATTAATAAAAAAGAATGGGAAATTCAATATTCATACCGTTTTTCAACATTATCAGTAGATGCTATGGAATCACGGGTATATTTATACATGGGTGAATGGAGCAAATCTTATGAAGCTTCGGAACGTGTATTAGCCGGAAAATCGACATTGGTAAACCTAAATGATGAAGGAGGCAAACTTCCTAATGAATTTACATCTGTAGAAATGATCACTGCCTATGAAGTTTTTCCAAATAGCGATTATGCCGGATCACTCTTACTTTACCCTTCATTTTTACAAGAATATGAGGAAGGAAAAGATCTACGTCCAAACAAGTATTATCAAGCAAATAAAAATGGAAATTATACTTCCATCAAAAGTGGTGAATCTAAATTCAAATGTACTTTCCGCACCGGAGAGCTTTATTTAAATTCAGCAGAAGCTGCTGCACATTTAAACAAATTACCTGAAGCACGTACCCGGCTCTTGAAACTAATAGAGAATCGTTATACATCAGAAGGTTATGAGCAGAAAAAGAATGAAATAAATGCGATGAGCCAAGAAAAGCTAGTCACAGAAATTCTGAAAGAACGTGCTCGCGAGCTTGCTTTTGAAGGCCATCGCTGGTTTGATTTACGCCGAACTACCCGACCGGAAATCAAAAAAGAAATTGAAGATGTAACCTACACACTTGTACAAGATGATTCCCGTTACACATTGCGTATTCCACAAGATGCAATTGATGCTAATCCCGGACTTTTAAACTAATAACCAAGCATTTTTCATAGAAACAAACCGCCTGACATCATAGACTAAAAAGCTCCCTTTACCTAAAGCGTAAAAGGAGCTTTTTTTAATCTATCTACTAGCCATTTCTCATTTTGTACACCTACCTCATTCACCATTAAATCTTTATCCCCTAAAAGCATTGTTCTTTAACAAGAAATCCGTATCTTTGTAGCGACTTATTACGATTAATAACGTAGAAGCGTTTAGAATATTATCTCTATTCAGAATCTGGTAAATTCTTTAATTGGGGAGATAATGGCAACTAAGCGTTCACGTCTTTGTTATATGCAAGGGCGTGGACTCTGTTGTTCATTTCCCAATAGGTTTACCAGAGCCTTGAATAGAATGAACTAACGACGTCCACGCTTCTCTTGTATATATATGGTATCCGGACGCTTACCACACAAACAATAAAGGTAATGAGCAGCACTATTACAAAGTTCTTCGCTTCTTTTTTAGCTTATGGGGTAGCTAATAAGAAAAAGCGCTTCTCGGCAATTGGCCGTTTCTCCGAAGGATTGGCTCCGGTAAAAGGAAAAATCCAATGGGGATACATCAATAAAGGATATGACGTTGTCATTCCTCTAATGTACGAACGGGCTTTCTCTTTTAAAGAAGGATTAGGGATGGTAGTACTCAATTCTCAATACGGATTCATCGACCATACCGGACAAATACAGATTCCGTTTAAATACACAGCCGCTCACTCGTTTGAGCAAGAATGTGCACGGGTATGCCACGATGGATTATGGGGATTGATTGACAGACAAGGAAACTACATTCTTCCACCGACTTACAGTCAAATAGAACAATTCGCGGAAGGATTAGCTCTCGTCTCGCTACACAATAAGGTAGGATTCATTAACAAGAAAGGAGAAGTTGTCATTCCCCTGGAATATGATAATGGATGCTCTTTCTCTGAAGGACTGGCTGCTGTTTGTATTGAAAGTCAGTCGTCCAAGTGGGGGTATATAAACAAAGACAATGAAGAAGTACTTCCTTTTAAGTACGATATTGCAGAACCCTTTTATAACAACATAGCTCGAGTGGGTCTCTATGGAAAAAGCATGAAAATCAACAAACAGGGCAGTGAATGTCTATAAAACAACCACTCTACGCATTTATTCATCTCAACACGCAAGGCATTCTGTTCTAAAACATCCCCTTACGAATAACAACGTAAGGGGATTTTTCGTACATTCGAACATGTTAAATCTTTAATACGCAACATTATGATTATCGGAGTACCAAAGGAAATCAAAAACAATGAGAACCGTGTAGGCATGACACCTTCGGGAGTGGCGGAAGTGGTAAAACAAGGGCATCGGGTATTTATCCAACATACAGCGGGAATAAATAGCGGTTTTCCGGATGAAGCATATCAAGCTGTCGGCGCGCATATCCTGCCAACAATAGAAGACATTTACGCCACTGCCGAGATGATTGTAAAGGTGAAAGAACCGATAATCACCGAATATAACTTAATCAGAAAAGGACAGTTACTATTCACTTATTTCCATTTTGCTTCCGACCGGGAGTTAACCCTCGCCATGCTCTCCAACAAATCAATATGCCTGGCTTATGAAACTGTAGAAGAAGCAGACCACTCATTACCTTTATTAATTCCCATGAGTGAAGTTGCCGGACGTATGTCTATCCAGGAAGGTGCCCGTTTTTTGGAAAAACAGCAAGGCGGAAAAGGTATCCTTTTGGGAGGTGTACCAGGTGTTAAACCAGCTAAAGTATTAATTTTAGGAGGTGGAGTTGTAGGTAGCAATGCCGCACAAATGGCTGCTGGAATGGGGGCAGATGTCACTATTACAGATATAAATCTGGCACGTCTGCGCTATTTGAGCGAGACACTGCCGAAGAATGTAAAGACATTGTACGCATCCGAACTAAGAATCAGAAAAGAATTGCCGGATGTAGATTTAGTTGTCGGCTCTGTACTGATTCCCGGTGATAAAGCACCACATTTGATTACCAAAGAGATGCTTTCAATGATGCAGCCCGGCACAGTATTAGTAGATGTAGCAATCGATCAGGGAGGATGTTTTGAAACCTCTCACCCGACCACTCACAGTGCACCGACCTATATTGTAGATGGAATCGTTCATTATGCAGTAGCTAATATTCCAGGAGCTGTACCTTACACTTCCACCCTTGCACTGACCAATGCTACCCTCCCCTATGTGATCGCTTTAGCAAATAAGGGATGGAAAAAAGCCTGCAAAGAAAATACAGCATTAGCACTCGGATTAAATATCGTAGAAGGAAAAATCGTTTATAAGGCCGTAGCCGACGTATTTGGTTTAAAGTACGATCCTATCAGCCTATAACTATGCATTTTCACCATACAGTAACACAAAGCCTTGCAGAGTTTTTTCTTTTTTCCAAATAAGACCATCTCAATGTCTTACGCCTTCGATTGATGATCTTTAAAAAAACTCAGCAAGACTTTGTATTACTCTGTGGTGAGCTATATCTTTAAAATAAATAATCTTTCTTTGCCGCCCGTTGATAAGCCGCTACCAATTCGTTCATTACTTCTGCCACAGACTGCCGACGGGATATGATTGCCGAAACTTGTCCGATCTCCAATTCCCCTTCTTCCAGATCACCTTCGAAGATTCCTTTTTTAGCACGCCCCCGTCCTAATAAAGTTCTCAAATCTTCTGCACTAGCACCACTATCTTCAGCCTTCTCCACCGCTTCGCGGAAAGCATTCTTTACCAAACGTGTCGGAGCCAGCTTTTTCAACAACAACTTAGTATCCCCTTCACCGAGACTCAAGCAATAATCTTTAAATACCGGACTCGCTGAACTCTCTTCAGTAAGAGCAAAACGGGTTCCTATCTGTACACCTTCGGCTCCCAACACCATAGCAGCCAGTATTCCTTCTCCTGTACCGACACCTCCTGCGGCTATCAAAGGTAATGTTGTAGCCTCACGTACAGCGGGAATCAAACAGAAAGTCGTTGTTTCTTCGCGTCCATTATGCCCTCCGGCTTCGAACCCTTCTGCCACTACCGCATCTACCCCAGCCTCCTCACATTTTACAGCAAAACGGGAAGAAGAAACAACATGAACAACCGTTATTCCACGCTCTTTCAACCACCCAGTCCACGTTTTCGGATTTCCGGCAGAGGTAAAAACAATCTTCACTCCCTCTTCCACCACAATATTCATAATCTCTTCTATCTGGGGATACATCAAAGGAATGTTTACACCAAAAGGCAATTTCGTGGCCGCATTACATTTACGGATATGCTCGCGTAAAGTGTCCGGATGCATGGAACCGGCACCGATCAATCCCAGTCCACCGGCATTGCTCACAGCAGAAGCAAGACGCCAACCGCTGCACCACACCATACCACCTTGAATAATAGGATACCGAATACCCAGAAGAGAAGTAATTCTATTCATAACCAATAATTTATCTATGTGTTAATATACTAAGATACCAATAATAGTGACAGAGCTATATAACAATGCGCCAACATAACAACACACAAATATACTAATTATTCAATTACAAACATTCTCTAGTCAGCACATTAGCGCATTGCTACATCAACACATCATTATAACGCCTTCAACGGGCAATCTGTTCAATTGGTTTATTTATCAACACAGTGGTAGAATCTCCATAAGTTCTCAACACTTCCAATGTGCGGGCACGGTTATCCCGTCCCGTCTTATTCCAGAAATCTTTTGTAAAGACAGCCATCAGGTCAAGTCCGCCGATAGTTCCACCATTGATATACACTCCACTCCCACCAAACAAGGGAATAGGTGCATCCATCACTACCGTGTTCACCATCATTCCGTTAGCACGTTCACCCAACTGACGGAAACGCACCCCACTCGCCTGTATCTCATCCAACGACTTACGCATTCCCTTTGCCATCGGATTGCGTGCCCAGTTTGAATAAGATCTTTGATGGCGTATCTCGTAGAAAGGATCACCCCGCCAGGTATTTTTATCGATCTTTATCTTCTTCTGATAGATGGGATCCCAGTTATAGCGGGTATTCGCTTTATATGGCATCAGAGTCAACATCACTTTCGGTTTAGGCAACGCTTCAGGAAGCGATTCGTCAGGCATCATCCAGCTTTTCTCCTTCGACATCCGGGGAGTACCCACTGCGCTTCCGAAATCAATCAACTTCACAGCATCCATATTTAAATGCAACTCCTGGTCACTCTCCAGCAATTTCTTCAAATGCAAAGAATCTTGCGCCGTCCATACTTGCGAATATGCAAATACAGCGGTCAGGCACAGTGCCATCGTTGTTATAACCCGTTTTAATCCATCCATTCTTTTTACTCTTTCATTACCTATATTTCGGAGCACTTCATATACATTTGTACGTATAAGAGGCTATCTTTTGAGCGTAATAATCCCCCTGTCAGCAGCAAAAGACTACTGATACAAACAAATATTCCCACATGAATGTTTCCTATTTTTTACTTTCCGAAGGCTCCTCCCCCTTTATTACCACCAACGATAACCCGATCCACAAAGCGGCTCATCGTAACACGGATCAATTGTCCATCTCGTTTTCGGATATTGGCGTTCTTCCCACCAACTACGATAACAAGCGGCTGCATCGAGTACTTCCTCATCGGTCAGGAAATAGATTGCTTCATAATTTTCAGCATTCGCCAATACCATTTTGCAACCTAATGACGGAGGTGTGCCCTGACGGATAGATTCAATCACCCAAAGCATACACTCACCCAACCGAATCTTACCGTTGTTCATATTATAAACCGACGGAAAAGAAGGGATAATAGTCAGATCTTCTGCATATTTTAAAAGTTCGGGGATATCCTCTTCCGTGAAATGAGGAACCTCCACCACCCCTTTTTCATTCTTCATCTTGTACGTACCCGACTTCAATTGCTTCACAAAAAGAGCAACATCCGGATTGTTATAATCCATTTCTTCGCTGGTGCATCCTGTAAAGGATACGATCAGGCAAACAGCCATCCACAGCATTAGTAGTGTTTTTTTCATTTTCATAAGGATTAATACGTCATGCGAAGTCCGCAAAGTAAATTAAAATTAGTCGGCCGTTTCGTTCGTACCGTAGCCAATTTCGAATCTGTCTTGAAATGATGCGAAACTCCGGGTTCGGCAAAAACAGCAAGTCGGTCATTAATCTTATAATTGATTCCAATACCGGCAGTCACTGCCAGCTGGATAGGTTCTTCTTTAAAACTGTTGTCCGGTGCACCGGCAATACATTTATCGGCTATTCCTCCTACAGTAGCGTAAAGGTCGATTTTTTTCGTATCTACCAACGTCACGTTCACTTTAACAGGGATTCCCAGATAGTGCAAATGCTGCCCTGCAGAACGGAGGTTCGAATAGAGTAATCCGGTTTCTATGCCAAGAAAATCGTTCAACTTACGCTCTACCGTCACCCCTGCGGAAACCGGCATTTTATAAGTACCGTTATCTGCCGGAAGTGCTGTACCCACTTGAACTTTCATCGCCCAGCGATGCTTTTTCACTGCTTTGGGTTGAGACATATCGACATTCGACTGTTCTTCCGAAGCGACAGATGATCCTGTATTACCGTTTGTTGCCTGCCAATAACCATTATGCCCCTGATTACCATATCTGTTGCCATTTCCCGTAGAAGTAGTGGAAGAAAAAGAAAACGACATAGAGAAAGTGATAGAAAGAGAATCTTCTTCCTCCGTATATTGCGACAGCATACCGTAAGATTTCGGAGCCGGTTTCGGCAACACCGGTTCTACCGGCAACGGCAACTGATTGACGCGTATTCCATCTCCATCCATCTGTCCTCCATTCGTCACGGCTATCTTTGTAAATGCTTCTTCCATTTCCTCCTTTGGAGAGAAATACAAGAAAGTAGCCGACGAGGCTGCCAAAACAAGCAATACAGATGCCGCAGCCGCTACACGGAAGAGCAGAATCCGACGACGATGCTGGCAAGCCACAGGAATTTCCTGCGAGAGCTCTTCCCAAAAGCCATCCCGTACACTCATCCCGGCATCAGCGAGACGAGTGCGAAACAGATCGGTTATTTCATCATTTTCTTTCTTCATGATTTCTATACTCTTTAATTCTTTTTGCTAACAAATATTTGGCCCGGTGCAGCTGCGAAGTAGATGAATGCTCTTTAATATGAAGCATCTTGGCTATCTCCTTGTGCGATTTCTCTTCAAACACATAAAGGTTGAAAACGGTTCGGCAACCATCCGGCAATTCGGCGACAAACACCATTAATTGTTCTTCGGAGATCCCTGCTCCTCCTCCCGACGACGAAATATCCGGTATGTCGGGAAGCTGCTCTTCATGCACTACCAACTGATTGACTCGTTTCTCCCGTCTCAGATAGTCCAGTGACTGTGTCACCATCACCCGTGTGATCCACGTACAAAGCGAGGATTCACCCCGGAACGAGAAGTTGGTAAAAATCTTGATGAAACCGTCATGCAGTACATCGTGCGCCGCATCCATATCGCCCGTATAGCGGAAACATACCGCCAGCATCTGCTTGGAATAGAGAGTGTAAAGTTCCTTTCGGGCTGAATCCTTTCCTGCCCGACAGCCCTTTATAAGTTCTATCTCGTTTTCCAAAGTCAATTACTTTTTTTTAAAATCGAACGTATGTCTGCGTCGTTTGCTCATTAGACGCGAGAGTTTGAGGAATGCTGCAAGGAATATTGCTAAAAGAAGTTAAAGGATAGATAATTAATAAACGGGAAAGAAAAAACGGTGAACGATAAACGGTAAATGATGAACAAAGCTGCGCATAATCATGCTACAAAATATCCACCGTTTACTGTTTATCGTTCACCGCTTACAGTTCACCGCTTATTATACTATCAGCATGCTTTGAAACTCATGTCCAGTCCTTTCACTGAATGAGTCAAAGCTCCTACAGAGATGAAGTCTACGCCACATTCGGCATACTCACGAAGAGTATCAAAGGTGATACCACCCGAAGATTCGGTTTCGTATTTGCCTGCTACCATCTCTACTGCTTTCTTTGTCATTTCGGGAGTGAAGTTATCAAACATGATACGGTCTACTCCGCCGAGATCAAGAACTTGCTGCAGTTCGTCGAAGCTGCGGACTTCTATTTCTATTTTCAGGTCTTTGCCTTTTTCCTTGCAATATTCTTTGGCACGAATGATGGCTTTGTCGATACCTCCGGCAAAGTCCACATGATTGTCTTTCAGAAGAATCATGTCGAACAGACCAATACGATGGTTTACTCCGCCACCGATTTTCACTGCCATTTTTTCGAGGATACGCATACCGGGAGTTGTTTTGCGGGTATCAAGCACACGGGTATTTGTACCTTCCAATACCTTTGCATATTTACGGGTCATTGTTGCAATGCCGCTCATACGCTGCATCACGTTCAACATCAGGCGTTCGGTTTGAAGTAAAGATTGCACTTTCCCTTCCACTACCATTGCTACATCACCCGGTTTCACTTCTGTTCCGTCATTGATAAACACTTCCACTTTCATGGTAGGATCAAAACGGTTGAAGATTTCTTTAGCTACTTCGATGCCAGCCAACACACCGGCTTCTTTGATAAGCAATTTTGATTTTCCCATTGCCGTAGCGGGAATACATGAAAGGGTGGTATGATCGCCATCACCTATATCTTCTGCAAAAGCAAGATCGATCAGCTTGTCGATCAGTTCTTTTTCCT
>ENA-OPCE01001084-OPCE01001084.1-human-gut-metagenome-genome-assembly--contig:-NODE-1084-length-18552-cov-3.544142_pt1 | contig 18552 bp, 14 predicted proteins | sample MGYA00241247_ERZ501474 | MGnify/ENA primary metagenome ERZ501474 (study PRJEB25962, sample SAMEA2042572) | human gut metagenome | biome: human gut; feature: human-associated habitat; material: faeces... | reverse complement strand
CTTCAGTGCATCTTTCAGCAGAGCTGTCATGGCACCGTTTGCCCCCAGATCCTTGGCATAAACCGGATTGCCGTCCAGATCGTATGCCACCAGGATCTTGCCCAGACGTTCTTTCAGGTCTGCCAGATCAGAAGCCAGACAGAGAATCGCCATGATTTCCGAAGCGGGCGTGATGTCGAAACCAGTCTCTGTCGGTACGCCGTTGGCCGATCCTCCCAGGCCGGAAACGATGTTACGCAAACTGCGATCGTTCACATCCAGCACACGTTTCCATTTGATTTCTTTCAGCCCCTCGCAGGTATTACGCGTCTGGTAGATGTAGTTGTCCAGCAATGCCGTGATCATGTTGTGGGCGGAAGTAACCGCATGGAAATCCCCCGTAAAATGCAGGTTGATGTTTTCCATCGGCAACACCTGCGAGTATCCGCCTCCGGCAGCTCCGCCTTTCATGCCGAAGCACGGGCCCAGTGATGGTTCGCGTAAAGCGACGACCGCCTTTTTACCGATCTTGTTCAATCCCAAAGCCAGCCCGATCGAAACGGTCGTCTTGCCGATACCCGCTTTCGTAGGAGTGATGGCTGTAACCAGGATAAGGTTGTGTTGTTTGATCTTCTCTTCATCGATCAGATGGAGAGGTATTTTGGCGATGTATCTGCCGTAATTCTGAACTTCTTCGCGCGGGATGCCTAATCCGGTCGCGATTTCTTTTATCTTGCGCAGAGAGACCTCTCTTGCAATTTCTATGTCCGATTTCATGTCTTATGTAAGTTTAAGTGGAAAACAAAAGTAAATATATTTTTATATAATAACAAAATGAAAGCTCGGGTGGTTTACAGGTGGTAATTCTCTCCCGATAAAAGTGTTAAATTGATAAATGTTGGTCTTTTTGACTTTTGAATATGCAATATGTAATATGTATTTGTTGTTTTGTTGATATTTTGTAAACCAGAGTTGGCAAAATATATACATTTAGCTATCTATTCTCTTAAAGAATTATAAAATAGACCTTCTTGTATGGAAGTAGTAGGGTATGTTTGATAATTTGTTTACTTTTGCATCGTGATGATGATAAAATGAAATCAAAAATCAGTTTTAATGTGATAAAAAGAAAGTGTTAGAATCTTTAAACCAATTTAGAGGAGATATGAATTATGTCAACAGCAAGATTTAGTTTAGCAGTAATTGCATCCAAAGTATTTGAAACAGAAACTTGGTTAAAAATGGTATCAGAGTGTTTCGGGGCCCGTTCGATATCCAAGCAGGTTTGCTCGGACAGCCAGGAAACAAAATGGGAACTTGCGCTCAAGCAGCAGCAGAAGGAGGCCCATTCGCTATGCCATCATGCAATTCATAAACTGATCCCGATGGCAGGTGCATACCAGCAGTCCATGTTGGAGGCTGTATCCCAGGCAAGTTCGATATACGCTCCGGACGAGGCGGAGGCTATTTGCCATGCCGGGAATAAGGTGCTGGATGAGATCTCGAATCATATTTCCGCTATCTTGTATAACGCCCGTAAGACGCGTGAAGCCAACCGCAAGGCCAACAAAATGGAAGATTCGCATATGAAAGCAGTCATATATCATAATTCGGTCCTGCCTTATATCGAGATGCTTCGTTTCCATATAGACAGCCTGAATGCGATAATAGCATAGTTTAGATAGATATACTATTGGATGATCATCAGGGAAAAGTATGGGAATATTTTTCCCTGAATTTGTTTCCGGTCGGAAGTATAGAACTCTTTCCCGGTCCCGACATTCTCAAAATAGTGGAAGTTCGCTTCCGGATGCAACCGGATGCAGGTATGGACGGCCTCCACGCATTGGGACAGCTTCATGATGACGATCACATAGCCGGCCTTGATTTTTTCCGACAATTCTTCCGCTGTCAGCGTTCCGGGTATGACGATGATCTGTTCTTCCTGTTTGACGATATGCAAGCCGGCTAAGGCTCCTGCCGCAATGAAGGCTGGGATTCCGGCGGTTCGTTCTACTTCGATGCGGTTCTCCCTGAATTTGTCGTATATATATTGTATGGAAGAGTAGAACCCGGCATCGCCTTCCGCCACAATGACCACCTTTTTCCCTTCGTCCCAAACGGATGCTGCCTCTTCATACAAGGCATCGTAGACTTTCCAGGCTTCGGTGCGGTCTTTACTCATCGGAAGCGTGAAGAGCCGGATCGCGGATTCGCCGATTCCCAATTCTTCAATAATACGGGCCGCACGGGAGAGGAGTTGCCCGTTTTTGTTCATGGTGGCGGGGCAATAGATGATCTCGGCCTGTCGGAGCTTTTTCAAGCCTTTCAGAGTGATCAGTTCGGGGTCTCCCGGACCGAGCGATACGAAGCAGATGGGGTACGACATATGCGTTTGATTTATTTGATGTGCAAAAGTGAGGAGAATTGAGGAACTTTCCAAATCGGCATTCCACAATTGTGGGGATAATTTCTACATATCCTGTTCCACAATCTTTTTTAGTTTCATTCTGTCTCAAAGTATGAAACTAAAGTTTCTGCCGCATGAAACTAAAGTTTCCCCGGATGAAACAAAAGTTTCAACCTGATGGAACTCTTGAAACTTTTAAAAGCAGTGAAGAATGTTTCAGAAGGAGAATACCGTTTTATGTTCTTTGGCATATAATTTGTATTTAATGGGGCGATTAGAAAAAGGTAAATAGATTGTTTAAAATTTTAGGTTATGAAGAAGTTAGTATTGATGATGGTTATGGTGGTTTCGTGTGTCTGTATGTCTCAAAACGGTTATGCGCAGGCAGGACAGGACGGGAATACGGATATCGATATGTTGAGTATGAAAAATTTCTATGCGGTCGATATCGTCGATGTGGATCTTGCCACACAGGAAGCGATTTACAACGCTTATGAAAATTGCCTGATCAAAGAGGTGTACAAGTCGAATGGTGGCGGTAGTCCTATCCAGTATAAGGTCTCTCTCGAGACGACTGATCAGCGGAATCTGGTTGTCGCTTTCGACGAAAGCGGCCATGTGCTGAAAGTCATGCCAGAAGACGAATATCTGGCGGCTCGTAAGAAAAACTGATTTGTCTGCCACTTTTCTCTTGAAAGAAAAGTAATATTATTATATTTGCCCTTTGAAACAGGTTTCCCTGTCCTCCTTACAGGACAGGGATGAAAAGGGAACCGGGTGGGAATCCCGGACAGACCACGCTGCTGTGAAACTTCGGTAACATACCGGCAATACTCAATGCCACTGATCGGGGGATCGGGAAGGTGTCCGGGGATGGAAGTAAGTCAGAAGACCTGCCGTTTCGGTTTGGAAGAGTCTCGTCCTCGTGGGGTGGACAACGCTCGCCCGGTTATAATAAAATAATATTGAATATGAAAAAATGCCTGGCAGGGTGCTGCCTGCTTATGTCGTTGTGTGTCGCATCCTCGTGTACGACCAAAAACAATCAACGGACCGATAAGGTGGAAACGACGGAAGAAAGCGCGTTTTCCGGTGTCCATATTGTACCGGAGTATGCCCGTGGTTTCGAATTATCCTATCGGGACGGGTATGTCTTGCTGGATATCCAGGACCCTCAGAATGAGGAAAGTACGACTTTCCATTATGCACTTGTCAGGAGAGGAACGAAACCGGCCGGCATCCCCGAATCGTATACTGTGATCGAGACACCCATCAGAAGTGTTATCTGTATGACATCTTTGCAGTTGTCCAATTTTATCAAGATGGGCGAACTGGACAAGGTCGTAGGGGTGACCAGTACCCGGCATCTGTTCAATAGAGAGATGAACGAACGTCTCAAGAGCGGGAAGACCGCCAAAATCGGCATAGAAGGGAATTTCGACAACGAGGTGATCATGAGTATGAACCCCGACCTGATCCTTGTTTCGCCTTTTAAACGGGGCGGATATGAGACCTTGAAGGATGTCGGTATCCCATTGATCCCGCATTTAGGCTATAAGGAGATGACGCCGTTGGGACAGGCGGAATGGGTGAAGTTCGTCGGCCTGTTGGTGGGACAGGAGCAAAAGGCAAACGAGACATTCGACGCCATCGCGGCCCGTTACAATGAATTGAAGGAGCTGACGGCGGAAGGAAAAGTGAAGAAACGTCCGGTCGTGTTGAGCGGCGAGATGCGGGGCGGTAACTGGTATGCCGTAGGAGGGGAGAGCTTTCTCGCCCAGCTTTTCAAGGACGCCGGCGCCGACTATTTCCTCAAAGACGACAAACGTTCGGGGGGTGTGACGCTCGATTTCGAAACTGTCTACAACCAGGGTGACGAAGCCGATTACTGGCGCATTGTGAACAGCTATCCGGGTACGTTCAGCTATGAGGCATTGAAGGAGCAGGACCCGCGTTATGCCGATTTCCGTGCCTTCAAGGAAAAAGGGATCATCTATTGCAACATGAAAGATACGCCTTTTTACGAAAGTATGCCGACCGAGCCGGAAGTCGTACTGGCCGACCTGCTGCATATATTCCATCCGGACTTGCTGCCCGATCATACGCCTGTTTATTATGCCCGACTCAAATAAGCTGCACGAATGAGACATTCCACTACTTTTCTTATGTTGCTCATCGTAGCGTCTATCCTGGTCCTGATGTTCCTGAATTTGGTGTTAGGATCGGTGTCTATCCCGTTGAAGTCTGTCTGGAACATTATTTGCGGACTGGGAGACGAGCCGGTGACTTGGCAGAATATCGTCTGGAAATCACGTCTTCCGCAGGCATTGACTGCTTTGGTGGCGGGAGCGGGCTTGGCGATAAGCGGCTTGCAGATGCAGACTGTTTTCCGGAATCCGCTGGCGGGGCCTTCCGTGTTGGGGATCAGTTCCGGTGCGAGTATGGGCGTGGCCTTCGTGGTGTTGTTGAGCGGTAGCCTCGGAGGAGTTGCGCTCAGCAAATTAGGATTTATGGGAGAAATTGCGCTTTCGATTGCGGCTGTGATCGGTTCGCTGTCGGTGATGGCGTTGATCGTATATGTGTCGCAGAAGGTGAAAGGGAACGTGACGCTACTGATCATCGGCGTGATGATCGGCTACGTGGCGAATGCGGTGATCGGCGTGCTAAAGTTCTTCAGCGTGGAGGAGGATATTCGCGCCTATGTGATCTGGGGGTTAGGCAGCTTCTCACGTGTTTCCGGCAACCAGATGATGCTATTTGTTGCGATTATGGCGATTCTGATCCCTTTGTCGTTCCTGTTGATCAAGACGTTGAACCTGATGCTGCTTGGCGACGGCTATGCCCGTAACTTGGGATTGAACATCAAGCGGGCACGTCTTTTGGTGATCACCTCGGCAGGAGTGCTGACGGCGATCGTGACGGCCTATTGCGGACCGGTCATCTTTCTTGGCCTGGCCGTCCCGCACCTGTGCCGGGCCATTTTTCAAACCTCCGACCACCGGGTCCTGATGCCTGCCGTCTTGTTTGCCGGTGCCGCATTGGCGCTCGCCTGTAACCTGATTGCCCGGATGCCCGGCTTCGAAGGGGCTTTGCCGGTCAACTCGGTGACTGCCTTGGTCGGTGCTCCTGTAGTGGCCTCCGTACTATTCCGCAAACGTAAGAACGAACTGAACGAATGATGAAACAAGATACGATCCATATACATGATCTCTCTATCGGTTACCGGACAAAGAACGATACCAAGTTGGTGGCAAGCCATATACAAGCCCGGATTTATAGCGGAGAATTAACCTGCCTGTTAGGGGCGAACGGAGTCGGGAAGTCGACGCACGTTGTCGGCTTTCCAGCCGAAGTTGGGAGGTGAGATCGCCGTCTTGGGACGTGATGTGGATAGCTATTCGGACAAGGAACTGAGCACGACGATCGGTGTGGTCTTGACGGAGAAATGTGATATCCGGAATATGTCTGTGCGGGAGTTGGTCGAGATGGGACGCAGTCCCTACACCGGTTTTTGGGGGCGGTTGGGCAAGGAGGACAAGCAAGTCGTAGAAAAATCGATCGCTCTGGTACGGATCGAGAACTTGGCCTCCCGCATGGTGCATACCCTCTCGGACGGAGAACGGCAGAAGGTCATGATCGCCAAGGCGCTGGCTCAGGAAACACCTGTTATCTTTCTGGACGAGCCGACCGCTTTCCTCGATTTTCCGAGTAAGGTGGAGATCATGCAATTGCTCCACCATCTGACACGAAGCACAAATAAGACGATTTTCCTCTCCACACACGACCTCGAACTGGCGCTCCAGATCGCCGACAAGATTTGGCTGATGGACCGGACGAACGGGATTACGACCGGTACGCCCGAAGACCTTGCCCTGAGTGGCCACTTGAGCGGTTTCTTCGCCCGCAAGGGGATCGTGTTCGACACGGAGACCGGCTTGTTCCGTATCGATAACCAGTATTCGAGAGAGATACGTCTGACCGGTCACGGACAGAAGTATGCGATGGTCCGTAAGGCGCTCCAGCGGAACGGCATACGTGCCGGTAGGCATGTGGAGTCGCCTGTATGGATCGAGACGGGCGAGCTGTCTGCCGGTTCTGCATTCCTGATCCACCAGCCCGACGGATGTACGCTGTCTGCTGATACGATAGAATCCCTTTTGCAACAGCTTTCCGTCTGACAAAAAAGCCTAAAAGGAAAAACTTTTCCCGCCTCATTTGTTATTTCTATCAAAGAACAGTAGAGTCTTCGGAGAAGCAATTGATCTCTTATACCTTCCGGAACTCGGATAAAATTAAACGATATGAGAAAGTATTTCCTTTATGCTTGCCTGTTGTTCGCAGGTGTGTTTACCGCTTGCGATAACGATGATTCGGACGGGATTGATCCGTCGATACCTTTCTACCAGAATTTGGGTGTCGAATATAATGTTACGCAGAATCATACCCATATAGGCGCGAATTTCAATAAGTATAACAGTGAAGGAGCCAATCTGCGCCTGCCGGCCAAAGGTATTCTCTTTAACGGGAAAGCACCTGACTTTTTGGGGATGGGAACCTATATGTATATGCTGTCCGAGTCCGGGCTGGACCCGGTCACGTTCACCTTTACCCGTTGGAAGGACCAGGTTTATACAAACAAGGCCTCTATCGACGATGTCGATCCGATCGCGCTTCCCGAATCTCTGACGTCTATCAAAGGTAATGGCACGACCGTTATCACTTGGGTAGGAAAGCCGGTCGGAAAGGATGAATATGTCCAGGCGCATCTGACCTACAATGGTGGTGTTTATGATATCAACAATACGCAGGAAGGTGCGACCTTTATCACGCTGAACTTTACGAATCCGACCTCTGCCGCCAAAGGAACTTTGTTCCTGAGCCGCGTCAGGAAACTCCCTTTGCAGGAGAGCAACGGCAATGCAGGAGGAAAGATCGATGTCTCTTATGTGCAAAACAAGGATGTTACGTTTGAATAATCACGATTGAAAGGCTATTTCCCCACTTTCCGAAATCAGTAGGACAGACAGTTTCCCATCGGGGAACAGGGGGGCACAGTGCTCCTGGCATTTCTGCAACAGAAGGGGGAAGAAGCTTTGCTGTTCGGTCTCACTGAACAGTTCCCATAGTTCCCTGGCCAGTGTCAGGGAATCTATTGTTTGTACGGATTCCGGTTTGCAGCCTGCCTTTCCGGCCAGTTCTTTCAGGAAGGTTTTGTTCATGACGACTTTCTTGCTGTGCGTGTCCAGTGCTCCTTCTGCCAGTTTGACGGCTTTGCCGATCATGATTCCCATGATGACTTCGGCGAATTGCAGTTCGGCAGCTATTTTCAGTGTTTCTCCGATAAAGTTCCCGTAGTGCACGAACATCTGTGGAGGAAGTTCTTCCGACAACTGTTCCGACAGGTAGCCTTTCAGGAAACGCTCGCTTTTCGCCCCTGAGTTGATGACGAGGCGGGAGCATCCTATTGCTTTCGCAACTTCGGCTTCTTTCCTGATCGAGGCAATAAAAGCATCGTTCGAGAAAGGGTGTACGATTCCGGATGTCCCGATGATCGAGATTCCGCCGACAATTCCCAACTTCGGGTTGAACGTCCGGGCCGCCAACGCTTTCCCTCCCGGAACGGAGATCGTAACGACCACCTCCTTTATCTTGCCCGACAGGCCGTTTTCTTCCAGTACTGTTGTCAGTTCTTCGGTAATCAGGCGGCGGGGAGTGGCGTTGATGGCTGGTCCGCCTATTTCGAGGCCGAGACCGGGAAGCGTTACCGTACCGACCCCTTCACCGCCGCGAAACAGGATAACGGGGACGGGGGATTGTCCTGCCTGCAACTCGATACGGGCGATGACGGAACAGCCGTTTGTCACGTCCGGATCGTCGCCGGAGTCCTTTATAACTGTGCACAGGGCGGCGTTTTCCACCCATTCGGTAGCGGTGACAGGGAGTGTGATCTTTTCTCCGGAAGGGAGCGTGATGCAACTTGTGGTTTGTACCGTTTGGCTCAGGAGAGCGACTAAGGCGGCTTTGGCGGCGGCCGTAGCACATGCGCCGGTCGTGAAACCGTTCCGGAGCGGGAAGAAACCGGGAGCGAGGCGTTCGATGGCTTTACGAAGTCCTTCTAGGCCTTGCACGAAGGTGAAACTGTCGGGCAGGGGAGGGCGTTGTATGACATAGACGGGAATGCCGCAGGCTTGTGCTGCTTCGACCTTTTCCTTGAAATATCCGCTTTCCCCGCTTTCCTTTGTCAGTATAGCATCCGGATGAAGCCGGTCCAGCAGCTTCTTCTCGTCTTCTCCTTCATGGAAAAAAATGATCCGTTCTTTCGGGAATCCGTTGGATTCGGCCAGCGAAAGCGACTCTTTCCGGTTCAGAATACGGAACCAGCAGGGTGTCTGCTCCCAGTAAGGGCGCAGTTTCGCAATGGTTTTGACGCCTGTTAGGGCCAACAGGTTGCAGATCCCGTCCGCACGCAGGCGGTCGATGGCGGCGGCATAATCCGTGCACCATATCAACCGCTTGTCATGTGCGGGATATTGCCTTTCCAACCGGACGACAGGAATCCGGAGGCGGGAGGAAACCTTTGCAAGTGTCCGGTGCAACTGGATGGCGAAAGGGTGGGCGGCATCGACCAGTAACGAGATTTCTTTCTCGCGGCAGAATCGTGCCATCTCTTCTTCGTCCATACCACCGGTGAGGCGGATGGCATGGACGGTTTCTATCGCCTGTTCGTTACCGACCGTCGAGTAGTAGTAAGGTTTGCCTGCGCTTTCAACGACTTGTACGGCCTTTCGTCCTTCGGTTGTTCCTCCTAAGATCAGTATCATGATGTGCGTCTCGCTAATGGCGGAAAAGATGTTTGAACTCGTCTGCATAAAGACGTGAAAGTCCCTCCCTGTTGTCTATGGCATCGCCGACGACTAACAAGGTTGTCAACGTCAGGTTGTTTTCTTTTACGATCCGTTCCAGATCTTTCAATTCGCCCCGGTAGATGCGTTCGTCTTTCCAAGTCAACTTGTAGCAGGCGGCTACCGGTGTCGTCGGCGGGTAATGTTCCAGAAGCTCTTTCTGGACTTGTCCGGCAATACTGGCGCTCAGGAAGATGCACATCGTGCTTTGGCTGGCGGCCAGTTTATGCAGTTGCTCTTTCTCCGGCATGGGGGTACGTCCTTCGCCACGCGTAAGGATGATGGTCTGCACCTTTTCTGGAATGGTGAACTGGGAGCGGAGAGCTGCTGCTGCTGCCTGGAACGAGGAGATCCCCGGTGTGATATGGTAACTCATGCCGTAACGGTCGAAGAAGGCCATCTGTTCCTGTATCGCCCCGTAGATGCAGGGGTCGCCAGTGTGCAAGCGTACGACGAATTTCCCTTTGTCATAAAACTCTTTCATAAGGGCGAATTGTTCTTCCAGGTTCATGTCGGCGGAGCTGCGAACTGTTGCCTCTTTTTTAGCGCATAGGGTGAGCTCCTTGGGTACGAGGCTTCCGGCATAGAGGATCAGGTCCGCATTTTCCAGCATCCGCCGGCCCCGGATAGAGATCAGTTCCGGGTCGCCCGGTCCGGCTCCGACGATCTCGATGTGACCCTGTTTCAGTTTCCTTTTTTGTTCGTCTTCTTTTTCGTCCCGTACTGCCGATTTGCTGATGGCGATCGCATAAGTGAAGTTCTTTGTCTGTCCCTTCTGTTTTTCCACCCATAACGGGCCACCTTCCGCGCTCAAGATGGCGGCTGCCTCCGATACACTGTCCGATCCGGTGACCTCCTTTACTTTGGAAGAGGGATGGGGGACGGGAACTTTGTCCAGCTCCTTTGCCGCATAGGTCTTGAACGGGCTACGCAGGTAGATGTCCGCCAGTTCCTTTAATATCGGTTCGTCTTTCTTCAGATTGATGGAGGAGACATCAGCGATGCTCTTCAGGTTGAACCCGTAGAAGATGGAGCAGATAAACAAGTCTGTGAGGACGGACCTCATATCCGTCAATCCTTTTTTACATCCGACACCTAAGTGAAGCACTTTCGGGAAGAATGACAAGCAGGGGATAGGAACTTTTTGGTAGAAAGTCGGACTGACCGTGATTAGCAGTTCGTATTTTTCCAAGTCGATATCTTCATATTTGTAGAAGATATCCACGTGTGGGGGACAGGTCTCTTCCATATAGTCCGTTTCTTTCGTGCGGATATCGAGCAGGAGAGCGGTCGACTTGCGGTTGACGAAACGTATGACGCATTCGTTCATCGCTTTCTTCCTGGAGGCAGCAAAGACCTCTTCGTCTGTTTTATCGAAATTCGTATCGAAAAAACTATGTATGTCGTCTTGCAGATTGTAGACGTCTTGTTCCCAGCCGTATTGCTGTGCCAAAGTGTCCAGTGGCCAGAGTCCCAGATTGTCGCTCTGTGTCGTGACAATCGCCTCGGCATCCAATAGGCGGGCCAACTCGTGTGTCAGCTCATTCGCCCCGCCGATATGGCCGGATAGTACCGACACGACATATTTGCCGGTACTGTCAAGGCAGACGACTGCCGGGTCCGTGTACTTACTTTTGACGTACGGAGCGATGCTCCGTACGCAAATGCCCATCGCCCCGATAAAGACCATCGCTTCCGATTTATTGAAAAGATCGCCGGCCAGCTCCTCGAAAGAGGTGAATGGTTCGACATCGTTATCTGCCTCTCTACAATAGATAATGGTTTTACCCTGATATTTGTCCCGGATTTTGCGTGCTAACGGCAGACTGCTTGCCGAAACCACAAGAATGTTCAATATGTTTTTAGACATGATATTTACCTGTTGCGCAAAGAATTGTAATAGGATTATTGGAGTCGACCGTAATGTTCATTTCCGAATGCAGTTTCAGGTCGTTTTCTTCGACCGCCTCCCGGAACAGCTTGTTGCTTTCTTCCGAAACGGAATTGAAGACGATCTTGCCTTTCAGCTTATCCAGATGAGAAGCGACTTTGCAGATGATCTCTTTCAGTTTGCCGCCGTGACCGCCGATAAAAACAGCATCGACAATTGCATCCTCTGCGATTGGCAGGTTCAGGAAGTTACCGATATGCAGGTCTATGCCGGGAGCACTGTGCAGACGTGCGTTTGCCCGGATGATGTCTTTGCATTCTTCCCGCACTTCGAAAGCCTGGATATTCAGGTGGGGGTACTGGCGGCGTGCTTCGATCGAAACAGAGCCGGTACAGGCGCCGATATCCCAGAAGGTACGGCTGTTATGCAGTTCCAGCAGGCTTAGGTCTATCACCCGTATCGGTGCTTTGGTAATCATCTTAGCCCGGTCGTTCAGCAAGACAAACTTCGTGTCGGGTATGCCTAAGGTCGGTCGTTGCTGCGTGCTGTTCGGAGCCTTCATCAGCAGGACACAGTTCGGGCAGCTGAAACTCATTTCGCTGATTTCCTCGATCGAGTAGATATTATAGATTTTCTCCTTCTTCGGGTTACCTAAATGTTCGGCTACCCGCATGGTGTAATCCTTGTCCAGATGATATTCCATCATCCTCTTGGCTATAGCCCTGGGCGTATGGACATGATCGGTCAGCACACCGATCAACGGCCGACATTCCAGTAATGCCCGGTCGAGTTCGTGCCACGGTCGTCCGGTAACGGACACGGCGTGCATGTTCTCATACGGGATTTGTTCGTGGTGTGCGAACATCTGCAATGAGTTGAAGTAGGGGAACACTTTCATGCCTACCCCTAAAAGGTTTTTCTGGATGGTGGAAGCGAAACCGAAAAAGAACGGATCTCCCGAAACGAAGGAGACGATCACTTTGCCTTCTTGGATCAACCGACTGTATTCTGCAAGGACGGCATTTATCGGAGCCTTGATTTCGATCCATACCGCATCGGCGGGCAGGAACGGCTTCACAATCTCGTAATGCCGCTTCCCTCCGGAGAAGATATTGTCGTGTTTGACACTTTTGATAATGACTTCTACATGCTTAGGTTGTGGATTGTCGTCCATCCCGACCATATAGATGTGTGTTTTGCCGTAAGCCTCTATAATTTCTTGAGTTCTCATACGTCTCTACCTGGTTTTAATTGTTCTGCATCATTGTAGCATAAAATCGCATTTACCAAAGTCGCGGCGAGGTTGCTACCGCCTTTCCGTCCTTCGATGATGAGTTTAGGAATAGAGACAAACGGCTTTACCATGTGTTTGGATTCCTGTACGTGTACGAAACCGACAGGAGCGGCAATGATGCCGGCGGGAGTGGCTTTCCCTTTCCTTGTCAGGTCACAAAGTTCCATTAATGCGGTCGGCGCATTGCCGAATACATATAGAGCGCCGGGATGTTCCTGTACGGCAAGCCGGATGCCGGCCTGTGTGCGGGTGATCCCTTTTTCTGTTGCAAGTTGTACGGTGCGCTCGTCCTGCAAATAGCATCTCACTTCGATTCCCATACGCTGCAAAGCTCCTTTGCGGATGCCGGAAGCAGCCATTGTGACGTCTGTGATGATGGTGCGCACCTCCCCCCGGCTGAATTTCCCGTAAAGGGAAGCCACCGCGTGATCGTCGATCCGTAGGATATTCTCCATATCGAAATCGGCTGTCGTGTGGATGGCATGGAGCAAAGCCCATTTCTTGTCGAGCGGTATTTCTTTGTTCTTGAGTTCTTTCTCGATGGTGCGGAAGCTGCGGATCATGATGTCCTGGCCGATCCCGACATCTGTTTTCATCTTGATCTCTCCATAATAGCCGCGTGGTGTGATGAATTTACCGTCGGCCTCATATGACTGCGAGTTCCCGATCAGGATGACAGTGAACATGTCGACCAGCTCAGGGTCGAACTCTGCCAGCGTGGTCAGGTTGACGACCTGCTCTTCGCGTCCGGCCTGACGGACATAGCCGACCGGTGTTTCGGGAGCACGTTCTTCGAGGAACAGCTCCTTGAGACGATGCAACTGCCAGTAGCGCCCTTCGCTTTTCGGATTGTAGATGGCTGTCACGAAGTCGCCGATAGCGGCGGCCCGTATGCGTTTTTCGATCCGTAGCCAGGGAGTCATCAGGTCGGAGAGGGAGATGATACAGAGATCATGCCCGATAGGTGCTCCCAGAAGCGAAGCTGCTTTTTGGAACGCACTGATACCGGGCACTACCTCGATCTCCACTTGCGGCGCCTCTTTCATCGCTCGCATTTCATATATCAACGGGGCCATCCCGTAGATTCCGGCATCACCAGAACTGATCACTGTCACTGTTTTACCTTCCGAAGCGTATTTGTAGGCCTCTTCGGCACGTGCTTTCTCACGCTTCATCCCGGTATCGATACATTGGGCATCCGGACGGATTATATCCTGTATAAACTGGAAGTAATAATTGTATCCGATGATCACATCCGACTGCCTGATGGCAGATAACGCTGCGGGCGTTATGTCTTCGCGACTTCCCGGTCCGATGCCGGCAACAGTAATTTTCCCTTTGTTCATATGAGCTGTTTGTAAATTAACAGAAAACAAAGGTACGATTTTATTTGTTTAATTTTCCTCTGCGGGCTGATATAAATACCGCTTAATGCTCCGTTTCGGTGTCTTTTCGAATTCTTCCTGATAAAGCTTGAAGCAGGACACTTTGCTGTAGGCGGGCATTTCGGTATTCAGCTGGTCGATGTTCTGTTGCATCAGCCCTTCGATTTCAGAGTGTTGGATGCCAGCCTTGTCCACCTGTTCCCAGTCTGGATAGATCAGTGCAACCAGTTTTCCTCCCTGCGAAATGATCAACGACTCCGCCACGTACAACATATTGTTCAGACGGTCTTCTATCTCTTCGGGGTAGATGTTCTGTCCGTTGGAGCTTAGGATCATGCTTTTGCTTCGTCCGCGGATATAAAGGAAACCATCTTTGTCAAGTGTCCCCAAATCACCTGTCCGTAACCAACCGTCGGGTAGCATTACCGCTTTCGTCGCCTCCGGATTCTTGTAGTAGCCTAACATCACGTTCATACCGCGAACCAGGATTTCGCCTACTTCGTTTTCCGGATCGTTCGAGTCGATCCGGATTTCCATGCGGTCGACGACACGGCCTACCGAACCTTGTTTAAACGTGTCCCACTGTTCGTAGGAAACCAGCGGTCCGCATTCTGTCATCCCGTAACCTACCGTATAACGGAAGTTGATGGATTTGAGGAACGTCTCTACCTCTTTATTAATGGCTGCACCGCCGATCACGATTTCGCCGAAGTTTCCACCGAAAGAGGCTTCTAGCTTTTGGGCGATCTTTTCGCGTACCTTTTGGTCGATGTACGGCACTTTCAGCAGCAATTTGATCAACGGCTTTTCCAGTTCGGGGAAGACCTTGTTCTTGATGATCTTCTCGATGATGAGTGGCACGGCAAGGATCAAAGCCGGGCGAACCGTCGCAAATGCTTCCGCAATGATTTTCGGACTTGGTGTGCGTGTCAGGAAATGAACGTGGCAGCCTTTGTTGACGGAGTTCAGCACTTCAAACGCCAACCCGTACATATGCGCCATAGGTAACATACAGACGATGTTGTCCCCCGGATGGATGAACGGCAGGCGGTCGTAGGCAAACTGCGTGTTGCTCCACAAGCTGCGGTAGGGGATCATGACCCCTTTCGAGAAGCTGGTCGTGCCTGATGTATAGTTCAGGACAGCCAGTTCCTCCGGGGCCTCGATATGATATTTCACGTCGTTGGCGGTGAAGGAACGGGGGTATTTCTTGCCGAAATATTCGTTGATGCGGTCGCGTACGGTGCGTACCTCCTTATTCTTGCAGTCGATGATGGAGAAGTTGTCCAGCATCATGAACAGCTTGACATCCGGCATCATCTTTTCGTTCATGTTCTCCCAGTTGCTGGAGCCTGCCAGTACGGCTTTCGCTCCCGAATGGTTGACGATGTGATGGATATTGTCGGGTTTGAATTCATGCAGGATCGGCACAGCAACAGCTCCGTATGCTAATATTCCGAAAAAGCAGATCGCCCAGTTGGAAGAGTTACGCCCGACGATGGCCACTTTGTCGCCTTTCTTGATACCGGCGTGTTCCAGCAGGATGTGGAACTTCTCTATCCGCCGTGCGACGTCTTTGAAGTGAAAGGTATGTCCGTTGTAATCAGAGAAGGCGGGGAGGTCCCAATGTTCCTTCATGCTTCTCTCTATAAGGCCCAAGAAACGATTATCCATAGTGATATAATTTTAAAAAGAACCGGAATATCTGTGAGAATGTTGCAAAGATAGCAAAGAAACGATATGTTTTACGGAATGATGGTACAGTTTCATAGGCATGAAATAAAAATTCCATAGGCATGGGACAAAAGTTTCATGCCTATGGAACAGAAATTTCATGCGGAGGGAATAAATCCGCGTCCGTTTACCATGGAGTGACCGTCACGTTGCGGAATTGTACTTCTTTGCCTTCGCTTTGCAGTCCGATGTAACCTTCCTTCACCTTGTTTGTTCCGGTGTTCTGGTAAACGCCGTTGATGTAAACCGTGATGACACCGTCTTTTACGAAGATATTAGCTTCGTTCCATTCACCGGCAGGTTTCTCGCTGTTGGCCACTTTGCGTTCTACCACTGGGAATGCTGGTCTCGGCGTGCCCGGTTTGTTCTGGAACTCGGCCAGGTCCGATCCGTTTAGCAGGACGAAGTCTCCGGCCTTGCCGGCACACAACTGGCATTCGATTCCGTTAGGGAATGGGTTGGCCGGATCGGCGATCAGGAGGAAAATACCACTGTTCGCTTTCTCTTCGCCGTTTGGCCAGCGCCACTCGACATGCAATTTATAATTGCCGTATTTTTCTTTCGTGTACATATATCCGAAGGGTTGTCCTGCGATGTTGATGACGCCGTCTTTTACGGAATATACCTGTTCGGCAGGGACAGAATTCTTGTCGACAACGAAGTTCCAGCCGGCAAGGTCTTTCCCGTTGAACAACTTAGTTGTTTTCTGTGCACTTGCATCACTTCCGAAACACAAAAAGGCGGCAGCCATTACTGCCATCGATAACATTCTTTTTTTCATGGTCTTACAAAATTATTTATTATAATTAATCAACAATAAGTTTACGATAACGGACACGTTTCGGTTCCACATCGCCCAACTGTTTGCGCTTGTACTCTTCATATTCAGAGTAGGAACCTTCGTAGAACACGACATTCGAATCTCCTTCGAACGAAAGGATATGTGTACAGATACGGTCGAGGAACCAACGGTCGTGAGAAACAACCACCGCACAACCGGCGAAGTTCTCCAAACCTTCTTCGAGTGCTCGAAGTGTGTTCACATCGATATCGTTGGTTGGTTCGTCAAGCAGCAGCACATTCGCCTCGGCTTTCAGTGTGAGGGCCAGATGCAAGCGGTTTCGTTCACCACCGGAGAGCACGCCGCAGAGTTTTTCCTGGTCGGCTCCCGCAAAATTGAATTTGGAGAGGTAGGCGCGGGAGTTGACTTCCTTACCACCTACGCGGATGAACTCCTGTCCACCGGAAACGACCTGATAAACGGTCTTTTTCGGATCGATGTCTTTATGTGTCTGGTCTGCATAACCGACCTTTACTGTTTCACCCACTTCGAAAGAACCTTTGTCGATGCTTTCCATTCCCATGATCATTTTGAACAGCGTGGTCTTACCCGCACCGTTCGGACCGATCACACCGACGATTCCGTTCGGCGGTAACATGAAGTTCAGGTCGTCAAACAGCAGTTTGTCGCCGAACGCCTTTGCTACATGCTGAGCCTCGATCACTTTGTTACCCAAGCGTGGACCATTCGGGATAAAGATTTCCAGTTTGGCCTCCCGTTCTTTCTGGTCTTCGTTCAAAAGAGCTTCGTACGAATTCAGACGGGCCTTGCCTTTTGCCTGGCGGGCTTTCGGAGCCATATTGATCCATTCCAGTTCGCGTTCCAGTGTCTTACGACGTTTGCTTGCCTGCTTTTCTTCCTGTGCCATACGTTTGGTCTTTTGATCCAGCCAAGAAGAGTAGTTTCCTTTCCAGGGGATACCTTCTCCGCGGTCCAGTTCCAGAATCCATCCGGCTACATGGTCGAGGAAGTAACGGTCGTGCGTAATACAGATAACCGTACCCGCATATTGCTGTAAATGTTGCTCCAGCCAATCGATCGATTCGGCATCCAAGTGGTTGGTCGGTTCGTCCAGTAACAGGACGTCCGGCTGTTGCAGCAATAAACGGCAGAGAGCTACACGGCGGCGTTCGCCTCCCGACAGCGTATCGACTACCTGATCTTCAGGCGGGCAGCGCAAGGCGTCCATCGCCCTTTCCAAGCGGCTGTCGAGGTTCCATGCGTCGGTTGCATCTATCTTGTCTTGCAATTCGGCCTGTCGGTTGATGAGGGCGTCCATCTTGTCCGGATCTTCGAGCACTTCAGGATCGCCGAATTTTTCGTTTACTTCTTCATATTCTTTGAGGGTGTCTACGATATCCTGTACACCTTCCTGTACGATTTCTTTTACCGTCTTGCCCGATTCCAGTTTCGGGTCCTGCTCCAGATATCCAACGGAATATCCGGGTGAGAAAACCACTTCTCCCTGGTATTCTTTTTCGATACCGGCAATAATTTTCAGCAATGTAGATTTACCAGAACCGTTCAAACCGATGATTCCGATCTTCGCTCCATAGAAAAAGGACAGGTAAATATTTTTCAATACTTGTTTTTGAGGCGGAAAGATTTTACTCACGCCTACCATCGAGAAAATAATTTTCTTGTCGTCTGCCATGTTTCAAATTATGTGTATTTATATGATCATTTTTCTTCGTGGACAAACTTACGGAAATATCTTCATAGTTCATATATATCGGATGAAAATAGCGTGTATTTTTATCCTTTCTGCCTCCCTTTGTATTTGATCGTTAAGGTCAATCGTAGGGATGTATGATTGCCTGTTGTGGTATCGGTTCACCGCAAACACTGCAAATGTGTTCACTATCCTTATCTGGCCGATATTTTGGTTTATATGAAATAACCCCGGTTGCGTAATTGATGAAAACACCCCTTTTCTGTGAAAAGCCGATTTTTTGAAAAAATATTGATTTTCAATTATAATCTGTTTTGATATATATTTTTCTAAATGAAAAACAAATAAAAATGCACTCAATATTTGCATGATAAAAATTAATCACATATCTTTGCACCCGCATTACAGAAGTAACGCACAGGATGATTCGCTAGCTCAGCAGGT
>ENA-OPCE01001074-OPCE01001074.1-human-gut-metagenome-genome-assembly--contig:-NODE-1074-length-18694-cov-3.176887_pt1 | contig 18694 bp, 17 predicted proteins | sample MGYA00241247_ERZ501474 | MGnify/ENA primary metagenome ERZ501474 (study PRJEB25962, sample SAMEA2042572) | human gut metagenome | biome: human gut; feature: human-associated habitat; material: faeces... | reverse complement strand
GGATAAACGATGTAATACGCTTTGTCGGGGAACTGATTTTCCAGATGTCGTATTACGGGATGCTCGTGGCACAGAGGATTTTCATGGCCATCATGATGATATTCTGTCCGATCATGTTTGCCCTCTCGCTGGCACCGCCATGGAACTCGGCCTGGAGTCAATGGATGTCCAAGTTCCTTTCCCTCTCATTATGGGGATTCGTGACCTACATGTGTATCTATTATATAGACTTCATCCTTCTTTATAACCTGCAGCAGGATCTGGTGGCATACGACCATCTGCTTCATGGCTCGGTAAACTCCTGGGAACAGATTGGCGCACTGGGACTGCAGGGAATAGGCTCCAACTGTATGTATGCCATGGGTATGCTCGTGGGTGCCTATATCATACGCTTCGTTCCTGAAGTGGCTTCATGGCTGATTCCGGGAGGTGTAAGTTCGGGTACGGGTTCCGTTGCCGGTTCGGCTGCAATGGGCATCACTTCGGCTGCAGGTGGTATGGCCGGAAGTATGGCAGGTTCTGCCATGAAAGGAACGGGTTCAGCTGTCAGGTCATTGGTCAAATAACTTAAAATCTTTCATTATATGCTTATCGAATCACTTGCACAGAAAACCAGACTGGCCATGATGACGGTATTTGCGGTAATCGGAGGCTGCACCGTCATCTGTGCCTTTACGGTCTGGTGCTGCATTTCCCTTGTCAATGAGGAAAGGCAGCAGATTTATGTACTTGACGGAGACATTCCGTTTCTTGCCGAGCGTGCACGGCTGGAAGCCAACTTCACCATGGAGGCCAAGGCGCACATACAGTTATTCCACCAGTATTTCTTCAATCTGCCGCCCGACAACGACTATATCAAATGGACGGTAGGGAAAGCAATGTATATGGCTGACGGGACTGCGCTGAAACAGAAACAGGCCATGGACGAGAACGGTTTCTACTCGGACATCATTTCCTCTTCGGCTGTCTGTACCATCATGTGTGACTCCATTCAGTTTGACGAACATGAACGGAAGTTTACCTATTACGGTACGCAGCTTATCAAGCGCAGGACCAGGGATATCAGACGCTCGATGGTGACAACAGGTTACATCGAGTCCGTACCGAGAACAAGGAACAATCCCCACGGTCTGCTCATTACCGGCTGGAGGACTCTTGAAAACAGGGATTTGGACTATTGATATACGGATATTATGAAATCATTCAGAAAAAAGATACAAGAAAGCCGTCTGAAAACACATCTGCTTGTCAGGTCGTGGTTGCAGCCCAAACTGGGTGTCATCGGAACAAGATACCGTCTGGCCGCAAGAATCAGACTGGCCAACAGATGGGCGGCTAAACATCCGAAAACGACATTCGCAGGTGTAGCGGGAACGCTGCTTCTGCTACTTGTCAGTACTTTTGCCATAGATTCCGGCAACGGGAAACAGAGTGAACCGGATGTCAGTTCGATTACCAATATGGAACCGGTGTTTCAGGGATTCCGTACCATCCAGGCAAACAAGGACATTCACCGCAGTGCATTGACGGACATAACGGTAAAGGGACAGTTACTGCATCATGAACTGGACTCCATGATTGCCATACCTGTAAAGAGCCGTGAGGATTCCTTGCGGATCATCCTCAAATACCGGCAGCTGGAAAATATAGTCAAATCCATTAAAAACAATGATAACCCATGATTAAGATTAATTTCAAACAGCCCAAGTATATCTTTCCGCTGGTCATATTCGTTCCGCTGTGCGCACTGGTATACTTTGTGATGCAGACCTTCTCCGGCGGTGAGGAGACTGCCGGAACGGTAGCTACAGACCGTATCAACATGGAACTTCCCCAGGCCAATGCAGAGGAAGCCGGAGACAAGATGTATGAGATGTCCAGACGTTTCGGTGACGAGGATGCCTTCACAGCTGTCAGCGGTATCGGAGAAGAAGAACAGAAGAAGGAGGAACTGGAACACGGGTACAGCGAGGAGGAATTGAACCGTCTGGATGCTGCTGAAGCTGAAAGACAGCGGCAGCAGAGGGAACTTGAAGAACTGGAGCGTTCCCTTGCCGAATCAAGAAAGCATATCAATGCATATGCTTACGGAAACGGTCCTTCGGGAAACAGTGAAACAGGTTACGGAGGTATGGGATATTCCTCACAGGACGAGTTTGCACGTGACCTTGAAGAGATTCAGCGAAGGAGCTATGAACGGCAGAAAGCCATTGAAAGCGGACTGGGTATCAAAAACCCGGAAGCAGAAGAAGCGGAAAGAAAGCACAAGGCTGATTCCATAGCTAAAGTGCGTCAGGAGGAAAGGGAACGCAACCGTCCGAGTCTGGTAATCAAGTCTGATGACACCAATGCCGACAGGTTCAATACGGTTACTGCTCCGGATGAATTTGCCGAGAACAAGCTGATACGTGCCATGATTGACCAGACTACAAAGGCGCATGAAGGTACACGTCTGCGGTTCAAGCTTCTGGATGATGTGACGGTAAGCGGCACAAGGCTAAAGAAGGGAACTTACCTCTATGGAACGGTAACCGGTTTCGGACAGCAGCGTGTCAGGGCTTCCATAACCAGTATTCTTGTCGGCGACAGATTCATAAAGGTTAAGCTTTCGGTTTTTGACAATGACGGTATGGAAGGCTTCTATGTTCCTGAATCGGCTTTCAGAGATTTTATGAAGGATGCAGGTTCCAATACGGTACAACAGAATATCAGTTTTGAATCCAGTGACGGTTACGGTACTGGGATTTCCACGGAAGCTATTGCACTTCAGTCACTGCAGAACATGTATAACTCTGCAACTTCTGCCATATCTTCCAATATCAGAAAGAACAAGGCAAAAATCAAGTACAATACCATCGTTTATCTGATAAACTCGGAAGATGCACGCTGATATATCTGAATACAGCAAAGAAAATTATAGTAACATTTTAATATTCCAATATGAAAACCAGAATTATTCTGATAATATGCCTTATCACAGGCATAGCCGTACATCTGTCGGCCAACGAGAAGATATACATCAACCGGGAAGTGACCACGCACATTGTAATGCCGGAGAACATTAAAATGGTGGATATTTCCACTACTAAAATTATAGGCAACCAGTGTACAGACAATATAGTCCGCATCAAGCCTTATCTGGAGAATGATTCCATATCGTCTGAAGGTTACAGCGAAAATGAACTGCTGGGTACACTCACCATTATCGGTGAGCGTCATATCGCCCAGTATGACATCCTATATACCGAATCACCCAAATATGCTTCTACCATCTACAATGTATCCTACAATGAGACACAGTCCTATATCAATCCGGAGGTTTCCATGCCGATGGCCGAGATTGCACGATATGCCTGGGCTGTCTATGGAAGCAGGAGAAAGTTCAACCAGATTGTATCAGACAAAAACGGAATCAGGGCATACATCAACAATATCTATTCCATCGGTGACTATTTCTTTCTGGACTATACGCTGAAGAACAGGACCAGGATTGCATACGACATTGAGGAGATAAGGGTAAAACTTACTGACAAAAAGGAAACAAAGGCAACCAACTCACAGACCATAGAGCTTACTCCTGTATTTTCCATGAACAACACCAGTAAGTTCAGGAAGGACTACAGGAACGTGCTTGTGATTCCGAAACTGACTTTCCCTGAAGAGAAGGTGCTTCGTCTGGAGATTTCCGAGAACCAGATTAGCGGACGTGTGGTGGTACTCACCATCGAGTATGAGGACATTCTCAATGCGGACGGTTTCGACTCGGATATTCTGGACGATGCCGACTATTACCCCTACTATTATATTGATCATTCCATAAAAAGATAGGCCATGAAGAAGATTCTGTTCATTCTGTTTTGCTCGGTTGCATCCATCGGTGCATCGGCACAGACCGGAAAGGTTTCCGTCAATGCCGGATTCCTTTTTCCAAGTACGCTGAATGCCACTTTGGGTTATGAGTATCCGCTTTCATACGGAAATGCGGTCGAAGTATATGGTGAGGTCGGGAATCACTGGCAGAAGCCGGTATGTCACAATTTCTGGAAAGGATATTTCTGGGATGGAGGTATGGTTTACAAGCACCGTCTGGCACGGTACAAGAACGGCATGATGCGCCTTCGTCTGGGGTCTCAGTTTGGTGCAGTACAGAAGAAGTTCTTCTTCGGGCTGGAGGCCGGATTTGAATACAGCTATGTGTTCCGCAGCGGACTGGAGTTTTCAATAATCCAGAAGAACAATGTGAACTTCCTGCATGGGGATACCTTTCGCAACGGTCTGCTGCTGGGTATAAAGATTCCTTTCTGACAATATAAATCTTACGGCGTATGGCATTTGAGGAGACAAGGGAACAGCAGCAGATGTACAACTACTTCAGGAGCTGCATCTATATCTTTCTGATTATTGAAATCATCATGAACCTGCCTGTTACGGCAGACAACAGGGTTACTCAGTTCGTACTCGACCTGCTGGCACGGTTCAGGGTATTCAATTCCGTATCGGGATGCAAGGTGACCGAACTGATATGCATCTGTATTGTCTGTATCGGCACAAAGGCTGAAAAGTCCCTGAAGTTCAATGTAAGGACAATGGTCATCTATCCGGTACTGGCCGGTCTGACACTTGTAGGACTTTGTTTTGTATTCCATGGCATGAGTTTTGGATTCAACTGGATGGGATTTCCTGCCAACCGTCTTCTGTATGCGGTATGTTCGGTGGTGGGTACCATGCTGGTGCATCAGGGACTGGACGGCATAGCCAAGTATTACAACTATAAGGTTGGTGAGGACCGTTTCAACTTTGAGAACGAATCGTTCCAGCAGTCGGAAACGCTGGTCAGCAATGATTACTCAGTGAACATTCCGATGATATACTACTGGAAAAAGAAGATGCACAAAGGATGGATCAATATCATCAATCCGTTCCGTGGTACGATTGTACTGGGTACGCCGGGTTCGGGTAAGTCTTTCGGTATCATTGACCCGTTCATCAGGCAGCACTCTGCAAAGGGCTTTGCCATGATGGTATATGACTTCAAGTTTCCGACACTTGCACAGACGCTTTTCTATCAGTACTGCAAGAACAGGAAAGTCGGTAAACTGCCTCAGAACTGCGGATTCCGTATAGTAAATTTTACCGATGTGGAATCCTCCAACCGTATCAATCCGATTCAGCGGAAATATATCCCGGATCTGGCTGCCGCTTCTGAAACGGCGGCTACTCTTTTGGCCTCACTCAACAAGGGAGGTGGAGAGAAGAAGGGCGGTTCGGAAGCTTTCTTTACCAACTCTGCGGAAAACTTCCTGGCTGCCATCATATATTTCTTTGTGAACTTCCATCCGGTCGGGTTCAGGAACGGGAAGAAGCTTAGACGCTTCATATCACTGGAGGGAAAGAAGCTGGAGATTGTCATACGCAACTGGGATGACTTCAATGCCATCGACAAGGACGGCAATGTGGTGCTTGATTTCGTGGATGAGAACGGCAATGACGTATCGACTGACGAGGACCGTATGTTTGTTGACCTGAACGGATACAGCTATAAGGACAGGACCAGCAGGAAGATTCTGATTCAAAGGTGCTGGTATGAGGATGAGCATGGCAATGAGGTGGAACCGGATACCGTAACCGGAGAGTTCTCGGATATGCCGCATGTGCTTTCATTTCTTGGAAGACCATACGACCAGGTATTCAATATCCTGATGCAGGATGACAGGATTGCTTCACTGATGGCTCCGTTCAAGAGTGCTTACGAAAACAAGGCGAATGACCAGCTGGAAGGTATGGTCGGTACGCTACGTGTGAATGCTGCACGCCTTGTATCTCCGGAAGCATACTGGGTATTCACCGGGGATGATTTCGACCTGAAGATTTCTGACAGGGTAAATCCGAGTTATCTTGTAATTGCCAATGACCCGGAAAAGGAACAGGTTATCGGCTCGCTCAATGCCCTGGTACTGAACCGACTGATTACAAGGGTAAACTCAAAGGGCAATATACCGGTGAGCATCATCGTGGACGAGCTTCCGACACTGTACTTTCACAAGATAGACCGTCTTATCGGTACGGCTCGTTCCAACAAGGTTGCCGTAACTTTAGGTTTCCAGGAGCTTCCACAGCTGGAAGCTGACTACGGTAAGGTCGGTATGCAGAAGATTATCACCACCTGCGGTAATATCTTCATGGGTGCAGCACGTAACAAGGAGACGCTGGAGTGGGCACAGAATGATGTGTTCGGAAAAGCAAAGCAGACCTCACGTTCCATTTCCATCAATGACCACAAGGTATCAACCACAATCTCTGAGAAGATGGACTTTCTGGTTCCTGCTGCCAAGATTGCGGATATGGCAACAGGCTGGCTGGCCGGACAGGCGGCACGTGACTTTACGGCTACCGATGACAGTATGCTTGACCATTTTGACATCGAACAGTCGGAAGAGTTCAGGACTACCAAGTATTTCTGCAAGACGCACTTTGACATGAAGAAGATTAAAGACGAAGAAAAGCACTATGTTTCTCTTCCTAAAATCTATGAGTTCAAAAACGACAAAGAGAAGGAAATCCTGCTGAACCGTAACTTCAAGCGTGTGAACCAGGAAGTGGAGGATATGGTAAAGGAACTTCTCGGCATCAGTTAAATATGTAATTTATGAATATGACCTTAAAACCGGCATTTGGACTTAGCGGCAGTGCCCTGAAAGTCATTGCCATGATTTCTATGGTAATAGACCACATTGCTCTCTATCTGATGGAGTACGGTACCGTATTATACGAAACGATGCGCTGTATCGGGCGCATCGCTTTTCCTGTGTTTGCCTTCCTGATTGCTGAAGGGTTTATTCATACAAAAAGCAGGTACAGGTATTTCTTTACTCTGATGGGCTTTGCCGTAATCAGTGAAATACCCTGGTATCTGCTAAATGGTGCTGACGGGACACATAATGTGATGTTTACACTGGCTTTGGGAGTGGCCACGCTTATGGTTCTTGAAAATCTTCTGCAACGTAGTCTGGTACTGGGATTTCTTTGGACACTTGGCATGGCCGGACTTGCTTCCTGGCTTGGAGTGGATTATGAGTGGAGAGGAATTATTATTGTTTTCTTCTACCTTTTTAATGGATATGGTCACTCTTTCCCATATAGTAGAGGTATGCAATTTTTTTGCACGTTTGCTTTCATGATGCAATATGGGGTTATTGGTGTTGTAATGGCCTGCATGATTATTTATCTATATGACGGAACAAGAGGATTTGTACAGGGAAGCATAGCCAAATATGGATTCTATGCTTTCTATCCTATACATCTATTCTTTTTATCTATTTGCTAAAAAGACATCATATGCTATTACAATTTGACGAATAACGTTCAATGAATTACTCATATCTAACGACACATAGAAAACATATCTTTCTTCCTCTCGAATAAAGCCGACAGTTTCAACTAGATTTCTTTCTTCTTCCGATAAAGAATCACCATTCCATATGAGTTTAATCTTATATTGTTCATTATGATCCTTTCTGTACTGAATATGAAATCTAAATGGATAATTATCATTGTAAATTTTGATTACAGATTTCCATCCACTTTTATCCATCCAACATATCCAACCATTTGAAAGAGGCTTTTTTTCATTTAAATGACTTTTCAAATAATGATAAAGATGCATATTTTTTACAGATACAGGCTGCTTATAACAGTTTTGCACACATTCTATACCATATTCATTACGGTACTGAATACGTTTGGTGTTACAATATTCTAATAAATAATCGTGTTGCACAAATTCAGCCCATTTATTTTCAGGTTTTTCATCATAACTACTTTTTATTTCATCCAACTTTGCATTACGTTCTTGCTGAGTCATATCAATAAAGAGTTGTAGAAATTGTTGAAATCTATCTGAATTATTATACATTATTTCCTTCCATTGGGACGATGTAAAGCCAAAAAAGCAATCATCCAATGGATATTTAGGAAGATATGCAATCAATGCTTGACGCACGGAATCACTTGTCCACCCTACATCTTGCTTCTGGTCAAATAAGAGATTGAAACATTGGCTATTGATTTTAAAATTCTTAAGTGAAAAACTTTCTCCTAACTTAGACCAGTTAATCATTTGCTTGATTTCACCATTCCAAAACGGATGTGACTGCAATTCCCATATTGCTTTTTCTGCTGAGTATCCTAAACTGTTGCAAATATTTATTTTTTCCAATTCATGTCCATTAAATACATTGCTGGAAGATTCTTTTTCTGTAAGAATGTAATCATACCACTCCTTAGAAGATTCTTTATACTCTTTTAAAAACGTTAGAAATGGTAAGTTTTTTAATTTATTCCTTCTGACATGATTCTTAACAGTTTGGTAAACACGTTCATACTCATACAAATCTTTCTTATCTTTCAGCCTTTCTGTAAGTAAGGCTTTTAAGACATAGAAGTCACCATCTTCTTTGCTATCTCCATACAGCCTTGCAATTTCAAGTATGTAATTTCCATCGTTTATTTCATACAACTCAATTATAGCATTCATGTATTTTGCAATATCTTCAATGGTAATCAGTTCAGCATCTTCAACGGGATTGATACGACTATGCTCATGTAAGGTTTTCAATTCAAGAACGATTCTTATCATATTATTCATCGCTGTATCAATTGAATCTATATTCCTTTTACCCCTAAGCTGTTTGTTATAAAAAAACTCTTCCCAATCATCCCATTTCTTTCCATAAAACTCTTTTTTTGCAGAAACTTTCAATAAGCGGGGCTTAATTTGTTCAGAATCTGTCAGTTTTTCTCCACGACTATTCATTGTAATATAAAGCTCCTCTCCCTGAGATGTCATATCCACATCAAAGTACCAGAAAGTTACGTGATTAAGTATTCTTTCAAGTTGTATGTTACTACAATTCTTTAGTTCAGCCTCAAATACAGATAATGCTCCTATCATAGACGTTATAGTGGTATCGTCTTCATAATTTCTTTTATACCACGTCTGGTCAGTTACTGCATCTGCATTTTTTATTCCAGATTTAAAAAGATTTTGAAGAAATGACTCTGTATAAGAGCGTACACGATAGGAGAATGCCTGAATATTCTGATTGAGTTTTAACATGTCAATAAAATGTGCCAGATTATCCTTTCCCTCATCTACAGCAAGATAATAACAAAGCAACAGAATAGTGGTATAACGTTGCTGTCCATCTATAAGATAATGTTCTGCCCCTGATTTGTAAGAATATAAAAAACCTATATTAGCATCTCCCTGTGAAAGTTTCTGATCAAGATCTTTTAAAAATTGAATTAATACACGTTTGTTCTTGGCTGCTCCCCAAACATACTCACGTTGAATTTCTGGGACTACAAAGTTGAATCCTTCCAATAGTTCTTTTATATTTAATTTATCCATTGTCATGACAGTTTTCCTCCATTTTTTTATTATCCGTAAGTTCAGGGAATGAAAGATAATCTGCAAGGCTTGAGTCTATGCTGATTGCTGTTCGTTTAATATCTTCATCTGACCAAAATATCTCATCCTCATCAATCCCGTTCTCATTGATATTTCTCATTTTTGACATAAATACATCCAATGTATGTGGCCGTATATAAGCATTAACATCATCCATTAAGTGTTCGCTGTATATTCTGACCATCTTCATTATTAATTTTTTGTTTTTGTAGCTTTTATTTATGCTTTCATGCAATAGTACAATATTTCCGATAGAATTCAATCCCCTTCTGTTTTCTTCAATTAAAAGCTCTACGTCTTCTTGAGTCATAGATTCTTCATCAAGTTGTCTTGTTTGTGAGCGTACATGTTCTTTATCTTCTGAAGGCGTTCTTTTAAAATATTGCTGTTTCAAAGGCTTTATTACTTTATTTGTTTTCTTTCCCTTCTGTATTGTATGTGGCAGAATATCAAGTAACGGTAAGAGTTTAAGGGTAATATCACTATTACACCAGTTCATAGTTGAAGTATTGAGAATATCTTTTCGAAGATTTCTCAAATTTTCTTCCAAAGCTTCATTTATATCACCATTTAGTATGCTTAGAAAATTGATTTCACCTCTTTCCATTTCTCCATAAAGAGAGGCCAACTGATATCGTATCAGACGTTTGATTTTTTCTTTGAAATCAGCTTTTTCCCTAGCGTCTTTCCATATTTTATACAGTAACTCAAAGGTGATAATATCGCTCTTGAAATTGTACATAAGGTACCCAACAAGATTATAAATTTCAGGGTCATTGTACCAGTCTACAAGCGTCAAATGAAGTTCCTGCAATTCATTATATAATTCAAGATGATCATCTCCTGGGCGACTGTTAAAATCTATTCCGTTTTCAAAATGTTTTAAATTTAAGTCTCTATTTTTCTCTTGTTCATTGAATAATGTTGACTTAAATGCTTCGAAAAAGGCATAATAAAGCAAGTCTATAGGGTAATCACTATAATTGAATGAACGGTTACGTTCAATTCTATTAGGTAAAAGCTGCTCAAAATATGCTCTCACATCTTTTTGTGACCACCAGAGGTTCATTTTATCTATCTCTACACCGAGTTTTACACGATATTCATGTATTTTCCCATTAGATGATACTTTGATATTAATATTAAAATCTATATCGTCATTAGTAAACTGGTTGATGGTCTTTTGCGATATAATGGTCGGATATTTTTGCCTGGCTGCTCTTGTTATCAGAATTGCTCTTACCAAATCAGCACCATCAAGGTCTACTTTACCTCCATTTAAACTTGCAAAGACCGTTTCTTCTTCACCGGATTTCACTTCGTTGACTATAAGTTTGATATGGTTAAGAATTATATCAGGGTACAGTTCATTGGGATGATTATCAAACCATTCTTTTACACTCTTTGCTACTTCCATGATATAGAACTGGTCTTTGCTTTCTGCATCATTAGGTTCAATGTCACTCATCCACAAATAGCCGGTCTGTATTTTCTCTTTTAAGAACTTATTGGTTGAATCTCTGACAGAGTATTTGAATATATTCGAATCAACCGGTATTATCTTATCTGCAAGATTGCGTTGCATGAAGGAAAGGATTATAAACAATGTCGTTAGTCGTTGCTGGCCATCAATGACATTCATATATGTTTTCCCTTCAACGCTCTCTTTAGTAAGAGTTATGTTTTGCAAGCAGTAAAATTCTTCATTGTTTCTTTTCTTGCTAAAGTTATACAAGTCATCTAAAAGCTGCATTACGTTATTGGAAGTCCATTTATAACCACGTTGATATTCTGGAATATTGAAGTACTCACAATTTCGTTCCTTTAAAAAATGCTGAAACAAGTATTGGGTATTATAAATGAGGTTATTCATATTTCAATAGTTATAATATTTCTCTGAATCTCATAATGATTAATACTGAAAAGATGGAACAATTTGACTTGCTCTTCTTATTGTAAACTTTCTCTTATTAGAATTTTTGTTTTTCTAAACTTAAATTCAACTGAGATAGCTATCCATAACTTTTTATTGATATAGCATGCAAATATAAAGAATTACTTTTGAAGGTTAATCGACTCTTTGTATGATATTTCAATTAAGCCTCCACTCATATTTGAGTATTTGAACTTGAAGTCTTAGTCAATTTCTAAACATGCTCATAATTATATACTAATTAAAGGAACTTTTCAATATCTTAATAATTTCATAAACATACCTTGGATCTTCCGCATACCCAATCTCATCAAGCCAAAGCAAATAGTTTCCACCTTTGTACTTATATTGCACTTTAGTGTAATAAGCTCTGACACTTTCCGTCCAATGATTGAATTCATAGTATTTCCCTGTACGTGGATTGGTAAGTCCGAAAAGATTATGCTTGTTTTTGCATACTGAAGAACGAAACCATCCGGTTTCCAAAATAGCTTGGGCCAATACGATTTTGGGATATAGGATTCCGTTTCTTATGATTTCTTTATAAAGGTTGGGGATGGTAAGTTCAGGAAGATTGTTTTCTGATTTAGTAATATCATCTGTTTTCTTTTGCAGTTCTGTTTTTAGGGATGCTTTCCTGTCACTATTTCGGCTGTTATTTTCCATTTTTTTCTGATTGTCCAGTCCGATAATCAGGGTATCCTTTGTCATTATCTTACTCTTTTCCCTTTCTATAACATCCTTTTCTACATGCTTGTAGGCCTCTTTTTGTCTTTCTATTTGCAGAAGTTCCGAATCTCTGGTTATCGTATAGAACTGTGCCGATACGCTTACCGGCAAAAACATCAGTAGCAATAAAATCAGAATAGTGTTGCGCATTTCTTTTTCAGGGGATTGCCGTAAATACATTTGTGGCATTCAGGCGGTTAGAACCGCAAATATAACAGCTTAATTACAGTAATATGGAAATGCACAACAGAAATCAGTCCGATTTGTTGCCATACGAAAAACTGGCAATACTGGGTATCGACCGTGAAAAAGCGGACAGCTTACCCATAGAAGTGAAGGAGAAGCTGATGGCAGGTGAAGTGACTCCCATCATGCAGGTATCCATCAACGCAAGGAACGGCAGCATCATCACCATGCCGATGAAACTTCAGATGACTACAGACAAAAACGGTGCGCCGGCTCTGATTGCCTATCCGGTACGTGCAGAACTGGACCAGGAACGCAACAAGGTTCTCAACCTCACTCAGCAGGAGGCTGAACGTCTGGCCAGAGGTGAGGTAATACAGAAGGCTGTCAACGTAAACGGTGAAAAGACTCAGCAATATCTCCAGCTTGATCCGGAAACGAAATCCGTCATTCACAAGCGTGTCACTGACATCAAGCTGGAGCAACGTCTGAAGGACATGGAGAAGGTGAACGACATTGAACTGGGTATGCAGCAGAAGCAGCATATACGTGAGGGAAAACCTGTTGAACTGAATGTGGGCGGTGAGAAAGTTTCTGTCGGCATTGACCTGAAGGAACAGCAGGGATTCAAGCTTATCAAGGGTGATATGAAGGAGTGGGAAAGGCAGCAGAAAATCCGCTATGATGAACTTCATCCTGAATATCTTGGTCTTGTCATGACTGACAAGAACCGTTGGGAGTATCAGAAGGTGGTGGACAGACAGTCCGTAGAACGTGCTATTTCATTCTCTCCATCCCGAAAGGAAACAAAAGCAAACAGCCTTAAACTCTAATACTGATTCCTATGACTAAAAAGACAGATTCAGATAATGATAACGGTATCATACGGCAGTTCAACGAACTGAAAAAGAAGCATCCGGATGCCATGCTGCTGTTCAGACGGAACAGTTTCTATGAACTCTATAAGCAGGATGCCGTCAAGGCTGCCGCAGTGCTTGCCATCGAGATTACAGACAGGATGCTGCCTGACTACAAGAGACCTGTAAAGGTTGCATCATTCCCTCAATCAGCACTTGACGTTTATCTGCCCAGACTGATACGTTCCGGAATAAGGGTTGCAATCTGTGATGCACTGGACAATCCTTTGAAGAAGAAGGCCGGACAGGACAAGGCTGAGAATAATGACAGAACCATTCAAAACAATACAGATATGGGAAAGAAGAAAAAGGAACAGGGTGCGCAGGAAGCTCCTGACAGAACAGTGGAGAAAACTGTTGATGTAAAACCTGCAAGGGAAAAGAAGTCGAAGGCCAAAGTTGAAACCAAAGCTGAGACCGGGACGGATAATGAGGTAAAGACCGAAAAGAAGGACGAACAGAAAACGGAGACAGCCCAGGAACGAAAGCCCCGTGAGCCGCAGATGGTGACTGCCAATGGTGAAAAGGTTACTCATGGCCATGCCTACCAGAGTACCACCAATCCTGCCGACTGGTATTTTACCGCAAAGATTGACGGACAGCAGCTCAAGCCGCAGAAGTTGGATGCAGCCGACCTTGCGGCCTACCAGAACAAGGAAATGACGGTGCCGCAGCTGATGGAACGCTACTATCCGACAAAGCTGATGCCGAAGGTATCTGAGGAAGCCTTCCGTATGCCAATGGAGATTGCAGGACCGGACGGTTCCATAACCGTAAACAAGTTCAATGTCTATAAGGAGAAGGACGAGCAGCGTCCTGACTTTGGGAAATACAAGTTCTATGTTCAGGTTGGGGATACGAACATGTCTGCCGTGGCTTCACGCCAGGACCTGAATGCCTACTTCGATAGGGTGGCCACTCCAAACCAGCTTATTGAGAAGAACTTCGGGGAACGTCTGCATCTGAAATCCGCATACGAGAAGTATCAGCTTCCTGAAGGTGTTGACCCCAAGGGTGTGCGTGTGGCCAAGGACAGGAACGACAACAAATGGAAGGTGTCGGTTAACCTCGGAGAAAAGGGACAGACTTCCCGGCATGAAATCTCCTTCGATGACGGATATTCGCTATTCAAGACCAAGACTGCCACAAGGGAACAGATTGCGGCCAAATATCTGAATACGGAAATAACCGGTATGCTTGCCGCCAACACCGTAAAGGTGGAGAAATCGGCTTCTATGAAAATGTAACATAATCAGAAAACTAAAATACAAGTTATATGTCAGCTAAAATGAATCATGAGGAGCTTGTGGAGCTTCTGCAGGAGGGCAAAATCGGTTTCCTCCGCTTTGTTATGGACAGTGAGAATGCAGATGATTATCTGGAGTGGTGCCGTTCACACGGTACGGACCCTTCGGATGAATCGGCTGAGTTCTATGTGGAACAGACGGACATCGAGCAGATGGACCGTCAGGTAATGGATGACGACAGCTATGGCATCTGGAACTGACTTTCAGGGAAACAGCGGACAGGCGGCCATAGACCGCTTCGCCGCAATGATGATTGAGCGTATGCAGCAGATGAAGGATACCGGATGGAAACAGGGATGGATTGGCGGCGCATCAGGTTATGCCGGACTGCCGCAGAATGTGGGTGGCCGCAACTATTCGGGTTCCAATTCCTTCTTCCTTCAGATGCATACCGCAGCCATGAACTACCAGCTTCCGGTATATCTGACCTTCAAGCAGGCTCATAACCTGAAGGCTCATGTTCTGAAGGGTGAAAAGGCCTTCCCGGTGGTGTACTGGGATATGATGATAAAGGACAGTCACGGCAAGAGGATAAGCACGGAGGAATACCGTGCAATGAGCAAGGAAGAGAAGAAGGATATGGATGTCATTCCTTTCATCAAGTCATTCCCGGTGTACAATGTGGCTCAGACCAATCTGGCCGAAGTACAGCCGGAGAGGATGCAGAAACTCATGGACAGGTTCAAAGTTCCGGAGCTTCGGGATACGGAAGGTATGTACACCCATGCCGCACTCGACCGTATGGTGGAGACGCAGCAGTGGCTTTGTCCGATACGTGCCGACAAGCGTGAGAACGGTGCCTATTATTCTCCCTCAAAGGATATTGTGGTGCTGCCCATGAAGGCACAGTTCAATATCGGTGCTTCTCCGGAAGAAACCTACCGTGGCGGAATGGAGTATTATTCTACCATGCTCCATGAAATGACTCACTCCACCATGACACCGGAGCGTCTGAACAGGGAGATGGGCGGCAGGTTCGGTGACCCGAAATACGCCAAGGAGGAGCTGGTGGCGGAACTTACAGCTGCCATGATCAGCCATTCCATGGGATTTGATTCCAGGATAACGGACAACTCGGCTGCCTATCTGGACTCGTGGATTGGTGTACTGAAACAGGAACCGAAGTTTATAGTATCAGTCATGGCTGACGTGAACAAGGCTTCCGACCTGATTCTTGACCATGTGGACAAACAGCGTCTGGCTCTCGGCGAACAGCCTTATCTGGCAAAGAATGACCCGCTGGCTCCAGTCAGTGCGGACGAGGAGATGCCTTTCAGGAATGCGGCCATTGTCAAGACCCGTTCCGGAGACTATGCCATCCGTGCGTCATACGATGGTGTGGAACTGGGGCTGAAAAAGGTTTCCAGGGAAACGGCCAAAACATTCTTCCAGCTTACGGACTGGAAGGACAAGGAGGCTTTTCTGAACATGACGGCACGGAAGACATACGAACCGGAGATTACCATGATGGGCAGGAACCGGAATGCCGGTACAAGACTTGGTATATGAAATTCTGTATAACATCTTAAATCGGAAAGCATGAGTGACTACAAGGTTAATTTCAGGGAAATGAAATCCCGTGTAGGGATTGATGACATTGCATACGCCCTGGGATACCGTCTGGACAGGAAGGCCGGTATCGGACGTTATATCGAGCTGGTACTCGGTGAAGGCGGCAACAAAAGGGATACGCTGATTGTCAGCCATCCGAACGACAAGGCGGCACAGACCTTTTTCCGGCGTGACGGTTCCAAGGGCGATGTGGTGACACTCATCCGTGAGAATCTTTCTTCCTTTACGGTATCAGGAAAGGATGAGTGGCAGAAGATAGCCAAGGTCATGACACGTTTTGCCAACATGCCTGAACCGGAATACAGGGAGGACAGGGAGTATGTTAAATCGGCAGGAAAATCATCAGGCGTGTTTGACGCTTCCAGATATGAGGTGAAGCCGGTTGATACAGAAAAAATACCGGGACTGTTCTTCCGGCGCGGACTGTCCAAAGCGACAGTTACGGTTCTTTCACCCTTTATTTCCCTTATAAGGGACAGGAACAACGGAAAGTTTGAAGGCTACAATATCGGATTCCCATATACTGACGGAAAGGGAAATGAAGTCAGGGGGTATGAAATCAGAGGACATGGCGGTTACAAGTCGAAGGCTGCCGGTACGGATTCGTCATCTTCGGCATGGGTGGCTGTTCCTTCAGGTATCAGTCCGGACAATGTAAGAAGCGTGTTCTTCTGTGAATCGGCTTTTGATGCCATGGCCTTCTACCAGATGAACCGGATACAGATTGGGGACAGTGCGGCTCTGGTTTCACTGGGCGGCACATTCTCTGACAGGCAGATAACCGGAGTCATGGAACGCTTTACCAATGCACGTGCCTTCGACTGTTTTGACAACGACCTGGCAGGGCGAATATACGGACTGCGCATGATGGCCCTGCAGGAAGGTATTCAGATGAAGATAAGCAGGACTGACGGCGGCATCCGGATTGAAGCGAAGGGAAAGGCATTCGAGCCTGATATGGAGCGTCCCCTACCGGCCCAGGTTGCCAGGGAGCTGAACATCCGGTACCTTATGGGACAGTGGCTTCCACCGAAGGCTTTCAAGGACTGGAACGACTGTCTGCTGAACAGGCCGATGGAGCCGGTGATTTCACCTCATAAGGAGGAACGTGAACAGAATCTGAGCGAACAAAGGAATAAAGGACGTAAAATCTGAATGATATGGACAGAATCAAGATAAGAATAACGGTAGTGACTGCTTTGGCGTTTTTTCTGCTGAAAGGTACGGACATTTTTGCACAACAGACAGACCCGACACTGACGGGTGCTGTCTTTGCACAGACATCCACACTGAAGAATATCTATGACAAACGCCAGAAGGCACACGAGAAAATCATTGCTGCCGAGACTGCCGTAACGGTTGCTCTCGACAGGGTACACAGTGTGGAGGACAAGATGCTGGAATATCTTTCCAATGCACAGGGTGCCATGCAGAATCTCTATCAGATTAAACGTGCCGGGGAACTGGTGGCCACAGAGATACCCCAAAACTGTAATCTGCTGCTCAAATCGGTCGGCAGTAACCTGAAGGGAACGGCCATTGCTGCAATCGTCTCGGACGAGCTGGCTGATGCCGCAACCCAGATGGCTGCGCTTTATCCGTTCATGAAGCAGCTGGTGACTTCCGGAAGCTATGATACTGGCGGTTCTGACGGAGGCAAGGAGAAGCACAAGGTAAACCTGCTCAGTTCTTCCGAGCGGTACTACATAGCAAACGAAGTGCTGACCAGACTGGAGGCTGTCAATACCGACCTCTTTATCCTGGCATGGCAGGTACGCACACTCTCATGGAACGACCTCTGGTTCTCTCTTGACCCGGAAGGATGGGCAAACGTGATGTCCGGCAAGAACATTATAGGAGGAATCGTTGCGGACTGGAACCGGGGGTTCTCATTCAATTAATTCAAACATTGTAATTTATCAGGAATATGGATTCAGAAAAGAAGATTATAGGACGCTGTCCGTTCTGCGGCAGCAACGTGGTGAAGACCTGCAAGGGGTATCGCTGCGAAAACAATACAGGTGAGCATCCTTCTTGTGTGCTCAACATCAATGCCATCATCGGCAACCGGAAAATGAATGACGGGGAGATTGCCGAGTTTCTGGAGAAACGCCGAATCCTTCTGGACGGATTCTCCACCAAGGAAGGCAAGACTTTCCCGACAGTGCTGGAACTTGCTGATGACGGTGCGGTCAATATGCAGTCTGTTATCGGCAGGTGTCCGCACTGCGGCGGCGAGGTACGTGTGGGTACCAAGGCTTTCAACTGTTCCAACTACAGCAATCAGGAAGCACCGTGTTCATTCGCCATATGGAGGAATATAGGCGGCCATCAGCTGACACTGGAAGAGGCGAAAGAGCTTTGTGAGAAGAACATTACTTCATCCGAACTGGAGATGTACCGGGAGGACGGTTCAATTTACCGCAAACGCCTCGGTCTGGCTCCGGACAAACTTCAAATCGTAAAGATATGAAACAGGGAAAGAAACTTCTGATACTGCCTGCAGTGGCAGTTCTGCTCGGAATGTGCATATTCCGGCGGATACCCGTTCAGCATTTCCGGTGATATCCGTTCACTCCCC
>ENA-OPCE01001062-OPCE01001062.1-human-gut-metagenome-genome-assembly--contig:-NODE-1062-length-18873-cov-2.757307_pt1 | contig 18873 bp, 20 predicted proteins | sample MGYA00241247_ERZ501474 | MGnify/ENA primary metagenome ERZ501474 (study PRJEB25962, sample SAMEA2042572) | human gut metagenome | biome: human gut; feature: human-associated habitat; material: faeces... | reverse complement strand
GGTTCGACGACCAACTCGCTGCACGGCATGGCGACGTGGCAGCCCTACACGGGCTACCGCAAGGGAGGCTTCGGCGCCTACCAGATGCAGAACGATTTCAAGAACGACTGCTACAAGTACTACCGGGAGGCCATCCACGCGATGAACGAACTGGAAAATGCCAACCGGAGACGTTTTCATATCTGCCCAGACTGCCTGGTCATCGAAATCCATTTCCCAAGTGTGCGGGTACGGAATATCAGCCAGCTTACAGGTTTTATCAATAACAGACACTGTATCAAGACCGAGGATATCGTACTTTGCCAGACCGACTGCATGAGACGCTTCCATGTCAAGACACAGAATGGGCAGCCCGTCTTTATCTTGGAAGACACCATACCTTTTATAGAGGTCGATTGGAGCGATGATAACGCCAGCCGGATGATGTGACAGAGATACGATCGTCCCCTGCAATCCATCAAAGTAATAGAAGATATCGGGATGATCTGCACGACACTTTTCAGCGCTGGCATCGTATTCCTTTTTCACTTTTGCGATCAGATCAAGGGAATAAGGATTCTTAGATTCGTCTGCATCCGGATTTTCACGCTTCCAGACCTTTGCAAGAGCTCGTCCAATCTCGTCGATTGTCGCCTTTCCTGCCAAAGTACCCATAGCTAGAACATATGCACACTTCTCACGACCGAACGATTCAAAGATGTGGTTATAAATTATGGGACGATAAGCATCTGGCACGTCGATATCGATATCACCAATCTCGACACGGTTTTCATTACAGAATCGTGAGAACACCAGATTCCAGCGAGCCGGGTCAACATCGATGATATCTGTGACGAATGCACATCGAGAACCTGCAACAGAGCCACGACTTGGTCCGAACGGAATGCCCTCTCCCTTGCCCCAAATCATCAGGTCGCTCATAGAAAGCATAAAGCCCAGCATATTGGTTTTCTTGAAGACCGTAAGTTCCTCTTCTACGTCCGCCTTAAACTGTGCGACTTCATATTCAGGAATGATACCTCGACGAATTTTGTCATTCAGCATATCATGGGTGCGTTTGATGTAAACCTTAGCATCTGATTCAGAAGTCCCGGTCAAAATGGGATACCGCGCCTTTGTGCTTAGAGTGAAATCAGTGACACTATCTGCCATCCGATTCGTATTCTCGATTGCTTCCATCCAGACTTCACGAGGTAGTGCATCTTGCACAGTGAACGCGTCGACCAGCTCATTGTAAGACTTGAAGGTTAAATCAAATTCGTCCTCGCCAGTGAACTCGATTCCCTTACCCATCATAAGAATCTTACGGCACTCTGCTTTATACGCATTCAGACTATGGGTATCAGTTGCAGCAATCAGTGGCTTGTGATATTTCTTAGAAAGCTCCCAGAGATACTGGTTATATTCCTTTTGATCGTCACAATCGTGATACTGAATCTCATAATAGTCATAAGTTTCGCATAGTTTGTCATAGACTTCCTGACGAAATCCATCACATTCTGACGTGTATTTACGAAGTGGACTTGCCAGACAGGCAGAGATTTTGATGATGTTATCAGACAGACCAAAGAACTCTTCAAAAGTAATGCGCGGCTTATAATACTTGTGATCAGCATCATAAGATGTGCCCATTATTTTGTTTAGCTCCAGAACACCACGAGCATTTTTGCAAAGAAGAATCGTATGGAAGTTGTCGCGAACTTTATAGCGTTCAGCATCCATCATTTTACCGATTTCCTCTTGTGCTTCCTGTGGGTCCCATCCTTGATAAGATTCATAAACCTCGTCTGGAATCTCTGGATAGTGATATATCTCAGAAGTAAGATACACCTCGCAACCAACGATGAATTTCAAGCCCTTTTTCTCTGCATACTGTTTCTTTTCAGTCCAGTTAAGGTTGTAGCCATGGTTGGTAGAAGCGATCGCTTTCATCCCGTAAGAAGCAGCAAGATCAACATAGTCTTCCCATTTTGTACAAGAATCAAGGAGCGAACCTTTATCGTCGTGCAAATGGTATACAACATAGTTTTGCTCCATGAATCCTCCTTAAAATAAATCGTCTATACCGACCACGCTTGGGTCTTTTGCCGCATAAAACGGCCGTTTGTTGATGCAATCCCGAAGCGGTTCACAGGTTTTACGATGACCACAGAGATTGGTGCAGAAGAAATTTGGATCGCCATTTTTCTCTTCGATCTCTCGTGCAGGCCATTCGCCACTGCGTTTCCGCTCCTCGAACTCGTCCGCTGTTTCGTTTATGTAATCAATACATTCTTTGCGCAGTTCATCGGTGACAGGATACGGTCTGACATATGTAGTTAATTTGAACTGACAGCGAATATCTCCCGGCAGATCATTGATATCGTTCGATTCGATAAATGCCTTGGTAACAATTTCGATCTGCTCACTGTCATACCCGGCGGCTTTCATTTTGGAACGAACCGTGGACCGCAGCGTGTAACCCACCTTGCATCGATCAAGCACCTTTTCTGCTGGTTTTGCACGTTTTCCGAATCCGGTTTCGTATGTAATCTTGCAGTATTTCACCATGATCCAACAAGGAACGGCCGTTTTGAATCCAGCCTGTTCAAGCGCCAGAGTGTACGCGACCAGCTGACGACCATAGTGAAGCAGATCTTCATCCTTAAACTGACTGGAAGTCTTGATATCCAACACTTGCAGCCGCCCGTCTGGCAGGACACGAATCAAATCCGCATAACCTTGAAGATAGCGATCATCACGAAGTTTCAGAATAAGCAGCTTTTCGACTTCATACTCGCCTTTTGGACTGACCCAATCACGAGCCATACAACGCATGTTTGAGATCCATTTATCGCGGATGCCATTGCCGCCATCTCTCGTTTTGGGAAAATCAATCCCAAGCATATCGAGTTCGTCCAGACCGTTTTCGATGGCAGGACCGATATCCGCTTCTGTGTTCTTCCCTTCAATGATTCCTTCCAGCGTATCGTGAACCACAGTACCAAGAGAGGAATACACATTGGCGCATTGATCTCGTGGCTTGATATAAGTCAGATATGCATTATATGGGCAATCATGGATCGTACTCAGCTTCGAATAGCTGTACACCTGCGCCCCTTTGTCATACAGTGCCTGTAGCTCAGGGGCTATTACTCTTTGTCCCATTTACATCACTCCTCTACCCATTTCACATATTTTGTTACGCCCTCTTTGTAAACATCCTTACCAAGATCAGCGATATTCATTTTGGAACCCTCTTGAATCAACCCGTCAGGCCAAATGTATCCAACTTTTGTTTTTAAGATCGGATTGTTCACGATAAGTTTTTTACATTCGTTGACCAGGTGCTCTTCTTCAAGCCCTTCATCGTAAGCCAGAATGATTTTCTTTGGCAGCATTCGTTTGATGTATTTGGTTTGCGTATCTGATACATGACAGCCGCACGTTGCGAGGGCAATATTGCAGCCGAACGAATCGCATTGCTGGACTGCCTTTTCAGATTCAAACAGAACGATATTCCCTGTTTCCTGAATCCGATGATAATTCTCAGCGTATCCAAATAGTGTTTTACTGCGCGGACAAGCGATCAATGGATACCAGCGTTTATCATGCTCGCACTCGTAATTGGCGCGACCCATGATGCCGACCAGAGAACCATCGGTTGCACGCTCTGGGATCGTGATTCGATTTGATTCCACATCATAACCGACACCGAATTTTTGCTGAGTATCCAGACTAATACCATCTTTGATGAAGCGGAGATTGTATTTGTTAGCATACGGTTCCAGAGTCTCCTCCGGGTACGTTTTCAAATCTTCCATCTCTTCTTCATAGTCAGGCATCAGTTTTAAAAAGAATCCACCGAACGGCCAATGTGTTTTGATGTTGACCTCTTCTTCTGAAATGCCAGCCTTTTGTGCAGCGAATTTCAAAGAATCTGGAAACGAACATCTTTTGATATCCATAATCAGACTGAAAAGATTCCCCTTTTGGTTTGTAGAGAAAACAAAGAACCGAAGCGTGCCGCAATCGAGCATACAACTGGTTGGATTTCGCTGCTCTTCCCGAGCGAACCGCAGATTATTTTTGAGAGGATTGAACTTGATATTTTCAAAGCCAAGTGCTTCAAGGATCTGAATGATTTTGTCTGGCTGATTTTCAAGCTTAGACGTTAATACATTGACATCCATTCATATCGAAGCCTCCCTTCTTATTTATCTGCGGTCGTACTGGCCATGGTCATTTACAATGGTACAGAAACCAATTTCGATCCAACGGTTCCAAGCTGAATCCCACTGATAAAGAAGAGTTTGACCATCTTCGTCAGAACGAGTTTTATTCAGAAAAAGAACCATATATTTTTTGTCTTTATCCATGATGAATGGCTCTTTGATTTTTGGATTATCCTTATTCCGCCGATAGGGATTGCAATCAAATTTCTCACCGGTATATTCGTCCTGCCAACATGCTCTGGCAAAGACAGCTTGAGCCACCACTTCTTTTATCTGTTTTGAGTTTGACAGACAAGTTGCGTCAAGCCAACGCTGATTCGTAGTATGTAATGCCAACTGGAAAGTACAGATCATAGCGACCTGTTCTTTTGAAACGGTATTAAAAATACGACGGCTGTTCATCAACAATGCCTGCCACATCTTATCGTCAATACCGTCATCCGATTTCATGGTGTCGTAGATGATTGCCTTTGTGCCGGATCTTGCAAGACGCTTGATGTACTGAAGCACCTTAGAAGTGTCGTTTTCGAACATTTTTACAAAGCGAATATTGGAATACTTTTCTTTTGTAATGGCTGCTGCCTTACGAAGCATCTCCAATTCCTCTTCATTAAAATGGCCAAGACTGAGCTTTTTACGGGTGATTTTCCAGTAGTCCAATTCTTTTGTGAGGATGTGAACCAGTAACATATTTTTATATGCCTTGCTCTGCATCTCGTTTGAAATAATCGCAACACCTGTGCCACCTTCTGCAAATGGGAGAACCATATTTTCAAAGATAAAACTTGATTTTCCTGTGCCGCTGTGGCCAGCAAACAAATACATATCCCCAACAGGAGCTCCAAGTGTCAGATAGTTCAATAGGGGTGCTCCGGCTGCATAACTGATTCCCTGATCCATGCCGGCATTGCACTGCTGGATGTATTTTTCATCAACAACAAGATTTTCGATCTTTGAATCGTTGCCGGTTGTCAGCGCCACACTGTTATTGAGTAGCTCGAAAGTGTTATACACATCTTCGTTCGTGGCATCATCAAAGCGCTCCGGGTGACTGAGTAGATCGTCATACTTGGTGGCCAAGATTTTAAGCGTATTCATTTTGGCGATTTGGTTGTAATAGCTGTCCGTATTTTCCGGATCGACCAGATCCATCATCGCCTTACAAGCACGCCAGCCGTTCAGCTCTTCGTAGTGCCGACGGAGTGTGGGTTTGTCCGCCAGATATGTATCAAGAGTGATGTTGTCGATATTAGAAAAGCCCTGCCGACGAATGCCGCGACCGACCATGAAATAGAAAACCTGTTCTTCACAGATCAGGGTTTTATCTGTTCCTTCGTTGATGTTTTTGTAATCGTCGTATCGCTGGGGATCTTTCCATAGACAAAAAACAAAGCTTGCTTCGGCCTGTACACGATTTGCTTCGATCTTTTCAATCGCCTTGGTTAAATCCATAAATCGTCACCTCCTAGCAAGCTGCTAACATCTTTTCCTTTGTGTGCAGTACCAATCATTGACAGGTCGATCATTGTATCAAGATTTGGTTCTGCATTATTTTTGACAGTCTTTTCTGCCTTATCTTTTTCACGCCGGTAAACAGCGCCGATATTGTTGCGAATGATCGCCATCAGATAGCTGCACTTCCCTGCGTCATCCTCGAACTTCTTATTCTGCATTGCCCACCGAATCGACTTTTCGTTTTCATCCATGGTTTGCTGAATGATTTCATCCGAGTAGAAATCCAGTTCCTTCAGCCGGCGAAATACGATTGTTGGCATTGGCTGACCATTTTCCGGGTCATATCCAATAAAGTCCGCAATCGTACTGCATAGCTTCTTATAGGATTCCATCGTGCGGCCTGGCTTCTTTTGAGGAGCGGGCTTATTCTTTTTCGCCTTCTCCTTGCGCCGCCCGGCCAACCACGCCTGATAAACCGCTTCTGATTGGAAATAGCGATTGTTTGGCGCTTTGTAAAATTGACTCCTTGGTCCTTGCACCCCGGTAGCCATACATTTAACTGTAGGTTCCTTTGCCATATTTCCTACCTCAACATACCCACCATCCCGCCCTGCGTATTTACTTTGGAATGACCGTGTAAAGTGTGAATGATTAGACCAAAGAATAAACGCGTTTCAATGCGTCAATAGGAAATTCTGGATCAGAGAACTTAAGACCGACCTCATCGCGGATCGCCTTGATCTGTGCCTTAACATCAGCAGATGCGTTACCGAAACGATCCTGAATTGCGCTGATCCACTCGGCACGGTAAGGCTCGTCCTCTTCAGCCTGAGCTGCGGCACGATTTTCTGCATCCTTACGACGAGCGATTTCTGCCGTCTTTTCCTGCTGTGCGGCTTCTTCCTTCTGACGGGCAGCCATATCAGCATCAGTCATCGGCTTCATAGTGGCAGAGTTCTTAACACCCTCTTCAAACGCTTCGACGAAAGCCTTGGGGGTAAAAGGAACCTTCTCAGGCAGACCGTGAAAACGAGAACCAGCATCCAGACTTGCAGTAGCACGCAGATACAGGACACGATTTTCACCAGTGACCTTCTTATCCTTGATTTCACGATCAAAGACCGCCATCATAACCATCTGTGCAGTATCGGCAATTGCGCCATACACCTTGTCCATCAGGTTGTTTGTCCAAACCTGATACTCTTCACCAGTAACCATATCAGTACGAGTCTTTTCCTTGACGTGAGACAAGATAAACACAGCGATACCGGCATCTTCCAGACGAGTAATCTGCTCTTGAATCAGTGCAATCACACGGTCAAGTCCCCGACCGTAGCCTCCAAATGCATCGTTAATACTCTTGCACGGCTTACCGGTCTCTTTACGAGACAACCGAATGGCCTCCTGTGCAGCGATATCATACAGGCAATCCAAGGTATCGATGGCGACCAGCTTAATGCCATAGTCCTTATTATTCTCGACGATATCATCAACAATCTGAATGAAACCACGGCTGTCGGTCTCTTCGTCGTAGTCCTGATTGAAAACCTTCGCTTCTTCAACCTGCAGATCATCCAGAGCGTGGTAACCATTCTCAGCACCGCAAGAAATCAGTAGGCCCTTGGTTGCATCACCATACTTCTCTTTGATCAGGTCACGAATAAAGGTGGTTTTGCCGATCTTGCGAATTCCGAGCAGCATATAATGAGGATAGCTGCCAAGGTCTGCCTTAATACGATTGATTTTAAAACCCATTATGTATTCTCCTTTTAATTTTCATTCTATGGTAAATCGACAGAATCAAAACATGGTGTCGATATCATCATCGCTGTCTTCCGGGGCCTCGACTGCAGGAGCAGCTTTTGCCTTGGTCTTAGCCTTGGAACCGCCCTTCATCATATCATCCACGCTTTCATCAACCGCCGGGGTCCAGATCTCATCCTCGAACTCACGAGCAGTGTAACCAGAATCAGCTGCAGTCTTGCACTCCTCAAATTCACCAGTCAGGATAGGCTTTACCAGACGCAGCTCCTTTTCCCGATCACCGAGGATATTCCCACGCGGCTTGAAATCTTCCATCTTAGAGATACCGAGTTCGACCTGTTCCCGCTGCTGTTCAGTCAAGCTGTCCATAGTAAACGGGACCTCTTCAGCGCCATTGACGACTGCGATCTGCCAGTTCATATGGACAGGATTGCGAGACTTGGTTTCCAGATAGCGCATCTTGTAATCGTGGATTGCCTTGTGCTTCGGCTTGTCCATATCAAAAACAGCAGTATTGAACACGGTGTCGATCTGGAACATCTTCTGTGCGCCATCTGCCTTAGACCACATCGGAGTGTAGCAATGAATCATAATCTTGCCGTCATCCTTCAGAGTGGTTGTATCCATGCTGTCCTTGTCGTAGTACAGGTCCAGATTCATAGTCAGATGAGGAACTTCCTTCTCACCGGGCATATACACGTTCTGGATCTGATACTCGCGATAAACCTGATCCTTGTATTTACCTGTGCCGGGACGCAGAACGAACTTACCGGTGACAACAATATCGTCCTCATAACCGGCCAGAGCGGACTCCAGATACTCGATCATATCCCACTCTGTGATGAACTCCTTGCGCTCGCCCAGATTCACTGTGAACTTTTTGGTGCTGGCAACGGTCTTGATCACATCTTCGTCCAGACGATTACTCCATGCGACCTCGATATTGTTTCGGTCAGTATCCATGGTCTTGATCTCGTCGTTCTTGAAGCCTTCCAGCTTGACATAACCGAGATTGTTCCCGGCTTTGATACCAAAGTTAATACTGATCTTCTCACCCTTATCGTAGGTGTCGCGCTTCACGAACGGGACCTTTTTGGAAACGGTGACCTTTCCGCAAAAGCTAAAGCGAGAGTAAACGTTGTTTTCCTTACTTGCCATATGTACCTCCTATGTAATCAGTTATCAATAATCGAATTCTTCAGTAGTCTTATGCTCCCATTCCGGCACCCTTGGGGCAAAGGGAACAACGATGGGCTCGTGTTTGCATCTGGACATAAATTCATCTACCAACTTGTCGTAACAGCCAGAACAGAGAGAAAACTTCATCTTGTCCCCATCACGCTTGCTCCCGTAGAAGAAAGGCAGTTCCAGGTTACCAAGATTGATCTCATCGCAGGTGTCCAGAGTCTTACCACAAAAATTACAAGTCATATTGTTTTCTCCTATCTAATTTGACGAAATGCTATCGAATCAAATCAGGAGACGCACGTCCATACAGCATCTGTACTCCCCTTTCGATTTACTATTTATAAATTCACTTCAGTTCCATGATGTCATCAAAGAGCATCACGTATTCATCCGTGTATTTATTTCCATGGAAGTGGCCAAAGTACCACATTGGCTCTTGGTATGCCGGGAATAAGGAGTAGATTTCATCAAAGAATCGTTCTGTTGACTGGTCTACTGTGCTCTGATCAATGCCAGAGATAAAAAGCTCAGTTGGCTCGAACCGCAGCGGACAGGTATGGGTCAACATAATATCGATTTGTTTTTCCGTTGCCATCAACCGTACCAGCCCCTTCGTGAGTTCATTTGGCTGTTCATCCGGCCACCAATGCCAACCGCGCCGCAGACGATAATCCTTGTCGACCGAATAAGCACCGCCGCAAACAAGTGCAGTCAACACACGGTCGGATGTAAAAATCGTATATACGGCACCGTCGATGGCAAAATACTGGTTAGGGTGTTCTGCGTGCCACATCATCGGACCCTGAATCGCACCCTCTGTGACATCGATCTGTTTATATCCATCTGCTTCTGTAGGACGCCGCTCGTGATTGCCATGAATACAGAACAGTTTTGCAGGGATTTCATCCGCAATATTCTTGATATACATCTCCTGCGGGTGATCCTCGCCGTAGTAATTCAAACCAACATCGCCCAAGCAGATAAACCATTCTGCGTCTGAATGCACCTTGCAGAAACTCTTCAGATCATAAAATCGACTTGGGTTGCCATGGATATCACCTGTCATATAAACTGCCATCTGGAAACTCCTTTTCAAATTAAGACGGAAGTGGGCTTACTTTGTCATAAATCGTCCATTCATCAGGACAATCACAATGCGGAGTATAGAATCGGGTACAAAAATTCCAGTAGATACAATCATCGCAGCCCAATTCGTTTTCGTATCTTTTTCCGCATTGATAAATAAAGTCCCGAAGTGCAATTTCAAGTTGTTCTGGAGTAGTCATCTGTGAACCTCCCTATCCGATTTGTTTTTTTTTTTGGTTGGGGATGACGGTTATGTAGCTTATAATTTTTCCTATTCTTCGTCAGAATAAGATTTTATTTCTTTTCTCGTTGACGGAAGGTTTTCAGATTTACACTATTTAGCAACAGCACGATCAGTTACTCCATATTTGTTCCCAATCTCAACAAACCCAGTTGTCCGAATCAAATTCTTCAAGATTTCACGAGATGGTTTTATTTTTGATTTTTTCTCTATTTCCTAGCATGCTTTGCACATATCTGCACTAGGACTCATTGGATGACCACAACGAGGACAAATTTTGTTTTCTTCTAAACGCTTTTTGTAAATCTTTTCTACAGATTTCACTCGATTAGGATTTCTAAATCCAGTCGTATCGAGTTGCTGATTGCAGTTTGGACAAACCCATCTTAGGTTCTCCAATCTGTCATCTTTGTTCTTTCCGTTAATATGATCAAGAATCAATGTTAATGGTTTTCCTTGCTATTCTGGTAGTTGTCCGCATATAGAACATATATATGGGCTATATGCTCCACGTTTGTACTATCTACGCATCACCGTTTGATTTGCTGTAGAATTTTCAACAAATATGTTTTCTGGAGATCTCTTAATACAATTGTTATGCTTAAAATGAGATATATCTATTCCATATTCTTTGATTCTCTTTTTAACAGTTTCATGGTTGCGGCCAGAAGTTGTTGAATATCCAAGCCGACTAACAACTTCCTTTATTGAACTGGAATTTTCAACAATAATTTCGAGCTCTTCTTTTGAATATGAATCGATCAAAGTCAAGTTAATGCCTCCTAATCTCATTGAATTTTTAATATTGGGGATAGTGGAGTTGAACCACTGTATTCGGAGCCAAAGGCCGACGCCCTAACCGTTAAGCGAATCCCCATTATATAAGGCGGCACCCAGTGCTACCTGAGCACCGCCGTGAGTTTTAAATCTTAGAAGTTGGGCCATGGAAGAAATAACCAGCCGCAAAAGAAGCCAGCATCAATCCGCCCACAATCCAAATTGCTTTACTGATTTCAATCCAGATCAATCTGAATCACCTCAGTTCTCGATTCGCATAAAGCTGATATCGGTAGACTGGTATACGCTTGCATCCGACTTCAGAGCACCAGCAGCCTTGTCGGCCTGATACTTTGCATTGCCAGAGCCTGTAATAATCAGTCGATTCTGATCAATACCCTGAGAAGCCAGATAGTTGGCAACAGTCTGAGCACGATTTGCAGAGAGCTGCACACCGAACTCGGTCTGAGTGTCCGCATTGATATTGCCGTTGATAACGATCATTGTGCCATCCAGAGTCTTGGCGATATTTACGAAATCATCCAGAACAGAGGCTGCGCTGGCCTGATCGGTGAACACAGAAGAATCCGGGACAAATGTTACATTGGCGGTCTTGCTCAGCATGGAATCATAATCCAGATTGCCAGTGACCTGCTGGGTGATATTGGCACGGGTTTCGTCACTTACAGTCACCTTTGTGGTGGCATTTGCGGCGGAAGTAGACTTAAAATCACCTTTCAGAGCGTCAATATAAGTGGTATCAAAAATCGTGTCCACAAGGCCGCGATTGACAGTTTCACCCAGAGCCTCCCAGATATCGCACATCTGGTTATAGATCATGGGAGCAGTATCGTTTAGAATGTTGTAATTGTCCTTCCAGCTGGCCATCTTGGCGTTGGCATAAGTAGCGTCGATATCTGCATCGCTGGAAGTAGAGTACATCGGGAACACTTCACGAGCTGCGTCGTAATTGATGGGCTGATCATAAGACATCAGAATACCCTTGACGAACTTCTTGACAGTATCTTCGTGAGCTGCGGCCCAATCGGCATCAAACACAATGCCATCCATAACCAGAGAAGAAGAAGACTTGGTATCAAAAACAACGGTGCTGTTGGTATAGGTCTTGGCCTGAGTCAGGTACGGCTCCCATGTTGCAGCCACATCGATCTGACCAGCAAAGTATGCTTTAGCAGTATCATCTGCCGTACCGAACATGATCAGGTTGTTCATAATGGTTGTCTTATCCGCATCGGACAGGTTGGAATTATTGACAAACCAAGCGACCAGGGTTTCGGCCTCAGAGAATTCAGGAACGCCGATCTTGGCATTGACCCACGAATTCACATCCGCAAACTGAGTGGAAGCGATAATACCGTCACCGCCATAGCTGTAGTTGGTAAACACCGGCATGATGATATTCTTACCGGCATCCGTAAACTTCTGAGACAGGAATGCGACACGGTTCGTAGTATAACCAGCGGCCTGCAGATCACCAGAGATCAGTGCATTGCTGGACTCAGTAGCGTCGTTGATGACATTGATATTCACCTTGATGCCGAGCTGGTCAAATACAGAACCGGGCTGAGTGGTGAGACCCCCATTTGCTGTGATACAGCTCAACCATCCCGCCCACTCATCCAGAGACAGATTGATCGTGTCATCGCCGGTTGATGCATTCGTGGTGACATTCGTGGCAGGCTTATCAGATGCAGTTGGCTTTTTCTTGTCGAACTTGATCACACCGCCCTTGATACCACCAACGACACCAATAGCAACAGCCACAGCAAGGACCACACCAACAACAGCGCGGCCAGCCTTAGTCAATTTGAACTTAGACATGTTATTCTCTCCTATTTAATTTTGATTTTATTTCTTGGACTGAGTGTTCAATCCAGAAGACTTTGTGAAGGCATTGATATCCTTAATGTCGTATGTGATGGGTCTCGCAGTCCCCTTCTTTAGACTCTCCAGATAATCGTTTACCTTATAATCAGCAGTTTTCGCATTGGCCTTATCCAATTTACCATCACGGCTTGATTGATACAGGATCTTTGCGCCAGCTGCTTTCTCGCGACTCTCCTGCAGACCATCGCGAGTAGCATTGAGCATCTTATCTGTACCAGTAACAGAACGAAACTTACCAACGGAATCATATGCGGCCGAGATCTGCTCATTAGCCTGCATCTCGGAGACGACATCTTTACTCTCACGCTTTAGAGCTGCCAGCTGATTTTCCAACTTTTCTTTGATGTTTTTCATTTCATCAACTGCCGGGCGCATTTTAGCATACTGCTGAGACAGATTCTCCATAGCGTCCATTTCTTCCTGAAGATTACGAGCAAAAATAGTGGCAGACTCTTCGTCGCCACGACTCATAGCGGCCTTAGCGCGTTTATCATAATCTTCAGCTCGTTTCTGCGCGGAAGTGAACTGATCTTGAATCGTCTTGAGCTTGCCAGTTAAATTTCTCAGAGTGTAGCACGCATCGTTATATTGATCGGTTGCCTCATCAATCTTCTGTGCATAGATTGCCTTGGCTCCTTCAGGAGTCTTAGCTGTGTCCTGCACAAACTTTTGAAGAAATCCACCAGCGAGAGTTTTAATTTGCTCTCTCCAAGATGGGAACAGAATCAGACTGATTACAAACGCACCACTGACACAAAAGACCACAAACTCAGGAATGGTTAAAGAAAACATCAGGCACCCTCCTTCCCGGCGGGCTCCGTCTTATCCTCTTCGATAAATTCCTCGATAGAAGAAATCATCTTGAGTTCATCCTGAACTGTATTGGTGATCTTTTCGATGGCCGCACCAGCTTCAACGTTGCGATTCGTCAAAGCTTCGATCTGTTCCTTCATAGATTCGATCTGCTGGTCGTTGCTCTTCATCTCGTCAAACAACGCATTCATCTTATCGTTACCAACAGCCCGCAGAAGCTCCTTGCGCTGCTTCGCATCAGAGATAATCGCGGTTGCATCATATCCCAGTGTCGCCATCAGGTTCTTGACCGTTGCTCGTTTTGTTTTGGTGGGCATCTCAGACGGGAATGTATCGATCACATCTTTGATCTTGTAGACAGTAACAGCGTCAGCAGGGTTCATACCATTGGTCTCGTAAACCGCCTGAACATCGATGGTGTCGCCCTCAGGAACCTCGGCCTGAACCGGTTCGTCCTCTGGGAAATCTCCATTGATGTAATGATCTCCGACGCCACTACAAACGCGAAGCTCATTCGTGGTATCCGGCATATCATATTCAGAAGCAGCTACACCCTCAACAAGACCGAGTTTTTCAAATAGACTTTTCTTCGCCATAATTTTTCTCCTCGTTTTCTTTTTTTATTACGCCATAACCTACTTGCTTTCCATCACGAATCTCAGCAAAATCCCCATAATAGCACCAATTATGTGACTCGATAAATTCAACAAATAAACTTATTGACTCCTCCCAGCTTGTATTATCTGGAATACTCAGACATCCCATAATTTTAATTTCATGTGCCATAATCTTTCTCCTTATTTGATTTATAAATTGGATCACCACTAGTTCCGTCCGGCTTCACATAACAGCCGTCTCGAATCTCAGAGAACCCACCACCATAGTACCAACCATGCGACTCGACAAAATCCAAGAACACGTCTGTGATTTCATCAAAATTCGCGTTATCTGGGATGGTCAAACAACCACACAACTCAATTTCATGCGACATGTTGTCCTCCTTATGAAAATTTCCACTTAAAAATCTTCTTGATACAGATATTTGTGATCCAGTCAAACAGAATACTGAAAATCACAATCGCCAATATTCCAACAAACACCAGAGATGTACGGCCACGAGCGGACGAAGTATAGATCAGATAGCCAATACCGTACTTCGCATTCACTGTTTCGGCCACTGCGATATAGGTCCAACCGATGGCGTACATTGTGGCGAATGACTGACAGATGGAAGGCGCTGCGATTGGGAAGATGATTCGTGTTACTGTGCTGAACTTCCCTGCTCCATCAATGCTGGCCGCCTCGATCACATCATCACTGACATCATCCAGGGCGATCAGAACGCTTGGAAGCATGAACACAAAGCTGGCTACAAATAAGAAAGCGACCTTCATTTTCTCTCCTATTCCAAACCACATAGTCAACAGTGGATAGAAGGCAGTGACTGGCAAAAACCGCATTGCTCGAATTGCTGGATAGAGCAGCTTTTGAAGCGGATGACAGATTTTCATCAGACAGCCAAGAGGAATGGAGATGCCGGCACTCAAAGCGGCTGCCACCGTAATGCGAACCAGCGAATATCGGAATGCTTTCAACATTGTTCCATTTTGGATCAACAAGAAGAATTCCCGAAACACAGCGCCTTTCTGGGGAACAAAAATTGGCGAAGTCAGAGCCGCGCCAATGTCCCAGATAATCGCCAACAGAATCAGAAGAATCACACGATAGATCCAATCTTTCTTCGTCGTTTTCATTTTGATACCTCACAATATTTAATTTTCAAAAAAATGGCCTGTACCGGAATTGAACCGATGTCTCCGCCGTGAAAGGGCAGCATCTTCACCTCTTGACTAACAGGCCATAACACGCGGCAAGCAAGATTCGAACTCGCGGATGTATTACCATCAATGGATTTCAAGTCCACCGCTTTAAACCACTCAGCCATTGCCGCATATAACAAGCCTTTTCACATCATGCTCGGGATGATTCTTGACAATCGCGTAACAACGTGATACACTTTTGCCAACTTAACTCTCACTAGACACACCAGTTCCTCAATGACGGACATTGTTCTCGCGTCTCGAGCGGATTGGAGGTGCTTAGATGAAGCGTTAGGCGAAAGATTTTCTTGATGTCGCTGGTGACATTTGCAGTATCGTCGGGCTCATACTGATGGTTCTGCAGATGAATCACGTCATCGGGTAATCCTGACAGCTCAGTGGTTATGGCCGCTGGGCTGTTTTCTTTTCTTAATCTCTTTATCAACATCTTCCAGAAAGCTCATCCAGTTTTGAAGATCAAATTCATCTCCAAAATTAAACCCTTCATCCAGACGTTGATATAGATCCTGCTGAAAGCACCATAGCGTTTTATCTGTCAACTCACTCAGGTGCGGTGTGATGAAATCGATCACAAGATCAGGCATATATGTTCTGCGCCCGACTGCGTATCGAACAGCACAGTTACAAATGGCACCGAAGTCATCATCATACGGATCGATCATTGCCATAATCTTCAAGCTCCTTCCTGATTTGTTCATTTCTGATTTGATCCGTCCTGTGCTTCGCGAGACGCTTATCACGAAGTTTTGCCTTTGCCCAGTTATTTCGAACTCCACTCCAACGTCCGTATCGGTGTTCAAATTCATCAGCACCCCAGCCTTGATGACCTATGATGCCTTTATAAATTTGCTGCTGTTTCACAAGACTAGCTCCTTTCTTGAGAAATAGGGATACTGTTATGTAATTTGTTTGGCACGCCCAGCAGGATTCGAACCTGCAAAATGACAGTTTTAGAGACTGCGGCTTTAACAATTAAGCTATGGGCGCACATCGAATCCGAATGCCCGCCCACGGATATGACGCTCGCTCTTCTATCTTATCAGCGTCTCCACAAGACTGTTTACCCAACCACAGACAGGTATTGGTGCGACCGGTGGGTTACGATCCCGCTACCCCTTGATTAAAAGTCAAGTGCTCTACCAATTGAGCTACGATCGCATATAAAAGTCGGCTTACGCACCCTCGCGAGTTGGCATCATCACCGATAATCAGGGCTGCCATTGTAATAGTAACCGCCCTTAAAAGGCTAATCCTTTGTTCTGCGCAATTTAAGAATCACTTACTTGGTGGTTCCGGCCTGAATTGAACAGGCGACACGGGGATTTTCAGTCCCCTGCTCTACCGACTGAGCTACAGAACCATGAAGAGGTCCTAACCTGACTCGAACAGGTGACATAGAGATTAACAGTCTCTCGTTCTAACCAACTGAACTATAGGACCATAAGCGATTCGGATGGGGATTGAACCCACGACCCCTAGCGTGACAGGCTAGTGCTCTATCCTTCTGAGCTACCGAACCATATAAACGGCAGGTATTGTTACGCCCCTGCCAAGGCGCTCACCATCTACCAGCCATGTGGTAAACAACGGGACTTATGTAATCGATCCACAAACCTGTGCCCATGGATTTTATAAATCTTTGACCTGTATGCTTTGTTCTTTGACCTTTAGCTAAGAGTTTAAGCTTTGAACTTTCAACCTTTAACCTTTAATCGTAAACTTTAAGCTTTCCGTACATAGTTGAGCTAACATAATGCTCAAATCTTCTTCTGAATGTCGGATTCGAACCGACGTAACAACCTTGGCAAAGTCGTGTCTTACCTCTTGACCAATTCAGAAACCCAAGTATCATCAAATCATTACTTGAATTATGTCGGCTTATCAGGCCAGCTTTTTGAAGCGACTATTTGCTTTTTATTGTTTGATTTCGCTCAAGCGATGCTGCCGCGAGCAAAGAGCGAACGATTACAGTTTGTCGTTTTCGATAGACAGTGAATATGCTTCGCTGATTAAGAATCAGTATTCAATGGTGATCTCGGTAGTCGCATTGGATGCAGACAGAACCGCATCAACCTCGGCCTTGAACTTGCTGATTTTAGAAGTGATTTCGTCTCGAATCTTCTTGATGTCGATACCATCAATCAGGATGATAGTCTCGCGCTCAATATAACTGTCACGTGCATCTCGAATAGCCTCAGGGTCCATGTTGCTCTTTTCAGAAGCAGATGCAAGTCCCTTAGTGTAATCATCTGCACGATCACTCAGACGAGCATTTGCTGTTTCAATGTTGGCAATAGAATTCGAATATTGATAATCCAGCATATTTAGCAGGCGCTGCTTAAAATCGATGCCATGCTGATTCATATAAATTGCCTCAGCAACGGTATAGACAACACCGTCAATGGTCACATGAGTCTCTGCATTGGACTTGGAAATCGCCCGCTTAATTGCATCATGACGGGCAATCAGATCGTTGATGGAATCCAGAGAACTCTGTGCATCCTTCTTGTAATCTTCAATAGGCACACCGTTCAGTTTCTTCATGCTCTGCTTAGCAGCTGCACAGAACTTGGCCTCAGAAATCGCCTTGAGGATTCGATTTTCCAGAACCTTCAGCTCGGCCAGACCACGATGGATTGTCATAGTTTCAGTAGTCATAATCATTCTCCTTATGTAATTTATAATCTTTGACTGCGGTTGCCCGCTGTTCTAATGGTGCTGGAGACAGGGCTTGAACCTGCAACCTGAAAATTACAAATTTCCTGCGCTACCATTGCGCCACTCCAGCATATAAAGGTGGATTCACTCCACCGATTGATCAGGTAAAACAGACGTTTTTCTGTCGCCCGATTTTTTTCCTACCGTAAGGAATCCATATAAGAAGCGAGTTCGCTCTGATATGTAAGCACCTGTTGATGCGTCTGGTTGGTATACCGACCTTTCCTCAGGTACTGTTTGTACTTCCCTGCCCCAATCTGGTAGCGAAGAAGTGCCGCCGAATCGTTACCGGTGTACTGTTTGTGATACGCCAGCAGCTGAACACCACATCTGATGCCCGTTCTATCATCCAGCAGTTCAGACATGGATCGAACGCCAAGCGTCTTGTTGAGATAATCGAAGTTGACCTCGTTGACCTGCATCAGACCGTAATCAACTGTGCCGTTTGAATTCACGTGAGTCAGGCCGCTTTGGAACCTGCTTTCGTTATAGATCACACCGAGCGCCAACGAATAATCGACATTGTACTCGTCACACACCGACTGCGTGTACGACTTGAGTTCATCGCTCCAGCTCTGATATGTCTCGACCGGACCAGCTGCTTCCCCGCCGAGTAGATTTGTCAGCAGATAAACGCCGGTTACAACAATGGCTGCAATCGTCTTTCTCATTTCAATCACCTCCTATTCAACATAATAGCATTATAAAGTGTGAATGGCAAAGGAAAAATTCAGGGGCTGGTCAGGCCCCTTCATTTTTATAATTTTCTTGCTTTCTCGCGCATTATTTGATACTTTCGGAATGTAAGCGGCGTATCATATTGGTTCTGTCTGAATTTTTCAGCGACATATTCGATACCATACTCATG
>ENA-OPCE01001049-OPCE01001049.1-human-gut-metagenome-genome-assembly--contig:-NODE-1049-length-18991-cov-4.849229_pt1 | contig 18991 bp, 24 predicted proteins | sample MGYA00241247_ERZ501474 | MGnify/ENA primary metagenome ERZ501474 (study PRJEB25962, sample SAMEA2042572) | human gut metagenome | biome: human gut; feature: human-associated habitat; material: faeces... | reverse complement strand
GGGTTTAGCAGTTTGCTAATACAGAAGCCATATCAGGGTTGATACTCCTGTATGGTGTGCGGGCTTGCCGAAGTAACCTTTGTGAACTGGAAAGCGCACCATGGACCCCAGAGTAAGTAATCTTTGTGAAAGCCTGGGTAAGCAAAATGTATCGTGTCCCTACCCACCTTCTGATAGTAGCCAGGATACTGTAGATCTCCTGGAGAGCCGCACCCTCTACAAAAGTGCCGACAGATCTCGAACTGCCGTAGATCTCAATAAATCGGGGCTGCACACATAAGCAGTTCAAAAAAGTGTCGGGAGCAATCCCAAAACCGTCACACATAAGACGCTAAAAAGTGTATTTGCCGATTGCCGAGTCTCCGAGGGGAGCTGACATGAGGCGGCCTTAGCTTTAACTGATATAAACAGCATAATTTATTTAACTTATTTACGGTATATAATGTAAATAAGTTATTGAAACGAAAAAATAAATCTATATTACTATGAAAATAGAAAAATAGATTTATAGAAAAGTAGATATATAGAAAAATTGCGGCCAAAGGAGGGAGAAGTTTCCGTGGGACGGCGAAATAAAGCATACTCCAAGGATCTTCACCAGCAAGCCTATGACCGCTTGACTGGGATGCAGGCGTTTGGCGAGAGCAAGAAGGAGGCAGTGGCCAACGGAACAGAGAAGGAGAAGATATTTTCCTTCAACACCTATAAGTCATATTGGAAGCACACAAAGTATTTCATCAAGTATATCAAGGAAAATCACCCGGAATGCACCACTTTGAAGAGCGCAAAAAAATATGTGAATGAGTGGCTGCAGGCCAGGGTGGACCAGGGCATTTCTGCATGGACGGTCCAGCTGGAGGCCAAGGCCATGGGAAAGCTGTACGGCATTTCTCCGGATGATGAAAACTACTTCAAGCCCCCAAAACGGAACCGGGAGGACATCAAACGGAGCCGCGGTGACCGGGTGCGGGACAAGCATTTTTCAAAGACTAATAATGACGAGCTGATCAAGTTCTGCAAGGGAACGGGCCTGCGCCGGGCGGAGCTGGGAGAGCTGCGAGGGAAAGACCTGGTCACCAGGGAGCAGATCGAGGCGGAGATTGCCATGCTGGAGAGCCGGCCGGCAGCGGAGCTGACGCCAGCTGACACAAAGCGGCTTGAAATGCTCCAGGACACCCGGTTGTTCGAGGGGGACTACTTTACACATGTCCGTAACGGAAAGGGCGGACGGGAGCGTATGAGCCCCATTATTGGGCCGAATACGGAGCAGATCGTGGAACGGATCAAAAGCACGCCGGCAGAGGAAAAGGTGTGGCAGCATATCCATCAGAGCGCCGATATACATGGGTACCGGGCGGAGTATGCCACGATCATTTATAAGGCAAAGGCCAGGGCTATCGAGGAGATCCCTTATGACAGGGTGAACCGTGGGACCGGCAGGAAGTATCAGAGTGAAGTTTATACCTGCAGGAAGGATGAGGCTGGCCGGAAGCTGGACAAGGCTGCTATGCTGGTGTGTAGTAAGGCCCTGGGACATAACCGGATTGAAGTGGTGGCCAACAATTATATTCGGGGCCTGTAAGGAGGGATTGGGGTGCCAAAGTTTGTTCGAGAAAAGATGCTGGGTGGTTATACGGAAGTTGCCGGTGGGCACTCCGATCCGGAGTGTACGCATGTCATCCTGAAGGCTGCAGAGTATGACAAGATCCTGGATGAAAAAAGATCTGCAGAAAGAGAAACTGCCGTAACCAGGGCGGACGGGGAACGGCAGCTCCAAACAATGAGAAGAGAGTCGGAGAGCCGGTTGTGGCAGGTGCAGGAAGAGTCCAGAAAGGCGGCAGAGGCCGCTGCTGCGGAACTGGAGAGAGTAAAACAGGAGGCAGCGTATCAGCGGCGTCTGAATGAGAACCTGCTGCGGATCTCCAGGGAAAGAGCCAATGCGGATAGAGAACTCAAACCTAAAAAAGAGCATAGCGGCTATGTGGTGACAGTATCTGCAGAGAGAAAATATCGGTATAAAGTGGACCGGAGGACATGGAGGACGGTGACGCTTTGGGAAACTACTATCCAGAGTCCGTATTCAGCGGAGTTTACAGAGGAGCAGGCAAGAACACAAATAAGAGAAGAGCTGTTTTCCAGAAATGGTAACTGGGTCATAGGGAGAATCGGAATAAACGGGCGCTATGCTGGTGATTATGAGGACCTGATCTCGGATGAAAAAGTTGAGCCAGAGTTTCTGGAACGGAACATTGCGTTGGGTGGCCAGCAGGGGCTGAAAATGAATTTTAAGACAGGATATTGGGAACTGAGCATATTTCATACAAAACCTTTGAGCCGAGTACCAGAAGATATGAGAGCCAGGACAGTAGCAGATCGAAGAGCGAGATGAGAAGGAAGAGGCCAGGGTGATGCAGCCGGAAGAAAAAAAGGTGTGGTACCCATCCGGAGAGAAGATAGTTTCCATGAGTCCCTGCGAGGGATATATGGAAGTGGTATTTCCTTCTGTAATGGAATGGTTTGACTTCATACAGAGCCTGGTGCAGGAAGGTTATAGAGTCACTTGAGGAGAACAATAACTTATGATATATACCAGAAAGCATTCTGGAGAATGGAACAATGCGTCCATTCTCCAGAATGCTTTTGGGACTATGGTTTTACTAATTCTTCTTCTGATACAACCCACTGATTAATTTCATCATTAATACTACCTATGTAGGAAGATGATGTATCTTGTTGGGTAAAAATAAAACGATTACTTTCAGAAAAATAGACCGAGAAAGTCTTAATTTCAGAGGAAAAACTGTTCTGCATTTGCTCAACAATTTTTATCCGTTCCTCCAATGAAATTTCCATCCAAATAGATAAAAAACTATCTTTATCTGTTGGATATTCCTCAAGGGGAATAGTGTCCTCTAAAACGACTTGAGCAAATGTACCGTCAAAGATTTCTGTGTCTTTGCTATCCCCATATCTACAGCTAACCAACAAAATTATGAGAATACAAGAACCAAATAGTTTTAAATTCGTCATTTTTTAAACACTGACAACACAATGCGCTGTTTGTGAAAACGGAACGATTTTAATATCTGCACTTACGGCACAAGTTCCTGAGACTGTTACTGAGATCTTCTCTCCTTTAAAGAGGCCGATATTTTCAATGGCTGCAGTAGTATTTATAGATGTATCAGGAATTATATTTGTTTCAGTAAAATCTCGACCATCTATAATAACTTCATAAGATTCTTCATCGACCACCCAAATTTTCCCCGACATGGAGAAAAACAAATATGGTGTTCCACTTGGAACATAATTGGTAATCCCAACGGCTAATCTCTTGTCTGGTCGATTGTAACCGATAACAAGACGTGTATACATAGTATCTGCACGTGTGCTGGCCTCTCGATTTAACGTAGTAGGTGTAATAGGTGTAGTGTTTATTTCATCATATAAAATGGTCCAGTAATCTCCTTGGAATAATTGCTCAATAGGAATTGTAGAAATAGTAATTTCATTTTCAACGCTTGACGTATTATTTACATCCAGAGCAAAACTTGGAATGCAAAGAGAGGACGCTACTGAGAGACATAAAAGAAAAGATAGTATTTTTTTCATACTCTAATCCTCCTTAAAAAACGGTTGATGTTGATACTTTACAATACGCCAATTCCATTTCTTCATTTAGCCCATTAATTATATCATATGCGTAGAAAAATTTAAAGTGACAAATACAAGCCCTATTAGGAAGCGTGCAAAATATTGTATCGAGCATATCAAGAAAAAATATTCTAAATGTCCTACATTGAAGCGCAAAAATATGCGAATGAGTGGCTACAGGCCAGGGCAGACGGTGGCGTTCTGTCTGGACGCTCCAGCAGCTGGAGGAAGGAGCGGTATTGGAGAACCAGGTGGCTGGTTGCTGGAACGAGGCTGAGCTGGACTACCAGTGGGTGGTGCTGGCGTGTTCTGGAGAGCGGATGGGGGGCTGCAACGTACCAATGTAGCACACTTTGGTGTCAGAAAAAATAATGCCTAAAATCAGCCTGCTCAGGGTTCTTGAAAAAGTGACCAGGACAGGCTATAATAACAATTAAAAATGGGGAAAAAATCTATTGATAATATATGCCGTGTAAGTGAGTTCTGTGTAAGTGTAAATATGGGGGAAATTTGAGCTGTCGAAAAATGGGGAAAAAATCTATTGATAATATATGCCCCCCTGCCCTTAGGCTCTCAAAAAATCTCTCGAAATTCTCTCTCGGACAGGGAGAAAGTCGGAGGGGAAAAGGGGGGGGGGCGGAGGCTGTGGGAATGTGGTAAACCCGATAGGGTTTTCCATCATTTCCATGGCCGGAGCCCGGGGGGAAAGGGGGAGGTGACTTTCTCTTTAAGGCCCCGAAGGGGCCGTTCTTTGGCTCTCTCTTTCCCCCCTCCCGCCCGCAGGCGATAACCCGCCACAGCGGATTTTCTTTTTGCTACTTTTTTTTGGAGGTGATTGTGTGGCTATGGATCAGCAGGCCGCCATGGAGCGGTTGCGGGAATTGTATCAGGAAAAAAATGAGCACTTGGAGAAGTTTCTGGAGCTGGTCACTCCTTTTGAGTTTTACCGGGAGATCTTCCCAGTGGGTAGTTTTGAGAGAAAGGGTCATTTTGAGGATGCCAAAGGCAACGGGATCGCGGTGACGGTGACGCCGAAAGCCGCAGGGATTGCCTTGGAGATTAAGTCGAAAGGTAAGGCCAAACGCTACACTATCACCGATGAACTGTCGGAGCTGTCGGAGGTTTTTGATACGGACTTCACAATCATGTCTCCCATTTCTTACTTCGGCCGGCAGCGGTGCGGTAAAAATGCCCGGTATCTCTATGCCTTAGTCTTTGACCTGGATGGGGTCGGAATGCCCCAGCTCCGGGACACGCTGCACCAGATGAACAAGGATATTCTTCCCCAGGCAACCTTTGTCGTGAACAGTGGAACGGGGCTTCACTTGTATTATGTCCTGGAGGAGCCGATCCCTATGTACCCGCACAATCAGAAATGCCTGAAGGAGCTGAAATATTCTCTCACCCGGCAGATCTGGAACAGATACACCTCTACCATTAAGGAGCCGCAGATGCAGGGCATATTGCAGGGGTTCCGGGTGGTAGGGTCTGGCTCTAAGCTGGGACGGGAGTACCCAGTGACGGCTTATCGGCTTGGCGGACGGATAACGCTGGAGAAACTACTGGAGTTTATCCCAGATAGCAACGGCGAGCAGCAGCGGCTCCTGGGTCTTATGCGGAAGGGGCGGCTCTCGTTGGCCGAGGCAAAGGAGAAGTACCCGGATTGGTATGAGCGGCGGATCGTCAAGAAGGAGCGACGGGGCCGCTGGACGGTCAAGCGTGACCTTTATGACTGGTGGCTACATCGGATTGGGGATGAGATCCGGGTTGGCCATCGGTTCTATGGCATTATGACGCTGGCGATCTATGCGAAGAAGTGCGGGATAGATGAAGAGGAGCTAAGGGAGGATGCCTTTTCTCTGCTGAAACCTTATGATGATATGAGTGTGGAGGACATCAACCGCTTCACAAAGGATGATGTAGTGTGCGCCCTGGAGATGTTCAATGAGGACTATGTGACATTTCCCAGGGACGATATAGCCAAACTTTCAGGATTGACGATACCTGTGAATAAAAGAAATGGGCGAAGACGAGAGCAGCATTTGCGCTTGGCCAGGGGACAACTGGCAATTTTGAAGGACATGGGAGAGGCGCGACAGGGAAGGCCAGCAGGAAGTGGGACGGCTGAGAGGCAGGTGTATGAGTGGCGTCAGCAGCATCCTGAGGGCCGCAAGGCCGACTGCCACCGGGATACGGGTCTTGATCCCAAGACGATTCGCAAGTGGTGGGATTAGCAATAAGCTGTACTTGCTTTAGTTGACTTAATGTGGTACAATATATAGCACAAGATATTGCACATAATATGGAATGGAGGTGTGTACTATGATCGCAATTAACTTTTCGACTGCTCGTGGTCGGCTGAAGGATTTCTGCGATAGAGTGACCGACAGAGGAGAAACGGTAATTGTAACCAGAAAAGCTGAAAAAAATGTGGTGATCATCAGCGAGGAACGGTTTAATGAGCTGGAGAAAGCAGAGCGGAATGCTGCCTATCTTGGAAAGCTTGAAAGAGGTCTGGAGCAGGTGCGCGCCGGCTTTGGGATTGTGAAAACGATGGAGGAGCTGGAGGCGATGGCGGGCGATGGCACATAACATTACCTTCTCGCCTGACGCCTGGGCGGATTACCTGTACTGGCAGTCAGAGGATAAGAAAACGCTGAAGCGGATCAATAAGCTGCTCCAGGAGCTGCAGCGTGATGGGGCAGTACAGGGCATAGGAAAAGCGGAACTGCTGCGGAAGATCAAGGGTATGAGTAAGCGCATTGATGATACAAACCGGCTCGTCTATACCGTTGAGAATGACAGCATCATCGTTTTATCATGCCGGGGGCATTATGAGGACTGATTGGGGGGAAAGCGATGTCTCGAAAAGTTTTGCAGCTTGGATATGAGCCGGAGCGTGAACGCCTGACCTGGGATGGTTGGGACATTCACTGTGGCCAAGGTATGGAGGTGCTGCTCCCGGATCGGCTCGATGGCGGCACATGGCGGGCCGTCTCCTTTGAGTACAGTGATGAGGGATGGTATATGCCTGGGTATCCTGGTGTGTCTCCAGTGGGCCTGTGGGCGCGTGAAAAAGCGGAGGGCTGATATGAATTGCCGCTATACTGATGAAGAGCTGAGGGAAGATGTGGAGCGTACCATTGGGATCAGGGCAAAGGACATTGAGAAGATCCAGTTCTGTGGGCTGTGGCACATTCGCTTCCGGGCCTTTGGTACGGACTTCTATTATTATCGTGCCGATTCGGATGATATGGTGCATTTGGTTGAGTCGCCCTGGCAATGGGAATAGAGATGGAAAAAGCCGGCCTGGTTTGGCCGGCTTTTCTTTGCTTTCTGCATTTATATATTGCTATAAAAAAATATATATAGTAAAATAGATATATAGATTCATAGATAAGTACAAATCTACAAAAGAGGAGTGATGACCAATGATAGTAGCTGTGGCCAACCAAAAAGGAGGCGTCGGCAAGACAACTACTGCCCAGGCCCTTGCTGCAGGTCTGGCGGGGAAGGGGTACAAGGTGCTGGGAATTGATCTTGATCCCCAAGGAAACTTCTCATCGGCCTGTGGCGTGGAGAGCTACAATGTACCCACGGTTTATGAGGTGATGAAGCGAGCGGCCACCATAGTGGAGGCCATGCAGCGCACGAAGGGAGGCTATGACCTGGTGCCGGCGAACATCATGCTGGCTGGAGCCGAGCAAGAGCTATCTCAAACCGGGAAGGAGCATCGGCTGAAGGAGGCCGTGGCTCCGGTCGCCGGCGATTATGATTTCATCGTGATTGACACGCCGCCCTCCCTGGGTGTGCTGACAGTGAATGCCTTTACTTGTGCCACCGACATCTTGATTCCTACCACGGCCGGGATCTTTGCCACGGCCGGGATCTCACAGCTCAATGAGACAGTCACCAGTGTTCAGAAGTATTGCAATCCTGGCGTGAAAATCCGGGGCATTCTCTTTACCCGGTTTAATCCCAGGGCGAATATCAGCCGGCAGATCAAGGAGCTGGCGGAGCAGCTGAGTGAGTATATCTCGGCGCCGATCTACAAGACCTATATTCGGTCTGCGGTGGCCGTGGAGGAGGCCCAGGCGAACCGGGCCGATATATTTGACTATGCCGGGAAGTCTACGGTTGCAGAGGATTACAGGTCCTTTATTAAGGAATTTCTGAAAGGGGTAAATGAGTGATGGCAGGAAAAACGAAGTTTGACCAGGAGGCTGCGTTCAAGTCTATCATTGGAGCTGGCCGGGAGCCGGAGGCGGGGAGCCAGGAGACGCCGACAATGAAAGAAAAAAAGAAGGATCGAGTGCAACGGTCATACTTTCTGGATCGGGATTTAGATAAGGCATTGAGAAGAATGGCGTTGGATAAAGAAAAAAACCTTACTGAAACTGTCAACGAGGTACTACGGGTAGGACTGGATAAGTATTTGAAATAAACAGTGGCGACTGATTTTGAAATCAGTCGCCACTAAAATTCTCAAAAAAATACCCGGCTGTTCTTTGACATGGTGGACTGGCGCTACCAACCTTTATTACCTAATCGTTCCCATTTATATTACATGATAAGTATTTTGAATAGGTTAATAAAGAAACAGCAGGCGCGTTTGACACCTGCTGTTTCTTTTTATTTTATGGAGAAGTATCCAGCGAAAGAAGTTGAAAAATTATTATACTTGAAAGTTTTTACAAGACGATATTGACCGGGAGAAAGGACCCCATAAACATCACTGTAATCAACAGATATGGAGTAAGAGCCACCAGGACTGAGTTCGTGACCGAGGGAAGTAAATGCGGAAGATTGAAGGTTAACTTCGTGCCATAATAAAAGGGTTTTTGCCTCAATATGATAATTTTCTGAAAATGAAATAGGAAAAGGTGAGTTGTTAAGAATTGTGACCTGAAGAGAATTAGAAGAAATCGGAACAACGTCTATCAAAATATCACTTGAAGGCCTAACATTACAGGGCTTAAATAAAAAGATAAAGATACCAATAGCAACTATGAAAAATATTGTGATTATTAGAACGGCCTTCTTCTTTGTATTGGTTACCATGGTGCAGAAGATTCTTGATACGAATACACGGGCATGTCACTTGAAATGTACCGAGAGTTGATGAAATATGAAGCAGTAGTAATCCCCAAAATGGAAGAACTCCCCTCAACAATTCCGAACTTGACAGCAGACGTCTTGAGAGTGCTACCATCTGTCCCAATTATAAACCCAAGGCCGCCACTATCGCCCGGTTCGGTCATGGAAGAGGTTTTGATCATATTTGTAATAGTTTTCTTAATATCATTGAAATAGAGATCCGAGTCTACAGACTTAACCGTTCCAGAAGTAGTATTGGTCGTCGCACCATCCTTGTAGACAGAAGAGCCTACAGCAACCGACACACTTGTTCCAATGGCAACGGGATATGTACTGGTTCTACCAGTGTCTTCATCATACAGTTTTATTTTGTGAGGGAACGAATAATTCTGATTTGTCATTTTTACAAACGCACAATCAATACGTCCATCAAGTTTCCACTCATACACTGTTCCAATAGCAGTTCCATTAATATAAATACTTTCATTTTTTTCGCAACCATGTGCCGATGTCACAAAACCATATACATAACTTCCGGAACTGGTTTTCATACGGCATGGAAAGCCAATGCTCATATAGCCGGATTCTGTGTTGATCTTATCGCCAGCGTAAACGGTATTGGTTGCTGCAGTTGGAGAAATAGAGTCTTCCGCGGCAAACGGGGTAGTATCGTTTTCAACAGGATTGCGTTCTTCTACAACGAAGGAGATCACACTCGTAAGGTCGAAAGATCGAGTTGCTGGAAATACAGCGGAAAGGACAGCAGCGATACTATCGTTGGAGTCATCTTCGACACCAATTTCGAGAGTAGAAGAATCATCTAAAACAGATGCGGATAGCAGGTTAGAAGTGACTGCCGTGTCAGGGTTGTTTTTTACATACTCAGTGACTCTATTTTTAAGGGAAAGTAATGTGTTGTAAGATGTTTCAGCCTCTTCTAATAAAATAGACTGGTTTCCAGTCCTGTGCTGAACATCACGACAAACTTCGTCTGTCAAGCCACAAATACGGACAACAAGAAGACCATCGGCATTTATGTACGCTCCTGCGTAGTAGTCAGGATAACTTCCATCATAGTCTTCCAAAAAAGAATTTAAAAGAGACGTATACTCCAGGTTTGATTGAAATTCAATTTCCTGTTTTTGTGAGAGAGGTAGGTCTTCTGGTGATGTTGCCAATGTAGAGGGGGGTATGGTGAAGAGAAAGGTCAAACTGAGTAAGACGGCAAGATACCTTTTCATATTCATAATAACCTCCTTTTTGTATGGTTTGCACCAATTTGGATATGTGCAAATTATACTATAATATATGAAGAATTACAATAAAATAAGTGAAAATATTGAAATAACGGTTTACCCGTTTGCGCTATGTGTGAACGGGTAAACCGTTATGCGGTTATTTTCCTGCGTATGCTGTTGACTTCCTCGTTTATTTATGGTAGTATGAGGATGGGTTAGAAGAGTATTTTTGTGGGGCTGCGGTTGGCGTCAGCTGAGTGCTGCAGCAGGATTCGATGCTCGTCTGGGCGAGGGTAAATAGTAATTAGGCCCAGAGCGTCTTGGCCGGGAGCTGCCGGTCAGGGGTTTAGCAGTTTGCTAATATAGGAGCCGAGATAGGTTTGATACCCCTATATGGTGCGTGGGCTCGCCGCAGTAACCTTTGTGAACTGGTAAGCGCACCATCGACCCCGTATAAGTAATCCTTTTGAAAGTACGGGTAAGTACAACGTATCTGTCCCTATAAACCCTTCGGATAGTAGCTGGCATACTGTAAATCTGCCGGAGAGTAGCTCCCTCTAAAAAGGGGCCGACAGATCCCGAACTGCCGTAGATCTCAATAAACCGGGGCTGCACACATAAGCAGCTCAAAAAAGTGTAGGGGAGAGACCCCAAAACCGTCACACATAAGACGTTAAAAAGTGTACTTTGCCAAATGCCGGGCCCCCATGGGCAGGCAGGCGGCGGCCTTAGCTTTAACTTATATCAAGTATATAATAGGAATACATTAAATAATTTATATAAATTAAATAAATTATATAAGTGATACGAAAGAATGGAGGTAACGGTGGGCCGCAGGAATAAGGCGTACTATAAAGACCTCCATCAGCAAGCCTATGACAAGCTGGTGGGGATGCAAGCCTTTGGGGAGAGCAAACGGGCGGCGGTGGTTGCCGGGACGGATAAGGAGAAGATTTTCTCCTTCAACACTTACAAGAGCTACTGGAAGCACACCAAGTATTTTATCCAGTACATCAAGGAGCATCACCCGGAATGTACCACGCTGAAAAGCGCCAGGAAGTACGTCAACGAGTGGCTACAGGCCAGGGCTGACCAGGGGCTTTCCGCCTGGACGGTACAGTTAGAGGCCAAGGCCATGGGCAAGCTGTACGGCATTTCTCCCGATGATGAAAACTACTTCAAGCCCCCAAAGCGGAACCGGGAGGATATCAAGCGGAGCCGCGGCGACCGGGTGCGCGACCGGCACTTTTCCAAGACCAACAACGACGAGCTGATTAAGTTCTGCAAGGGGACGGGGCTACGCCGGAGCGAGCTGGCGGAGCTGCGGGGGAAAGACCTGGTGACTAGGGCGCAGATTGAAGCGGAGATCTCCAGCCTGGAGAGCCGCCCGACGGCGGAGCTGACGCCAGCAGACGTGAAGCGCCTGGGGATGCTCCAGGACGCCCGGTTGTTCCAGGGGGAGTATTTTACCCACGTGAGGAACGGAAAAGGCGGCAGAGAGCGCCTGAGCCCCATTATCGGCCCAAATGCGGCGCAGATCGTCCAGAGGATACAGGAGACGCCGGGCGAGGAAAAGGTATGGCAGCACGTCCACCAGAGCGCCGATATTCACGGCTACCGGGCCGAGTATGCAACGGCCATTTACAAGGCCCACGCCAGGGCAATCCAGGATATCCCCTACGACCGGATAAACCGTGGGACGGGACGCCGGTATCAGAGCCAGGTTTACACCTGCAGGAAGGACGAGGCCGGGCGAAAACTGGACAAGGCGGCCATGCTGGTATGCAGTAAGGCCCTGGGACATAACCGGATCAGCGTGGTGGCCGACAACTATATCCGAGGGCTATAAAGGGGGATACCATGGTCGAGTTTGCTAAAAGCAGAGGCTTTTTGGGATACGGGGTTTTGCCTGGAGGTCGAAATGACAAAGATAGCAGCCACGCGGTGCTCCCTCTGGCGGAATACGACGAGCTGCTTCGCCGGATTGCCGTGGCAGAGCGTGATAAGCATGAGGCGATCGAGCAGGCAAAGAGGACGATAGGAAGAGAACGGGCGGCCGCCGAGCAGCGGGTCAGGGAGGCCGAGGAGGCCGCGCAGGAACAGGTGACGGCCATGGAGGAGAAGCTGACCAGGGCTGAAAAAGAGGTCAATTACCAGAAGGGCCTTAACGCTAATCTACTGCGGATTTCAAGGGAGCGGGCCAATGCCGACCGGAGTCTCCGGCCAAAGAAGGAGCACACTGGGTATGCGGTGGTTCGCTCCATGGAGAAGGAGTACCGCTATAAAATAAGCCGCCATAGCTGGGGAAAGGTAATGCTTTGGGAAACTGTGATACAGAGTCCCTATTCAATGGAGTTTACCGAGGAGCAGGCCAGGAAGCAGATCAGGAGAGAACTACTTCGGGATAAGACCGGCGGGGACTGGCTGATTGGTAAAGTAGGGATTCGGGTGAGCTGCGACCTGGAGTTTGAGGACATGATTCAATACAGCGAATGGTGGGAGAAAAATAAAGACGAAAACATAATGATGAAGCGGAAGTTAAATCTAAATGGCCGGAGTGGCTATTGGGAGGTAGTTTTTTACCACACCCGGCCCCTGGGGCCTGTACCGGAGGAAATGAGGCCCTGCGTGCGTTGACCTTCCTCCTGCAGCACAAAAGAAAATAGCTCGGCTGGAGGACTTGAAAAGGCCTGTCCAGCCGAGCTATAATAAAGTCGAAAAATAGGGAAAAAAGTATTGATAATATATGCCGAGTAAGAGGGGCAAGGGGACACTGGAAATAGGCGAGAAAATCGCTTTGACGAATATGGGGAAAAAAGTATTGATAATATATGCCCCCCTCTGGGCCTTTAGGCCCTCAAAAAGTCTCTTAAAATTCTCTCTCGGACGGAGAGAAAGTCGGAAGGGAAAAGGGGGGTGGGCGGAGGCTGTGGTAATGTGGTAAACCCGATAGGGGTTTCCATCATTTCCACAGCTGGAGCCAGGGGGGAAAGGGGAAGGTGACTTTCTCTTTAAGGCCCCGAAGGGGCCGCTCTTGGCTTCCCCTTTCCCCCCTTCCCGCCCGCAGGCGTTCCCCGCCGTAGCGGATTTTCTTTTTGCTACTTTTTCTTTTGGAGGTGAGCGTATGGTTATGGATCAGCAGGCTGCTATGGAGCGGTTACAGGAATTGTACCGGGAAAAGAACGAGCATTTGGAGAAGTTCCTGGAGCCGGTCACGCCCTTTGAGTTCTACCGAGAGATCTTCCCCGTGGGCAGCTTTGAACGGAAGGGCCATTTTGAGGATGCGAAGGGCAACGGGATTGCGGTAACGGTGCCGCCGAAGGCTGCGGGGATTGCCCTGGAGATCAAGGAGGAGGGCAAGGCCAAACGCTATACCATCACAGATGAACTGTCGGAGCTGTCGGAGGTCTACGACACGGATTTTACCATCATGTCTCCTATCTCCTATTTCGGGCGTCAGCGGTGCGGCAAAAATGCACGGTATCTCTATGCCCTGGTCTTTGACCTGGATGGGGTGGGGATGCCCCAGCTCCGGGACACACTGCACCAGATGAACAATGATATTCTTCCCCAGGCAACCTTTGTCGTAAACAGCGGAACGGGGCTTCACTTGTATTATGTGCTGCAGGAACCGATCCCTATGTACCCGTACAATCAGAAATGCTTGAAGGAGCTGAAATATTCTCTTACCCGGCAAATATGGAACAGGTATACCTCCACCATCAAGGAACCGCAGGTTCAGGGTATTTTGCAGGGCTTCCGGGTGGTCGGTTCCGGTTCCAAGTTGGGCCGGGAGTATCCTGTAACGGCCTACCGGCTCGGCGGGCGGGTGACGCTGGAAAAGCTGCTGGAGTTTATCCCTGACAGCAACGGGGAGCAGCAGCGGCTCCTGGGCCTCATGCGGAAGGGGCGGCTCTCGCTGGCCGAGGCGAAGGAGAAATACCCGGATTGGTATGAGCGGCGGGTCGTCAAGAAGGAGCGGCGGGGCCGCTGGACGGTCAAGCGGGATCTCTATGACTGGTGGCTGCACCGTATTGCCGATGAAATCCGGGTTGGCCACCGTTTCTACGGTATTATGACGTTGGCGATTTACGCAATGAAGTGTGGGATCAGTGAGGAGGAGCTGCGCCATGACGCCTTCTCCCTGTTGAAACCCTATGACGATATGAGCGTGGAGGATATCAACCGTTTTACGAAGGATGATGTAGTGTGCGCTCTGGAGATGTTCAATGAGGACTATGTGACGTTTCCGAGGGACGATATAGCGAAGATCTCCGGACTGACTATGCCGGTTAATAAGCGGAACTGGCGTAAGCAAGCAGAGCATTTGCGCAGGGCGCGGGCCGTCCAGATGGTTGATTATCCGAATTTTGAGTGGGCTGGTCGCCCGTCGGCTCAAGACCGGGTGTATGAGTGGCGTCAACAGAACCCGGAGGGCCGTAAGGCCGACTGCCACCGGGATACGGGCCTTGACCCGAAAACGATCCGCAAGTGGTGGAATTGCCCACCTCCGGCTGCGTGTCCAGGATGAGGAATAGGGGCGTTTTCCGGCCTCTGGACGGCCCAGGAGGGCCGTTTCCGCTTCTCTGAAGGTAAACAACCACCCCCCTATCTACAGCGGCCAAAAAGCTTTGCAAATCAAGTGGTTTATGCCCCCTAAATGGCTACATACAGTGGGCTAATGTGTAACAAAGATGTAAAGAAAAATGCTTGTATTTTTCTTTACTTTTGCATATACTATGAGTAGGAAAGGAGTGTTGGACATGGCACACACGGTCAATGTTAATTTTAAGTTGGATGAAGATGTAAAAAAAAGAATGGAACGCGCCTGTACCGAGATGGGCCTTTCCATGAGCGCAGCCTTTACGATGTTTGCAAAGAAAGTCGGCAGGGAGTATCGCATCCCGTTTGAGGTTTCGGCTGATCCATTCTATTCGGAAAGTAACCTCCGGCACCTGGAGAGCGTCATGCAGGATGTGAAGGCTGGCAAGGCCCGCTTTGCCGAGCATGACTTGATTGAGGTAGACTGATGAGGCTGTTGTGGGAGGATCGGGCGTGGAGTGAGTATCTGTACTGGCAGACACAGGACAAAAAGACGCTGAAACGGATTAACGCGCTGATAAAGGATATTCAGAGAAGCCCCTATGAGGGAATCGGTAAGCCGGAGCCGCTGCGGGGCAACCTGAGCGGCTGGTGGAGCCGTCGCATTGATGAAACTAATCGTATCGTTTACTATGAGCAGGGAGAGGTCATTTATATTATCTCCTGCCTGGGCCACTATGATGATTGAGAAAGGAAGGGACGATTATGAGCTGGGATAAAGAAAGGATCGCGCAGTTGCAGCTCCCTGACCCAGCAGATGCCGATCCGCATCCCCGCCTGCTCCTGGAGGGATACGGCATACACGCCGGACAGTGGTTTACGGCCCTGTTCCCTGACGGGTGGCACGACATTACCCTGGAAGTGTCTTGGGAGCCGGAAGGCCCTGGCTGCTGGTACATATCCACGCCGGGATTTGAGGGCGTGTGTCCTATCGGCCTATTTGTGAAGGTATGAAAATGGCGAGGCTTTCAGCCTCGCCATTTTTTACTTGCTATAAGTTATATATATGATATAATTGAGATAACTTAAATAAGTTAAATAATTTATATAATTGAAAAAGGAGTAGAGACAGTGAAGGTAATTGCAATCGCAAACCAGAAGGGCGGGGTGGCCAAGACCACCACGACACACAACCTGGGGGCTGCTATGGCGGCTGCCGGGAAAAGGGTGCTGCTCATTGACCTGGACAGCCAGGCCAGCCTGACGATCAGTGTGGGCTTGGAGCCGCTGGAGGTGGAGCGGACGATCGTGGATGTGCTGCGGAAGGATGGGACGCCGCTCATGGAGTGTGTGCAGCAGCTTAGTGACCGGCTGCACATCGTCACGTCGATCATCGACTTGGCGCCCATGGAGATGGAACTGCTCTCCAGAGCCAGCCGGGAGAAGATTTTAGACCGGGCGCTCCGGGAGGCCAGGGGGCAGTATGACTATATTTTGATTGACTGTCCGCCGCAGCTCTCTATCCTGACCATCAATGCCCTGTCCTGCGCCGACGGAGTGGTGATTCCAGTCAAGACGGATTACCTGGCCTACCGGGGGCTGACACAGCTCCAGGACAGCATCCAGGAGATCCAGGAGCTGATTAACCCGGAGCTGAAGGTGCTGGGGGTGATCGCCACGCTGTACGATACAAGGGTGGGCGATGACCATGACATCCTTGATCTGCTTCAGAAGGAGTATAATCTGCTGGGCGTGATTAAACGGCTGGCGGTGGCTAAGAAGGGGATTTATGACGGCTTGGCGGCTGTAGAGCAGGCCCCCAGCAGTGAGCTTGCGAAGGAATACGTGGCCATAGCAAACATGATTATGTCCGGCAGGGAGAAGAGGGAGGAACAGGAGCATGAGTAAGCTGGAGGAGCGGGAGAGCCGCAGGAGATCCGCTACCGTTGGGAAATTCGTGGAGCAGCCGCCCATGGCGGCCACCAGCTCCGGTCGGCGGGGCCGGCCGAAGGAGGATCGGGAGCTGAAGAAGCGGATTAGCCTCTCGGTGCTACCCAGCGTGTACGAGGATATTCAGAAGATCGCCTATGTGCAACGGCGTAGCGTGAGCGAACTGATCGGGGAGCTGTTGGAGGGATACCGTGTGGAACATAAGGCAGAAATTCAGAGGTATGGAGAAATAGAAAAGCACTGTGTCTAAATATCTACAATTACGTTTTCAAGATGTCAGTGCTATTACGAGATGGGCTTGTAGACTATTTATCATAGGACTGATAGATCTCAGTAAAAGATAGGAGTGAGAAACTTTTGCTGATTTTTTTATCAATGCTGGAAAGTGATGAGGAAAGGAGACTATTTACAGATTTATATAATCAATATGGGAATATGATGCTGCACGTGGCGAAGCGTTATTTTCCAAAAGATATGTATGCGGCAGAAGACGTCGTTCAAAATGCGTGGATACGTGTAGTAGATCATTTTCAGAAAATTCAAGCTGTACCGAGTAAGAAAAGAGGGGCGTATCTCGTTGTTATAGTAAGGAATGAGGCTATTACAGCCTTGAGAAAGCAAAAGCCGGAATTACAATTCGATGAAAATTTTGTAGAAGGATATATTGATTTAGAAAATGATAATACAAGGTCAATTATAGATACAATACGCGCAATGCCAGATATATATCGGACAGTATTAGAAATGAGATTTGTAGAAGAACGAAGCACTAAAGAAATTGCGAAGGCGTTGTCATTGAAGGAAACAACAGTAGATGTTCGGATTCACCGAGGCCGGGCGCTGCTTATAAGAAAATTGAGAGAAGAGGGATACATAAAATGACGGAAGGAGAAGAAAATATTATTATTAAAGGGGTTTTATTGGAAGCTATTTCGAGAGACTTTTCGGAAGAACTCTCTAATAATAAAGAGGTTTCGGTATCTCCACGTTTCAAACGACAAATGATGGCAATGATGAATAACCCCAATAAATGGGCAGAGCGGCACAAGAGAGATTATAGGAGGCGATTTGTAAAGGTAGTATCTGTGGGATTCTTGGAAATATGAACAGTGAGAGTACGATTAACCCTGCTGTATGGCAATCGCTGAATGATATGTATTTGGGATATGGATTGGTTCAGTGGGATGATGGAAAATTGTTTATCGACTGGGCCAAAAAAGAAGGAGTTATCAGTGCGGCAACGGCTGAAGCTGTTAATAGCCTGGCTTACAGTAACCCAAAGAAGTTAATGGATGCAGAATTGGATTATTTGATTGTCAGTATGAATACGGTTGGAAACTGGTTTAAGCCAGATAATAATCAATCTAAGTACGGAACGAGCGAGACTCTTACGGCGAGCCAGTTTAAGGTATCTAATAAAAGCGCAGATATCTTAGCGCGTATTTTCTGTGGACACTATGAGCGGCCCGGAGTTCCGAAAATAAGCGAGCGTGTTGCAAACGCAAAGAAGTGGTATAACTTCTTGTAAAAAATATTCCCCCAATGTAAGGCTGTATCATATACAGACCGCATTGGGGGAATATTTCTTCTGAGAATTATTGTTGAGTTAGAAGAGAGAGATTATCGTCTGTAAAATTGTACCATGTAACATTTTCCTTAAAGCCTTGCTGACTAACTGCAGTTTCAAAGGCTGCTTGTGTTGCAGGGAGCTTATCAACAAAGAATAGAGAAGACTCGCAATATGATATTTTTTCGATTTCATAGCCGCTGGAGGATAAGATAAGTGATCCAATTCCCCAATCTGAAGCTCCGCTGGAAAATATGAATGTACCATCAACTTTTAGATCTGACATAGATCGGCTGACAAGGGTATAGCTGTAAATAGTTCCGCTTTCATCATGTAGTATTATAAAACCGGCTTGATTATTTTCAGCAAGTGAAAATTGCAGGACAACATCTTTAATCCCATTTTGGGTTAAGTCTACTATTGCAAACTGCTGAATTGAAAAAGGGAGATTATCTGAAGTGATAGTTTCCTTCAATTGATGGATATCCAAATAATCACCTGATTCTACATTATAAAATTGTTGATTTCCTTGAAGAACCTTTAGATAGAGTAAATACGGAGAAGTCGTGGAATTTACTGTATGAAAAGTCTTTAAGGATAATGCTGCTATGCCAGATACACATATCGCTAAACAGAGAATTATAATTGGCAAGTTAGGTTTCTTCAATATTATGACCTCCTAAAGAATATTAAGTAGTTACGATTATATGACGAGGAAAAAGAGCTATATCTTACATGGGAGCAGGAAAAAGAGCCTGGATGCAACAGTGGCGTATAACGGTTTACCCGTTTATATAATGAACGGGTAAACCGTTATGCGGTTATCTTTCGTAATAAGTTGACAGTCTGGATTATCTATGGTAACATGACACTGGAGGAAAACGTGTATTTGCAGGGGCTACGAATCAGCAGCCCCTGCAGGAAGGAGGCAGGATCGAACGGC
>ENA-OPCE01001038-OPCE01001038.1-human-gut-metagenome-genome-assembly--contig:-NODE-1038-length-19084-cov-3.312891_pt1 | contig 19084 bp, 17 predicted proteins | sample MGYA00241247_ERZ501474 | MGnify/ENA primary metagenome ERZ501474 (study PRJEB25962, sample SAMEA2042572) | human gut metagenome | biome: human gut; feature: human-associated habitat; material: faeces... | reverse complement strand
TCCTGTAAAAGGGGCGCGCCATGGAGGATTGGAAGGAGCTGCAGCGCCAAGCCTACCAAAACAAGGTGGACCACGGCTTCAACGTGACAGACGTGCCCATGGAGTTCTGCCTGCTTTACGGCGAGGTGGGGGAGGCCTACCAGGCCTGGTCCCGCCAAAAGCCCGATGTGGGCGAGGAGCTGGCTGACGTGGCCACCGCCATGATCATGGGGCTGATCCGCAACACCGCCTACTATGACCGGGAGGTGCGCAAGGGCAACTGGCCCAAATGTCAGTACCTGCTGCCCCCTGATGTGCGGGAGTTGACTCTGGGGCTCTACGGCTTCGGCCTGGCAGGCCGCCATCTCCACGATATCTTCCACAATGGGTTCGGCACAAAGGTCATCAGCTGCGATCCGTACATCAGCGATGCCGTCAAAGCTCAGTACCCGGATGTAGAGTTCGTGTCCTTTGAGGAGCTGATCACCCGCAGCGACATCATCTCCATCCATGTCGTGCTGACCCCGGAAACCACCCACGTGTTCAACAAAGAAGTCTTCAAAAAGATGAAGAATACCGCCATGATCATCAACACCAGCCGAGGCCCCGTCATCGACAACGACGATATGGTCTGGGCCCTGCAAAATGGCGAGATCCTGTACGCCGGCCTGGACACCGTGGAGCGGGAGCCTCTGCCGGAAAATGACCCGCTGAAGACGCTGGACAACGTCATCGTCAACCCCCACTGCGGCAGCTATGGCGTGGGCAGCAAGAAGACCCAGATCCAGATGGTCTGCGATCTGGTCCCCACCGCCGTGACTACAGGTAAAGTAGCCGCCCGCTGCGTGGCGGACCGAGACGTACTGAATAAAGAGACTGGCTTTACATTTATCTGAGATCGGAGGAATGAGATCATGTCTATCGGATGCAAGATCGTAAAGGATTTTCAGCGGCCCGCCCCGGAGCTGGTGACCCGGTTCAAAGATATGCCGGTGGCCAACATCGATGACAACATGGGCCGCATCGCCGCAGTGGACGCGGCCATTGAGCCCATTGGATACAAAGGACAGCTGCTGGGCACGGCCTTCACCGTCCGGGTCCCTCAGGGCGATAACCTGATGTTTCACGCTGCCATGGATTTGGCAAAGCCCGGTGATGTCATCGTCATTGATGCCGGCGGCTTCACGGACCGGGCCATTTTCGGCGAGCTGATGGCCACCTACTGCAAGGCCCGTGGGATCAAGGGCATCGTCTGCGACGGTGCCATCCGGGACCGGGGCGGTCTGGCGGCTATGGAGGACTTCCACGTCTACGCCCGGTCCGCCACCCCCAACGGCCCCTATAAGAACGGCCCCGGCGAGATCAACGTCCCCGTGGTGATTGGTGGAAAACTCGTCCGTCCCGGCGACATCGTAGTGGGCGATGACGACGGTGTGTTGTTCATTGATCCCGCCATCGCCGCAGAGCTGGCGGACGCCACCGAGGCGGTTGAGAAGAAAGAAGCCGACATCATGGCCCATATTGTGGGGGACGGCACCTACATCCGTCCCTGGGTAGATGAAAAGCTGAAGGAAATCAGCTGCGAAATCCTGTAAGCACGGTACCGCATTCCAAATTTGCTGCCATCGGACACACGATCCTTTTTTCGTGCAGGGTCCGGCCCCAGGGCCGGACCCTGCGCCCTATTTCGGATAAAAATGGTATGGCCTATCGGAATATATTGTAGAATTTTTATTGGAATAAGCTTTGCGGAGAAGAGGGAGCGAGATGGATTTTTTCTGGGAGATGTTATCCCTGCAGGAGACGCTGTTTCTGCTGATCCTGTTGGGTGTGCTGGTGAAAAAATTGAAGATCATCCGCGAAAACGGGCGGAAAACCCTTTCAGATCTTCTGATTTATGCGATTCTCCCCTGTAATATCGTAGCGTCCTTTATGGGTGGGATCACACTGCCCGATGGCTTTGTGCACAACTGCATTCTGGCTGTCTGTATCTCCATCGGGATTCAGGTACTGTCGATTTACGGAAGCAAGCTGCTGTTCCGCCGGTATCCGGCAAACCAGAAAAGTGTGCTGTCCTATGGCATGATCTGTTTCAATTCCAGCTTTGTAGGGCTGCCGATTGCCCATCTGATGTTCGGGGATCTGGGTGTCATCTATACTTCCGTATTTCAAATTCCCCTTCGCTTTACCATGTGGACAGCGGGTCTTTCCCTATTTACGGATGTCAGTAAAAAAGATGCCTTCCGAAAATTGGTGCGGCATCCCTGCATCATCGCGGTATTTGTGGGCCTGATTTTGATGGTAGCTCCGATCTCACTTCCAAATTTCTTAGAAGAAGCTATTGACATAACCAGCGGCTGCACAGTGCCGCTTTCCATGATCGTGATCGGTACAATTCTCGCGGATGCGCCAATCTGATCTCTATTCTCCAAATCCGTGCTATGGTACACCTGTTTACGGTTGGTGTTCTTTCCCGTGCTGATCTGGCTGGTGCTAAAGCCGTTCCCGCTGGATTCAACGCTGGTCAATGTCTGCATTCTGATAACGGGGATGCCCGCAGGCAGCACTACTTCCATTTTGGCAGACAAATACGGCGGTGATGCCATATTTGCATCGCAGATCATCTTTGCCTCCACGCTCTGCTCGATTCTGACAATCCCCTTGTTGACCTTCCTGATGGGCGTGTGACAGTGTGCATATTCTAGCTTCCCTTTCTCAGCAACGGACAATCCCACAATCGCAGAAGAATAGCCACCCTGAATTAGGACTATTATCAGAAAGTTTCTATTTGGGAAACGCGTATATCGCATACTACCCTGCAAAATTTGAAGGGGGGACACCGCCGTTGTATCCGCAGACATTCTATGGTAAAATGCGGGTATCACTTTTCAGGCAGGAGGTGCGGCCGGTAATCTGCTGTATATCGGACATCCACGGCGAGTTGGATAAGCTTGAACAGATGCTGGAGCTGATCCGATTCTCTGGTGAGGACCATCTATACATTCTGGGAGGTGTTATCGTCCGGGGGACTTTGGGTGGGGACATTTTTTGGAGGATCATAGCCGCGACGAATATGACCATGCTTCTGGGCAACCACAAGCAGATGTGCCTGAGGACCCTGGAACCCAATAACGAGTTCGGCGCCCGGGACCTCTGGCGGATGAACGGCGGGTTCGTCTGCTTACCGGGAGCTGATCTATCACCGGACGCACCAAGAGCGGAATGGGATCCTGTGTTTCCTCGCCGGCCTGCCGGGCTATCTGGACCTGACAGTGGGTGGGCAGAGGTTTCATCTGGTACACGGGTATCCGGGAGAGGGGCACGAAACCCGCATCTGGGGCCGGGTGGAGCCAGACAACAGAAGCCCCTTTCCGGACACCATCTGCATTGTCGGCCACACGCCCACGGTGTTCCTTACGGACGGGCACGACGAGGACTTTTCAATCTGGCATGGAGACGGCATCCTCGACATCGACTGCGGCTGTGGCAGCATGAAGGCGGCACACCGACGCCTGGCCTGCCTGCGGCTGGACGATATGGCCGAGTTCTATGTGGGCGGAGTGGGAGAAGGCACCTCTTGATCTGCCGGGCCTCCCGTATTTGCGGGAGGCCTTTTTCCTTTCTCGTGCAGCTCACCATCCCTTCATCGTCATTTCATCCTGATGCTACTCATCCTCATGGTCATCCGGCTTGTGGCCCAGAGCGATACGCCTCGCCTGGAGTTTCTGCCGGCGCTTCCGGTCGATGCGCAGACCAGTGCTGGATCGAGGCAGGGAGCAGTCCTCAAAGCTCCGGCTCATGTGGTAGAGCAGGCGGGTAACTGCCAGCATGACAGAGGGCGGTCGAATATCATCGTGCCGCTCCAGAAAGAACTGGGCGTACTGATTTCCCTCAGCGGACCTGCCGAACCACACTATTGCCTGGACCTGATCCGGCTGAACACTCTGCCCAGTCAGATACAACTTTCCCAGCATATACTGGGCATACTGGTTTCCCGCCTCCGCTGACTAGGTGAGGCGCTCTGTGACTCTGACTGCATCTTTTGACACAACCTCGCCGCTGAGATACTTCTTGCCCAGCCGGTAGGCGGCAAAGTGGTTCCCGTTCCCAGCTGCTTCTTTCAAGCAGCGGATGCCCCCGTCCGAATCACAGACTTCAAGATCGTCAGAGAAAGCAGTTTGTCCAGAGCGTACTGTGCCTCCGGCAATCCCTGCTTTGCCGCCTGGGTGAGCCAGTATTTCGCGCTCTGGCTGTCCGGGATCAGTAGAAGGCCATCCCGGTAGAGTAGACCCATCAGGTACTGCGCATGGAGATCACTCTGTTCCGCCAGCCGTTCCAATTCCTCTGCCGCATCGTTCTGATCTTTCAGAGGAAAGGGCGCGTCCCGGATGATTTGCCGTAGTTCCCAGCAGGCAGAGGACTCGCTCTGCACCTGTTCCGACTCATCGCACTCAGCCAAGTCATCATTCTCGAAGGTGATCTCCTCCAGCCGAATGCGTTCCGCCTCCTGAATGACGGCGTTCTTGATCTACCAGAACTCCTTCTCCTGGGACAGCTTTTCTTCTCTCTGGGCTTGTCGTGGTAGCAGCTTTCCACCTCACCCTGGAGCCTGCACCACTGGTCATAGCACGCACGAACTACCTGCAGTTCCTCCAGCTTGTCCACCACCTCATCCACGGTTTTCTTCACCGGCTTGGAGAGATAGCCGTAGGACTTCTTTCCCTTAACCGTTTCCAGTTGTTCAGCCAACTGCGCCATCTTCTGCTCGATCTCAGGGCGAGTACAGATAGTCCGAGCCATCTCCTGGGGGAGTTTTCGGATGGTCTGCCGAGCTTCCCGCACCACTTCATCCTGCGACTGAGATTTCTGCTCGTAGGTGTGGAGCATCTCCTGACGGAAGATCTGGTTGGTGAGCGTGGACTTGATCTTGCGGATGCCCTCTCTGGTGAGATAGGCCTCACCGGGTACCGCCGACCACGCCATCATGTGTACGTGGGGGTGCTTCACCTCATCATGGAAAGCGGCGTACCATCGGAAGTGATTCGGCGGAATGTTCATGGCGGCGATGTCGTTGTGGTTTGTCCGGAGCAGATTCATCCACACTTTAGCATTGTCGCAGTCCAGCCGTGTTGCATCCTTCCGTTTCAGGGAGAGGATGTGCGTCCATACCTTTCCAGTGTAGTGGTCCAGTTCTTCCATGGCCTTTGCCAAGTCCACGCCGTCCTCATCACTAAACAGACCATGCCCCCCAGCCGCTCCGCCCTGGGACGAGTGGCGATGTACTTCATGTAGCCCTCTGTTTTCTGTAGTGCTGACCAGTTTTCCTCCAGCGCCCTAGTGATGAGCGAGGAGGCATTGGCCTTGGTAGGCTTGGTTTCGTAGCCGGAGAATTCATTCAGCTCTTTGACATTCGGAAAATATTTCACCAGTTTCGTGATGAACTGCTCCTGCTTTCTGGTTGGCGGACGGTCATCTGGGAGCAGTTCCACCCGCTCCCTGGTCCCGATGTAGTGGAGGTATCCACTGACGGAATGATCCTCGCCACACTTCAGGTAGGGGCTTTTCACGATCAATCCTGCCACTCATCGTCCTACTCCCAGAACTCCCGCGCCCGCTGTTCCAACGAGACGCGGCCATTGGCCTTCTTCACATTGATGACGCTCTGCGCACGGCAACGGCGGAGATCCTCCTCGCTGAACTGGTAGATGTCAGCGAGGATGCCAGCCACCATGTCCTGCTCCACTGCCTGTTTGAAGGCAGGGAAGACAGGCGATCTTCCAGCTGTCCCAGCGTCCATCCAGGCAGGACTTGACGGAGGCGGGGAGGAATAGACCAGCATTATTGGCGCTGAGATAGTCAAGATAGAAATCTACGGCATTCTCGATGAAGGCGGTGAGGCTGCGGCCCCCGTCCTCCTGATACCGGCGTTCCGGAATTGCTTTTTTCTCCAGCGTCAGGTACAGGGAAAACTTCTCTTTTCTGCTCAAAAGCGGCTCTTTTCCAGGGCGTGCTCCCTGTTTCTTGTTGTGACAGTAGGTGTTCTGGGATAGTGACCGCAAACGTGATTCCCGCTGGCTGTTTTGACCCCACTTTCGGTCATCCGGAAAATTCCTGTAACTGCCCGCACTGCGGGCAGATGTGACTGGCTGGAGGCACCATCGGTGACCCCGACGTTTATCCTGTTCCTTTTTTCGTCCCTCGTAAAACCCCCAAAACGGGCCAAATCCGTCCGAAGCCACTGGGAGGGGCAAGAGCTCACGCAAACGGGGCACACAGCGGCTCACAGGCGGTCACGCTGGAGTCTCCAGCTCCTGGAAGGACTTGGCGACCCGTTGCCGCTCTGCAGCCAATTCTACCCTCTTCAGCTGTCAGGCGTAGGATTCGGCGATCACATCCTGAATTGGCCGGAGGGTGAACAGAAAATTTCCGCTGTGCCGACCACTGGCTTTGGTGGTGACCTCGGTAGGCTCGGTGGAGATAAGCTACCGCTCCTCCAGTCGGCGGATGCACTTGCGCACCGTGTTCTCACTCATGCCTACCGCATGGCCAATCGTTTTGATGCTGTGCCAGCACTGATGCGTCTTTCGATTTTTGCACCGTTTCAGGAAACTGTAGACCGCCAGTTCTCCATAGTCCAGTCCCAGCTGAAACAACTCGTTGGGCAGAAAGAAAACGTCTCGGTAATTTCTATACTTCATGTTCCACCTCCTGTGTGATCGCTCACCCACTGTATGAACTGCTCCTTGGGCACCACCATCCGGTTCCCGACGCGCATCACCGGGAAGCCCGGGTCGTGCAGCAACTCGTAACCGCTAGATGGTGACACGCCCAGAACCTTTGCCACTGTTTTTGCATTGAGAAACAGAGGCAGATCATCATAGCTTTTGTAATGGGACTCTTTCATACGCACCTCCTGCCAGTAGATCTCGATCCAATGTTTGTGCTTTCAGTCTATCAGCTGACCCGGCAGCCTTTTTGCCGGGTCTCGAAATTTTTTCAATCAGCATCCCTTTTCGAAGCCTCACAGACAACATTTGGATGGATCAAACGCAGGAACTCATCCACGGAGTGGATCTCTCTGGCATCCTTCACTTCTGGTATATTTGTCCCGGCTCTTTTTGAAATTTTCATTCTAGCTGTAGTGCTTTTTCGCGGGAAGCAGGACTCATTTTAGTAACTTCCAGGAAAAGCAAATTGGATGAGGATAGAGTTCATCACTTTCAAATCCTCACCATCCAGATCCATTCGGACTCTTAGCAAAGGCGATATTTGAGCTGCCGACAGTTGCGTTTGAGCTGGGTGGTACCAATCTGAGACGCGAATTCCTCCATAGAGACCAAAGGAAGTCTCGATGGGATATGTACAGGATAACATGACCAGGGCGCTTCGAATCGTCCGCTCACAAACTCCAAATCGATTTGCCAGTTGTTTCGTTGTACCAAACCGTGCGCCGCATAAGTAGCCCCATATCGCTTGTCTCTGTTCCGAGGGTCCCAATGATCTCACTCCCACTTATCGCTCCTTACTTCCGAGGATACAGCGAGACCCGGCAAGGTAACTGCCGGGCCTCCGAAAATCCTGTAGGAGCTTATTCGTTTTCTGCATTTCTAACAATCTTGAAATCAAAATTTAGACAAAATATTCTTGATAGCCTACACCGTAACTTTCAGTACGTTTAGTTCACGGAGCTAAAGGCAGAATACCGGCCAGTCGAAGAAGGTGCCGTCATTCTGCTTGATCAGCGTATCGCAAGTGGGCTTGCAACCAATGCTTTTTCTTTGTATCGCATATCAAAATCTGACAAGTGGCAGAAATAAGGACAGACAGTTTTGAAAAGGCGGGAGCGATGCTCCCGCCTTCTTGCAGAGGCACCTCACGCCTCCACAATCCCCATCTGCCCGCCCAGATCGATCACTTCTTGGGCATAGTCCTCCGGCTTTGTGTACACCATACGCTGGTGCAGCAGGAGATTTGGCTGATTGTTCCGCCACGCCTCCGCTTGGTTCAGATTGTCGATTCCGGCGACAGAGCCGACCTTGTAGCCATTGGGCAGGGTCAACATGAAATTCGTGTTGAACAGGCTGCCGTATTGATCCAGCGCCTCCGTGCCCTTGATGCCAAACAGCTTTTCCGTGAAGGTATAGTTGTCGAAGCCGATCCCTGTCAGCGCGTTGTGGCTCCCGTAGTAGACATCTAGGCGGAAGTCCGGGAAGCGGTAGTTGTGTCCGGTCCACCGGGAAAATGTATGCCAGCTCAATGCCTATGGTGCGGGAGAGTTCCGCCGCATACAGGCTGTCCACAGAGATCGGGGGGTGGAATTTGTCCACAAACTCCTTGATGTTCAGGTAGTGGTCCGGGTGCGCGTGATTCAGGAAGATGTAGTCGCAGGCATCAAAGTTGTCAATCGAGAGAGGAGCTTTAGCTTCAAGCATCGAGCGAAGTGAGCCGCTGGCATGAGACTTCCAATAATAGAAAGCTACTATTAGAACGATGATTACCCGTTTACAGGCTGTAAGGCAAGTGATGCAAGCAAAATAAATTTCAGTGCGCCTTGAGACGCTTGCCGGTAATAGGCCTTCATAGGGCCTACTCAAGCCATCGGCTTAGCCGGTGACTATGACTGTAAAAGGAAACCTCCGACTGTGCCGATGTTATACTTAGCAAAGAATCAATGAAAACGGTGGAGAGAAGGGGGAAGAATTTTAGAAATGAATATAGGAACACCCTATGGTTATCTGATTAGCGGCAGGCCGTTCCTGAGAATACGGCAGAAACGGATGGCTAAGTATTTTGAAAAGCCAGAGAGATTATATGATAGATAGCCATGTTGCCACAGCGTAAGCAGTACCAGTGCAGCAATTTTTACTTTCCAGCTTTTTATTTTTGGGAGAATTTTTTAGGTACTGTAACAATTTTACATAATTGTAAGTATTTATTTACAGTGTTTACAACTTGTGTTAAAATTGGCTTACAATAATTCTTCCAAAACAGAACCGGGGAGCTGTGTAAATTTTCGTTAAAATAACGGAAATCGAAAGGAGGAGAAATTCCCTTGATGGTCCAGAGTCTACATGAAATTTCAACAAAAGCATTGATGCAAAGAATTGCCGATGAACTGGAGGGACTCATTGTCGCGGATGCAGAGGGACGGTATGCCTATGTCAACCAGCGATGGTCATCACTTACCGGGTATACATTTGAGCAGGTAAAGGGCCGATATGTCCGGGATGTTGTTCGGCTTTCCCGCGTGGATGAGGTATTAAAGACTCAAAAATTTGTGTCTGGGGATGCGATTCTCCTGAACAGTCAAACTGGGGAGGAGGTACCGGTCTATTGCTCCTACACACCGCTGTTTCACGAAAACAAGTTGGAGGGTTGTCTCGTCTATATGATTCGAAAGAATGAGGATGTTTCCATGGCGGTTCCCTCTCATGTCGTTTCACTGCTGGAAGAACTGAATCGCCAGATGCAACTGCTTCAGTCCTTTCAGCAAAATACCGTAGATCCCTTGGATCGGATTGTCGGAAACAGCCCGGAGATTCTGAAAATGAAGCACGAAATTGTCTGTGCAGCGCGGTCCTCTTCCACGGTTTTGATTGATGGAGAAACTGGCAGCGGCAAGGAGCTGGTAGCGCATGCCATTCATGAACTCAGTCCCAGATGTAAGAATCGCCTGATCAAAGTGAACTGTGCAGCGATCCCCGCTGAACTTCTGGAATCAGAATTCTTTGGTTATGTGGAGGGAGCCTTTACGGGGGCCAGCAGGGGAGGCAGGATTGGAAAATTTGAGATGGCAAATGGCGGCAGCCTCTTTTTGGACGAGATTAATCAGATGCCGCTTGCCCTGCAGCCGAAACTCCTCCGGGTATTGCAGGAGCGGGAGATTGAGCGTGTGGGATCTTCTGCCACAATCCCCATTGATACGCGGATTATTTCATCGACAAACACGCCTCTTGAAAAGCTTGTGATGGAAGAAAAATTTCGCAGTGATCTCTATTTCCGACTGAATGTGGTATGCATTCATGTTCCGCCATTGAGAGAGCGAAGCGAGGATATTCCTTTGCTGATCGATTGGCTGATGAAGCAGTTGAATTTCCGGCTGAACCTCCAAATCCCGGGAATCTCTCAGGAAGCCGTTCAGCGTCTGATGGAATATGACTGGCCGGGAAATGTCCGTGAACTGCAGAATGTTTTAGAACGGGCCATGAATCTTGCCTGGTTTGAGACGCTGGAGTGGAAGTATTTTTCGGACTATTTTAAACATCACGCATATGAAACAAAAACATTAAACTCTGCCGCGCCGCCGCGCTTGCTGCGCCAACGGACGGATGAGCTGGAAAAGGATATCCTGATGCAAGTTTTACAGGAGTTTCACGGTAATAAGACCTTGGTAGCACAAAATTTGGGAATTTCCCGCACAATCCTGTATAAAAAACTTCATAAGTATCAACTTCTTTAAAGACTCAGCAAACAGGGGAGTTGTACAGTTTTACAACACACTATGCCAAGAATGGAGAATTTTTGTATTTTCCATTCTTGGCATAGTTTTTGCTTAGGTAGTAAGGCGTCAAGGCCCTGACAATGCTGTTTCAAAACGAGAGGAGGCGTTCTATGGGGAAAAAAATTGCAATTTATGGGGCAGGAACGATCGGCGCGTGCCAAGCGACGCTGACATCTGGCAATGGATATTCCACCATTGTAATTGGACATTCAGAGGAGGGACTATCCCGCTGCAGAAACACCATGCTGCAAAACTGGAATGACCTTATAGCCCAGAAATTGGCGACCGCGGCCAATCGGCGTGCTGCGATGGACCTGGTGACGATCACCAATGATGTCTCAGCCCTTAGAGACTGTGACATTGTTTTTGAAGCGGTTTCAGAAGATGTGAACATTAAGCAGCGTGTGTATAGCATCATTACCGAGGTCTGCGGCAGAGATATCATTGTGGCATCCACAACATCTTCCATTGATGCTGCAATCCTGGCAGAAAAAATTGAAAATCCCGCAAGATTCCTGATTGCGCATCCATTCCAACCCGTCCACATGCTTCCCCTGGTGGAAGTCGTCCGGCATACAGAGACATCAGAGGAAACTCTGAATCAGGTCTGTACGCTGCTGAAGGACCTGAATCGACAAGTGGTCATGCTGAATCGCAGTGTCCCAGGATTTTTAGTAAATCGTTTTGCCCAGGCATTGTTCCGCGAGTCGATTTATTTGATTGAGCAGGGGATCACCACTGCGGCGGACATTGATCGGGCAATTAAGTATGCAGTTGGAATGCGGTACGCTTCTATAGGGCTTTTGGAATATTACGATGCGGTTGGCTTTGAGTTGGAAAGGGCCATTGCACTGAATGTGTATCCAGATCTCTGCGACACAAAAAGTATCCAAAAGACCACTCTGGTGGGGATTGCCTCCGGGCGCACGGGGCAAAAGGCGGGCCAAGGACTCTATGATTGGTCTGAAAAGGACGAGGATGACTTCCGATACCGGAAGCAGGCTCCCTATTTTGAGGGCGTCCGGCAATGGCATATGCCGGAGTGAATGAAACACCGGCTCACATTTGGAGTAGAAAGGATGGAAAATATGGCGAACAACAACTGGAAAATCACCTGCCTGCACTATGGTACGCTGTCCTGCTATAAGTCCTTATTTGATGGTGGGCTTGACCAAACGAGATATCCCTTTGTCTATAGTGGGTATCTCCTGCAAAAGGATGGTAGAAATATTCTTGTGGATACTGGTGTTCATCAGGACAACATTGTCGATGGCAAAGCCTGGGCGGACAGTCCGGCGGAGGGCGGCAATCAATTTGTTTTGGATGCGCTGAAAGGAGAAGGTCTGACACCCGACGATATTGAGATTGTCATGTATACCCACCTCCACAACGATCATGCAGGCGGCATGCTGCTGTTTCCCAATTCACAGCACCTGTTTCAGAGGGATGAGTATTACAATATGCTTCACCCCCTGCCCACACAGAAGATTCGAAGAGATTATGACCCGCGCACGCCAGGCGACCTTGCACAGATCAAGAATGTACGCATGATTGACGGCGATTTTGACATGGGAAACGGAATCCGCCTGTTCAAGGTTCCCGGTCACTCCCTAGGCGGTATGGCCATTCAGGTCCAGACTGCAGAGGGCAAGTATGTGATTACCGGCGATATGCCCCATATTGCCCAGTCTCTTTTCCCGCAGATGGATAAGATGGAGGTCATTGGCGGCGAAATTGTGGATATCACACCTGCACCTGAGAACTGGGGACCCTTTATCCTCAACAGCGTTATCTATGACCACTATGCCTGCTATGACAGCTTCAACAAGATTATGATGCTGGCGGAGCGGGAAGAGCCTAAGTGGTTCCTCACTGGACACGACATGTGGTGCGTCAACAAGAAATACTTTGGATAATGCCAATGCTGGTGAAATGTTCATACGTAAGGAGGTATCTGTATGACTTCACAAATGTGGATGATCCTAATTACTGTGGTCTACGTATGCGCAATGATGCTACTGAGCTGGATCATCGGAAAAAAGACCACCAAGGATGAGACGGAATTCATGGTTGGCGGCCGGGAGTTTACGGCCTTCATGACAGCCATCGGCAACGGTTCCATTCTGATCTCTGGCGGTTATCTGCCCTCCATTATCATGTACGGCTATATGTTCGGTATGGGCGGCATGTGGTTCTACTTGGGCTGGGGCACAGGAGCTCTGGTGGCTTGGCTGTGCTGGGCCGGCTTCTGGCGGACATCCGGCGCCCTGACGCCCACCGAGTGGTTTGAATACCGCTACGGAAAGGGCGGCCGCATGGCCATCACCATTGTAATCCTTTTTGCCTCCCTAGCCATTCTGGGCTGGCAGTATGTGGGATGCGGCGAGACCATCGGCGGTGCGCTGGGCATTGACCCCAAAATCGCGATGCTGTTGGTAGGTGTGGTGGTCACGGCCTACGTGGTATTCGGCGGCATCTGGGCGGCTACCGCCACAGATGTGATTCAGTTCTCCTGGGTATTCATTATCCAGTTCATCATCCTGCCGACCTTTTTGATCGCGAAGTACGGGTTGCCTGATGCAGTGGCGCTACCAGATGCTTTCCTCTCCCTTCCTTTCGGTACGCTCCCTGTCATCAAATTTGTGGCACCGTCTGTCATCACCTTCCTGATGATGCACCAGTCTCTGCTGAACCAGTCTCCGTATTGGGCCCGGGCGGCGGGTACTCGCAGTCTAAAGAACTGCAAGCGCGGCTGGATGTGGACTGTGATCATCGCCTACTTTACCGGTGTTGTCGGAGCTTTTATCGGCTGCTATGCCCGGCAGCTTCTGCCGGGACTGACGGATTCCAGTCAGGCGTTCGGAGCCTTGATGAATATTTTGCCGATTCCTTTGGCGGCCTGTATTATGGCCGGCCTGATGGCGGCCACCATGTCCACCTGCGACATCTACCTGGTATCTGGCGTGAATCAGCTAGTCCGTGATGTGGCGCAGTATTTCCTGAAAATTCGTGATACCAAAAAGCTCCTGCAGTGGGCGAAGTGGGGCACCATCATCTATGGAATGGCCTCGGTATTCTTCGCCATCTTCTGGAGCGGCGGGCTGAGCTATCTCTTCGCTTTCGGCACAGGAGTGGGTGCCCCATTGTTTGTCTACTATCTGGACTCCTGGCTATTGCGGGTAGGCAACCAGAAGGGAGCGATTGCCTCTGTTGCCGTGTCTATGGCCATTGTACTGTACTGGGATATCCTAACCACCAACTCCCAGCAGATGAACAGCCTCTGGCTGATTTTCCCGGCCTCTTTCCTCACGCTGGTGATTGTAAGCTTTCTGACCAAGAAGGATACCGTTGTTCCTGTGGATGAAAAGACGGGACCCAATGAAGCCCAGATGGAGATTTTGAAAACCATCAAGCGTGGATATTCAAATGCCGGCGCTATTATCACCAGTATGACGCGCTTCTGCAATGAGCATCAGCTACAGGCTGGCCATATCCACAATGCGCTGGATTCTCTGGAGAAGAGCGGCTATGTCAAGCGAAAGGGACAGCGGCTGATTGCCCAGCTATATTTTTCCCTGACGGAAAAAGGCGATGCCGCGGCCTGTGCCAATATGAGTGAAACAGAGTTGAAGACCATTGCCGTATATGGAGTGGACAGTCAGGCAATCCAGTTCATGCATTGGATCGAAAAGGACGATGCCACGATGAGCGAGATCTCTGGAAAGCATTCCATCTACATGATGGAACTGAGTGCCATTTCTGAACATCTCTCCGATCTGGGACTGGTGAGAGTCTTCGGCCAAGGACGATTGAAAGCCGGACTGACGGATGCTGGGCGGCAACTGTTGCGGAAGACTGCCGCACAGCATTCATAAGCAACAGGAAATCTCTTTTCCAAGAAAATGCTGAAGGAGGGAAAAAGGTGAATGCTTATGTCGCTAGAAAGCTGGCAGAATTCGCCGCCTCAATTTTGATTCTTGTTCCCTGCGTCCTGTTGCTGGCATGGGAAACTGCTCTGCCCAATGCAACATTTCTATGGGCGGTGTTGCTGGCCTGCAGCGGAGTTTTTCTGGCGGCACTTATCCATGCGGACCGCTGTCAGGAACAGCGGTCTTGGAGACGTGTAGTGAGCCGTTGCGGTGGCTTTGTGATCATGTTCCTGTTCATTCTCTATAAAGTTATAACCCTGTTGTTTTAAGAAAATAGAGTGAAGAAACTGGCATAAGAGAGAGTCCCACACACAAAATGGTAAATGTCAAATACAGGAGGATATAAAGGAGTGTGGGTGTGGCTTTAGCCACGCCCACACTCCTTTATTGCCCCTTATATTTGACATTTACCCCAATTCCAAGACCATCAACAGTTTTTCGTAGACATCCCGGTTGGAAGTTCTGAAGTACAGCATCCTCCACGGGACGCCTGACACATTCCGAACCGGACAGCACCGTTTCAAACTCACTTTTACTCAGATGCCTTTTGTCCTGCTTTTCCTGCGCCTGTTCCCGTTTCCGATCCTGCTCCAGGAAGTCTGCGACCTCCTTTGGCACTGATACTTGTTGCCCACTATAAGTAATCACGACAAAGTCGTTCATTTGTGTCCTTTCCGCTTTCGACGGAAAGTCACACACCCGCGCTGCCGGCACAGCGCCAAAAACTGAAGACCTTCATGGAAGTTTCCTTCGTACAGGGGTGGTGATGGTGCCCTACGAGGCCCATGAACGTCTGAGGTCCCACCGGGGTGTGGACCTCACCGGAAAGCTACGAGTTTAGGCTTGCGCCTGGTTTGATTATATCATGCTGGAATTTTTTGTCGGTCGAACCGTGTCGAATGGGAGAGGTTTTTGTGATCTTCAGAAAGAGAAAAGCCCGGAGCTGGTGATATGGGCCAGTTCCGGACTTCTGTACTGTTTACTGCGGCGCAAGCTTTGAAATGTCAAAGTACTTATTTCAGCCAAAACTAATTTCATCTTCCCACTTCAGCAAACGCACTACTATGTAATGCAAACTGTAAATGCTGAATCAGGTTCATTATATCCGTGGGGTCCAGGAAACAAACAGTGGCCTTTGAATGGTACGCCTCTCCGTGCCGCGTGGTGGAGGCAGCAGTCAATCCTACTGCACCATAATTGCAACTTTCATTACATCCGTATTTGGTTCATGAAGATAGTCAAAAGCTTGCTGAAGGCCTGACAGAGGAAAGCGGGCCCCAATAAAGCCCTCCAGATGCAGCTTTCCCCGTTGCATGAGGTCAAATACTTGTAGGTAGTGCCGTCGGACATATTGCATGACGCTGATAATATCGATTTCTCCTCGTTGCAGGTGTGTCATATTCATCAGAATATCCCGCCCATATGTGCCTACCAAAACAATGCGAGAAGCATTTTGTGCGCAACACACCATGTTTTGCAGCATTTCTGGGATTCCGCAGCAGTCAATCAATACATCTGCTCCTGCAGAACCAAATGCCCCATCGATGGCTTGCGCAAGAGAAACCCGATTGGTGTTGCAGCAGTTTTTTATGCCGCAGTCCTGTGCGTATTGAAGCCGTCCGTCTTTAATGTCTGTAATTAAAACGTTAGCGCCTCTAGCCACAGCTATTTGTGCTGTGCAGTTGCCGATGGTACCTGCGCCCACGATTACAATATTTTTCCCCTGTTCAGCTCCGGCCCGTTCCGCTGCATTAGCTCCTACGGCAAAGGGTTCTACCAGCATACCCATGTCATGGGTTACTCCCTGCGGCAGCTTCACGATGTTAAATTGGTTACATTTATAATATTCCGTGAAAAAACCATCTTCGTTAATACCCATAAATTTCTTGTGGGTGCAGACGTTGATTCTGCCGTGCCGGCACGGATAGCAGGTACCGCAGATCAACTGAGGCTGTACTGTAACGAGATCGCCGGGGAGAAATTTCTTTTCCGCCTCGTAGCCAACTGCGACAACTTCACCTACACACTCGTGCCCCAGGACTCGGGGATATTGCACGGTTTTATGCCCTCCACGGAATGCCAACATATCAGAGCCGCAGATACCAGTTTGCAAAATCTTAAATAAAACGTCCTGTGGCCCCTGAATTTGAGGCATTCCCCGCTTCTCAACGGTAATCTCATACGGTGCTGTTAGAACAGCTGCTTTCATGTCAAATATGCTCCTTTCAAATTGAATGTCAGATGAAAGGAAGGACCGGCCCGCCGGAAAGACGGGCCGGCCTGTTGCCTTATTCCTGCGCGGAGGTATTGCCTGCTAACGCAACAGCTTTTTTCTACGGGACTTTCGGAAGAAGGCCTGTCCCGCTAAGACAATAACAGCCGCAACAATGAGACCCAGCGCAATGGGGTGCTGTGTGAAAGCCAACAAGTTTCCCTGGTCGGCGATCATGGCTGTCCGCAAGTAGGTTTCCAGAAGTGGCCCCAACAGGTATCCCAGCAGAATTGCAATCAGATCCAGTTTGAAATAGTTCAACAGAAAATAGGCAACGATTCCAGAAACTACCATTACCAACACTTCAAAAATGCGGTTGTTGATGGCGTAGACGCCCAAAACACAGCAGACCAAAATAGCAGGAAAAAGAAGGGACTTGGGAATCCGGATCATTTGAACAAAAATGTTCATCAGGCCGGTTTCCATCAGATACATTACAATATTTGCCAGAAAATACACCAGCATAATGCATCCAATCACCTCCGGGGCGTCCACCGCCAGCATGGGTCCAGGCTGCAGACCGTGGATCATAAGACCGCCAATCAGAGCAGCTGTCACGTTGTCGCCTGGGATCCCCAGGCAGCACAAGGGGATCAGGGCTCCGCCGTTGACAGCGTTATTGGAGCTCTCAGATGCTGCGATACCGGCAGCATATCCGGTTCCGAATTTTTCCGGGTGCTTGGACATGGTTTTGGTTTGGTTATAGGCCAGCACTGTGGCAGTATCCTGCCCCACGGCCGGTAAAATACCGGTGAAGGTACCTAACAGAGAGCCGATGGTGATGCCTTTCCACATTTCATCCCGCTCATCCTTTGGGGGGATAAAGGGGACACGCCGCACCCGGGTTGTTATCCGCAGTCCGGACAATTCACCGGATTGGCTGAGAACCTCACTGATGGCAAACAGCCCCATCAGAAAAGCGGTCAGGCCAATGCCGGAACTGAGCTGCCACTGGCCAAACATCAACCGGTTTACGCCGGTGACCTGGTCAATTCCCACAGAGCCGATAGCCATGCCGAAAAACAATCCGATTCCGCCTTTGGCTCCGCTAGAACTGACCATGGAGAGCACTACGCAGATACTGAAAAAAATCAGTGCAAAATACTCCCAATGCCCGAACTTTAATGTGACCTTGGATAGCTGCGGCGCTATGGTCGCCAGGACAATAGCAGAAAATGTGCCACCAATCAAGGAGGCAAACACACCAAGAGACAGTGCAGCCTCCGGCTTGCCACGCTTGACCATGGGATAGCCGTCCCAGGTGGTGACAAGAGATGCTGAGGTCCCGGGAATTTTCAGCAGGCACGCAGAGATTAGGCCGCCGCTGATGCCGCCAACATAAATGCCGATAAGAGTGGAAAGGCCTTCCGCAGCAGACATGGCGTAGGTAAAAGGAATCATCAACGTAACGCCTAAAACAGCCGTCAAGCCAGGGATGCATCCAAAGATGATACCCATCAGGATGCCTCCAGTCATATAGACAAACGACATTGGGTTCGCCATGAGGTAAGCCCAGCCCTCTGCAAATAGCTGCATTCACGACACCTCCTATATTTCAAGCAGCGAGAGCGATTTGACGTTGCTTTGCGCGGGTGAGAAGCGAGTCACTTGAGGTACTCCTCATAAATCGGAGCAAAGATGTTGTACCACTCTTCAATTTTCGCCCCCATCTCATCGGCCGGGATAAAGCCAGGCAGGAAGCCAAAGCCTTCCAGAGCCTCCAGATAATCGGGGTCATCTTGAAGGTCTGCCATCTTATCGTTCAGATACTGAATCTGCTCGGGAGTGGTATCCTTGGTGGCGAAGAAGGCACGATACTGGGCGCCGGTGGCTTCAATTCCCAGTTCCTCTGTGCAGGGAATATCGGGATAAATTTCACAGCGCTTTTCGTCCACAATCAGCAGGGGTTTCACATTGCCGGATTCCACGGCGGAGCCCAGATCGCCCACCTGCATGAAACTGACATCAACATGGTTGCCCATGATGGCAGTAATGGCGTCAGCACCGCTGTCGTAGGGAACCTGGGTGGCACCTTCCAGGCCGAGCCCCTGGAGCAGTTGGATGGTGACCATCTGCTGACGGGCACCGATGAATCCCCAAGTCAGTTCAGCGGGATCCATTGCTTTTAGATCCTCCACACTGTTGATCCCGCTGTTGGGATTGGTAACCACGATGCCGGGATCGATTACCATGCAGGGAAGCGGCTCCATCTTCTCCCAGAGTTTTTCCTCACTGACACCGGTCAGATAGTAGCAAATCAGGTCCAGGGGACTCTGAGACATAATGTGATAGCCGTCGCCGGGCTGTGTGGAAAATTCTTGTGAACCGGTATAACCGCCGGCACCGGTCATAACGGAGCAGGCGATGGACACAGGTAGATCAATGTTGGCCGCCACAGCACGG
>ENA-OPCE01001029-OPCE01001029.1-human-gut-metagenome-genome-assembly--contig:-NODE-1029-length-19194-cov-3.824494_pt1 | contig 19194 bp, 17 predicted proteins | sample MGYA00241247_ERZ501474 | MGnify/ENA primary metagenome ERZ501474 (study PRJEB25962, sample SAMEA2042572) | human gut metagenome | biome: human gut; feature: human-associated habitat; material: faeces... | reverse complement strand
CCCCAGCCATAACACCAATCGACTGGATGTTGAAGGCACTGTAAAGAAGATTCTGACCACAGATTACGTTCAGGAAGCCTTGAAAAACTGGGAGGCGGGGAAATGAATATCCTCGTAACCGGAGCGAGTGGTTTTGTAGGCAAAAATCTTGTTTACAATCTGCGCAACATTGCACAGGGAAAGAACCGGACTCGTCCGAATCTCCTGGTTAATGAGATCTTTGAGTATGATCTGGATACAGATCCTGCGCTGCTGGACAAGTTCTGTGCGGAAGCTGATTTTGTACTCAACCTGGCTGGAGTAAATCGTCCCAAAGATCAAAGTGAGTTTATGCAGGGAAATTTCGGTTTTGCTACGGTTCTTCTGGATACACTGAAAAAGCACAACAATACTTGTCCAGTAATGCTGTCCAGTTCCATTCAGGCAACTTTGATTGGCCGATATGGGCAGTCGGATTACGGGAAAAGTAAGTTGGCCGGGGAAGAGCTGTTCTTTACTTATGCTCAAGACACTGGGGCAAAAGTATTGGTGTATCGATTCCCAAATCTTTTTGGTAAATGGTGTCGTCCTAACTACAATAGTGCGGTGGCCACTTTCTGCAACAATATTGCCAATGATTTGCCGATTCAGGTGAATGATCCGTCGACCGAACTGGAGCTTCTGTACATCGATGATCTGGTGGAGGAAATGCTGAACGCACTGGAAAGCAAGGAACATCGGTGTAATTACAATGGCCTGAAAGCTGTTGCGGATAACCAGGGGAGATATTGCTTCGTGCCGACTACCCATAAGGCAACACTGGGACAGATTGTGGAGTTGCTGGAATCTTTCCACGACCAGCCGAAGACACTGCAATTGCCGGAAATTCCTGCGGGTTCGTTTGCAAAGAAACTGTACTCAACATATCTCTCGTATCTGCCCAAAGAGAAGACCTGCTTCTCGCTTAAAATGAATTGTGATGAACGGGGAAGTTTTACTGAGCTGCTGAAAACTGCAAATTGTGGTCAGATCTCGGTGAATATTTCGAAACCCGGCATCACGAAAGGCCAGCATTGGCACAACACAAAGTGGGAATTCTTCATTGTGGTTGCAGGTACTGCCTTGATTCAACAACGCAAGGTGGATACAGACGAGGTCCTGGAATTCAAGGTGTCTGGAGAGAATATCCAAGCGGTGCACATGCTGCCGGGCTATACACATAACATCATCAATCTGTCGGAAACGGAAGATCTGGTGACGGTGATGTGGGCGAATGAAGCATTTGATCCTGGGCGTCCGGATACTTACTTTGAGCCTGTTTGATAGAGGAGTCGAAGGATGGATCGTTTACTGATTTTAGGAGCAGGTGGATTCGGCAAAGTGGTTGCAGATATTGCCAGACAGAGTGGCCTATATCTGGAAGTGGCCTTTCTTGATGACGGAACCGAAGGATATAAGGTGCTGGGAAAGTGCAAAGACTATCTTGAATTTGCCGATACAGGAACAGCATTTTATCCGGCATTTGGAAACAATGAGTTGCGATTGCAATGGATTCATCAGTTGCAGCAGAACAATCTTTCGGTTGCAACACTTGTACACAAAAAGGCATATGTGAGCCCAACTGCGGACATTGGGGAAGGTGTTGTGGTCCTTCCGGGGGCGATAGTGAACACCAATACCGTTGTAAAAGCGGGCTCAATCATCAATTGCAATGCCGTGGTAGATCATGATTGTGTGATTGAAGAAGGGGTACATGTCTGTTTGAATGCCACGGTAAAGGCAGAAAATCAGATTCCGCAGTATACCAAGATTGAAGCGGGGATGGTTGTGGAAAATCGAAGCTATCCTCTGAAAAGGGAAGAGTAAGTTATGAGCAAATTGAAACTGATGACCATCGTGGGCACCAGGCCGGAGATCATCCGCCTTGCCGCCGTGATCAAAAAATGTGACAAATACTTCGACCAGATTCTGGTGCACACCGGCCAAAACTACGACTATGCCCTGAATGGTATCTTCTTTGAGGACCTGGGCCTGCGTGCGCCGGATTTCTATCTGGATGCCGTCGGCAAGGACCTGGGTGAAACCATCGGCAACATTATTGCCAAGTCGTATCAGTTGATGGTCGAGGTGAAACCTGATGCGGTCCTGGTGCTTGGCGATACGAACTCCTGCCTTTCGGTGATCGGAGCGAAGCGCTTGCATATCCCGATCTTCCACATGGAAGCCGGTAACCGCTGCTTCGACGAATGTCTTCCGGAAGAGACAAACCGGCGTATTGTCGATGTGACGGCCGATGTCAACATGTGTTATTCCGAACATGCACGCCGGTATCTGAATGCCGCCGGAACGCCGAGAGAGCGTACCTATGTCGTCGGCTCGCCGATGGCGGAGGTGTTGCACGATAACCTGGAACAGATCAAGGCGAGCGACGTCCTCGAACGTTTGGGGTTGGAGAAAGGCAAGTATATCCTGCTTTCCGCCCATCGTGAAGAGAATATCGATACGGAAGCCAACTTCTTCCACCTGATGAACGCGGTGAACGCTATGGCGGAGAAGTACGATATGCCGATCCTTTATTCCTGTCATCCCCGCTCCAAGAAATTCATCGAACAGCGTGGTTTCCGGTTCGATCCTCGTGTGATCCAGCATCAGCCGTTAGGGTTCCATGATTACAACCATCTTCAGATGAATGCATTTGCCGTCGTATCCGATTCGGGCACACTCCCGGAGGAAAGCAGTTTCTTCTTGTCGGTCGGCAATCCTATTCCGGCTGTATGCATCCGTACCAGTACGGAACGTCCGGAGGCATTGGACAAAGGCAACTTCATTCTGGCCGGTATCACGACCGAACAGGTGTTGCAGGCAGTGGATGTGGCGGTCGAGATGAATCGGGACGGCGCTTTGGGACTCCCCGTTCCCAACTACGTGGATGAGAATGTCTCGGTGAAGGTTGTTAAATTGATCCAGAGCTACACGGGGGTTGTGAACAAGATGGTTTGGAGAAAATATTAAAACGAAGGACAAGATGCAACGAATCGACACAAATCTATTGAACGGAGTCACAGCGCAAGCGAAGGAATCGCCTCGCTTGCGTATGAATCATAATTTCCACGGCTCCTTAGAAGCGAAAGCGCAGCGCTTGCTGAACGCATTGGAGCCGGGAACGGTATTACCAGTACACCGGCATCCGCATACGTCGGAAACCTACCTGCTGTTGCGAGGGAAGATACGGGTGATGTTCTACAACGATGCCAAGGAAGAAACCGAATCGACTGTATTGGACCCTCTGACGGGTGACTACGGTGTGCATATCCCTGCGGGCCAATGGCATACGCTGGAAGTGCTGGAAAGCGGTTCCGTACTGTTCGAAGTGAAAGACGGCCCTTATACGCCGCTGGGAGAGGACGATTTATTAATTTGAATTTGATTAAGTTGGCCGGAATAGCCTGGTAAAAGGCTGTTCCGGCCTAAAAAATTATCTAACATAAAACTAATAGTATGGTAAAAAAAGTAGTTTGTATTGGAGCACTCTTGCTCGCATTGCCGTATGCAATGAGGGCACAGGAGGTCAAAACAGACACCGTTCGGGTGGCCCAACTAGACAAGATTATCAGTGAACTGGGCGATTCGACAGACATTGTTGTGGCCGGTCGAAGTCGTTCTTCCAATTGGTTTATCAGTGGAGCGATTGGAATGAATGGCTTGGCAGCAGAGGCGAATCGAGGGTATGAAAGCTTTATTAAGCGTATGCAGCCGATGGGGCAGATTTCAGTAGGTAAATGGTTTTCTCCGTTGTGGGCATTCCGTTTTCAGGTGGGGGCAGGAAAGTTGTGCGGACATTCTCATCCGTTTAATTTTTATAATATGTTCGATAAAGTTCCTGACCATACGGTTATTCCCGAAGAGGCTAAACCCTATTTCTCTGAAAAAGATGGAGTAACTTGGTTTCACCGCCAGTTCGCCTACATGGACTTCCAGTTTAATTTGATGAGCAATGTAGTCCGTTGGTTCACCAGAGACGAGAAACCTGTCAACTTCTATCTCTTCGTGGGGCCCGGTTTTTCACACACATTTGAGAAACAGGGAATCACTCCGGATAACTCATTCTCATTGAATGCCGGTGCACAGTTGGATGTGAAGCTGAGCGACAAACTTTCATTGATAGCCGAATTGCAAGGAACTATCGTTGATGAATCTTTTGATGGGCAGATTGGTGGTCTTTCTTCTAAAAAGAACCGTACTGTAGAAGGCTACGGCGGTCTGAGCATCGGTATCACTTATAAGTTCGGAGGACAGAAATTCAACCATTATACAAAGGTGAATCCGGTTGTGCTGGAAAGCGTTTATTACACGCCAGCCCCTGTTGTGGTTGAAGTACCGGCAGCCGAACCGGAATTACTGGTAACTGAATTTCCTGTTCGTTTCCTGATTGACCAGTCTACGATTGAAGAAGATCAGATGACGAACATCCATCTGGTTGTCGATTATTTGAGAGAACATCCGAAGGCGAGACTGAAACTGAGCGGTTATGCCGATAAAGAAACTGCCTATCCGGCTTACAACATGAAGTTGAGTGAACGCCGTGTAAAAGCCGTGAAGGACTGTCTGGTGAAAGAGTTCAATATCGACCCTGACCGTTTGCAGACTTCTGCGAAAGGGGATATCGAACGAGCTTACGAAGAAGACTACCGCTGGAACCGTGCCGTAGTGATGGAAATAATCGAAGACGAAACAGAAAATAAGTAAAAGGATGAAAAAGATAATATTGATACTTCTCCTGGCAGCCGTGTCGGCAGGGGGATATGCACAAAAAAAACGCGTAGAGTCTACTATTATGATGGATACGCTTGAAGTGGACTATAAGACGAGATATGTTTCCCCTTTCTGGAGCAATTTCTATATACAGGGTTCGTTTGCCGGTCGTGTGATGTGTGGCGAAGAGGATAACCATCTGTCTGTTGGCAAGCGTCTGTCTCCGGGATTCTTGCTCGGTATCGGAAAGGATTTGAATCCGAATCTGAGTCTCCGTTTGAGTTTCGGTGGTATGCGTCTGACGGGTTGGAATACGGGTATTCCGGGTATTTACAAGCAGTATGCTAACTGGAGTGATGGACAAGATCCGGTACGTGAATATCTGGAATCGCAGGGAGTCGATACGAAGGATGGCTACAAGCAAAAGATGAAATATCTGGAAGTGAATCTGGATTTGATGCTCGACTTGTATAACTTGTTCCATGAGCAGAAGCGTTTCGACCGTCGTTGGGACTTCGAGGCTTATTCTGGTTTGGGTTACCTTTATAATATGCGTTGGCATGGTATGGGTAAGGAGAACAAGATTGCTTTGCGTCTGGGTGCTATTGCAGGATATAATATAACAGACCGTCTGGCTATCAATGCGGAAATCGGTACTTCTATTACCAGTGCGACATTCGATGGCGAGATTGGTAAAGGTAACCAGTTCGATACCTTCTTCTCCGGTTTGGTTGGCTTGAAGTGGCGCATTGGCAAGCAGGGATTCCGTGTGGTACGCCTTATTCCATCAGATCAGTATGCAGCATTGAACAATAGCGTGACGAAGATACGCCGTGAGTTTACTGAACATTCGAAGACTGTCCATCGTACTGTTGCACATGCCGCTACAGGCAGTGAGTTGCTGATTCCGGCTGTCGTCTTCTTCCCGGATAAAGATACTTATAATGAAGAGTTGCAACAGGTGAATATTTTTGAGGCGGCCCACTTTATGGAAGAACATGCAGGTTATAAGATCGCGGTGATCGGTAACAGCTACCAGACTGATATCAAGACGGCCCGCAAGCGTGCCGAACGGGTGAGAAATATCTTGATTAACCGTTATTCGATAGAACCGTCGCGTCTGGTGGTACGTGTGAAGGATATGGGGGCTGTATCTGACAATATGGAAGAAAATCAGACAGTTAATTTCGCTATTGAAAAATAATCCGATAAAAATATGAGTACGGAATACAATCCCGAAAACAATATCAGAACAGAAGAAGAAAGTGCCTTGAATTTATGGGACCTGTTCCAGATATTCAAGGCGAACTGGTACTGGTTTGTCCTCTCCGTCATCCTTTGTGTGGGAGCGGGTTATTTATACCTGCTTCAAGCTCCCCGGGTGTATACACGTACCGCTTCGGTCCTGGTAAAAGAAGAGCAGCGCAAGAGCCGTGCTGCCACGACTTATGGTTTTACCGATTTGGATATGTTCGGTTTGCAGCGAAATGTGGATAATGAGGTTATCGTCTTCAAGGCCTACCGGCTGATGGAGATGGTAGCCCGCCGCCTGCATCTGGATGTGAGCTACCAGGTAAAACGCGGCTTACGCACGGTGGAGCTGTACACTCATTCTCCGGTGGTCTTGTCTTTTCCGGAAACGGAGGAGTCGCAGTCGTTCGCTTTAAAGGTGACCCCGCTCTCCAAGGAGAAGGTACGGCTTTCGGATTTCATTACGGCTGACAGTAATGGTCAGCGGGTTGAAATCAAGAAAGCTCAGGACGTAGCTTTGAATGATACCGTACAGACTCCGGTGGGGCGTGTTGTAGTGGTACCAAGCCTCTATTACGCGGACAATTACTATAATGTACCGATTCAGGTAACGAAATTGAGATTGAAATCGGTCGCTAAACGGTATCAGTCGGCTTTGCAAAGTACACTGGCGGATAAGATGTCTACCATCATTAATCTGAGCTTGTCGGATGTTTCGATTGCACGTGCGGAGGATGTCCTGAATACATTGATTGCCGTTTACAACGAGGATGCGATTGAAGATAAGAACCGGGTAACGGTCAGTACGTCGGAATTTATCGCCGACCGGTTGGTTATTATCGAACAGGAACTGGGAAGTGTCGATGCCAATATCGAAACGTTCAAACGGGAAAACCAGTTGACCGACATCAAATCGGAAACCGGCATGTACTTGAAGAATACCAGCCAGTACAAACAAGAAGGTTTGAGTTTGGAAAACCAGGTAGCTGTTGCTAAATACATCCGCGATTACTTGTCAGATCCGCAGAAGGCGCTTGAACTGATACCGGCCAATACGATTACCGATATGAAGGTGGAGCAGCAGATCTCGACTTATAACGAGATGTTGTTGAAGCGTGACAATTTTATCGCAAACAGCAGCGATAAAAACCCGGTGGTAATGGATTTGAACAATTCGCTCAGTGCAATGAAGCAATCCATTATCCGTTCGGTAGATAATTTGATTAAAGGGCTGGAGATTAACATCAAGAACATACAAATGCAGGAGGCACAGACCGCCAGACGTATTGCGGCCGTTCCTTCACAGCAGAAGTATGTATTGACTGTTGAACGCCAGCAGAAAATCAAAGAAGAGTTGTATCTCTATCTGTTGAACAAGCGGGAGGAGAATGCCTTGTCGCAGGCTATCACGGAAAGTAACACCCGTATCCTGGATTCGGCAATGGGGAGCAGTAGCCCTGTATCGCCTAAATCGCAAATGATATTGATGGCTTCTTTGGTGATAGGTTGTTGTATACCGGCAGGAATCCTATGGCTGTTGATGGCAATGGATACGAAGGTACATACCCGAAAGGAGATACAGGACGCCACTACGATACCGTTCTTGGGGGAAGTCCCGATGCAGAGCAAGAAGGACAAAGAGAAACTGGTGGTTCGGAGCGGTAGCCGCGATGCCGTATCGGAGGCTTTCCGTATTATTCGTACGAATATGGATTTCATGCGGGTAAAAGAGAAAAAAACACAGGTGATTGTCTTTACTTCTTTGAATGCGGGGGCCGGAAAGACCTATGTGTCGTCTAACTTGGCTGCCAGTCTTGTACTGATGCACAAGAAGGTGGTACTAGTCGACTTGGATATCCGTAAGGGAACGCTGAGCGGACGTACAGCACATACGGGCAAAGGGGTGACTCACTTCCTGTCCGGGAAGGTTGACTCTATATCCGAAATTATTCAGAAAGACGGCCTGATCGAAGGTCTGGATATGGTGAATGCCGGCCCTGTCCCGCCCAACCCGGCCGAGTTGTTGTTGAGTGATCGTCTGGATCTGCTGATTGACGAATTGCGTGCGCAATATGATTATGTAATCATCGACAATGTGCCGGCCGGCGTAGTGGCTGATGCTTCTATTGTGAACCGTGTGGCTGACCTGACAATTTGCGTAGTGCGTGCTGGCGTAATGGATCGTCGTCAGTTGCCGGAACTGGAACGTCTTTATCGAACCAAACAGTTCCATAATATGTCGATTGTCCTGAATTGTATAGGGACCAAACGTTTGGGTGGTTATGGCTACGGTTACGGCTATGGATATGGTTACGGCTATGGTTACGGTTATGGAGCCGACGATAAAAAGAAAAAGCGGTAATCATCTACCTCTCTAAACTTAAACAAACTAAGAAACAACAACTGAAATAAGAACTGGCCCTTTTTCTGAAGAGCCGGGTTTGATTTATTAATCTATTAAATTTTTAAAGTTTATGAACAAGGACAATGAAAAACAGTTGCTCACAACTGGGGTGTATGAAGCACCCAAATGTGAGGTGGTTGAGATGATGGGGGAAGGAGCTCTTCTTTATGGAGAAAATTCTGGGATAAACCCCCCAGAAGAGCTCTCCAGAAGAGGTTCTTATGATGAGGATGAAGATTATTAATTCAATCTATTTGATTTTATGAAGTATCTTAATTTATTAAGCGCAGCACTGTTAATCAGTGCTGTCGCTTGTACAGAAGAAGAATTGGCGGATAACCTTTCGAATAATTCAGGTGAGATGCGTGAGATTTCTATTGAAGCGTCAACCATGGACTTGGAAACAGGGAACGAGATTAGTGGTGTTGAAACGCGTACAATGATGCGTGAAGGTGGAGAGGTTTATTGGAATGCTAATGATGTGTTAGGGGTTTTTACATCAAAAGGAGAATTAAAAGATTTTAAAACAGATAATGGAGGAAAAGTTACCCGTTTTACAGGTCTGAATGATGTTGAAGATGAATTTTATCTGTTTTATCCTTACAATGAGAAAGCAACTGTAGATGAAAATGGGATAATTTCAACCTTCTTATCTGCTACACAATATCCGGAGCCTGGTAGTTTCTATAATGGTGGAAGCCTCTCTGTCTCTAAAAATAAAGAAGGACAAACTGCTGTTTTTCATCAAGTTTGTTCTTATTTTAGGATGAGTATTTCGGAAGATTATGCAGGCGAGATAACTGGTTTGATTTTTGAGGGGAATGATGGAGAATCTTTAGCTGGTAAGGTTACTATTAATATGGAATCAGAGGAATATAAAGCTGTTATAGATGAATCTGAACCAGTATCAAATAGACTAGTCATGACTACAGAAGATCATCTTTATCAAGGTAAATATTATTATTTTGTGTTGCCTGCTCAAACATTTGTAAATGGTTTTACACTAACTTTCGTTAATAAGGATGGACTTACTTGGAAGCGTGTGTATGATAAATCCATCACATTTACAGTGAATACACCTATTTCAATGAGTAATGTGATTCCGGGCACTTTCGAATACGGAGAAGACTTTGTGGAAGATAACTGTTATTATGTCCATACCCTGGATGGTTTGTATGACTGGGCAGAACGTGTAAACGGAGGTGAGTATACTTTGAACTGTCAGTTGATGGCTAGTTTTGATTTTGACAAAGATTCTAAGAACCGTAAATGGACTCCGGTCGGAACGAAAGAACATCCATACGAAGGACAGTTTAATGGAAACGGACGTGAATTACGCCATTTGAGAGTGGACGGTGATTATGAATGTGCCGGATTCTTTGGCGCGTTAGGTCCGGTTCAAGGTCGTGAAGAAGTAGAAGTGAAGGTGTCTAATGTCAAAATAATCAATCCTTCTATCCGTAGTTCTCATGTAGGAGATGAAAATAATCCGGATGATGATGGTTATGTTGGTGTAATAGCCGGTATGATGAATTATGAATTTGGAGATAATCATTCTGGTGCTGTTATTGATAAATGCGATGTGACAGAAGCAATGGTATCCGGCGGTGAAAATGTTGGAGGTATCTTAGGCCGTTCTTATGGTGGTGCAGATGTTATTTCCAGATGCAATTTTCAAGGAGAAGTGCGTGGCGCTATGTTCCTGGGTGGTATTGTTGGTAACGTAGAAGGTGATGTTGTAGACTGCCACAGTCATAATGCCACAATTAAGCAGAACGATAAAAGGTACGAGGTTCGTTCCGGTGGTATCGTTGGAACAAACAACGGAGATATTTTGGTTAGTTCAGCAAACGATGTGGATGTTAGCACAGATGGTCGTTATGCCGGTGGTATAGCAGGTGCTAATAATGGTATTATTGTGGGTTGTGTCGCTTATGGTAAAGCTACAGCTACATTCAGCGGTGGTATCGCAGGTGAATCCTTTGGTGCTATTAAAGCCTCTTATGCAAATTGTGAAGCAGAAGCCGGTGTGGTTTATCGTATCAAGACAGATATATTGGATGATTTTAAGGCTTGCTTTACAACTGTAAAAGGGCTTAATCCGGTTGTATCTCCCGAAGCACACTATAATTTGTGGTATGCTCCTTATATTCAATTGAAAAAGGATGAATTGAATGAGGTATTACAACAAACAGAATTTCATACACATAATATTCCCGGCTCCTTTAACGGTGCTCATTGGGAATTCCAGCAGAGTATTGATGAGTATGCTGAATATTTGCCTATCCGTCCGGTTAAAATCACAAAAGATGAAAATTGATTTTAGCTGATTTTTCAGGGGCTGTGTTGAAGTTCTCTATTTTGACACAGTCTCCTGACTTCTAAAAAGGATCAATATGGAACATTTATTTACGGTAGCCGGTCATACATTTAAACTTTTGTTACTGGAACGTTATCCGGTGGCAGAATGGCTTGCTCCTTACATGCCCTTTCGGGAAGAACGGCGGGTTGAACCATTATTTACATTGGAAGTAAAAACATGCGCAACTTCATTGTTGCGGGAAGTCCGGCAGGAGATGCACCGGTTTAATGAAGAACCGCCTTATCTATGGATGAACGATACATATGATACATACGGTCTGTCGATAATAAAGGACTGTCTCAGCAGCCTGGTTCGTACCGAAGCCGGTTATGTCAAAGGCAGCCTTTGTCTGCCGGAGAGAAATCCGGGATATGAAGATATGCTTTACTTTAATAGCTGTTTGAAGTTGATGTATGTATTGAATACGACAACATTGAATACCTTAATGCTTCATGCCTCAGTGGTGATCCAAGCAGGAAACGGCTATGCCTTTTTAGGTAAGAGCGGAACAGGTAAGAGCACCCATAGCCAACTCTGGTTGCGTTACCTGGAAGGATATGAATTGCTGAACGACGACCATCCGATTATTCGCCTCGTGAATGATGAGGTAATCATCTACGGTTCACCCTGGAGTGGTAAAACACCCTGTTATAAAAACAAACAAGCCCGCTTGAAAGCAGTCGTACGGTTAGAACAGGCATCGGAGAATAAAATCATAAGGTTGAGAGGTATTCAGGCATACGCAGCTTTTTCTCCTTCCTGTTCAGGGATGCGCTGGCAGCGGGAGATGGCAGATGCGATTCATCAGACAATTGTGGCGGTAACGGAACATTGCCGATTGCTGCATTTGAAATGTTTGCCCGAAGGAGGCAGCCCGTTTGTGTTGTCAAACCATACATGAGAGATAAGCGTGCTCAGAGAGAAACCGAACGAGTTGTTTGTTGAAGGCATTCGGGAGTTGCTGGCCGAAGGAGTGCCAGTCGTGTTTAAGGCAAAGGGAAACAGCATGCTGCCTTTCATACGTGGGGGACAGGATGAGGTTTATCTGGTCAGGCCGACGGCAGTTTCTGAAGGAGACATTTTGTTGTGTGAGGTCTCAAAAAGACAGTACGTGTTGCATCGTCTGATCCGTCAGAAGGGTGATTGTCTGATATTGATGGGCGACGGTAATCTGTATGGTACGGAATCCTGTAATCGGGAAGATGTTATAGGCAAGGTCGTAAAAATTATCCGTAGTGGCAAAGTGATCGATTGTCGAAATCGTTTTTATCGGTGGGCTTCTGCTTTTTGGGTGAGGCTATTGCCGTTGAGAAGAGTGTTGTTGAAGATATATAGAATAGTATCATGAAAATAAAAGAAGGATTTATGCTCCGCGAAATGTGTGGGGATTATATCGTATTGGCTGAAAGTTTGGAATTAATTGATTTCAATAAGCTGATTCATCTGAACGAGTCGGCCGTTTATTTGTGGCAGGGAGTGGAAGGCCGTGAGTTTGATGCGGACGTATTGGCCGGTCTGTTGGTTGATAAATACGGAATCGGGCAAGAGCAGGCCTTTTCAGATGCCACTTCTCTTTGTAAAACCTGGCTGGATGCCGGTCTTGTAGAAGTATGAAATCGGTAGAAAAACAATTTTTTTCCTTATTGCGTGCCGGTTTGTGGGACTTGGATGTGGATACCTCCTTGTTTGAAGAGCCGATAGACTGGCAGACCATTTTGGAAATGGGGCGTAAGCAGACCGTATTAGGCGTTTTGGCAGACGGCATCGCCAAGTTGCCGTCGGAAAGCCGGCCATCCAAAAAAGATACGCAGTGGTTGCAAAGTCAGATATTCAAAATAAGGAAACGCCATCTGTTGCTGAACCAAACGTTGAAGGAGGTGACGGAACTGTTACTGGACCGGGGAATCCGTCCGGTTCTGCTGAAAGGGCAAGGTGTTGCCCGGTTGTACCGTTATCCGGAGCAACGGCAGTGTGGGGATATTGATCTCTATATAGGAGAGACGTTATACACTAAAGCTTGTGAGGTTGTATCTGCTTATGGAGAAAAGAGTGGGAAAGAGAGTGAGAGTTATCAACATTACCACTTTAATCGGAATGGAGTCACTGTCGAACTTCATAAGTTGGCGACTCATTCACCGGATCCTTTCGTCAACAAATATTTGCAACGTTTGGTAAAATTATATCTGGTAGACGGATATGCAGGATATGAAAGGCACTATGATTCAACTTTGTTGTTGCCTCCTGCCCAATTTGATGCTTGTTATCTCTTTTATCATTTGGCAAAACATTTTATTTATGTGGGGATCGGCTTACGTCAGGTCTGTGATTGGATACTTTGTCTGCATACATACGCAGACAAGGTGGACAAGGAGCAATTGTTGAAGGATGTCCGGGCGTTAGGCATGTTGCGTCTGTGGGAAATATTCGGTTGTATAGCTGTAGATTATTTGGGTTTGCCACAGGATGGTTTTCCTGGTTATAACGCTCTTCGCCGTGTTCAAGCCAAAGATGTGGTGGCTGGTATCTTGTCTGTTGGAAATTTTGGACAGCATGCCCTGCCTGAAAAAGATTTGAGGGATAAGGGTAAATTATATGTTTTTTGGAAAAGGATGGGGTGGAGAATACGGATATTCCGTCTGAACCCGTATTGGGTGGGACGTATGAGTTTCTTCTATTATTTTAAGCATAAATTTAAAACAACTCTGCTACATCATTGCTGACATAACTATGTGTAAGCAATCTTTTCGTTGGCTATGGAACATATCTGACGGTATACGTCGGTCTGTCGCGATCAGTGCAGGAATAAGGCTGCTGTTAGTGGGTGAATCGCTGTTTTTTGTGTATGTCTGCAAAATACTGGTAGATATTGCCACAGGCGTTTCTTCTTTGGCTGGCAGCCTCTATACAATATTATTGATTGCTTGTGTAGGACTTCGTCTTCTGCTTGCCGGATTGAATGTTCGTTTGTTAAGCCAGAGTGAGGTCCGTTTGAAAAACGGTCTGCGCAGGCGGTTGTTAGTCCGGTTGATGGGGGTGACTCCTGACGGCCGCTTCCGAAGGCATAGCGGAGATGTGTTGAACCGCTTGGGAGAGGATGTCCGAGTGGTTGCCAATCTTTTGGGGCGGGTAGTTCCTTCGTTGGTTTCCATCGTGGTACAGTTTATTGCCGCTTTTCTTTTCTTATCACATTTGGAACCTCTTTTGGCGGTTTCAGTAGTTGTCATTATGCCGGTATGTTTATTGATAGCCAGGTTGTTTGCTGTCCGGATCCGGCGTTTGACGTCGGAGATCCGCCAGAGAGACGGAGAGGTGCAGTCCCATATTCAAGAAAGTCTGCAGCATCTGGTTCTGGTGCAAACCCTGGAACGTGAAAGCTGGGTCGAACAACGGCTATATGGAATACAGCAGGGACTTTATCGGTTGGTGATGGAACGGAGCCGCTTGTCTGTGTATTCCCGTGCGATGGTTAATTCCGCTTTTTCAGTTGGCTATGCCGTTGCTTTTCTTTGGGGAGTTGAGGGTATTCAGAAAGGGACGATCACATTCGGTATGATGACTGCCTTTCTGCAATTGGTCGGACAGATTCAGCGACCATTGGTAGAGATGGGACAACAGTTGCCGGGTATTTTACATGCAATGACATCGGTCGACCGCCTGATAGAATTGGAAGACGATTCGGAAGAAACGGACATTGAACCAGTGACCTTGCCGGGCGGCCTCGGTATTCGGTTGGAGCAAGTGACGTATGCTTATCCGGATGGCCGGCGTGTCATATTGGATCACTTCAGTCATGATTTTTCACCAGGTTCCCGTACGGCGATAGTGGGAGAGACGGGGGCGGGAAAGACTACCCTTTTTCGTCTGATGCTGGCTTTATTACAACCTGAAAATGGACGGATCTGTCTGTACAATAATAAGGAAGAGGTAGAAGTTTCCCCTGCTGTCCGAAATAATTTAGTGTATGTGCCGCAGGGGAATAGTCTTTGGAGTGGGACGATCCGTGAAAACCTGTTATTAGGCAATCCGGAAGCTACCGAAGAGGAGATGGCCTGGATGCTGGAAATGGCAGCAGCCGATTTTGTCTTTGACTTCCCGGAAGGGCTTGATACACCCTGCTCAGAACTGGGAGGCGGACTTAGTGAAGGGCAGGCACAGCGGATAGCCATAGCGCGTGCTCTTTTAAGGCCTGGGGCTGTTCTGCTATTTGACGAGTTCACTTCATCGCTTGATGACGAAACAGAACGATTGTTGATGCAAAATCTGACCCGCGGTTTGCCGGAACGGACGATGCTTTTTATCACTCACCGCCAGTGTATCCTTGATTATTGTGATACTGTAGTCCGGATTGATCGCATAACGAAACTGATATAAACCGAAATAAAGTATTAATTAAATAATTCACGTTTTAGGAAATGAGAAAATTAAGTCTGAAATTAATTTTTTGTTTGGCCGTATTATTGTTGGCTTCTTGTACTTCGTATAAGAAAGTGGTTTATCTGCAGGATGTTGTTCCTATAAAACAGCAGGATATCGAGCAGAAGTACGAAGTGATCATTCATAATGATGATTTGTTGGCTATCATGGTGAACAGTAAGAATCCGGAATTGGCACTGCCGTTTAATATGCCGATGGTCTCGTATCAAGTTGGTAGTGAAAGTGCCGGTCAACAACGGGTCCTGGGGTATTTGGTGGATTCTCAGGGGAATATCGATTTTCCGATTTTAGGAAAGCTACATGTGGAAGGGTTGACCCGTCTGCAACTGACTGAATTGATAAAGACGCGTCTGATGGAGGAGGATCTGATTAAAGATCCGATTGTGACAGTACAATTTCTGAATTATAAGATATCGGTGATGGGAGAGGTTGCCCGTCCGGGTAGTTTTTCCATATCGGGAGACCGTATTACATTGTTGGAGGCATTGAGCATGGCAGGTGATTTGACGATTTATGGCCGGCGCGATCGGGTAGCCGTAATTCGTGAGACAGACGGTAAACGTACAATCCTGTTTCATGACCTGCGTTCGGCTGATATATTCCAGTCTCCTTGCTACTATCTGCAACAGAATGATATTGTTTATGTAGAGCCGAATAAGACGAAAGGAAACCAAAGCGCTATCAACCAAAACAACTCAATGAGTGTATGGCTGACCGGAGTCTCTATTTTGGCTTCTATTGCCTCGTTGATCACAACTATTATATTGAATAATAAGTAAGGGTTAAGGTCACTTAAGCAAGAAACTATTGGGAAAAAATAGATATTAATAAATCAAATCTGAGATGTTAACCCTTTTTAGCTCGAGAAAAACAATAAGACAGTCCAATCTGCTTTGGGGCATGACAGATGTGCATTCGCATCTGCTGCCCGGAGTAGATGATGGCGTACCCAATGAAGTCGAAGCGTTACGTATTTTGAAGTATTTACAGGAAATCGGTGTATCAAGACTTTATTTGACACCTCATATAATGGGAGATCTGGAGAAAAACACATCGGAAAATCTGAAAGAACGCTTCGATGCTTTCGCTCGTATTTGTCCGGACTGGATTGAACTTCGGCTGGCGGGTGAATACATGCTGGACTCCTGTTTTGAGAAACAGCGGAAAACCGGCTTGCTGGTGATGAACGGCCGACATGTATTGGTTGAGACTTCATATATGTCGGCTCCTCCGGATTTTCTGAATATGCTGTATGATTTGTCTTTGGACGGATATACGCCGATATTGGCTCATCCGGAGCGATATCTGTATATGGCGGATGAGGATTATCGAGTATTGAAGGACAGAGGATATAAGTTTCAGTTGAATTTGATGTCACTTCATGGCATTTACGGCCGTAGGGCAGCTCAGGTCTCCCATTGTTTATTGAAGAATGGATATTATGACTATGTCGGTTCTGACCTGCACTGGCTAGGTGTGTATGAAGATACTGTGGAGCATCTTCTTTTAACACGGACAGAACAACAACAGTTAAAGGCATTACTTGAGAATAATCATTCACTGTGGTGAATGCGCGGATAAAGAAATAATATGGACTTGAGCCTGTCGGTTTGTTTTAGTACCGCCGGTTATTCCGTTGTGGAATCTGCAGATTACCTGCTGGTCGGTTTCAGGGTAGGTGCTGTTGATATGTTGGTCAAGGAGGTATGGAATACTTCACCGCTTACCCGTCAGGATATGGCGGGCTATTATGCGGAACTATCTGAAGTAGGTAAGAGATATGGATGCCGTTATTTTAGGATTGTATCTCATGGTGGTTTTCTTAAGGAGGCATTGGAGTATGAATTGTATGGTCTGACAGTTTCTGATGAAACCTATCTGGAAAGTCTTGTATCGGGTCGGCACGTAGAGTTGTTTCCACATAATGAAGCCGCTTACAGGGCAATCGAACAGGGATTTGCTTCGCATCGTATCGGAACAGTGGTACAGGCTACCGGTACGGGAAAGTCTTATTTGATAGCCCGGTATATTTCCAGGCATCCGAGAGAGAGAATATTGGTCATAGCTCCGGGTATTACAATATTGGATGAAATACGAAGAGCGGTCGGTTTTCCGGCAGAAGGAGTGGAGTACATGACTTTTCAGGCATTGACACGAAGACGGGGATTAAACGAAATACATAAGGTAGATCATATACTGATTGATGAATTCCATCATTTTGGCGCGGAAGTTTGGGGAGATGCCCTGCAGGAACTGATAGAAGAGAATCCGGAAGCTTATGTTTTGGGGACTTCTGCAACGCCGGTTCGGCCGGAAGGGATGATTGATACCGTCGATCTGTATTTTGAAGGAAATTTATTTTATGAGTTGACATTGCCTCAAGCCTGGTATTATGGTATATTGCCGGTACCGGTACTTGTCCAAAGCGCTTACGGTTTGGATGGCGAATTAAACCGTTTGCAGCGAAAGCTGGATCGTAGCGGCTGCTCTGACAGACATCGGAGAAAAATACAAAAGAAATTGGATGCGGCTCGGATTGATTTTAATGGAGCCTTGGGTGTCTCTGAAGTAATCCGGAAATTTTTGCCTGAATCGGTGCATAAACTATTGGTGTTTTGCCGAGATTTCTCTCATCTGAAAGAGATGAAACCGAAGGTAAACAATTGGTTGACCGAGGCTGGATATAGAACGTGTGTATTTGAAATACATCATGGAAAAAGCGAAAAGGAGAACCGGAAAACATTGGAGGATTTTCGGGAAACAACAGATAAGCTACACCTTCTTTTTTCCATCAATATGCTAATAGAAGGATTGCATGTTGAGGGGGTGGATGCAGTTCTGTTTCTGAGACGTACGGAATCCTATATTGTCACCTTGCAGCAGCTGGGGCGCTGTTTGAATGCAGGAGCGGGACGGAATCCTGTAGTTCTGGATTTTGTGAATAACCTGTCTGGCAAGTCAGTCTATGACGTGATGACTACGGATTTGGAGAAACTGTCACGAGTGTCGTCTCCGGAAGGCTTTGAGAAAATTGTGGATTTTAAAACGATGGGTTTTTTGTCGGATATAAGGTTGCGTGTAGAAGAGATTCTTGCCGAGTTGGAACCTTGGCAGGTGATGTATGAACGGTTGGTCGATTTTCATGATAAAGAGCAAGATTGGCCATCTGTGACAGAAGGAAAGTTAGGATTATGGTGTAACACGCAACGGGTTGCATATAAGCAAGGAAAGCTGCCGGAAGAACGAATTTTGCTTTTAGATACGATCGGTTTTGAATGGAGTCAACAGGATTCCCGTTGGATGCAAGGATACCAGGCATTGAAAACATTCTTGGATACAAACGGTTGCTGGCCTAAACGTAAAGATGGAACGGTTGCTTGTTGGTGTTTCACACAACGCGAGATGCGTAAAAGCGGGAAGCTGACCAAAGAACGTATTCGTAAACTGGATGAAATAGGTTTTATCTGGAGCCAAGATCCGGAAACAGAGTGGACAAAGACTTATGAGAAGTTGAAACGGTTCTTAGCACAACATAACCGCTTCCCAAAATCGTCCGAGGGACAATTGGGTGAATGGTGTTCCACACAAAGAAAGATGCGTCGGCAGAACCGTATTTCGGAAGAAAGAGTCGAGTTGTTGGATGAAATAGGTTTTATCTGGTCTCCGGATCAGCTATGGCAAGAGAATCTACAATCAGTTTGTAATTTTTATCATGAATATGGTCGTTGGCCCTATAGCCGGGAAGGATCGTTGGGTTGTTGGTGTGCTGTTCAACGGCGTGATTATAAAAATGGAAAATTGACGGAAGAGAGAAAGACTCGTTTGAAGGAGGTTGGTTTTTGTTGAAAATCTGATCCAAAATATATCTCAAATCATGAAACGGAAAAATTAAAAGAGTTTCTAGAAAGGGTGCGAAAGAATCTAAAACAAAAAGGAGGTGTGTCAAAACTATCCTGTTCCCGCGCTTGACGCGGGATCGCATTAAAACCAGCCATATAAACATCTGATTGAT
>ENA-OPCE01001024-OPCE01001024.1-human-gut-metagenome-genome-assembly--contig:-NODE-1024-length-19229-cov-3.406957_pt1 | contig 19229 bp, 21 predicted proteins | sample MGYA00241247_ERZ501474 | MGnify/ENA primary metagenome ERZ501474 (study PRJEB25962, sample SAMEA2042572) | human gut metagenome | biome: human gut; feature: human-associated habitat; material: faeces... | reverse complement strand
TTGACGGCCTCATCCATGTCGTGAGTGACGAAAACAATGGTCTTGTGGAACCGGAGCTGGAGCCGGTGCACCTCGTCCTGGAGCTCGGCGCGGGTCATGGGGTCCAGGGCGGAGAAGGGCTCATCCATGAGGATGATCTCCGGGTCGGCGGCAAAGGCGCGGGCTACGCCGATGCGCTGCCGCTGGCCTCCGGAGAGCTGGGAGGGGTACTGGCTGCGGTATTGGTCCGGCTCCAGGTTGACCAGCTCCAGCAGCTCGGTGATCCGGTCGTAGATTTTTTCCTTGGGGTACCCGGCCACACGCATGGCCAGAGCGATGTTGTCCTCCACCGTCATATGGGGGAACAGGCCGCCCTCCTGGACGACATAGCCCATCAGGCGGGGAAGCTGGGTCACCTTGATCCGGTTGATGGGGGTGCCATTGATGAGAATCTCGCCTTTGTCAATGGGGTTGAGCTTGTTGAGCGTTTTCAACAGGGTCGTTTTCCCGCATCCGCTGGAACCGATCAGGACAAAAAACTCGTTGTCCTGGATGGTCAGACTGATGTTCATCAGTACCGATTTTCCGCGGTATGACTTGTAGAGATTTTTCAATTCAATCACAGCAAAGGAGCTCCTTTCTGAATGATCCCTATTGTAGTATGGAGTGGATTGAAATGGAGTAAGGATTGACGGATTTAGATAAAGAATTTGTTAAGGCAGGGAGAATTCGCTTGACAGATCATTCTGTATCTGCTAAAGTTACAGTACAAACTGTAACTAAAAAAATTACAAATAAGTATGAGTGGAAGCCGCAAAGGCTTGGAACCCTATCTCCAGTAGAAAAGAAAAGGGCAAACAGAAAGGATGAATGTAATGGAAGCGATCGTCATCACGAAAGAAAATTTTGAGGAGCAGGTGCTGAGGGCGGAGAAGCCGGTTCTGGTGGACTTCTGGGCGCCCTGGTGCACCTATTGCCGGCGTATTGCCCCTGCGGTGGACCAGGTGGCTGGACAGTATGGGGAGCAGATGGTGGTCGGCAAGGTGAATGTGGACGAGCAGCCGGAGCTGGCCCAGGCCTTTGGCATTGCCAGCATTCCCACTTTGCTGGTGATTCGGGACGGCCGTACGGTTAATCGTGCCGTGGGTGTTCGCTCTAAGGAAGAGATTTTGCAAATGCTGGACTGATACGGAACATATAAAAAGCGACTGCACTTTTTGCGCAGTCGCTTTTCTTTGTCTTTTTGCGATTTTATTATGCTTTTTTCTTGTCCTTTTTGCTGACGGCGGTATTCTCCTGGCCGCGGAACACCACGAATTTGTCATAGAGGAATTCCGTGATCATATTGGTGGCCATAGTCAGCCCCAGCACAATGTAGTTGATGGCGCTCACATCCGCAAACTTGGCGGTAAAGTAATTGCCCAGCAGGGTGGAAATGGGGGTAAACACCAGGTAAAAGGCAAAGACCTTTAGCATGGCCACCGGCACATTGGCGGCGGACTTAAAGGTGAATTTGCGGTTAAAGGTGAAGTTCCACACCACAGACAGGATCAGGGCGGTCAGGTACATGGGGCCGTATTCATTTTGCATGATCTTGGCAAAGGTAGCGTTGCTCTCCATGGCGCTTTGAATGGCAGGCAGCTTGACGACCACCTCGCTCAGAAGGGTAAAGGTCAGCACCTGGATAATGCCGGCGGAGGCGGAGAACAAGGCAAATTTGATAAATTGACCAAAGCTCTGCTTTTCTTTCTTTTCAGTGGTATTGCTCATAAATTATGCTTCTTCTTTCTCTGTTGCAGTGGTCTGGGGTTTCTTCTTGCGGTGAATGATAAAGCGGTTACAGGGATAGGTCCACAGCGTGGGGATCGCCATACCGATCAGCTTAATCACCATGTCCCAAAAGCCGCCGGTTAGGTTGTGCCCTTGGGCAAAGGTGGTCATAGCAGAGCCGATCCAGCCGTTGGCAAAGATGGTAAACACCACCATAATGGCATAGAGGATCATACTCAGTGTGGGGTTCACATCTGCCTTAAAGGTGATCTTTCGGTTTAGGATAAAGGCGATGCCGTAGCCCACGGTGGTGGAGATTAGGTAGGTGTATAGGTAGCCCTTGGACTCAATGCCGATCATATTCAGCGCGTCGTTGGTGATGGGCTGATCCAAAAAGGGCTTAAACACCGTTGCCAGCAGTACCATGTGTACCACCAACTCTACGGCAGAGGAGCCGCCGCCGGCAATCATAAACTTAATGAATTTCCAGATTTCTGCGTGCTTCTCTGTCCAGCGGACGAAGGCGTTGTCTTTTTTCTTTTCGTTCATAATGGTCCTCCGTTACAGTAGTTTGGCCAGTAGAATGATCAGGGCGACGATTACCGCCAGCCCCACCACGGTCTTCACGATCATGGGAATGGCTGCGTCCATGGTGGCCGGGGCCTTGCTGGACAGGTAATCAAACACCGGGCGGTGCACCTTGGTGCCCACCAATTCTTCATAGGTGCGGGTGTAGGTGTCGTAATGCGTGGGGTCGTCCTCATGCAGAACAAAGCAGCGCACGCCGCGCTTGGTGCGGTTGCCGTACACATTAAAGCCGGCGGACTGGGTAAAGCCCAGGTCCATATCCTTGTACCGGCCAACAAAGCTGTTTTTGTGGTCGTGGCCTACAAACACGCCCAGAATATCGCCCTTTTCGTGCAGGGCGTCAAACTCGCCGTTGTTGATGTCCGGAATAGAGGGCGGCTCCTCCAACATATCGCCGGGACGGCAGGAGTCGCCCAGCTTGTAGAATTCGTTTTTATGGGTGCGGAAGGCTTGGATGGCGCCTTTCTCGCTTTTTTTCACCCGTCGCAGCACATGGTAATACTCCGGCATGGGAATGTGCTGGAATACCAAAGAGGGCACATAGTGGCCGGTTTCTGCCTTCAGCGCGTCCCGGGTCTTGCGATACCAGTCGATAATGGCCGGATCAAAGGCCTCATACCCGCCGCCCTTGGCGTCGGTGCCGGTGTCGAACAGGTACAGGTTCATTACCGTGCGCCCGGAGCCGTCAGAGGCGGTCAGGGGCACTGCGTAGGTGCCACCGCCGGGAATGCCCTCTGCTTGCTCTCCGATACAGCCGGGCAGGGATTTATAAATGTCGTTAAATTGGTCCGCGTTGCTGATGCCCACTTGCCGATCGTGGTTGCCAAAGGTAACGGCAAAGGGAATGTGGCGCCGGTTCACCGGCTCCAGCAGGGCGGTAATGGTCTTGGCCACAGCGGTCTCCAGCTCTTTTTTGGTCTTGCCCTTATAGGTCACGCCGTAGCCCTTGATTTGGTCGCCGGTGTAGATGACCAGATCCGGGTGCTCCGCCTCCACCGCCGCGTCCAGCAGTGCCAGGGTGTCCGGTGAGATGGCCGGTATCTCTTGCATATCGGTGATTTGCATGATTTTCAAGGTGCCGTCCGATTTGAATTGCATCGCATTTCCCCCTACGGTCAATGATTTTTAATCCAAAAAGAGGACGCGGCGGAATGCTTATAAGTCAGCTCCGTTGCGTCCCCGGTTGTTTTTATTGTAGCATTTCCCTGTGTCGCTGTCAATATTTTGTTGTTCTTGTCTGTTTTCGACGGCAAATGGTGGGTGCTTACACCAGCGTCAGATATTCCGGCGGCACGGCGGGAACGGCAAATTCGTGGTGCTCCAGCACCCGCATAATGGGTTGGGTCCGAGCCAGAGCACAGGCGTCAATTTCCAGCAGCACAAAGGTGGCGTCTTGCCCGATACGACCCACCTTCCAGTAAAAATAGCTGCTGTTTGCGATGTAGTCCGGGTCGTCGGTGATGTATACATAGCCGCTTCGGTTGGCCGGGCGCAGTCCGTGGGCGTGAATATCGGCCATATTGTCCAGTATCGTCCAGTGGTACAGCCGAGCACCGGGTGCCGGGCAGTAGGGCGCCGCAAAGCGGACTTCCTCCCGGCGGCGAGGATTCAGCAGTCGTTCCGTCAGATAAGAGGAGCAACCGTAGGCCAGCACTGCCTGCACAAAAGCCCGGCGGCTGTTGTGCCCGGGATAGCGGCGGACCATTTGCCGGGTGTCCCCAATGCGCGCCCAGACCGGGTCGCCCTTGCGCCGCACCGCCAGCTTGTAGCGCAGCTTTTCCCCAAGGGAGCGCCGCTGCGGGGGCGTGTATGCAATTTTCACCGTGCGCATAGGCCGCTCCTATCTCCTTTGCTGCAAATTCGTACAGTTTCTCTGCTACCATGGTACACAAAACGGAGCAAAATTGCAAGCCCCTGCGGTCCGGCGCATGGCAGCGGCGGGGTGGGTATTGAATAAAAGTGGACCGATGTAGGCACCGACCCTACAAAGCAGTTACTGATCTGCCGCCCGCCGGTCTTGACTTTTGGCTCTTGCGTTAAGACATAAATATTTTTAATATCTTGTATTGACAAGGCGTAAATATTATGCTATATTCTACTTGAAAGGGGAAAATGATATGAATACATTACAGTTTGACAAGTGTCCCGCTTGCGGCGGTGCGCTCTATACGGCAAAAGTGGCTTGCGAGAATTGCAAGGCGGAGTTTCCGGTGACTCAACCGCTGTCGCGGTACGATACACTGTCTGCACCGCTGTGCGCATTTTTAGATTGCTTCTTAAAAAATCAGGGCAATATTAAGGCGGTAGGTGAAGAACTGGGTATTTCCTATCCCACGGTCAAGCGACGGCTGGATCAACTGTTGATCGCCTTGGACCTGACCGAAAAAAGCCAGGCGGAACCTGTGCATTTAGACCCGGCGGCATTTGGTCCTGTTCACCAAGACAGCAATATTCCGTCTGAGATCGTGCGGTACAAGCTGTTTGCAGCGGGCGGTGCGGTGACAATACCGCTGCTGGACGGAAAGCCTTGCCAAGTTATTGCTGACCCGGAGGGCAAAACCTTTGTCAGCGACAAACTCAGTCAAAAAACATTCTCAATGGAATATACGGTGTTTGACACCATTGTCCAACTGCTGCTAAGCAGCAAAAACTATACTGCGCCTAAAGGCAACGGTCATGGCAAAGCGGACAAGGTGGGTTATGGCAAATGCACAGAGGATACAGTAATGGGCGCCATTGCTGTAAAGTATTTTCGCAAGCAGTATGGCGAGTCCACCTATGACCCGGTATTTGTCCTGGCCGCCGTGTTGGACTGGGCAGGGATAGCGACCAACCAGCGCGGGTATTTAACCCTTACGCCGGCATATTTGGAAAAATGCCATTTATGAAAAACGGTGGTCATGCAATGGCTATCGCTGCCGCCTGCTTACTTGTGCTCACTTGTCCGTTTGTGCCCCGCGGTACGCCCACAACGCATATAACACAAGCAGAATGCACAACAACCCATACGGTGCAAGCAGAACGCACAATAACTGCAGTCTGTACACAGGTCTCGCATAGGGAAACCACCAGCCGGGAGCAAACCAAACATACAACCGCCAAAAAAAGAGCCACCCTAGATGTAAGTTCTGACACTTATTATCATGTGGTAGAGAATACGGTTCGGAAATATGTTGCGCCTGCGGGCTATACCGTTACTCGGATTTCCCGCTTGCAAATACCCTATTTTAATATCGAGTGTCGGGCACAGCAAAAAGATGTGGGCGCATTGCCGGAAACCGCTTTTAAGATCACCCAAAAGATTTACAACGACCTTTTGAAGTATGACTTTTCTGCGCCTGGCGATATTTTTCAACGGACAAATGAAATTTTGTCCATCTCTTATATTGTCTATGACGGTGCACAGGCAAGCACCCGCTTTGATATTCAATTTAACCTGACTCAAATCGACCGAACCAAATCCTTTGCAGAAAACCTGACCCTTAAGCAGTTGATCCGGTATCCAAGCATACCATAGAAAATATTGCCACGGATGCCAATCCCCCGATGCCTTAAAACGGCACGGGGGATTTTTGTTTTGCCCGTTGGCTTTATGTATTTGGCGGATTATGACCGTGTTGTTGATATTGAAAAATTGCGGAAAAACGGAAGTTATCAATTCAACATTCCAAGTGCAATGCGCTGATTTACTTCCCAGAGAGCGGTTTTGTTGCTGTCGTATTGAAGTCGTGTGTGTGCTTCCGCATAATTCAGCCAATTATATTCTGTATGCTCATGAGACAGCTGCAAAACTGTGCTTTCTACTCTCACTGCAAATGCGTACTCCGGAATGACGAAACACGCTTTACCCCATATTGTCTCTGCATTCTTAAAGCAGTTGGTCGGTATGCTGCAGCAGGTATTGAGCTTGAAAAAATCACAGGACTTAGAAATACCGGCTTCTTCAAAGGCTTCTCTTTTTGCCGACGCAATGATGGAAAGATCCTCATCTTCTCCTCCGCCTGCTATGAATTGCCAAATGCCCATATCGCTTCTTCGAAATAAGCAGAATTGCACTAGGTCGTCCTGTATGCAATATGGAATGACCAAGACCTGATACCTTGCTCGCGCCATGATTTACTACCTCTTCTAATCGCATTTTTTCAAACGAAATATAACATTAAAAAATCCACCGTAATTCTATCAAAATTACGGTGGACTTTTGGTGGACACGAAGGGAGTCGAACCCTCGACCTCTGCAATGCGAATGCAGCACTCTCCCAACTGAGCTACGCGCCCGTGTGGCTATTATTATACCACGCAGGGGGCGGCAGGGCAAGGGGTAAATTAAAATTTATCGTGCCAATTCCGGCGCAGCGATCCGCTGCCGGGTGCGGGGCAAAAAAACTTCCCTCGCAGGGCTTTGCAAGGGAAGTCGGTGGCAAAATTACTTTTGCTTTTTCTTGATTTTATTCAGCTTGGCGTTGATCTCCAGGATCTGCTCCTTGGTAAACAGGCCGCCGGCCATCATGCACACGCGCTTGACGGTGAAGCCCTTGCCCATGTCAATCAAGCTCTTGTTGATTTTCATGCCCTTGGCCATATCTGCCATGCCGCCGGTGGAGCCGCCCTTGTTCTTCTTCATATTGGCCCGCACCATTTGCACGATCCGCAGGGCCAGCAGCTTGCCCCGGGTGGTGGCCAAAATATCGCCGATGGTGTCGTTAATGCTCATATAGCCGGGCGGAGTCTCGATCTCAAACCAGTTGATGACGGCGCCCTCCTCTTGGAGCACATAGTCCCGGTTTGGCTCATTCACATGGCGCAGGTGACTCTCGTCCGTGCAGTCTCCGGCCTTGGCGGTCAGGGTCGTCTCGCCGCTGTTTGGCACATCAAAGTAGAAAAACGGATATTCTCCCTTTTGCTGCACGCCCAGGCTCTTGCCGTTGGCAAACAGCTCTACCTGGGGCTGGTTGGTGTAGACGGTGACCTTGGTCACATCCTCGGTGCGGTCCACATACCGCTTGCCGCAAATGTGGACGAACGGTTCCTTGGACAGCCAAGCCTTGTAGGCATAGAACGCGTCTTTCTTATACTGCCGGTCAAAGGTTACCAAGCCCTTGTGGTTCATACCGTTCTCGCCGCCCTCGCTGCGGGCATCTGCGGCAAAGTCAAACATATTCCATACATGGGTGGACCACATCCAGGGGCGCGCGGCGATTTGGCGGATTACATCCTCGTGATACTTGGCCTGGTACTCCTCGGTGTAGTCGCCCTGCTGGGGGTCAGAGGTGTGCCAGTTCAGCGCCTCGCAGCCATACTCGCTCATGCCTACCGCCCGATCCGGGTACTTCTTGTGGAATTTGTCAAACCAGGGGCCGTACATCTCGGTTTTGCCGCCGTACCAGCCAAAGTAGTGGTTGTAGGACAGCACATCGGCGATCTGTACATACGCCTCTCCGGGATCGCACATACTCAGCACCGCTATGGTTGTGGGGCGGGTGGGATCCATTTTATGCACCAGGTCGTTCAGCGCCCGGTGGTTCTCCAAAAGGGAGGGATCCGACGCGCCGTTCATGGTGATTTCGTTAGACAGACCCCACACCACAATGCTGGGGTGATTGCTGTTTTGGCAGATCAACTCCGTCATTTGGCTGATGGTGTTGGCCTTGCCCCCGGGCATGTGACGGGAGATATAAGGGATTTCTGCCCAGACGACCATACCTCGCTCGTCACACAGGTCATAAAAGGTCTGGCTGTGCTGGTAATGGGCCAGGCGAATGGTGTTGGCGCCCAGCTCGCAGATCAGATCCATATCCTCCGTGTGCTCCTTGGCAGTGAGGGCGTTGCCGATCCCCGGCCGATCCTGGTGGCGGGATACGCCGCGCAGGGGATAGGGTTTGCCGTTTAAGATAAAGCCCTTTTGCGGATCAATAGCAAAGCTGCGGCAGCCAAAGCGGGTGGCAATTTCGTCTACCGCTTTGCCGTTTTGCAGCAAAGTGACCGTCAGGGTATACAGGTACGGGTCCTCCGTGCCGTGCCACAGGTGGGCGTTTTCTATTTTGATATTGGTCTTTGCATCGGCAGCGTCCGCATCGGCTTCTGCCACCGGGTCGCCGTTCCTATTGGTGATGGCAAAATGCACGGTGCAGCCTGTCGGTGCAGTCACATACGCCGTGGCAGCCACCGTGGCGTGGGTGCCTTGCATGGTGGGCACCACTTGCACGCCGGGAGCGCCGTAGTAGTCCAGGTCAAAGTGGCTCTCTTCCACGCCCAGCACGGTTACATCCCGGTAAATACCGCCGTAGAAGGTGAAATCCGCCATCTGGGGATATACCGTTTCATTGGGGCTGTTGTCTGCATAGACCACCAGCAGGTTCTCCGGCAAAATTTCCGGCAGCTTGGCACGGAAGGTGGAGTAGCCGCCGTCATGCTTGGCAATCTGCTTGCCGTTCCAGTAGACCTGGGCGCTGCTGTTTACGCCGTCGAATTGCAGGTAATGCACCGGGGCGCTGCCCAGCTCATCGGCGGTGAGTGCCTTGGCGTAGGCGTACTTGCCTCTGTAATAGTCGTTGCCGCCGTCTTGGCCGTCTGTGCCGTTCCAGGTGTGGGGTAGGTCCACCGACTCCCAGTCTGTGGGCAGGGCTGTGGGGGTACTTTGGGGCTTTTTGGAAAAGCGCCAGTCTTTGTTTATGTTGATGATTTGTCGCATAGGGTTGCCTCCGGGTGGATTATTTTACTTTTTCCTGGGCGTTGTCGTCCAGATTATACAGGAAATGCATACTGATCAGGCTGATCAGTGCGCCAATAAAGGGCAGGAACGCGGTGACGAAATAGATCTTCTCCGGTACACCGGCAGCCTGCTCCAGGGCGCCCAGCTTTTGGTCATAGCCGGTCATACCGATGGCCCAGCTGACTACGGCGGCGCCTACACCCTGGGCAATTTTGCGGAACAGGGAATAGGTGGCGTAAATGGAGCTTTCCTCCCGGCGGCCGGTCCGGCGCTCCTGGTAGTCGATGCAGTCTGCCACCAGCGCCCACATCAAGGTCAGGTAAAAGGCAGAGCCAAACATGGCGATGGCCACCAGTACGATCCAAACATAGGGGTTACGGATCCGCACAAAGGCAGCCACGCCGGCAGAGATGGCCGACAGGACAAAGGGATAGGTGCACAATTGCTTTTTGGTGAATTTCTTGAGCATGGGCTTTACCAGCAAAATGCCCAGCGCCACCGGACATCCGGCCAGCATGGTGGCAATGGTGATCAGCTTGGTGTTCTGGAAATAGCACATAAAGATATAGGGCATGGAGGTGGTCACCGTCATCATCAGCGCCAGGTATGCCACGGTGCTGATGGTCACGCCCATCATGGGTTTGTTCTTAAAGAAGGAGCCAAGCGTGGCAAAATAGTTGAACTTCTGTTTCTCCTGGGGCTGTGCAGCGGCAATGCGCTCGGTGGTCATGCGCCGCAGCAGGTAGAAGGATACCAAACCGATGGCGCCCATCACGCCCACAAAGATGATGAACAGCTCACCGCGGGGATTGTCGTTCTTGTCATATACCAGCAGGGGCAGCAGGATCATAATGGGGATCTGGGCACACATAGCGCCGATACTCCGCCACTGGGACAGGGAGGAGCGGCCTGCCGGGTCGTTGGTAATGCAGCTTTGCATGGAGCCGTAGGGCACATTCACGCTGGTGTACGCCACGCTCCACAGGCAGTAAATGCCCAGGCACATGGCGATCTTTACCCCGTAGGGCGCACTGGGTGCATAAATGAACAGGGCAATACTGGACAGCAGCAGCACCGGGCTGGCCCACTTGATCCAGGGCTTAAATTTACCGTCCTTGCCGGGTTTGGTGGCATCGCACAGACCGCCGATGATGGGGTCGTTGATGGCGTCAAAAATTTTGCCCAGCAGAATGAGAACGGCAAAGTGCTTGGGATCGATCTTCATACAGGTGACATAGAACAGCATCAGGTAGCTGTTAATGAATGCAAAGCTCATATTGCATCCAAAGTCGCCAAAGGCATAGCCGATCTTATCGCGCATACCGAAGGGGCGCAGTTGTTTGTTGGTGCTCATATCCATATCGGTTCCCTCCAAATTCCTATTTTGTACGATGTGTACATCTCTTTTTATTATACATATTCTATAAAAAAATGCAATGGAAAGTGATGGAATTCGTCCATCTTGTGCATAATGCGGCAAGAGGGACTGGATTTGTCTAAGATTTTTCAGGCAAAGAAAAAGGGCGGCTGCGGTGCAGTCGCCTTTTTAATTTATTGCTGTTTGAACACACGCTTCGGATCCTTGACCAGCAAGATCGCCAGCCAGGCGATGGCGCCCAAGGTTACGGCAGAGAGACCCAGCAGACTGTCGTTCAGTATCTCGCTGAAGCTCTGCTGAAAATACGCCGCCCCTTCGCTGAAGTATTCAAAGAAGAAGTCCACCAGCCACATCAGCCCGGCGCCCCAGTAGATCAGGCACAGCGTGCCCAGTCGGTAGGTTTTGCGCTTTTCGCAGGCGTACCAAGCCACGGTAGCCGCCACGGCAGCCATCAAGGTTAGCAGCAGGCACATATTAACCCTCCTGCGCAGCCGTTTTGGCGCGCTTTTTGAACTTGGCGCTGACCACGGCGACTGCTATGCCCCATACAGCGGTGACAACGGCGCTCATAGTCACACCCACAGTAGCCATTTCGTGGAGCATGACCGCTTTGTCCTCCGGGTTGCTCATGGCCGTTAGAAACGGTGCAAACAGAGTCACCTCGCCGTGCCACAGATGCTCAAAGGCCAGCAGCAAAATGCCGCCCCACAGCAGACCGGACAGCAAGAACAGCTTGCGGCTCCAGGTAAATTTCTGCTCCTGGGCAGGTGCCCCAGTGCCCACAGCTTCATGGGCGGGCAGCGTGAGCTTTTCTTCCTTTTTCTTCAGGGTCAGCGCCACAGCGGTGACCACCACGGCCTCAGCGGCCGGTACTAAGAAACATGCCATTTGGTTATCCTCCCGATATTGCGCCGTTGGGCGCTTACTTGATGTTTTCATTTTACCACGGCGGCAGGGCAGTAGCAACCCACCGTGGGGGATTATTTTAGTCTTTATACTGCCCGGCGAATTTTGTGCGCAGGGTCATGCGTAGCACATTCTTTGCCGTGCGTTGCAGCTCGCCCAGGGTGATGCCGTCGGGCTTGCCCAGGGTCGCCAGCAGACTGCCGTCGTTGGGGGCGGACTTGCTGATGGCGGTTTTGGCGCCGGGCATCAGCACATCAACCTGTGCCCGCACCCGGTAGCCGTTGTCCCGCAGCTCCGGGAACTCCGGCGAGGGGGCGTAGCGCATCCACCAGTCGGTCATCACATTGCCGGTGTAGCCCCATTCCTCCCGCAGCAAGGCGGTGCACAGCTGGTAGTTGTAGTGGCTCCACACGCCGTTGATCTTGTTGTAGCTGGTCATCAGGTTCTTAGGATGTGCTTCTTTTATGCAGATCTCAAATCCCCGCAAATAGATCTCCCGCAGGGCGCGGGCGCTGACTACAGAATTGTTGTAGTTGCGGTTATATTCCTGATTGTTGCAGGCAAAGTGCTTGGGGCAGGCGGATACCGGAGCGCTTTGCAGGCCCTGTACCACCGCGGCGGCCAGCTTGCCGGTGACCAGCGGGTCCTCGGAGAAATATTCAAAATTGCGCCCGCACAGCGGATTGCGGTGGATATTCATGCCCGGCGCCAGCAGCACATCGGTGCCCTTGTCTACCATCTCCCGCCCCATGGCGGCGTACAGGTCCTGTACCAGCGGCAGGTTCCAGCTGCAAGCCAGGGCGGTGCCGCTGGGCAGCAGGGAGCAGGTGGCCCGCAGGCGAATCCCGGAGGGGCCGTCAGTGGTGATCACCGGGGGTATGCCCTTTTGCCGCAGGCTTTCGCTGACCCCGGCCATGGCGCCCGCATTGCCGGAGGCACCCAGTGGGCTGTCCATCATGCCCTCGCCGCGACTGAGCAGCTCCATCTCTGTGGTAGACAGCTGCGCCACAAAGTCGTCCAGGCTGACGCTGCCCTCGGCCACATCTGCCAGCACAAAGCCCTTGTTGCCGGTGACCGGCAGGGCAGGGGGCAGATAATCCAGGATCTCCTGCTTTAAGTCTACGGTGGCGGTGGGCACCGGGGCGTAGGTCCGGGTCACTTTGTCGTTTTGTACTGTGGCGGTGAGTCGGTCAAAGCCGCTGTCCGCCGGGGGCGCCAGTAACTGGCAGCACTGCTCCAGCACCAGCGTGTCCGCCAGGTGCAGGTCACCGCAGGGGACAGCGCTGCGCACATCTGTACCTAAGCAAAAAGTGTAGTCCCCCGCTTCCAGCAACCAGGCGTTTTTGTGCCCGGCAGCGCCGCTGTCATCAAAGCTGGCAAAGTGCCGATAAGGGGCGGTGAGGGTCAGGGTCTGGTGCTTGCCGGGGGCCAGTTCCTCGGTTTTGCCAAAGGCGATGAGCACCTTGGCGGCTTTTCCCAGCGCGCCGCAGGGACAGCAGGCGTACAGTTGCACCACCTGCTTGCCGGGCAGGGCGCCGGTGTTCTCCACCTGCACCTGCACGGTGACCGTTTGGTCTTTTGTTTCTGTTTTTGTCACTTTGCAGGCAAAGTCCGTGTAAGACAGACCGTAACCAAAGGGGTACAGCACCCGCTCCGGCGCAAAGGTCTCAAAGTACCGATAGCCCACAAAAATATCTTCTGTATAGCGGTTCTCTGCCTTGTTGCCAAAGTTCTGTGCCGGGTAGTCGGCGTAGGTTTTGGCGATGGTGTCCGTCAGGCGGCCGCTGGGGTTCACCTGCCCGGTGAGCACATCCGCCACCGCGTTACCGCTCTCCATGCCCAGCTGCCAGGCCAGCAAAATGGCGCTGATCTTGTCGCCGTAGGCGTCGATTTCCGCAAAGTCCATAATGCTGCCGATATTCAGCACCAGCACCACTTTTTGAAAGGCGGTGGTCACTGCGTCCAGCAAGGCCTTTTCTTTATTCGTCAGGTAAAAGCTGCCTTTTTTCAGCGTGTTTTCCCGGTCCTCACCGGCGCTGCGGCCAATCACCACCACGGCGGTTTGGCACCGCTTAGCAGCCGCCTGTACCCAGTCTTGCTTCACCGGCATTTCTGCATAATAGCGGGGCCAGTGCCCCCAAAATCCCGGGTCCGGGTCGTTGACAGAGGCGGTGCACCAGCTTTCATAGGCGGCCAGTACGGTGCTGTCCAGCTGCACACCGGCGTTTACCAGCCCTTGCACCAGGTTGATACTGTACGGGGCGGAAACATCGCCGCCGCTGCCGTTGCCTACATAAAAATAGTTCTTCTGCACCCGGCCAAACAGCGCCACCGGCGCAGACAGATCCAAGGGCAAGGTGTGGTTGTTGTTCTTCAGCAGCACGCAGCTTTCCGCACCGGCCCGTCTGGCCAGTGTCGCCACCTCCGGATTGCCCGGTTCACCGGTGATCCGTCCGCTTTGCTGCTGCGCCAGCTCCGCCCCGCCAAAGGTTTGCAGCACTTTGCGCACCGCCTTATATCCCCAGTTGGTCATAACCGTACCTCCATTATGAAAATCTATGCCCATCATAGCAAATTCCGCCGAGAATTACAATAGGAATCAAAAAAGCGGCGTGTATCGCACACAGCAAAAAACAAAACGCATTTGCTACACCAAGACAAAAAAACACGGACACTCAAGGGAGTGTCCGTGTTGGTTGCTTGGCGTGAACTTATTTCAGCTCAACGGTAGCGCCAACCTCAGTCAGCTTAGCCTTCAGAGCCTCAGCGTCAGCGGTGGGCATTGCTTCCTTAACGGTAGCGGGAGCGCCGTCAACGATAGCCTTAGCTTCCTTCAGGCCCAGGCCGGTAGCCTCACGAACGGCCTTGATCACCTGAATCTTGTTGGCGCCAACATCAGTCAGCACAACATCAAACTCGGTCTTCTCGTCAGCAGCAGCGGCGCCACCCTCAGCGGGAGCAGCTGCAACGGCGACTGCGGCAGCAGTAACGCCAAAGGTCTCTTCGATTGTTTCCTTGAGCTCTTTAAGCTCCAGAACGCTCAGTTCTGCGATGGAATCTACAATAGCAGTGATTTTCTCGGTTGCCATGATAATTACCTCCGTAAATTATAATAAAAATTAAATTATTCTGCTGTTTCTTCAGCAGGTGCTTCCTCAGCGGGAGCAGCCTCTGCGGGAGCCTCTTCGGCCTCTGCAGCGACGGGTGTTGCACCGCCCTTTTCTTCCAGTGCTGCAACGGCACGGGCAATGCAGGCGATGGGCTCAACAACAAGACTTGCGATCTGAGCCAGCATGGCCTCTCTGGAAGGCAGCTTGGAAAGCGCAATAACCTCGTCCAGAGCGATCACTTTGCCGTCCAGGTAACCGGACTTAATGGCAAAATTGTCGTGGCCGTCTGCAAACTTTTGCAGAATGCGGGCAGATGCCACATAGTCATCGTCACAGGTGGCGATGGCGGTGGTGCCTTCCAACACAGACTCAAGGCCTTCCAGACCGGCAGCCTCAGCTGCTCTGCCCAAAAGGGTGTTCTTTACGACAGTGTAGTGCACACCGGCCTCACGCAGCTCGTGACGCAACTGCGTGTCATCGGACACGGTGATGCCTTTGTAGTCAACTACTACACCGGCGCAGGAATTCTTGATCCGGTCAGAAAGAGCGGCAACCTGCTGCTTTTTCATTTCAAGAACTGCTGTACTTGGCATAAAACATAACCTCCATAAGTATTTGCCGCAAAATGCGGTCTTTATGGCTGTTTAGCAAAACAAAAAGTGCATTCCGATGTACCTCGGAATGCACAAAATGACATAGATATTGCACCGCAGGGTGCGAACCATGCACATTCATTCCTCGGCAGGCGATCAACTTACGCCAAACGGCACCTGCTGTCTTTGGCTGAACAGCGATAGTATTTTAACACAAGGCACGAGCCTTGTCAATACCCAAAAACTTATTGAGCAGAAACAGTACCAACTTTGTTGGGGTTGATACGCACGCCGGGGCCCATGGTGGAAGCCACGGCAACGGACTTAATATACTGACCCTTCAGTGCAGCCGGCTTTGCCTTGATGATGGCGTCCAGCAGCGCGTTGAAGTTCTCCAGCAGCTTCTCCTGCCCAAAGGAAGCCTTGCCGATGGGGCAGTGAATGATGTTGGTCTTGTCCAGACGGTACTCGATCTTACCAGCTTTCGCTTCCTGAACCGCTTTGACAACGTCAGGAGTTACGGTGCCGGCCTTCGGGGATGGCATCAGGCCTCTTGGACCAAGGATTTTACCCAGACGGCCAACAACGCCCATCATGTCAGGGCTTGCGATGACAACGTCGAAATCCATCCAGCCACCCTGGATCTTCTGCATGTACTCGTCAGCGCCGGCATAGTCTGCACCAGCAGCCAGAGCAGCATCCACCTTGTCGCCCTTGCAGAATACCATGACGCGAACGGTTTTGCCGGTGCCGTTTGGCAGAACAACCGCGCCACGAACCTGCTGCTCAGCGTGACGGGAGTCAACACCCAGTCTTACGTGGATCTCTACAGTCTCATCAAATTTAGCCTTTGCGGTTTTCAGGCAGTTTTCAATAGCTTCGGTGGTGTCGTACAGGACAGTGGTATCAACCAGCTTGGTGCTGTCCTGGTATTTTTTTCCGTGTTTCATTTTTAATTACTCCTCCTTATCCTGAGTGGTAAATGCGGAAATCTCCTCCCACCCGGGGAGTACTAGTCAACTACCTCGACGCCCATTGCGCGAGCAGAACCTGCGATCATGCTCATGGCAGATTCCAGGTTTGCAGCATTGAGGTCTGGCATCTTGATCTCAGCGATTTTCTGCAACTGTGCTTTTGTGATTTTTGCAACTTTAGTCTTGTTCGGAACACCGGAACCGGACTCGATCTTGCACTCTTTCTTGATGAGTACAGAAGCCGGTGGGGTCTTGGTAACAAAGGTAAAGGAACGGTCGGCGTAAACGGTGATGACAACCGGGATGATCATGCCGACGTCGTTTTTGGTTCTCTCGTTGAATTCCTTGGTGAATGCCATGATGTTGACGCCATGCTGACCAAGAGCAGGGCCAACCGGCGGAGCCGGAGTAGCCTTTCCGGCAGGAATCTGCAGCTTAATGAAGCCGGTAACTTTCTGAGCCATTAGTAAATTGCACCTCCATAAAATGTGGTCAGTCGGGACCTGTTTTGGTTTTTGTCCCTCCCACGGTGCCGCTTTGCGCCCTGTGCGCGGTGCGGCAGAAAAAACCCTTTCGGGCACGGCCGTAAAAACGGGTTAGGTTTTTGGGCCACCTCATCAAGACCTATTATTCTATTGTCTCTACCTGATCCAGCTGGAGCTCTACGGGTGTCTCTCTTCCAAACATGGAAACGACGACCTTGACCATGTTGCGGTCGGTGTCAATTTCTTCCACCACACCGATAAACCCGTCAAGATAACCGTCGGTGATTTTGACAGAGTCGCCAACCTCAAAGTTGACCTCTACCTGCTTTTTCTCCACACCAAGGGCGGCCACTTCCTCGTCGGACAGCGGAACCGGTTTGGAACCGGGGCCAACAAAGCCGGTCACACCATGAATGTTGCGGACGACATACCAGGAATCATCTGTCATAATCATGTTGACAAGCACATAGCCTGGGAAAATCTTGCGCTCCACTTCACGCTTTTTGTTGTCTTTGATCTCGACAACCTTTTCGGTAGGAACCATGACGCCGGCGATCAGATCGTGCAGCTTGCGGTTTTCCACTGCGTTTTCAATATCCGTTGCTACTTTGTTCTCATAGCCGGAATAGGTATGCACAACATACCACTTTGGAGTTTCAGACATAAAGTTATCCCCCCGATGGTGTAGATCGTTGCGTAAGCTTTTTGCTTAGTGGAATAAACCCACGAGGGCATTGAAGATAAAGTCGATGATTCCAATGCCAACGCTGGAGATGACCAGCACGATGATGACGACGCCGGTGTTGTTCAGCACCGTTTTGCGGCTTGGCCATACGATCTTTTTCAGTTCACTTTTGGTGTCCTTGAAAAAGCGTTTGATTCCAGAGGCGATACGTTTAAAAAAGCCTGGTTTTTTCTCATCAGCCATTTTTAGCAGCCCGCCTTTCGCCTACTTGGTTTCTCTGTGAAGTGTGTGTTTGCGGCAGAACTTGCAGTATTTGTTCATCTCAAGTCTGTCAGGATCGTTTTTCTTGTTTTTCTTTGTGTTGTAATTACGCTGTTTGCACTCTGTGCAAGCTAAGGTAATTTTAGTCCTCATATCGGCACCTCCTGATTAAACGGAATTTTTTGCCTCCCTCGTAAAGGAAACGCTTGAATCTCCAACCGGACAAAGGCGAACCGCTGTCTGTTGGTGGGTGGATGGTTCATTTTTGGACATAAAAAAATAACCCTTTTAGAGGTAAAAAAATTTTACCACACAAAAAGCCCCCTCGTCAACCTCCTTTTTGAGCCTTTGGGGCGAATTTTAAAATCTTTATGGATTCTGCCGACAATGCTGCGTCAAAGGGCGCGGAGGCTTGGGCTTTTTGTTCGGTTTGGTGCGGAAAATTGAAGCAAAAGGGAAAAGCAGAAGCCCCAAATCTATTTATAAGGAAAGCAAGTGCGGCAATACTACCAAGGGAAGGGGGAGAGAAATGAGCAAAATGATACAATGAGACCATTGCAACCGGACGGTTTCATGTGATACAATGAATAAATACTGCAGGGGTGCAGATATACTCAAAGGACAACAGTGTGCAAAAGCTGTTTGGGATTATCCCAGCGATACAAAAAGGAGCTGCTTTTATGACAAGCGAAAAGAAAACGCGGGTCGCCGTGCTGTTCGGCGGCGTTTCCAGTGAGCATGAAATCTCCCTGATGTCGGTCGAGTCGGTGCTGGCAAACCTGCCGGACCACTATGAGGTGCTGCGCATCGGCATCACCAAGGACGGCCGATGGGTGGAATATACCGGCCGCAATGATGAGATCACCAGCCAGAAGTGGGAGCAAGACCCCACCCTGCGCACCGCCATCGTCTCCCCGGACCGCTTCCACAAGGGAGTGCTGCTGCTCTCCAAAGAGGGCTGGGAGCTGGTGCCGGTGGACGTTTGCTTCCCGGTGCTGCACGGCAAGCACGGCGAGGACGGCACCATCCAGGGCCTGTTCCAGCTGGCGGGCATCCCCTTTGTGGGCTGCGACACCATCTCCAGCGCCAACTGCATGGATAAGGAGATCACCCACACCATCCTGGAGGCCCACGGCATCAAGATGGCCAAATGGCTGGTGGTCAACCACGATAAGATGCAGCAGTTCGAGCAGTTTGCCCAGCAGGCGGAGGAAAAGCTCGGTTACCCGATGTTTGTAAAACCTGCCAACGCCGGCTCCTCGGTGGGCGTGGGCAAGGCGCACAACCGCCACGAGCTGAAAGCTGCCTGCGAGACCGCCTTAAAAGAAGATTATAAGGCAGTTGTCGAGGAGTGCATCGAGATGCAGGAGGTCGAGACGGCGGTGCTGGGCAATGCGGACGCCAAGGCGGCGGGCGTTGTCGGCGAGCTTGTGCCGGTGGTGGAATTTTATACCTATGAGGCCAAATATATCGACGGCACCACCGTGCTGCACATCCCCGGCCGGGTCAGCGAGGAAACCTCGCTCAAGCTGCGCCAGACCGCCGAGAAGGCATTTGCCGCCATTGGCTGCGAGGGATTTGCGCGCATCGATTTCTTTGTGCGCAAGAGCGACGGGGAGGTCATCCTCAATGAGATCAACACCATCCCGGGCTTTACCTCGATCAGCATGTATCCAAAGCTTTGGGATTACTGCGGCCTGCACTACCCGCAGCTGCTGGACCGCCTGATCCAGCTGGGGCTCCAGCGAAAATAAACGCAAGAAAGGCGTGAGGGCAAGATGGATAACA
>ENA-OPCE01001019-OPCE01001019.1-human-gut-metagenome-genome-assembly--contig:-NODE-1019-length-19301-cov-2.586252_pt1 | contig 19301 bp, 18 predicted proteins | sample MGYA00241247_ERZ501474 | MGnify/ENA primary metagenome ERZ501474 (study PRJEB25962, sample SAMEA2042572) | human gut metagenome | biome: human gut; feature: human-associated habitat; material: faeces... | reverse complement strand
CCTTGCTCTAAGGCCACAAATATAGGATGGCTTCTCTCGTTGGGAGCTGTCTTTGGCTGTTGCCAGATTATCTTAGATATCTAAAAAGAAGGGGTTCATTATAAGTTTGATTTTGTTCTGTCGCGCTAAATGTTCCATTCTGCCTGATAAAACAACCTTGCTCAAAAACAATCTCGTGAGGTTACAGTCAGAACTCCACAGCACAAAGGAATAAAATTCAATCTTATAGTGAACCCATTCTTTTTCAATTTTTTCTGTGCAATCCGGCTTAAAAATTTTGAAAACGCCTGCTTACTAGTATTCATTTTCTGGAAAGCCATAACCTTTTGAAAAATCTCAAAATTATCTAACATAATATTCTGATTCTGCCCCAACCAAAGCACAGCTCCCCGAGAGTGAAGAAATCTGTGGTCGGATTGCCAGAAGAATACGAGAAGAAGAGTCAGTAAAAAAATCACCCCATTTTGTGACTTTGTGCTGTGGAATTTTGACCATAGAAACTTTGGACTGCTTTTTCCGAAGTTTCTGCTTTTTTGGGCAAAATGGAACGTTTAGCACAACGGAACAAAATCCATACCGGGGAGAGATACTTCTTCTACATAATGGTTTCTATTGTTCAGCTCTGTTATATAATGCTCCATTCACCTCACACCCTTCTGTCCCCAAAGAATAAACGGAGAGGAAGTTTATCTGTAGAATGATTTTGCTTCACACTCTATAAATAAAAAGAACCTATTGCAGTAAAACTAATTTTGCGACTTTGTGTTTTTTACAACTGAGTCAAAATTAGTTTTACTGCAATAGGTCCTTTTAGCTATACACTTCACAGAAGCAAAATCTTTCTGCAGATAATCTTCCGTCCCCACTTATTCAATATTCGCTGTTACTCCTAAATCCATTGTTTCTGTGAGGTATACAACGATGCAGGATTTATTGCTGATACATCCGCTGAAGAAGTTGATAAATTTCTTTCCGTAGGATGTTGTTCCTTCGATTTCTACTTTTGTAATCGGTTTATCTGTTTTTGGAAGTTTTACTGTCGCTTTTCCATCTTTTTCAACAGAGATATTTTTTACTGCTGTCTCTCCATTAAATTTTACCCAAACATTCTTTAATTCAAATGGTGACGTGTTTTCAACTGTAATATGAGTTGCCTCCACTCTGTTTCCATACTCATCTAATGTAGATGCTTCTGCCTTTGCCGCATTTTTATTCTCTGCCTGCACGTATTTTCCTTTATAAAATAATGCAAGTAATAATACAAAACATGCAAATACTACGATAATACCCATGTCTCTTAAAACTGTTTTCATGATACTAAGAACTCCTTTCTGCCTCTCTTTAATGTAAATATTCTTGTCCCTTAATTTCGCAGTCCTTATGATACCATTTTAAATGTCATTTTCCAATAATAGGATTTAACAAAATTTCATACTTATTTTATGGTAATTTAGTTTATTTTACAAATTTTCCGAACACATTTCTTACCAGCGGACCTGCAAAGAAAATCTGCCAGCAAAGTGCCATTGGGAAATTAATTACTGTTGTCTGTAACCACTGTGCGATAATCTCACTTCCTGGATGTTTGAATAATGCAGTTGCGATAAAGCTCATGACCGGACACATCAGGCAGACAATCATAGAACAGATTGCAAGTGTAATGAATATTGGTTTATCTGTTGGGGATACAATACGGAATGCAAGGAATTTTGATAATTTTTCAACTACGAAAAATTCTAAAATAGCTGCAATCGGCCACATAATTGGCATCTCGTGAAATGCGAGTAAGAAAATCTGGTTGCTCATACCACCTTTATCGATTGCGATATTGTAGCAAACCATTGCGTAGACCATGACAAAAGCCATGATAATTGTAAAAATAACGTTCTGTAACTTTGTTTTTGGCATAATCAGCTGCCTCCTTTTTCATTCTGTTTATCAAAATCTTAAATAGCTGTTTTTCTTAAAATAATCTTTCTCATTCAAATTCAAGTCGAACGTCCGTGAGACTTGGCGTGCAGATTGCTGGAATGATTTTTCAAACACGCTCTAGCTATTTAAACTTCGATGAAATAGCATAAAAATAGGCTGTGTTGTTCGTTATCAACATTTTATATGTTTGCAATTTTATATTTCATACACCTTTAAATATTTCTAAAATATAGTACTTTCTTAAAACTGCATACCTTTAAAATATTGTGCGTTTCCAATTAGACCAAAATATTTTTACGATATTTAATTTATTTGATACGGCTTGACATTATAGCATAAAGAAAAAATTTATGTAAGTCTTTTTTTATTTTTTTATTTTGTACATAATAATATCTCATTGACATTTTGGTATGTAAATTACCTATTTCTTATTGACCTGTATTGACTTTACTCGATGATACCTCCACATCGTTCGCTGAGTCATCTTGTTATGAAAAATATTCTGCATTATTTAGCTGAAAGTCAATGAAGAAGTACGCAAAAAAAGTTAATTCCACTAATTTTACAGCCATTTTCTACTACTTTATAGTTATTATTTATACCTAATAAGTTCCATAAACCGCAAAAAAAGTACATTTTTTTACCTTTATTTCATTTTGTATAAATGTTATAATAAGTTTTATGTTTTTGTAAGGAAATTGTAAAAAAGAAAGGATAAACGTAATGAAGGAAAACAAAAACGATTTTAAACCGTATATTCCTGCGGACCAGGTGGTTCCGGAATTTACAGTCACCGCTTTAATTCTTGGTATTTTGCTGGCAGTTATTTTCGGTGCTGCAAACGCATACCTCGGTCTTCGTGTTGGTATGACAGTTTCTGCATCTATTCCTGCTGCAGTACTTTCCATGGGTATTATCCGTATTATTCTTCGTAAGAATTCTATTCTGGAAAATAACCTTGTTCAGACAATCGGTTCTGCCGGTGAGTCTGTTGCAGCCGGAGCAATCTTTACTCTTCCTGCTTTATTCTTATGGGCAAAAGAAGGAAAGATTGATTCTCCTAGTATTTTAACTATCTTTTTAGTTGCACTCGTTGGTGGTATTCTTGGTATCTGTTTCATGGTTCCACTCCGACAGGCACTTATCGTTGAAGAGCACGGTGTGCTGCCTTTCCCAGAGGGAACTGCCTGTGCTGAGGTTCTTCTTGCTGGTGAAGAAGGCGGAAACAAAGCTGGCACCGTATTCTCCGGTCTTGGTATTGCTGCTTTTTATAAGTTTATCGCTGATGGCGTAAAGGTTTTCCCTAGTGAAATTGGTTATGATATCAAAGCTTACGCTGGTTCTTCCGTAGGTATTCAGGTACTTCCTGCCCTTGCTGGTGTTGGATATATCTGTGGTCCTAAGATTTCCAGTTACATGCTTGCCGGTGGTACTTTAAGCTGGTTTGTACTTATGCCTATGATCGCATTATTTGGTGCAGATGCCACTGTCTTCCCTGGAACGGAGGCGATTTCCACTCTCGCACCTAGTGCATTATGGGGTACTTACATCAAATATATCGGTGCCGGAGCCGTTGCAGCCGGTGGTATCATTAGTTTAATTAAAAGTGCTCCACTGATTGTCAGCACATTTAAGCAGGCAATGGGAAGTATGGCAAAGAATCATGCCAATGCTGATGCACCTCGTACACAGCGCGATTTACCAATGCCAGTCATTCTTGGTATTGTCGTAGTTATCGCACTTGCCATCTGGTTACTTCCTATTTTCCCAGTAAGCCCACTTGGCGCAATCATCGTTGTTGTATTCGGATTCTTCTTTGCAACTGTATCTTCCCGTATGGTTGGACTGATTGGTTCTTCTAACAACCCAGTTTCCGGTATGGCAATCGCTACTTTAATTATTGCTACTTTACTTTTAAAAGCTACTGGTACTACTGGAACATCTGGTATGATTGGTGCTATCTGTATTGGTAGTATTATCTGTATCGTTGCTGCTATCGCCGGCGATACTTCACAGGATTTAAAGACAGGTTTCATCGTAGGTGCTACACCTTCCAAACAGCAGGTTGGTGAGATCATCGGTGTTGTTGCTTCTTCAGCAGCAATCGGATTCGTTCTTTACCTTCTGAATGAGGCTTGGGGATACGGAACAGAAAAGATTCCGGCAGCTCAGGCTACAATGATGAAGATGCTCGTTGAAGGTATCATGAACGCAGAACTTCCTTGGGCTTTAATCCTCATCGGTATTTTCGTAGCTATTGTTGTTGAGATTCTCGGAATCCCAGTACTTCCATTTGCCGTTGGTATGTACCTTCCATTCTCACTGAGTGCCGGTATCATGGCTGGTGGTGTTGTTCGCTGGATTCTTGAGCGCCGCAAAACAGACGATGAAAAAGAAAAGAAAGCTTCTATTGAACGTGGAACATTATTTACTTCCGGTCTGATTGCCGGAGAGGGACTCATGGGAGTTATCCTTGCAATCCTTGCAGTATTGAAAGTTGACTCCAAAATTGTTTCCCCTGTTGCCCTTCCACAGATTGGCAGCTTAATCATCTTCATTGCTCTTCTTGCTTACTTATACTTCATCTGTGTAAAAAAGAGCAAAAAAACTAACTAACAATTAAATTACAAAACATATTTAATTTCTGGCAGTGAGAGAGTTTCTTTCACTGCCAGAAATTATTTATACACTTTACTAACTGTATTTGAATCGTTATAATCATGTTTACAAATATATTGAAAGGAGACCCTATGGCAAAACAGAAAATAGATAAAAACTATCTCGATTTTATCCCCGTTAAAAATCCCGAAATAAAATATGAGACAAACGACAAAGGAAATATTACCGTTTTCATCCGCTGGGAAGGTTTCTTTAACAAAATCGCTCAGAAATTTTTTCACCGTCCAAAAGTAAGTTCCATCGACCTTGACGATTACGGCAGCTTTGTCTGGAACACCATTGACGATAAAAAAGACATTTACACACTCTCCCAGGAACTCGATGCTCATTTCCCTAAAATGGAAAAATCACTCTCCCGCCTTATTAAATTTCTTGAAATTTTAAAAGACCATCATTTAATTACTTATTCAGAAAAATTAAAATAAAAAAGATATAAATTACAAATAAAATGGCTAACAAAAATCACATAAAAAATTAAGATTAAGAAGGGAGCACCCATGGAATTACTGAAAAATCTGATACATTATCTCCCCTATATCCTGCTCTTTGCCGTAGCCACCATGTTAATCTACGGCTGGGGATTGTGGCGTTCCATGCACCAGAATCAGGACTTAAACAATCTCCTGACCTCTAAGGGAATCAGTCGGATAAAAAAAGAATTAAAACGCAATGGGAAAATGACAAAAAAGGAACTTGCTGATTGTGTAAAAGACTTAACCGCCAGCCAGCCATTTAGTAAACAGCGAATCGGAGTCACTAATCCAAATCAGTTTTTGGATTCGCTGCTGCCTTATATGGAACGACAGGAAATGATAAGCAAATCTAAACAAAACGGCAAGGTATACTATGATTTGATTCATTAATCAACAGACACCCACGAAGAGAAACGATAGGCTATCGTTTCTCTTCGTGGGCTGACAGTGACTGGATTTAGTTGAATTAATTAGTAAAAATCAGGTGTAACTCATAACCTACATATATAAAAGACTCCAGTATATATAATATACTGGAGCCTTTTGTATCTTATTATCTACAAGCTGCACCGCTTATTCTTCAGCAGCTTCCTCAGTCTCTTCTTCCTCTGGAGCATTGTGTACTTCTGTTACCTGTACAACTGTCTCCTCCGGATTCGTCTTCAGATGGATGCCTTCTGCAGTTGCGATTGGTAAATCTTTTACTCTGATTGTGTCGCCTGCTGTCTTACCGTCTAAGTCGATTTCAACTTTTTCAATCAGGTTCTCTGGCAGTGCTTCATAACTAATTTCTTCTAATAATAATTCTACGACACCAGATTTTACTTTCTCATGATTTAAGAGTACAACTTCTGCTACAGAATGTACTTTTTCACCTTTTACTAATGCCTGGAAATCCATTTCTACAATCTCATGTTTCATTGCATTGTAGTCAATCTCTTTTAATAAGACTGGCATTTTCTGTCCTTCAACAGTGAGAATTAACTGACTTCCCTTATTACAGGTTCTTAAGATTCTTTCTGCCTCTTTTTTCTCAATTTTCAGCGGCATGGATCCTTCCATGTTCTTACCGAACACATTGCCTGTAACAAATCCTTCCCTTCTAAGCTTTTTTGCCTTGATCTGCATATCTCTTTTTTCAGCACTTAAAGTATTCATTTATCTTTTCCTCCAAAATGTCTGATGCTTAGAGGCCCTACTTTATCAGGTCTGATAAGTATTTTTTACGGTTATTCTTTTTAAATAACCTCTTCTTTGTTACGGTGCAATTATAGCACTGCTGTCAGAAAAAAGATTCACAAATATTTTTATTTTCAAAGATTTTTTTTATTAATTTTTAAAAATATTTTGTAAATGTATAGACAATTTTAACAAAACATTTTTTCTGTCACTTAACAGATATTCCATAAAACATTTTTCCAGACATTCATTTTTACTCAAAAGGTGAAGTGGGTTTAGAAAATACTTTCTACAAAATGTGTATTATATTCATGGAAACTTTCACCAAAGCAACAGTAGTTCATCATGGACTACGTCAACTGAATAAAGTAAAATATCCCACAAATCAGGAAGAGTACAGATTACTAATTGATTCTTCAAACAAATTCTAAGACTCTTCTTCAAATAATTCCTGCACAGATAATAGACGAAAATGACTCTTTTTCACATAAATCAATCCTTCTTTGGACATTTTCCCAAGTTCTTTGGACAGTGCGGAACGGTCTACGCTTAAGTAGTCTGCAAGCTGCTGGCGGTTAAATGGTATATCGAATTCTTTACTGTTACATAGTACTGCCTGATTCGATAAATAGGATAGCAGTCTTCCCCGGATAGATTTGGAGGAAGTGTTAAAAATTCTTCGGGACAGGGCGAGATTTTTCTGTGCGGAAACCTGTAAAAGATTTTTTATGAGTTCATTATGGAAAATGCAGGAATTGGAACAAAGGTGGAGCATTTTTCCCACATTTAAAAATAAAATTTCTGTATCTTCTGCCGCAATGACATTAACTAACATTTTCTGGTCTGGGATACTGGCATAGGTTTCTGCAAAGATTTCTCCTTCACCAGCCCGCTCTAGCACACTGCGGTTTCCCCAGATGTCATCATTTTCTATTAAAACACTTCCTGATAAAACAATGCCGATACAGGATACGACTTCACCGACCCGGTAAATCATTTATATTTGCGTTTGCCCGCCTTTAAGCAGGACAACATCTGCTCTGTTTCTTCCGGCGTTGCCCCCTGAAAAAGCACTGTTTTCGATAATTTATAAAAATCCATATTTTTTCTCCCCGTTTGTTGTCAAAACAACATATTTATCAAATCAACTATATTATACTGCGTATAGAAAGTCAATTAAAGGAGGATAACAATGGCTTATATCAAAAATATTTCACATGAAGAAGTTTTACATCTTACTGACCAGATTTCTGCCGATAAAGGACAGATTGTCAGCAAAACTTTAGCACAGAACGATTATGTGAGTGTGACTCTTTTCGCATTTTCCAAAGATGAAGAAATCGCTACACATGATTCTACCGGTGATGCAATGGTTCTCGTTCTTGAAGGAACCGGCCAGTTCACTGTTGATGGCAAAGAATATATTTTACAGGCAGGGGATACCCTTGTTATGCCAGCGAAAAAGCCTCATTCTGTTTACGCAAAAGAAGACTTTAAGTGGCTTCTCACTGTTGTATTTCCTTCATAAAGGAATTTTATAGAAGAAAAAGGAGATTAAATTTTATGGAAAACCAAATGTTTTGTTATCAGTGTCAGGAAACTGCCGGATGCAGTGGATGTACCCGCGTTGGAGTCTGTGGAAAACAGCCCGATGTTGCTGCCATGCAGGATTTATTGGTCTATGTTACAAAAGGAATTTCTGCGGTAACTACTACTTTAAGACAGGAAGGAGTAGAGATTCAGCCAGCAGTCAATCACATGATTACACTGAATTTATTTACTACAATTACCAATGCCAACTTTAGCAAAGAAGCAATTATCGCCCGAATTCAGGACACGCTTTCCGAAAAAGATTTGCTTCTTTCTAAACTTAATACCCTTACTAGCACAGACACTCTGCCAGAAGCAGCTCTCTGGAACGGTTCTGAAAATGAATTTGCCGCCAAAGCTGCAACTGTCGGCATTCTTTCCACAGAAAATGAAGATATCCGAAGCCTTCGTGAATTAATCACTTATGGTTTAAAAGGTCTTTCTGCTTACTCAAAACACGCAAATGTTCTTTTACAGGATAACGAGGAAATTGATGCATTTATGCAGCGTGCCCTTGCCGCAACTCTCGATGACAGTTTATCTGCTGACGATTTAATCGCTCTTACTTTAGAAACTGGTAAATACGGTGTGGACGGTATGGCTCTCCTTGACAATGCCAATACTTCCACCTACGGAAATCCAGAAATCACAAAGGTAAACATCGGTGTTGGCACCCGTCCAGGCATCCTTGTTTCCGGTCATGACCTTCGTGACCTTGAAATGTTGCTCAAACAGACACAGGGAAGCGGTGTGGATGTATACACTCATTCTGAAATGCTTCCAGCACACTATTATCCCGCTTTCAAAAAATATCCAAACTTTGTTGGCAACTATGGAAATGCATGGTGGAAACAGAAAGAGGAATTTGAAAGCTTCCACGGTCCGATTCTCATGACAACAAACTGCATCGTTCCACCAAAGGACAGCTACAAAGACAGATTATACACAACCGGAGCAGCCGGTTATCCAGGTTGTAAACACATTTCTGGTGAAATTGGGGAAGAAAAAGACTTCTCCGCAATTATTGAGCAGGCAAAACACTGTGCAGCACCAGAAGAAATCGAACGTGGAGAAATTATAGGCGGATTTGCCCATAATCAGGTACTTGCCCTCGCCGATGATATTGTTACCGCTGTAAAATCCGGTGCAATTAGGAAGTTTGTCGTTATGGCAGGCTGTGACGGCCGCATGAAATCACGAAACTACTACACAGATTTTGCAAAAGCATTACCAAAAGATACGGTAATTCTCACCGCAGGCTGTGCAAAATACAAATACAATAAGTTGAATTTAGGTGATATTGGCGGTATTCCACGAGTACTTGATGCCGGACAGTGCAACGACTCCTACTCCCTCGCCGTTATTGCCCTCAAATTAAAAGAAGTATTTGGACTTGAGGATATTAATGAACTTCCAATTATCTACAATATTGCCTGGTATGAGCAAAAGGCAGTCATCGTTTTACTTGCCCTTCTCTATCTTGGAGTAAAAAATATCCACCTCGGACCGACACTCCCTGCGTTCTTATCCCCAAATGTTGCGAAGGTATTAGTGGATAACTTTGGTATCGCTGGGATTGGAAGTGTGGAAGAAGATTTAAAACTCTTTGGATTATCAGAGTAACTAGAGCGTGCTTGAAAAATGCTCTAGTAATTTTTGGGGGGGGCTAAACAGACGAAAACCATCTGTCTCCCTCCATTTCCTCTTCAAATCCTCCTTCCTTTGATTTGATTCCCCAAATCCAGCCAAGGTCAGCCCGTTGGAAGATAAATAAATCATATTTGTGGCCTCGGAGCAAGGTTTGGATGCGAGCGCGTAAGCGAACATTCAAACCGCCGCGACTAAAGTCACAAATATGATTTATTTATCTTCCAACGGGCGTCCTCTCATTTAACAAATCAAAGGTTGTGTATTTGGCAGGACTCTGTTAAAATGATACACAACCTTATTTATTGATTTTTTATTTGGAGGTAATTTATGGAATCAATTCAGAATAAAATTGTGAAAGCCGCTTTATTAGGTGCCGGTACTGTCGGAAGCGGCGTATATGAACTCGTAAAAGAGCGTCAGGAAGATTTTCCACATATCTGTGGTACACAGATTGAGATTGCCAAGATTCTTGTCCGTGATGCTTCAAAAGAAAGAGAAGGAATTCCTTCTGAACTTCTCACTGACAACTGGGAAGAAATCATTGCTGATGACAGTATCTCTATTATTATAGAAGTAATGGGTGGTATTGAACCTGCAAAGTCTTATCTGCTTGAGGCAATGAAGGCCGGTAAGCAGGTTGTTACTGCCAACAAGGACTTAATCGCAGAGCATGGTCATGAACTTTTAGATACCGCAGAACAATACGGCTGTGATTTCAAGTTTGAAGCTGCTGTTGCTGGCTGTGTTCCAATTATTCAGATATTAAAGCAGAGCATGTCCAGCGAAAATATCACAGAGATTATGGGTATCGTAAATGGTACAACAAACTATATCCTCACTCGCATGACACAGAGCGGCTTGAGCTACGACGAAGCATTAAAGGAAGCTACAGATTTAGGATATGCAGAAGCAGACCCTACTGCCGATGTGGACGGTTTAGATGCCGGACGTAAGATTGCTATCATGGCTTCTATCGCTTTCCATTCCCGCGTAACATTTTCTGATGTTTATATCGAAGGCATTCGAAATATTACAGCAAAGGATATTTTCTATGCAAAAGAATTCAATTCTGTAATTAAGCTTGTCGGTATTGCAAGAAAAGATGAGGACGGCATCGAAGTAAAAGTTCTTCCAATTTTAATCCCACAGGATCATCCTCTGGCAACAGTAAATGATTCCTTTAACGCTGTATTTGTTCACGGAACTGCATCCGATGATACAATGTACTATGGCCGTGGTGCAGGCAAACGTCCGACTGCCAGTGCGGTAACCGGGGATTTATGTACAGTTGCAAGACATATCGTTGAAAAACATTCTAATCTTCATGTCTGCTCCTGCTACAAAGAACTTCCCGTGAAAAATATTCAGGATACTTATTCCCGTTTCTTCCTTCGTCTGCAGGTAGCTGACCGACCAGGTGTTCTTGCGAATATCACAAGCGTATTCGGAACAAGTCAGGTAAGTATCGCCCAGATTATTCAAAAGTCCCGCCAAAATGGCAATGCCGAACTGGTTATCATTACCGATGAAGTAAAAGAACTGTATTTTACCGATGCCTTGAACATTTTGAAAAGACTTTCCATAGTTAACAGTATTTCCAGTCTGATTCGTGTATATTAAGAAGATTTTACGTTCATTTCTCATAAATACCTTGAAATACCCGTTGACAAATCAATCGAAATTATTAAAATAGAATGGTAATACTAATTTTAACCCAAGGAAATAGGAGGACTTATTACTATGCGAAAAACCAAGATTATCTGTACCCTTGGACCATCAACGGATAAAGGTGATGTTTTAGAGAAGTTAATGCTCTCTGGTATGAACGTTGCCCGTCTTAATTTTTCTCATGATACTTACGAGAATCAGAAGAAAAGAATAGATAAAGTAAAAGCTTTACGCACAAAGCATAACCTTCCGGTTGCATGTCTGTTAGATACAAAAGGACCAGAAATTCGTCTTAAAACATTTAAAGACGAAAGAGTTACTCTTGAGATGGGACAGGACTTCTGTCTTACTACAAGAGATGTAGAAGGAACAAAGGATATTGTCAGTGTTACTCACAAAGATTTACACAAAGATATCCATGTTGGTTCCAGCATCTTAATTGATGACGGTCTTGTAGGATTAAAAGTAGTGGCTATCAAGGGGCAGGATATCCACTGTAAAGTAGAGAATGGCGGAACTATTTCTAACCGTAAAGGTGTTAACATCCCTGGTGTTGAACTCTCCATCCCATTCATGAGTGAAAAAGATAAAGAAGACCTTTTATTCGGTATCAAACAGGACGTTGACTTCGTTGCAGCTTCTTTCACAAGAACAGCAGACGATATCAAAGAAATGAAAGCGTTCTTAAAGGCAAACGGTGGCGAAGATATCCGTATCATCGCTAAAATCGAAAACTCTCAGGGTGTTGATAACATCGACTCTATCATCGAGGCCTGCGAAGGTATCATGGTTGCCCGTGGTGACATGGGTGTAGAAATCCCTGAAGAAGAAGTTCCAATCATCCAGAAGATGATTATCAAAAAAGTAATCGCAGCAGGTAAAGTAGTTATCACAGCTACACAGATGCTCGATTCCATGATGAAGAACCCTCGTCCTACTCGTGCCGAGACTACTGACGTAGCTAACGCTATCTACGACGGAACAAGTGCTACTATGCTTTCTGGTGAGACAGCAGCAGGTGCTTATCCTGTAGAAGCTGTTAAGATGATGGCAAGAATCGCTGAACGTACAGAGAAGGAAATCAACTACCGCAAACGTTTCAATGATATGGCTAAATACACTGACCCAGGTATCACAGACGCTATCTGCCATGCTACCTGCAGCACAGCTTACGACCTCGATGCAAAGGCAATCATCACTGTAACTAAGAGTGGTTTCTCTGCAAGAATGATTTCCAAATACCGTCCAGGATGCGACATCATCGGATGCGCTATGGATGAGAAAGTATGCCGTCAGTTAAACCTTTCCTGGGGTGTTCGCCCAATCCTTCTTGGAGAAGAATGGGAAGTATTCGTACTCTTCGAACGTGCAATCAATGCATGTAAGAGAGATGGACTCCTTGAAAAAGGTGACGTTACTGTTATTACTTCTGGTGTACCAATCGGACGTTCTGGAACAACAAATATGTTAAAAGTTCAGGTTGTAGACGATTAAATACTAATTTGATGGGGACACAGACGCCGCTTTAGCAAAAGATATTGAGCTAAATTGTAAGAATACTATGATAAAGAAAAAAGAATGGTTATAAGTATTTCATTTTGTGACTTTGCGCTATGGAATTCTGACCATAGGAACTTGGGACTCGTTTTTCCCAAGTTCCTGTTTTTCTGGGCAGAATGGAATGCTTAGCGCAACGGAACAAAATCAAACTTATAACCATTCTTTTTTCTTTAGAAGACTCCATACAATTCAGCTCAATATCTTCTAGCAGAGCGGTGTCTGTGTCCCCATCAAATTAGTAGTTATCTTTTCTTTGTTTAGTTTTTCTCCTATTACTATGAAGATTTCCTGTCCTTCTTTTATCGGTTGTATAGTAATATTTTGATGTGTGGCATTAAGTTCAATCCACTGATCTGATTTTGTCTGCATAAATCCCTTTATTCGGAAGATATTCCCACATTCTTTGTCGTTAAATATTTGTTTTACTTTTTCTTCAAGTTTCTCTACCGGCATAGTTAAATTCATAAAATATAATGACTGAAATGCATCTTCTTCTGCAATGTCTTTTTTCTCATAATCTGCACCAACATAGCCTGCTGACTGAATTTTTTTAAAATCTGCATCAGAAAGTTTATTCCAATCTTTGGCAAAGATTTCTTTTTCAAATTGGCGGTCGCAATGGACAGATTCCATTGCTTTATTAAGGTGTGCTTTTGTGCGCTCTATATCGGTCTCTGCTGCCTCCTGCGCTTTACTTAATAAAACAATGCCTGCATTGGCTACTTCCGATGCAAGGATGAATTCTGCGTCTTCTGAGAGGTTCTCTTCAAGCATTGCATCTACAACTGTAATTACATTTCCTATTTCATACCATCTGTCAAGCGGAGATTCATGAAGGGCATCGAAGAATTCGTCCATATCGAAAATTCCAGACGGCTCAATCAACACTCTGTCATATCCGCACATTCCCATTGCAATAAGTTTTGTGCGAAATCTTCTTCTATGACAATCTTTATCGCATCCACCTGCTACCATTTCCAATGTACATTTTTCTCCTGCAATGTCCTGAAGTAACATCATATCGACATTTACTGCCCCAAAATCATTCTCTAATATACCGATATTTAATCCCTGATCTATAAGATACTTTGCATATTTTTTTATAAATGTGGTCTTACCCGAACCTAAGAACCCTGTAATTAAATCTATTTTTACCATTTTATTTTTCCTCCTGTTTTGGCAAAGATATTATAACAAAAAAATGATTTTGATTCTATGCCAAAATACATAGATCAAAATCATTTTTATAATTCTGAACTTTTATAGGATTTTACTTGATTGCCATAAGATAAATATTGAAATTTCCGCGAACTCTAGTGTATAATTATAAAGTTTAATAATGCTATGTACTTCGGGAGTCTTCACATCCTTACTTTTGTGAGAAGAGTCTGTGAGTACATTATGAAAAACAGGAGGTTTTACAACATGCTTCGTGATGATTTTGACTTACGCTTAACAAATGAATTAATAGAAACTTATCTTAAAATTGCCTATGGAATCAAACCGGGATGCTGGCTTGATGCTGAAAAAGGTCTTCTTCAGGAAAATACGCTCTATCCTAAGTTAAAGCAAATGATCAACGATGGCAATATTAATGATGCAGAAGATATTCTCTATGAATATGCTAATCCAATTAATCCGGACATATTAAAAGTCGGTCTGTTCTTCTATTATGATCTAAACCGTATGGCTGATGCTGAACTTGAAGCAGCAGATTTTACCCGTGATGAAGTAAAAGAAGGCGTACAGGAATTACTTAAAATTTACGATCAGGAAAACTTTGGAACAATTTTTCGTTAGAAACCCGATTCTTTCAGGATTAATCCTGCATTTCTGACATGTGCTTTCTATACCAGAGCGGTATAAGATTGCGCTGACATACTGGATTCTTACGTTCTTTAATCCCAATCGTCTGAAAGAATGTTTTCCACAGTGCAGTCATACTATCGGTATCCTTTGCTGCAGATTCTCTTGCCAGGAATTCTGACATTTCTTCTTCGGAAAGAGATGTCAGATAATATGGCTGATCTGCCGGATGTACTACTGCTGTTCTTCTGCTATCATCTATGATCATCCAGTCTTCGGAAGGTAATCTATCCACAAAATGTGGTGCAAGTAAGGTAATAACATCACATTTGGGAGAAATTATCCCCACAAGTATGTGATGATTCATCTCGGTAAACCGAATACATTCCCGAAATATATGTGCTTCATTACTTGCTTTTCGTTCTAACTCAAATATTTTCATTACGATCGGATTCTGTAGCGAATCGAGAATCTGCCTGCCATAATGGAATCCCAATATTAAAAAACGATAAATACTATCAAGCTTCTCCTCTTCATCTGCTGCCATCGCTGCATGATATACCATCTGATATGCACGAAAGGAAATCTTTTGCTGAATCGTTCTTATCACACTCTCTGTTTTCTCTTTATCTGCCTCCACATGACGGTATTCACAAAAAAGTTCCATTGTTCCAAGCGGCTCTGTTCTTAACTTTATATTGTTATGTCCAAGATGGGATGCCCACGCTTCGTAAATACAGGTCATCATATCATCAAATCTATCTTTACATGTAAAAACTACCATATCATTTCTGCTTTCTTTAGGTGATGGGGAGTTCACGTCAAATTAAAATCATCAAATAAAGATAACTGTCTGTATGTTGTTGGATGCTCTATCTTCCAGTTATCTTTCTGATTCGTCCCAATAAGCTGGCGGGTAATAAAGTCTTCTTCTATCGGTGTATGATACTTCATCTTACCTCTGCAGGTTATAAAATAAACTGCCCGCTTTAATACCACTCCCATCTTCTTGATATCTTCAAAATCAAGTGCCGCCTGTCTTCTTGCCCTGACAATTCGCCCTGCGGACTTATTCCCTATTCCCGGAACACGAAGCAGCTGTTCATAGCTTGCCTGATTAATCTCTACAGGAAAATATTCTAAATGTCGCAATGCCCAGTCGCACTTCGGATCTATAAATGTATTAAAATTCGGCCGGTCCGAACTTAGGAGTTCATCCGCCTGAAATCCATAATACCGAAGCAGCCAATCTGCCTGATATAAACGGTGTTCCCTCAAAAGAGGTGGTGCGGTTCCAATTGCTGGAAGTTCCGGATCATCATTCAGCGGCACATAGGCAGAATAGAACACTCTTTTTAAATCATACTGCTGATAAAGCCGCTGAGTCAGTGAAAGCAGATGAAAATCACTCTCTCCAGAAGCTCCGATAATCATCTGCGTACTCTGCCCTGCTGGTACAAACTGTGCCCCTTCTCGCTTTCCTGTAGTCTGCAAAAAATAGGATGGGAGTGTTATTTTACTTTCTACTCCACCACTCATTCCATTTCCCATCTGTGATGTATTATCAGACATTGCCGCATTTTCTCTGCCTCTTCTTCCTATATTGCTATTCAAACTATTTTCTATACTACTATTTGTAGCGACACTCATACTATTTTCTGTATCTATATTACTACCTATATCTCTTTCTAACCTAGTTTCTTTGAAAAAGGCCGCATCATTTTGTCGCCTATTTACATTATCATTCTTCTTAACAGATTTCTGCGCGTCTTCCATTATAGAAAATACAGACTTCTCCTCAACAGAGGAAGTATTCTTCTCATTAAATATACTATTCGACAAATATTGATTTCCCTTCGCCCGCTCCATTCGGCTATCCTTACCAAGTGCTACTCTCTGCGTCTGTATTCCTCTCTGAATCTGCTGAATCGGCCGAATCAGATTCTTTGGCTTCTTATTCGGTGCCAGTCTCTTCAAGCCTTCGGCAGTAGGTAATTCCAGATTCACACTCATTCTGTCTACTAAAAATCCAAGTGCATATATAATATCATCCGGTGCCCCTGGTATCGCCTTCACGTGAATATAACCATTAAAATGATACTTATTCCGAAGCATATAAATCGCCTCATACATTCGCTCCATCGTATATGCCGGACTCTTCACCACCGCAGAACTTAAAAACAGCCCCTCAATATAATTCCGACGATAAAACTCCACCACAAGCCTGCAAATCTCTTCCGGGGTAAATGTTGCTCTTTCCTTCTCGTTCGCAGCACGACTCGGACAATACTTGCAGTCAAAAACACAATCATTACTAAAAAGAATCTTCAAAAGAGAAACACACCGTCCATCGGAAGAAAATGTATGACAGATACCCGCAGATACCGTATTCCCGAGATGCCCCTTCTTCCCTCTTCGACTTGACCCACTCGAAGTACACGCAACATCATACTTCGCCGCATCTGCTAAAATCTTTAACTTTCTCTCCAAAGGAATCTCTCTTTCTGTCATAGTATCACCTCTTCATAAACATATGTTCCGAAAATTTGTTTGTGTACATTCTAACACACCTCTCCTACAAAATCAAGAACTACTGATTTGCCAGGCTGCGGAGCAGACGAACTCCTGAAGTATAGAAATCGGATTGCCAGAAGAATTATCAAGAAGAAGCCCTAAAAATTTATTGATTTTGTTCCGTTGTGCTAAACGCTCCATTTTGCCCAATAAAACAGAAACTTCGCAAAAACGAATGCGAAGTTTCTATGGTCAAAATTCCGCAGCACAAAGTCACAAAATTCAATAAATTTTTTAGGGCTTCTTTTTCATATTTTTTGAGCAATCCGATAGAGTAGTATCTATAGCGGCTGTCTATCTTGAATTCTACAAATAAGTTAAAAAATTTGAGGGAGAGGACAGGAAAGACAGCTATGTCAGAGAATTAAATATCATAGGATTGACAATAATGCAAGGTCAGATATGTTAGAATCGGAATATACCGTAGTTTCTAATATCAACCGGCATGGTATTGCTCCAGTAGAGGCAGCGGCACATATTGTTGATCTTATTGAACGGATATTGAAAACAGGAAAAAGTGGAGTGGAACTCTGATAACAGACAAACAGACGCACCCCAAGAGAAAAACTACTCATGCAAAATCAGAATTCCAACTTTCTTTTGTCCCCATCTTCAAATTTTCTCAACTGATTTGTGGGATTGGAATACACAGAACCCTCATCTCCTGTAATATATATAAATGCGCCTTTGAGCAAGTTCAAGTTGCGGATGAACAGCTTGGACGCAGGGAAACGAAGCATTTTTATATATTACAGGAGATGAGGGTTCGTCTGTTCCACAGCCTCACAAATCAAAATTTTTTGTGGTATTTTGTTTTTACATCGTATTTGTTAGTATAGGAAGTATCAATTTGATACGAAATTAGAAAATTACCTTTGCGAAAGGAGTTTTTTATGGACAGCAGGAAAATATTTGATGCCATCGATGCCTGCGATGATGTATTTATTAAGGAAGTCATTCAGGATATAGAAAGTAGACGAAAAAAGCAGAAGAGGTTGCGACGATTGTTCTTTAATAAGAATCAGCATTTGTCAGGCATTCGTATTGCGGCGGCAATTGTTCTTTTTATTGTAGTTCTGGGAGTTGGAGTAAAGACAACAGCACATATTTCTACGCTTTTTCATGATTGGATGGAGAACATTTTTACGAAAAATGATGTTATACAGATTATTCCAGATAGTACGACAGTGGATATGGGTAACGCTAAGATTTCCTTAAAGAATCATGTACAGATGACCGGGCAGAATGAAACATTTCTTTATGAGACGAGTTATGATGGAATAGAAGAAAAGGTAGAGAAGGTATTTTCGATTGAGGGGAGAAAACAAAAGGAGCTTTCAAAGAAAAAATTTGAGGGACATTATCAGCATTTGGACATTTCTTTTGAATATTCAACGATTGATAATGAAATTTTTGCCTACAACATGCATGGGGCGGTAGAGGAAGTTTTCCCAGTGATACAGCAAGATACAGTATATGCTGTTCTTGAAACTTCTGCGAAAGAATATATGCAAGAGAGCGGACAAAATGGAAAACGTCTTATTGCGATTAATTTGAAGACCGATGAAATACAAAGTGAATTGGCTTCAAAAACAGGGATTGATTTTGTGATGGCACCGAATGGAAAATATGTGTTGGTAAGATATAATCTCATCCAGCCGGGTGGAAGTGTGAAGAGAAAGTGGACTTCTTTTAATTTACAGACAAAAGAATATAACGAGTATGGAAATGTAACACCAGAATGGAATTGCGAGTACAGTGCAAAAAAGAAAACGGCATTGTTTCAGAACATAGTTACAGGTGAAAAATTTCTGATAAGAGATATAGAGATAGAGCCATCTTATTTCACATCCATTTATAAAAATTATTTTCTTATATGGAATGAGGAAGATTTGCCTGCCTATCTTTGCAATATAAAAAGAAAAACAGCAGTGAAATTAAATCCACCGGAAGACATAAGGTATACGCTACAGGTGTATTTTTCACAAAAGGAAAATGCGTTGTTATTTACAAATGAAAAAGAAGTTTATCTGGTAAATCTTGAGAAGTAAAGGAGTGAAAATGATGACAGATAAAGAGATTATCGCTTTATATTTTAAGCGTTCGGAAAATGCTATTGAACAGACTGATGAAAAGTATGGGAGACTGTGTCATTCGATTTCCATCAATATTTTAAATGATACGAGGGAC
>ENA-OPCE01001010-OPCE01001010.1-human-gut-metagenome-genome-assembly--contig:-NODE-1010-length-19470-cov-3.403760_pt1 | contig 19470 bp, 19 predicted proteins | sample MGYA00241247_ERZ501474 | MGnify/ENA primary metagenome ERZ501474 (study PRJEB25962, sample SAMEA2042572) | human gut metagenome | biome: human gut; feature: human-associated habitat; material: faeces... | reverse complement strand
TTTTTTCACTAATAAGTAATCGGAACTTTAGCCGACATAACAGAGTCAGACCACAGCTTGTACCACAGGAGTTTGTGGAACAAGCGGATTTTGCACAGTAAATCACGCCCGGGAAACAATTGAAATGGAGCAGAAATGATTAAAAACCGCCGGAAACAATCAAAAAAGTTTCATAAAGCTGTTCACACGCAGGAGGTTACTGGTTCGAGTCCAGTAGTCTCCGTCGAAAAGTTCCTGATTTATGTAAAATCAGGGACTTTTCTTTTATTCGTCTCAAAAAACATGCTTAAACTTTTAGCTTCTTCTCCGACCAATACGGCGATAGTATCTGATAGAGCTGGACAGTGTCGGGCAGGAAATCCCTGCCCGGTGCTGCCGTAATGGTTACAGTCTTTTTGTATGGCCAGAAAAAATCCGGCCTTCCATCTCACACGCGTCTGCAAGCTCTTTGGCGAGCTTTTTGATCGGAAAGTCTGGTGCGGTTTGTATAATGAGTACCAAATGTCCCCAATCCACATGCAGGTTTAGAAGAGCGCTCTTCTCCGGAGTCGAACCTTCATCAAAATGAAGAGGAAACTCTTTTTTCAGAATAGAACAATTCAGATAGACATCCGCCCAGGGAATCTCCGTATGGATACACTGATAGAGCGATGTATACAATCCTTTGGGCAGCCGGTCAAAGAGAAATATATGCTTTTCCCCTTTGCCCACCTCCTCTTCTTTGAACCAACGGCACTGTTCCAACGCCATTTGGCGCAGTTCTGGAAAGCGCGCCTCCCACAGGGCACAGGTGTGTCCGGTATAGTCCGACACGGTCAGAGCCACAGGTAGCCCGGCACTGACCTCTTCCACAGTGCGCTGTACAATCGCATGGAAGGGGCGCAGCGCTTCCTCCTGTTCGGCCGAGGCCGCCAGCGCCCCATATCCTCCGGGTAGTCCGTATGATCCCATCATACCGGCAGTTGCTTCCTCTGCCCGGAACGCTCCGGGCATCAGCCAAAACTCCCCTAGGTGCAGTTCGTTAAGCAACCTGTCAGTTCTTTCTTTTCGTTTTCGGAAAACCATAGTTACTCTCCCACATCTGTGATATCAATTACCCATTTTCTCAAAGAGGAACCTGCAACACCAAGGATCAATCCGCCGGCAATCCCGCCCACAGCAGTGCCAAGTCCCGGCAAAATTGCCGTACCGATTGCAGCACCTGCCAGAGCGCCGCCTTTGGCGCCGAGTGCACCTCCTGCCCAACTGCCGCCAATACTTGCAGCTGTACTATAAGTCTTTTTGCCAATTTTCTGATGGGCGTCATGCAGATCTCCGTCAATGACATCACATAGCCCCAAAGCATCCAGTGCTGCACCCGCGACCAACAGCACTCTCCCTGCGATCCTGACTACTTTGGCTGAGTGCTGAAAATCTTTCAGAATATCATAGGCTTCTTTGGAAATCTCGGTATGATCCAATTTGGATGCAAGCCTTTTCTGCCACGCCGAAGCATCTGGGAGAGCATCCACATTGATATGGTAATAGCTTGTATTCCCTCTATGGGAGTGCAAATCGGCACCGAAAAGCGGCATATTACTTCCAAAGAATACAAAATATGGAAAATCCCGTCCATTCCGTGCGATTTTTGTTGCAGCCAGAATCCTCGTCCAACTGCTTTGGAGCGGGTCAAGCCATGCCAGAGTTGGAAAGGTGCCTCGCGCTAATTCAGCCAGAAAGCTCTCACGAGCACCGTCAGTCTTTTTTCCGCAAACTCCGTCCTCCAGCAGCCGCTCGCCTAAATTCAATTCGTCGAGTTCTTGCTGCATTGCCACCCACAAACCATGCCAGCCGCTCGATCATGCTGTCAGAAATACCTGTGCTGATCCCGCAGTGTTCCAGTTCGCTAACAGCGGCATGCAGGTTGCGGGCTGTATCGTCTGTGATATAGTTGTTCTCTCGTTCGTTTTGCGATAAATCCCGCTGTAATTGGCGCACGATATCTTCCAAGGAGCCCTTTATGCCTCCATCGTAGTCATCGCTGCATATGGCAGGAAGATCCTGCAAAGGGACTTTCCGTTCCATATAGTTCAGATATTCTCTGCTGCCAATGGAATACCCACAACGCCCCCGCAGATCTGCCGATTTATTGTTGCTGCGGTATGTGTTCAGTACATCCCGTAAGAATTCTTTATCCTTTCCCTGTGAAATATCCTGGGGAAATGCAGTCTTTCTTGCACCGCTCCCTGCCGCAAAGGAAATACTCCAATCCACAGCCTTTTGAAGTAAATCAAGACACTCACTGGTAAAGAAGTCCGAACCGCTCTTAATTTTTTGAATTGCTGTTTGGATAGCCCGATCATCACGAAAAGAACTGCCTGGGAGATAAAAGGAGGATAGATTCAGGATTTCTATGCAGTCACTGCTATGGCTGCAAAAACTGCGGGACATCCTGCATACATCATATTAGTGATTGTACCTGCTTGGCAAGTGCGCTCCTTCGATCAGAGGATATATTGCGAATGACGTTTATGTGTTCCTGCAAGTCGTCGTAGATCTCTTCCACTGCGGCGCCGGCACGGTTCCCCATCTCCCGTAATGTTTCGTGGTAATTCGTTTCTGACGGTCTTTGCATCAGCGTGCCAAAAAAAGCGGCGCGGTTTACGCGGTTCCAATATTCACCGCTCCCCAGAACAGCGCCGTTTTCACCAGTTGCCTCCTTGCTCATAGGTTTCCTTCCTGAGAGTTTTCTCAAATACAGGCTTACGTATGAAGAAAACTGCATGTTTATTCTAACCTCTTTGAGATCAAAGAGCCCTGCAACCAACTGCCGCCCCAGATCGAATAGGGTCTATATCCAGGTCGACTGGTATAAGAGACAAAAGATCTCTCCGTTTTTTGGTTAGTCAGCCAAATCAGAGAAACAAAAGGTAAAATTATTGACAAAAGATAAAATGAAATTTATTATTTAACTATCAGCTGTCAGACAGATGACGTCCTATCGATTAGTTATTAGGGAGAACTTTTTAAGGAGGGCAATATGAAAAAACTTCGATGGACTTGGGACAATTTTGAGGAAGTTCTGCTGTGCATCATCATTACGGTCATCACGCTAGTATCAGGATTGCAGGTAGTTTGCCGTTATTTGTTCAACAACTCCCTGACCTGGAGCGAAGAAGTGAGCAGATATTTATTTGTGTGGACGGGCTTTCTCACACTGAGTCTTTCCATCAAGTGCCGCTCCATCATCTCCATTGACGCTTTCGTATTGTGGATGCCGCGGCGCGTTCGGGCGGGATTGAATATGGTGGTGTACCTGTTCTGCTCCGTGGTGTTTGCTATGCTGTCGGTCAACGCCTGGCACATGGTGACGTCCTCCGCCGGACAGACCAGCCCTGCTCTGGGATTACCCCTGGCGATCGTCTATGCGGGTCCCCTGTTGGGTCTGACTCTCTCCATTTTCCGGTCTTTGGGCCGGATCGTGGCGGAAACCAAAATCGTAATCGGAAAGGAGGCGCCCTAAATGTCTCTGGCGTTGTTTTTCGGAGTATTGGTCCTTCTGCTGGTACTGACGGTACCCATCTGTGTATCTTTCGCGTTTGTGACGTTGCTTCCCTCCATTGTGGACGCCAGTTTCCCCTATACGGCGGACGCTGCGGTCCGCTCCATGGTGAGTGGTTTAAACAACTTCCCCCTGCTTGCGATTCCCCTGTTTATCATCGCTGGCGTGATCATGGCGAAGGGGCAGATTTCTGAGCGGCTGTTCAATGTGTTCTCGTATTTTGTCGGCAACAGAACAGCGGGTCTCCCCTGCGCGGTGACCATTACATGCCTGTTCTACGGTGCCATCTCCGGTTCCGGCCCCGCTACTACCGCGGCCGTGGGTTCTATGTGCATCCCCCTGCTGACCAGTGTGGGCTATGACCTGACCTTTGCCACCGCACTGGTGGCCGTGTCCGGCAGTCTGGGCATCATCATTCCCCCCAGTATCCCCTACATCATGTACTGCAACGCCTCCGGCGCCTCCATTTCCGAGCTGTTCCTGGCCGGTTTCCTGCCTGGTGTGCTGATCGCCCTGTGCCTGATGGTCTATTCTTACATCTACTGTAAGATCCATGGAGAGGATAAGGACAAGCTCAACGCCAAATGCATGGAACTGCGGGCAAAAGGCCTGGGCACAGTGCTCAAAGAGGGCTTCTGGGCGCTGATGTCCCCCGTCATCATTCTGGGCGGCATCTACGGCGGCATCTGCTCCCCCACAGAGGCGGCTACCATCTCCATCTTCTACTCTCTGATCGTCAGCTTGTTTATCTATCGCACCATCAAGATCCGGGATCTTCCGAAAATCATGCTGGAAGGCATTCATTCCTATGCCCCCATCCTCATCATTCTATCCGCGGCCGTGGCCTTTGCCCGTGTAATCACGCTGATGAATGTAGCCACCATCGTCAGTGAGGCGGTGCTCAGTGCCATCTCCTCCAAGGTGGTTATCCTGCTGCTGATCAACGTACTGTTGCTGTTTGTGGGCATGATCATGGATACCGGTCCGGCAATCCTGGTGTTTACCCCCGTGCTGCTGCCGGTGGCGGAGGCCATCGGGGTCGATCCCATCCACTTCGGCATCATCATGTGCGTGAACCTGGCCATCGGCTTTGTGACCCCGCCCATGGGCGCCAACCTGTTTGTGGCCAGCAACCTCTCAAAAGTATCTGTGTTCGATATCGCCAGAAAGGCAGTTCCCTTTATCCTGGCGTTCCTGATCGCCTTGCTGCTGATCACTTTCGTGCCCCAGATCAGCATGTTCTTGCTGCAGTAAGAGCTCCGGGCAGCTGCCCGTTCATAGTTCTAATTATTTTTAAGGAGGATATTCCCATGAAAAAGTTATTGGCTCTGCTTTTATCCCTGGCAATGGCATTGTCTCTGGCCGCCTGCGGCGGCGGAGAGACTGCACAGCAGGAGCCTGGCGGGGATGCCGCCGGGGAAACTTACAGCTTCTCTGTAGGCACCAACACTGCGGAGGATTCCGTCAACCATTTGCTGGCAGCCAAGTTTAAGGAGTTGATCGAAGATCGCTCTGATGGTGCTGTCACCGTGACACTGTATGAAAACGGCGCCCTGGGCGGCGACGCGGAGCTGACGGAGTCCTGCATTGCCGGTTCCGTGGACTTCATCGTGGGCATGACCGGCTCTCTGGTGAACTATATCCCTGAGGCCGCCCTGTTCGACCTGCCCAACGTGTTCCCCGACCTGGAAACCGCCCGGGAAGTGCTGGACGGCCCCATTCTGGCGGAGCTGCAGGCCGCCTATGAAGCCGGCGGACTGAAGCTGTTCGGCTATGCCGATTCCGGTTTCCGCGTCATGACCAGCAGCAAGGCGGTCCGCCAGATGTCTGATTTCTCCGGCATCAAGATCCGTACCATGGAGAATCCCAACCACATCGCCTACTGGCAGGCTCTGGGCGCCAACCCCACTCCCGCTGACTTCAGCGAGTTGTATATGTCCCTGGAGCAAGGTACTCTGGACGCTCAGGAGAACCCCTATGACCTGATCGTGGCCAACAAGCTGTATGAGCCCCAGGCCTATGTCATTGAGACCAATCATCTGCTGCACACTCTGAACATGGTGGGCAGCAAGGCCACCTATGACGCCCTGCCCGCTGATATCCAGCAGTTGGTCAGTGAGTGCGCTGCTGAGGCCCATCAGTATGCCCGTCAAATGGCCGACGAGCGCATCGAAGGACAGAAGTCCACCATTCAGGATGCCGGCCTGGAGATCATCACTCTGGAGCCCGCCATGATTCAGGAGATGGCTGATGTCTCCGCCAACGTCTACGATCTGGTCCGCGAACAAATCGGCACCGATCTGGTGGACAGCCTGCTGGCACAGGTGGAAACTGCTTCCGTTGCGGAATAAGCAATATAGAGAGGGCAGGGGGTGTGAAAAGCCCCCCTGCCTCTTTCAAAATCATTTTGGCCCCGAATGTTCGGCTACTGTCCCACCTGACCGATGAGCCGGAGCCGGTGATGAGACTGGCGGTGCGGATCGCACTGTTTCCGGATTGGTCTTCTCTGGACAGCAGAAAGAGAATATGAGGCAGAGCGTTCAGAGAGCTGTGAATCGATTTCCTTGGTCCTGTGCAGAAGACTCTGGATTTTGGGCGAAACCCAGCCTTGACAATGCTTGTATTTGTTAGGATAATTTTGTAAAGGATTGTATGCATTTTCCATACATACCAAACTTTGACAAAAGGTACGGTGGACTTTATGGCTCTCAAACAGATTACGCGAGTGAATATTGCAGAGAAGGTTTTTGAACAGCTGCGGGACCAGATCCTCCAGGGGACCTGGAAGGAAGGCGAAAAGCTGCCCTCTGAACAGGAGTTGACTGAAACGTTAGGCGTCAGTCGGAGCTCTGTCCGCCAGGCCATCCGTACACTGGCTGATTATGGGATGGTAGAGACCCGAAATGGCACCGGAACCTATGTCAAGCGGCAGATTTCCGGCAATTACATGCTCAATATCGTGCCTATCGGCGATTTGCAGTTTGAAGATATTGTGGAAGTGCTGGATTTTCTATGCCTCATTGAGGACAGTGTGGCAGCCATGGCTGTCCAGCGCTGCACCCAGGAGGAGCTGGCGGAACTGCAAGCGATCCATAAGCGCCTGATTGCCGCCAAGGATCAAAACGATCTGGAGGCGCTGACCAATGTGGACGTGGAATTTCACTCGAAAATCGCGATGATCACGCAGAATTCCCTGGTGGTTCAGACTTACGCGCTTTTACTGGAGTTTCTCCAGCCGGTCATGCATCGCACCTATGTGACCCTGGGCGCGGAGGAAGGTATTCCATACCATGAGCGACTGATACAGGCCTTTTGTGCGCATGACGCGGTATCTGCCAAAAATGTGATGGGGGCCCACGCACAAAACCGGAGGGATAAATTTTTGGCACTCCAAGAAAGGATTGAACCATGAAGATTACAAGCGTCGATATTTTCCTCCTGCGCCATGTCGGTGAGGAGTTTTCCCCCTTCCCTTTTCGTCCGGCGGTGTGCCGTGTCAATACGGACGAGGGGATCTGCGGGTATGGTGAAGCCGGCATTTCCGTAGGAACCGGTGAAAACGGCGTGGCCTATATGCTCAAGGACCTCTCTCAGCTGGTCTTGGGGAAGGACCCCATGAACAACGAGGTCATCTGGGAGGACATCCATAATGTGCTCCGGGGACACCTCAGCGGAGGCGGTGTGACGGTCTACTCCGCCATGAGTGCCTTGGACACCGCCATGATGGATATCAAGGGCAAAAAGCTGGGGGTCCCCATCTATGTTCTGCTGGGCGGCAAGCATCGTGACAAACTCAAGTGTTATCTCTCCCAGTGCCATTTGGGTTATCTGGATGATTACCGCCTACAGGCCACTATACAGCAGCTGGCCGATACCTGCGCCAAGATCCAGAAGGACGGGTATCCTGCCGTCAAATTCAATGCCGTGGCTTTTGACGAGCAGGCAAAGCCCCTGCCCCGGGAGATGACCACCGGTCCCCTGGAGAAAACGATTTTGGATCTTGCAGAATCCCGCCTGGCAGCAGTGCGGGAGCGGTGCGGTGACCAGCTGGGCATCATCCTGGAAAATCTCTGCGGGACCGATGTGACCGCGGCCGTGCAGCTGGAGCGGAGCGCCCGCAAGTACGGCGTGCTGATGATCGAAGAGGCCACCTCTAACTTCAATCCCGCCCTTTACGGAGAGATCGCCCGGAGAGTCGAGACACCGTTGGCCACTGGTGAGCGTTTCCACACCCGCTGGGGCTTTGAACAGCTGCTCAAACAGGGAGCTATTTCTGTGATTCAGCCGGATATCACCAACTGCGGAGGCCTATCCGAGGCCAAGAAGATCTGCGACCTGGCACACATTTATGATGTCCGCGTCCAGTGCCATGTAGCCGGAACTCCTATCGCGGAGGCCGCTGCCATTCAGCTGGAAGCCGCCATCCCCAATTTTTACATCCACGAAACCTACCATATGGCAGCGCATCCTGACTGTGTGTCCTACGGAAAGTACGCTTACGTACCGGAAAACGGTTATTTGACTGTGCCGGATCTGCCTGGCCTAGGGCAGGAGCTTTCTGACAAGGCCATGGCGGAATCGCTGGGACATATCGAGGTCCGATAAGGTAACCAATTTTTTGAGATACAGACCGTGCCGAGCATGGCAGCTTCAAATCCGCTGCGATGGGAACTTGCCCCAAGCATCGGCCCCTAACAGGAAAAACGCAGATGGAGGCAGTGGAGTAGATCGGATGATAATTACCCTCGTTAACAGCTAAAAACAACAAATAGAGCGAAAAGGACAGGACAACCCGTTCTTTCCGCACCTAGTTTATCTTCGCATCTATATGGACTTCCATCGTAGGCCCGGTTGTCCTTTCCAATTTCTCGTCCGATTTTCGGGTTCCCCCCTCAGAATCAAACATCTAAAAAATTCATCCTATGCAACTTCTTCAGCAAAAAGCGGCCAATATAGCCATACAGTTCAACTGAAAAAGCGTACGATTCACACGCAGAAGCTCGCTGGTTCGAGTCCAGTAGTCTTTGCCAAAAAGAACCTGATTTCACGAGAAATCAGGTTCTTTTCTTTGCTTTTTGCGTATTTGCAGTGCCCCAATTTTTTTGGTGTTCTTTGATTGACCACAGAAATACCACAGACAGGAAAACTCCCGCATCCGCGGGAGTTTCTTTTTTCGCTTTCATGGCGGTAATCAGAACTCTCAGCTTCTCCTCGCACTCTTCCGGGATATGGCCGCAGACATTCCGGGAGCTCTGCTTGCCGTCCGGCCCTCCGGGTGAATACCGCCCTTCCCAGAGGTGGTCGCCGATCTGATTGCCGCTGCCGGGCTTTCGCCGCTTTGCCATGGTATCAGCCCCTTTCCGAAGATCTCGGTCATGAAGGTGTCCATCACCTGGGCCGCCTGCCGCTGTATATCGTCGGTGACGTTGGCGTAGGTGTCCAGGGGGAAGTTGGCCTTGGTGTGGTCCAGGATGCCGGAGAGGGTCTTGGCATCCACGCCGATGGCCAGAGCAATCGGCTCCGCTTTCCAATTAACAATAAAAAATCGGAGTACCCCGAAGGATACTCCAATCATCCGCGTATCATGAAACGGCCCGTGAAAGCCGGTAATACCGGTGGTTTATAAGCAGCAGACAAGACACTTTTATCTTAGATAGTCCGGTCAAGCACAGTGACCTGCGTGATCACATCGCGCAGGCGGTCAGATCCTACCATATAGTTCAGGACATCGTCAGCTGTTGCGAAGTACTGTGTAGTATCAGGCTGCCCCCACAGGTAGGCAATGATTCGTCCCCTGGAATGGCTGATCCCGTATTCTTTCCCATCCCAAATAAAGTCGATTTCACCGCCTTTGTCCACACACCATTTAAAATCACTGATTGAAACAAATTGATTCTGTTCGGGTGTATTAGCGGGAATCAAAGGAGTCATGGAAACAATCTCCTTTCTTTGTATGAATCGCTTCAATGGCATATCCATAGGATTAAAGCTTGGACCTGTTGGTGTCCATATAATTTCATGGGCGTGGGGATTTACATGCTCCCCCGGGTTACCATGGTCTGAATGATGAATCTCATAATCGGCTTTACCATCTGGGCCAATATGGGTCTCATAAAGCTCTCCGTGTTTATTATATGTCTGATTGATATCGCCCGGATTCCCTAAGAACTTCCAATCGTTTGGTTTTTTAGGGTTTGGTTTCCAGTCTGCGCCATAAGCACTGCCGCCGCCTTTGCCAATCAGGTACGGCTCTATTGTATCACGATCACCACTCGATGTGCTGCCGATTTTAAAGGCGTCCAAATCTTCACCACGGAAACTACGCTCGTAATCCACGTAGATGATATTGCCCTGCATTTCAGGAAACGGTGTATTGTAACAGATGATTTTTTCCGGCTCAATGCGCCGCAGCATCTCGTCATATCCTGCTATGAACCATTCTTTCTGGTCACAGCAGTTGTCATGCTCTGTGGCCATATAAGTTGAGACAGCAACAACGCTTCCTTTTTCAATCCCCTCAAAGCAGAAATCAAACGTAGATTCGTCTCCCCAGTTGACGGCAGGAATCACCCGGATTCCTTTGGATGCCCAATATGCACCGCACCAGCGATTACGAAATACATTGTAAATCTGCATGACAGGCGCCATCTCCAGGTACATACTGAAATCCGGCGATAGCACCGCACGGTAGCGGGACAGTTTTTCGACGTCATTATCTGGGTGCTTCCAAACCCGCTCAAAACGATAGTCATATAGGAAGAAGTGAACCATCCGGTCAAGATGATTCTGATCCTCCAAATGGGTCTTGTCGAAGCCTATCAACAAAAGGTCGTCAAAGTCTCCGGGCTTTTCTTGGAACATGGGAATGATGGGGATTTTCAACTTTCCGTTGCCAGAAAACTGATTGCGAAGCAGCGCCTGACTGGTTCGGTAATTGTAATTTTCTTCGGTCATAAATAGGCCTCCTGTGTGAAGTAAGGAATAAGTCCTCCTACATACAGGCTCCCGATTGGAAAAAGTTATACAGTTTCGCGCCGCAACATGAGCAATTTTAAATCAGCAATAAAAAGACGGAGTATCACGAAAGAATCTGTAATTATTCAAAGCAGAAACAATTTTCAGAATTCGCATCTGAGTTTTATGCAGTGCAGAACCTTACCCCCCCTTCATGGTCATGCCGCCCCGGGACTGGGTTTGTTCTTCTTCATGATTGTCTGGCTGATGGCCAAGAGCAATCCGCAGCTTCTGGAGCTCTTGCATCCGCTTGCAGTCGATGTGCAGCCTCGGCTGTGCAGTCACGGCAGCCGCATTGTGCTGGAAGATATAGCTCACGTGAAAGTGCATAGCCGCTGCGATGTCATTGTGGTGAGCACGGAGCAAAGCCCGCCATGCCTGTGCGTTGTTATAGCCGAGACGCTCCGCGCGAGGCTGCATTGCGATGTACTTCAGATAGCCGTCCGTTTGCTGCACCTGTTTCCAGTATTCCTCCAGTATCAGGGTGATGAGTGACGACGCATGAGCTTTTGTTGGCTTCTGCACATAGTCCTCATACTCCAGCAGCTCTTTCACATCCATGAAGTCTTTCGTCGGCTTTGTGATAAGCTGGTCCTGCTTGCGGGTAGGCCGACGGTCATTCGGAATGATCTCCGTCACAATATACCTCTTGTAGCTGATCTGCTTTTTGAGCACCTGCAGCTGACCGTCGATGGCTGACTGGATCGCTGGTGAGAGCAGCACGCTACTATCGTCTGATGTCAAGTAGGCCGTGTAGAAGTTCGCCGCCTTTTCCACGGACTTGCTCATGCTGCAGCAGCTGGCATCGCTCTGCCAGCGCTCGATTTTCTCCCGGGTCTTCGGCTGCAGACGAAGCTGGAGCCGTTCCTTCTCTGTTACGGAATTTCCCCTCCTTTCCAATAAGATGTCATGAAAAACGTCTGTTTTCTAAGGGATTTGTGCCTCTCTGATGACAGATTTATGACAAATTATATTTGATTTTCATTGCCTTTCGGCAGTGTGAGGCGGGGAACAATCTGATTTTCCCGCGCAAAACATGCGGCAAACCAGTCCCGTTTCATGTGTTCAGCCTAGCCCGGGGATAATCATGAACCCATTTAGGAGCATTTTAAAAGCTGTCTGGATATCCGGGTCCCCGGCTCCAAACAGTCGGGCAGCTTTTGGACGGAAGGCCGAAACGGTATCCCGCAAAAGATCTATCCCTGGTGCTTTTACAATCCTCTCACTGTACACATGGTTTTTTGTGCTGAGGAGCACCTTTCTTTGATCGATGCGGCATAGTTTCAGCCTGACATGTGCCGTTCCGCTTTCAGGCGGACACAGAACAGAAACGTCACAGGCAGAAGTCACGAGGCAGGCGGAATACCGAGCCAGTACCTTCCCGACACAACAGCACACAACAGAGCGGGAACGGGTATGAGCGCAGGCCCCTTTTTCACGCACGGGGCCGCCGGCCTGCGTCCGTCAGTCTCCAGCAATCCTGCGCTTTCTGGATTTCATAGCGTGCAGGAGAAAAGTGAAGCCAGATGGATGTATGAGAGACTATTGGCCTTTTATATAAGGTTACCCGAAAATAAAAACAAAAAATTTTTATTGGAGCTTTGCCGTACCGGTATCAAGGATGCAATGCCTCATATACCAGATTCCGTTGTCAGCGTGTCAGCCTTTTAAAAAAGCACGCACATTGTCTACACCCCCATGCCGCAGGACTTTGAGATATGTACCTTTTCTCAGCGCCTGATATAAAATAGCCACACTAAAATAGCCACACCCTTAGGTGTGGCTATTTTTATATGTCACAGGGACTTCCAGACGTTCAGTGAAAATGTCTGACCGTGCATAAGTGCCGCCTGCTCTGCAGATGCAGAAGGTTTTTGTAAACATATAACAAAAAAGCACTTACACATTTACACAAAATGACGTTTTTGAAAAAAAGCCAAAAATCCTCCCCTGTCATGTGAAAAACAGGCGTTCCAAAAATGCCGGGTGTTCGATAAAATAATCACAAAGAGGTATATGTGAGGGGGGAGAACTGCATGGAGTATATCTTGGAAATGAAGGATATCAGCAAAACCTTCCCAGGCGTCAAGGCGCTGGACCATGTCCAGCTGCAGGTACGGCCGGGAGAGGTCCATGCGTTGATGGGAGAAAACGGAGCCGGTAAATCGACCCTGATGAAAATCCTGATGGGGATTTACACCAGGGATGCCGGTGGTGAGATCCTGTTTGATGGCAAGCCCTATATGGTTTCCAACCCCAAGGAAGCCATGGACATGGGCGTGGCCATGATCCACCAGGAGCTCAATCCCATCTTGGATATGACCGTATACGAAAACATCTTCGTAGGACGGGAACTGCGCAAGAACGGTCTGGTGGACAAAAAGGCCGAGATTGAACAGGCTCAGAAGCTGATTGAGGAGTGCGGACTGCACGTCTCGCCCAAGGAGACGCTGCGGAACCTGACAGTTGCCCAGTGCCAGCTCATCGAGATCATCAAGGCGATCTCCGTCAACGCCAAGGTTATCATCATGGATGAGCCCACTGCCGCCATCACCGACCGGGAAGTGGAGCTGCTGTTTGGACATATCCGCCGCCTGAAGGAGAAGGGCGTTGCCATCATCTACATCTCCCATCGTATGGCGGAGATCTTTTCCATCTGCGACCGGGTCAGCGTCTACCGGGATGGACAGTACATCGGGACAGGCACCACAACGGAGCTGGACGAAGGCCAGCTCATTAAAATGATGGTGGGACGGGAGATCACGGATGTGTATCCAAAGCTGGAGGCGGACATCGGCGAGGTCGTCTTTGAGGCAAAAAACATCGTCCGGGCCGACAACAAGGTCAAGGGCGTGAGCCTGTCCGTCCGCCGCGGTGAAATTCTGGGAATCGGCGGGCTGGTGGGCGCTGGGCGCAGCGAGCTGGTGGAAGGCATCTTTGGCATGCACGCCCTTTCACAGGGAGAGATTTTTGTCCACGGCAAGCGGGTGAAGATCTCCTCTCCGGAGGACATCATCAAACAGGGTGTTGCGCTTATCACCGAGGACCGAAAGGTCACGGGACTGAATCTCAGCGGCACGGTCAACGACAACATTGCCATGGTGGCCATCAAAAAGCTCCTGACCCACGGACTCTACAACAAGGGAAAAGCCCGCCGCGCGTCTGAGGAGTATATCGAAAAGCTCAACATCAAGACTCCTTCCGCAGACCAGATCGTTGGAAACCTCTCCGGCGGCAATCAGCAGAAAATCGTCATTGCAAAGTGGCTTTTGAACGATCCGGACATCATCATTCTGGACGAGCCCACCCGCGGCATCGACGTGGGTGCCAAGCGGGATATCTACCTGCTGCTGGGCAATCTGGTGCGCCAGGGCAAGGCGGTCATCATGATCTCTTCGGAGATCCCGGAACTGATGGGTATTTGTGATCGGATTATGGTCATGTGCGAGGGCAACTATTCCGGAGAGGTCAGCCGGGAGGAATTCTCCCAGGAGCGGATCATGACGCTGGCCTCTGCCATCAAGGTGTAAAGGGAGGAAGAACTATGAAAGAAAAGAGTCGTGCAAAATCGCTGATCAGCGAATACTTCATCTTCGTGATTTTTATTGCGCTGGTGGTGGTGCTGACCTGCCTGAAGCCCAGCTTCATCCAGCCTGCCAACCTGGTCAATATTCTGAAGCAGGCCTCTATCAACGGCATTCTGGCATTCGGCATGATGTTCGTCATCATCGCGGGCGGCTTTGATATGTCAGTGGGCTCAACGGTCGCGTTCACCGGCATCCTGGCCGCCATGCTGGGCCAGGGACAGTATCCGATCTTCGTGCCGCTGATCGTAGCCATGCTGGGCGGCCTGGCCGTGGGCGTTGTCAACGGCGTGGGCGTTGCCGTGGGCAACCTGCCTCCGTTCATCATGACACTGGGAACCATGACGGCGGTCCGTGGTCTTGCCCTCCTGATCTCCGACGGCAAACCCATCATCGGAATCAGCGAATCGTACAAGGCTGTGGCGGCGTCTTCGATCTTCGGCATTCCCATGCTGGCGGTCTTTCTGGTGATTACCATTCTGCTCTGCTCCTTCGTGCTGTCGAAGACAGTCTACGGCCGCCGGGTATATGCCTGCGGCGGAAATCTGCTGGCAGCGCAGGTCTCCGGCATCAACACCACCAAGATCCGCATCTCCACCTTTGCCATCGCGGGGCTTCTGGCAGGCCTGAGCGGCTTTTTAATGACCTCCCGTGTTACCATTGCCCAGCCCACAGCGGCTGAGAGCTATGAGATGGATGCCATCACGGCCTGCGTGGTGGGCGGCGTCTCTATGACCGGCGGCGTGGGCAAGCCTTGGGGCGTGGTGATTGGCTGTCTGTTGATCACGGTCATTGCCAACGGTCTGGACATCATGGGCGTGTCTTCCCACTGGCAGAAGATCGTCAAGGGCGCCATCATCGTACTGGCTGTGCTGATCGACGTGAAGGGCAAGAGCAAGAAACGCTGAACGGTATTGAGAGAGGGGCGTTCCCCGTCCTGCTCTTGATATATATCGAAATGAACCAAACATTTCAAGGAGGAAAGAACATGAAAAAGAAGAAGTTTCTGGCTCTGCTGCTGACCGGCGCCATGGCGCTGGCCGCCCTCACCGGCTGCAGCAGCGGCACCGAGACCACCGAGGAGAGCACTGGTGGGGATGCGTCCGCCGAGAGCGGAGACGGCGCCTATAAGATTGCCCTCATCCAGCAGCACCAGACCAACGCGTTCCAGATCGGCGTCACCGAGGGCGCACAGGCGAAGGCCGATGAGCTGGGTGTAGAGTTGAACATTCTGAGCGCCGATCAGGACGCTGCCAAGCAGATCAGCCAGATCGAGCAGTGCGTGTCCGAGGGCTATGACGCCATCCTGTTCGAGCCCGTGGATCCCGATGGCCTGCGCGACGCCGCTAAGGCCGCTGCCGACGCCGGCGTCATCATGATAAACATCGTATCCGCCTGCACCGACTGGGAGTCCGCCGGCATCTCTGCCGTGTCCTGCGGCGACAACGTCAAGGCCGGCGAGAATGAGATGCAGCATGTAGCGGATCTGCTGGGCGGCAAGGGCAACATCGCCATCCTGACCGGCCCCTCCTCCACCACCGACACGACCGCACGCCTGGAGGGCTATCGCAATATTCTGGCCAACTATCCGGACATGACGGAAGTGATTGCTCCCGCGGACTGCGCATGGGACACCGCCAAGGCCCAGTCCACCGTGGAGAGCTGGCTGTCTGCCTATGATCTGGACGCCATCGTCTGCCAGAACGACGGCATGGCCGTGGGCGCGGGCAACGCCGCCGGTGCCAACAGCGGCATCGTTATCACCGGCCTGGACGGCACCCCCGACGGCTATGAGGCCATCAAGGACGGCCGCATCACCGGCACCGTGGCGCAGGACGGCGGTCTGATGGCTTCCAGCGGCGTGGAAGCTGCTGTCACCCTGCTGGACGGCGGCACGCTGGAGAACAATCTCATCATCGCGGACAGCGTGTGGATTGACTCCTCCAACGTGGCGGATTACGAGTAAGCTGTCAAAAGCGACAAATCGATCCGCTGATTCTCCAAAAATTCTTGGCAAATACCGAGAAATAGCGTATAATGACAGGGAAAGGGAAAACGGGTTCGTTTTCCCTTTCCTTATCAGAATCTGCGTGGGAGGTGCTGCGGATGCTGCGGGTCGTTTTGGCCGATGACGAAAACAAGGTGATCCTGCTGATGCAGAAGCTGATCGACTGGGAGGCGCTTGGCTACGAGATCGCAGGCACCGCCAACGATGGACTGCGGGCATTGGAGCTGGTGCGGGAAAAGCAGCCGCATCTGCTGATCACGGACGTCCGGATGCCCGGCTGCGACGGCATCGAACTGATCCAGAGGGCCAAGGCCCTCCAGCCCAAGCTGCATTTCATCGTCATCAGCGGATACCGGAAATTTGAATATGCCCAGAACGCGCTGAAATACGGCGTGGAGGACTATCTGCTCAAGCCCCTCAAGCAGGAGGAGCTCACCGGCATTTTGCTGCGCCTCAAGGAGAAGATGGGGCAGGAAGCCGCGCTGGAATTCCAGCTGAAAAGGAGCGGAGAACACCAGCAGGAGCTGCTGCTGGACGCCCTGCTGGGAACGGCGGAGCGTGGCACCTCCTTTTTGAGTGCCGGGCAGGCCAACGGGGAGTATGGATTTCACTTTGGGAGCGGCACTTACGCCGCCGCAGTGATCCGGGTGGATGTGCCCGATGCGGAATCCTATCAGGACGGCTACCGGATCCTGCTGCGCCATGCGCTGGAAATCGTGCGGCGGGAGAGCGGCCTGCTGACGGAGGAGTTCGCGGCTTCGCTGGGCCATGCCGGGATCGCAGTGTTGCTGTACCTGCGGGCCTATCATGCGGTGGAAGTGACGCAGTGCTTCACCAAAATCCGCAAGGAGATCGAAAATCAGCGGGACTTGTTCTGGAATGTCCAGGCCACCGTCTGCCTGGGCAGCCGGAGGGACTCTCTGGAGCAGGTGGGGGAATCCATGCGGGAGGCGCTCTGGCTGTGCAGGGATCGGCTGTGCCGGCCGCAGTCCTGGCGGGATGCCGCGCTGGAGATGCCGGATCTGGCCCGGCGGTATCAGATGGACGCGTCCCGGAAAAAGAGCTTTCAGGTGGCGGCCGAGTGCCTGGATGAGGTGCGCTTTGTGCAGGAGCTGGAGGAGAGCTGCCGGACGGTGGAGGCGCTGCCGGACCTGAACGGGCAGATGGTGGAGGACTGGTTCCGCCAGGTTCTGGAGGCATGCCTCTACGGAATGCGCCAAAGCGGTGAAACGGAAGCGCCCCTGGAGGAGGAGATGGATAAGCGGTTCTGGCACTGCACGGACATGGCGGCAGTATACCGGCTGCTGCGGCAGGGCATCCAGGCAGAGATCCAGCGGCTGAAGGAGGCGAAAGCCCTGCGGGAGATGCGGCCGATCACAGAGGCAAAGCACTATATCCAGCAGCACTATCAGGAGGCCCTGCGGCTGGAGGATGTCAGCACCGCCGTGGGCTTCAACGCCACCTATTTTTCCACACTGTTCAAAAAAGAGACCGGGCAGAACTTCATGGACTATCTGACGGAGCTGCGCATCAGCAAAGCTAAGGAGCTGCTGTGCGGTGAGGAGCTGTCTGTGCAGGATGTGGCAGAGCAGGTGGGGTACCGGGATCTCAAATACTTTTCCAGATTGTTCAAAAAGCTTACCGGTGTGAGCCCGTCAGATTATAAGAAACTTTATAAGTAGGTGATACCATGTGGCCGTGGACGGACTGGAAACTGCGGCGGGCGCTGCGGCGCTACCGGCGGGAGCGGGACCTGGAGGCCGTTTTGCAGATGGACTGGCACCGGGATTTGGATCTGAGCGCATTTTTCACAGATGTGGAAGAGCGGCTTCACGGAGAGGAGATCACCAGACTGCGGCAGAAACAGGCGGAATATCTGGCGCTGCAAAACCAGATCAACCCCCACTTCCTCTATAACGCCCTGGAGGCCATCCGCACAGACGCCCTGCTGGCGAACTGTCCGGATATTGCCGAGACCACGGAGGCTCTGGCGACCTTTTTCCGATACACCATCTCCAATGTCCAGGAGTATGTGACCTTTTCAGATGAGCTGGACAATGCGGAAAACTACTTTACCATCCAGCGCTGCCGATTCGGTGACAAAATCTCTCTGGAACTGGAGCTGGAGAACGAGCGGCTTTTGGAAGTGCGGATGCCGAAGCTCATCCTGCAGCCTCTGGTGGAGAACGCAGTATCACATGGGCTGGAGGGCAAACTGGGCCACGGCACGGTCCGCATCATTGTGGAAAACAGCGACCGGACATTTTTCCTGCGGGTGCGGGACGACGGCGTAGGGATGCCGGACGAACAGGTGGAGCGGCTCAACGCGCAGTTCGGCGGAGTTGGGGGCGCGGATATGACCCAGCCGTGCGGAGGAATCGCCCTGCGGAATGTCAACAGCCGCATCCGGCTCATGTTCGGAGAGGACTACGGCCTGCATTTGTTCAGCGCCGCGGGCGTTGGCACGGAGTGCTGCGTGACGCTGCCGCTGCGTTTCCGGGAGGCGTAGAACCGTGAGAGAGGAATTGATCCGGGTGGAGAACGGCTGCTTCCGCAGGGAGGACGAATTCTACCGTTTTGAAATCTCCATTTCCCGGGGGGAGTGCATCGGGGTCTATGTGGACGACCATTTTACCTCCGGCACCGCATATCTGGACCTGTTCAAGGGCGGCACACACCTGGAGCGGGGACGGGCCTTTTCCTGCGGCCGTCGGGTGGGCCCGCTGGAACTGGAACGCTGGATCCTGCAAAACGCCAGGATCGTGAACTGGCACCGGTTCCATTCGCAGGAGCTGACGGTGCGGGACTTCCTGCTGGACTTTCAGCGCCGTCAGGCCATGGAGCACGACGTGGTCATGGACGGCCGGGACATCGGCACGGTGGTCCTCCCCGGCGCGGATGTAAAGATTTTCCTCACCGCCTCGCCAGAGGACCGGGCCCGCCGCCGCTTTGACGAGCTGCGGAAGCGGGGGCAGGAGGCGGACTATGACACCGTGCTCCGGGATATCATTCTCCGGGATGAGCACGACACCCGGCGCTCCGCCGCGCCGCTGCGGCAGGCGAAGGACGCCCTGCTGGTGGATACCACCGGAAATTCCCTGGACGAGAGCCTGGACGTCCTTCTGGAAACCATAAAGGAGCGTCTGAAGGCATGAAGAAGCGAAAGAAAAATGTCATTTACTGCATTGCCTATATGGTACTCTGGGTCGTGTTCCGTATCGTGATGCCCACACGGTGCATCAATAAACAGAACAGGCCCGAAGGGGGCGCGCTGCTGTGCGCCAACCACACCCGCACCAATGACCCACTGTTCATCGCCTATG
>ENA-OPCE01001004-OPCE01001004.1-human-gut-metagenome-genome-assembly--contig:-NODE-1004-length-19648-cov-10.025826_pt1 | contig 19648 bp, 10 predicted proteins | sample MGYA00241247_ERZ501474 | MGnify/ENA primary metagenome ERZ501474 (study PRJEB25962, sample SAMEA2042572) | human gut metagenome | biome: human gut; feature: human-associated habitat; material: faeces... | reverse complement strand
CTCACTGAAAAATGCATAGGTAATGCTCTGATTTCATTCGCTTGCGGAAATTAGGGTATATAAAAATTTAGTTTCATACCGTTCTTTTTTATTCTTGTAGAATCCACATCAACTTGTTTACTTCGTCCGAACCGTTGAATTGCCTTTGTACAGCCGCTTCTACATTTGCCTTGTTATAATCATATTCCGCACTTGGATATAACCAGCGTACCGGCATTTTGGTTGGTTCGTTAGGATTCTGGTTAGTCAGCGGATTGATCGGGAATTCCGGATAACCGGTTCTTCTGTAGTCATAATAGGCTTGATAGGGTGACTGCATGAAATTGGCCAGATATTTCTGAGTTATGATCTTTTTGAGATCCTCCTCGAAAGTTCCATTAAGCTGGATACCGGGTTTTGCTAATGTTTGGGCAATGATGTCACTAGTCATTTTGCGTCCGTGATGATACTTCTGTGCATCCGGCGTATTGTCAGCAACGAATTTCATGCTTGCTTCAATTCCTTTTTTATAATATTCGGCTGCATCTCCGGTGATCCATGTGCGTAATGCCGCTTCGGCAAGAATAAAATTCTGTTCAGCATAGCCTATACGGATATAAGGTTCTCCGGGTTCGTAAGAAGTATACCTGTTGTTGAACTGGCAGAATTCTTTCGTCTGATCGGCTATTAGCTTTAATTCGTCTATCGGATCCGACGGGTCGATTCCTATGTAAGCATCCCAGTCGTTTTCCTGGCTACCGGAATTTAATTTCCCTTCGGAAGGATTTGCGTAATAAAAGAGGCGATAGTCCTCATTGGCTTTCAGTGCGTCAATAACCAGACCGGATATCATTACGTATTGTTTGTAGGAATGCAATGATTCATTAAATGGATATAGCTGTCCTTCTTTCGTGGAGAAAGTGATTTGTAAATTATCAGCGTTGGAACGTAACAACAAGTTACGGTCGAGTACTTCATTAAATTTGGATTTAATATTGATGTCAGTGGAATTAATCTTCTTGGATAAGTTGATTAGAACTCTTAATTCTAAAGCATTCGATACTCTGTGCCACTGTTCTACCTTTCCGCCAAAGATAGGATCACCGTTAAATGTTGTCTGGTTGGCGTTCTGGAAGTATTCGTGTGCCTTATCCAGATCATTGAGCAGGAATTTGAAAACATCCTCTTGTGTGTTGTAGGCTACAGTCAGATTTCCTTCCTTGCCCTCGAGGATTCCTTCATAGGGAATATCACCTACATTGAGAGTGTATTCGAATAGCCGGTAAGCCTTCAGGAAAAGTGCCAGACCTTTGTATGCGTTCCTTTTATCTTCATTCATTGTCTCGTCTTTGTCTGTCAGTTCCGCCATGAGCTTATAGTTGGTCAGCGAGGTGTAGCCGCTGAAACTTTCGCGTCCGAAGTTGTTATACTGCGTTCCTTCCAATGCTTCCGACCAGCCGATATATTTGCAGGTCATTTGATTATAAACGAAATCTTTCTTTTGGGAAGGTTTCATAAGCCCTACAATGGCACCCGTTGCCAGAAGCTTAGGTGATACTTTGGTCACAGAGTCCGGATTCGTATTGATATCCTCAAAGTTATCGCATGAAAATAGGGTAATTCCGGCGAGCAGGCTCGCGATATATTTTATTGCTTTCATATTATTCATTCTTTTAGAAGTCAAACTTAACGTTAAATCCCATGTAACGGATAGAAGGTGAGGTTAGTGCATCCTGCACTTTATCGGGGTCACTGAAGCGAAACTCTTTTGCCCACATCAGCAGGTTCTGTCCGACAAAGCCGACTGAAGCACCTTTCATTCCTATTTTCTGGCAAACGGATTGTGGTATTTCGTAACTGATAGATAAGTCGCGAAGCTTGATAAACGTCTTGTCGAACCAGTTTTGCGCTCTTTTATTATCACCCGATGCGTATGGATTAGTATTCATCATATAGTCTTGATACGAAACGACTTTATCATTGGGAGCAAATACACGGTTGTCCATAATTACATTTCCGTTTGCATCCCATTCGGCTTTGCCTGATACCACTTTGACCCCTTGGCCTGTAAATGTCTTATTGTTGTTGACTACTTCTTCGTAACGATATTGATTGTCACTGTCTATATGTGCACCGGAGTTCCACATGGCTTGGTCTGTCATAGAATAACCGACACCTCCTACACGTCCGTCAATGGTGATACTCAGGGTGATTCCCTTCCAGTTGACCGATGTGCTGAGTCCCCATATCCAATCAGGTTCGCTATATCCTTTGAGTGTCGTAAACTTATTGACGAGAGGGAATCCGTCACTTCCGTGTACGATATTTCCTGCCGGATCCCTTTGGTAGTCGTAAATTGCTACCCAGTCCCAACGTTCCCCTTCGGCTACCCAAGGTTTTTGAGTAGAGTATACCGGGTCTATTTTATGGTAATAGTAGCGGTCGCGTGACCAGTTGAACATGGCAGACCATGTCAATTCCCGATTCTTTATGATATCACCGGAAATGGAGAGTTCCATTCCTTTTCTTACTTGTTCTTCGTCCATGTTGACTTGTGTATTGCTGTATCCGCTTACAGAACTGAGTCCGGCGTTCCGGGTATTGTTAAATTTGAGTGTATTATAATATGTATAATCCAGACGCAGGCGGTTCCCAAATAAATGAATGGCTGTACCCAGTTCGTATGAACGTGTTTGGGAAGGAGAAAGCAGGCTGTTTCGAATTGTTGTAGGAGAGTAGGCGGCACTCATGTTGTCCCATACATCGGTATTGATAGAATAAACATCATTGATAGCATATACATCCATATCATGTTTGGTGGTTGTCCACGAACCTCTTATTTTCCAGAAGTCGATAACTTTGGGCATTTTGATGAATTCGGAGAGCACTACGCTACCGGAAACAGCCGGATAGAAATAAGAACGAGTCTCTTCCGGTAAGGTTGACGACCAGTCGTTACGTCCCGTTGCTTCTACAAAGACCGCACTTTTATAAGCTAAACCTATTTTTCCGTAAATGGAATTCGTTTGTTTGCTGTTATAAGTTTTACTGGTTTCGGCAGGGTCTACCGATGCTTTTAGCGAATAATACCCCGGAATGATTAATCCGCCGGCAGTGTTTGAGCTTAAATTGTCATTCTGGTAATAGTAAATATTTCCTCCGACGAATCCGTCCACACTGATATCACCGAATTTATGTTCGGCAGTCAGCATAATATCATTATTGGTACTGAATCCTCTTTTTTGATAGACAGAATAATATCCTTTTTTCTCTCCCTTGCCAGTCACGGAACCTACCGGAGCTTTGGTTTCGCTTTTTTCCGTATACATATCAGCACCCGAACGCAGGGATAGTTTCAACCAGGAAGTAATATCATAAGAAGCATTGACAAAGGCATTGACTACATCGTAATTGTCCGAACTCGTTAACTCGTTGGCTATATAATAAGGGTTGTCATACCAACCGCCCCGGTCCCACCAATTGGATTGTTCGTCTTTTATTTTCCAGTAATTCTTATAATCCCGTATATCGTATTCACTGCCCGACCATACTAGAAGATTGTAAATATAGCCTGTACCGTGATAGGCCGATCCGCCCATATTGGGATAGAATCTCTTGTTGTAAGTGATTCCGGCCTCGGAACTGAATTTCTTATATTTCATGTCTCCTGATACGGTATAGGTTATTTTGTTTAATTTCTCGTTGGGCCATTGGCCTTTGTTGTAGACGTGTGTCAATGAGGTACGGATACTTCCATATTTGCCTTTCTGAGTGACGCTTACGTTGTTGTTGGTGATGAAACTCAGTTCCTGGAAGTTTTTCAGGTTATTTTTCCCTCTGGAAGTCAGTTCTGTCATTTCCCGTTCTTGAGTATACGGGTTGTATTGCATGGCTTCATTGCCGATGTCCAGTTTGGCTCCCCATACATAACTGGAATTATCGTTGTATATACCATTTTTTCCCGAACTGTAAGATGTTTGTACTTCCGGCAATTTTAAATATCCGGCATTGAACATCGTACTGCTGTTTACGGTTACCTGCAACCCTTCTTCTTTTCCTCTTTTGGTGGTAATCATGACGGCACCCGAACCACCCCGCGCACCATACAAGGCGGAAGCCGTAGCCCCTTTCAGTACATCAATGGATTCTATATCATCCGAAGCGATATCCCGTAGCGACATATTTTTGTAAGGAACCCCGTCAATAACAATCAGCGGGTTTTCGCCGCGCAGCTTTAGATTGGGGGCTTCATTGAATTCCGTACTGTTTTCTACCTTCAATCCGGCAATTTTACCGTTCAGTCCGGAAGTCACATCTACGCTTTTTATGGTGGTCAGTTGGTCGCCGCTAACTTTCTGTACGGCATACCCCAATGCCTTTTCCTCTCTTTTGATACCCAAAGCTGTTACTACAACTTCATCTAAGACTTCGGCATCATCCTGGAGTTTTATGGTAAGTGGTTTGCTGCTTGTGACTCTTATTTCCTGATTCTTGTATCCGATATAGGATATTGAAAGGGTAGAATTGGCGGGGATTTCCAATGTGAACCGGCCATCGATATCGGTGATCGTTCCGGTACCGGTTTGGTTTTTAACGGTTATGTTAGCACCGATAATGGGAATTCCTGCCTGATCAACAACTGTGCCTGTAATCTTGATTTTACTTTGCTGGTTGATTGCAGTCTGTACTTTTGCAGACGGATATTCTATGGCTTCCGCCTGTGTCGTGATACTAAAAGCAAATAGTATCGCCATTGAGAGTTGCATTATTCCGGATAATGCATCACTCTTTTTTGAGTTGTGAACGCATGACGTTCGTTGAGTGCTGTTCTTCATAAGTTTATAATTTAAAAATTAGTTATAAGTATGTTTTATAATTATGATTCTTTTCAGATGATTAATGATAGTGCAAAGATTGTGTATTTGAAGGTAGATTGCCTAGGAAGATTGTACCGAAAGTAGGGTAAAATTGTCATGGGGTACAATTGTATATGCTTAATTCTATGGGGATAAACGTAAAAGAGGCCGGAAGTGATAACATTTCCGGCCTCTTTTGTGGGAGAAGGGTGGATAGGGGGACCACCTTCTTTCTGTGTTAAGTTCTTATTCTAATATTCTGTCAAAAAGCTTACTTTATACCTTTTGAATTCTTATATCTGTGTAGTGCTTCCAGGAAGTAGTAATCGGCATATACTAACGGCACGTCAATTTCGTTTTTGTGCGGGATACTTCCTACGCAATGTTTTAAGAGAAAGTTACCGTTGGTTCCTTGGGTAGCCAGATAACTTGGCGAAGCCAATGATTTTAACGTTTTCACTGCTGCCTGGTAATATCTTTTTCCTGTTTTCTTATCTACATATTGATAAAGTTCAAGTAGGGCGGAAGCTGTGATAGCTGCGGCTGAGGCGTCTCTCGGTATCTCTTTGAAGTCGTTTGCGTCATACTCCCATTCGGGGACATAGCCTTCCTGTCCGGCATTGAAATCCCAGTAAGGCACCATGTCTTCGGGCAGATTGGAGTGGTTGAGCCAGAATTCGGCGGTGTGCTGTGCCATTTCCAGAAACTCGGGTTTCTTTGTTTCTCTATAAGCCATTGTGTATCCGTAAATGGCCCATGCTTGTCCGCGTGCCCAAGCGGAATTGTCGGAGAATCCCTGACAGGTTTGTTTGTGGAGTACTTTCCCGGTTTCCGGGTCGTAGTTGACTACATGATAATTACTGTAATCTTCACGGAATTGTTCCCGTGCGGTGGTGATAGCGTGCGAGTTGGCTATTTCTGCATAATGCGGGTCACCGGTCACTTTGCTGGCGAAATAAAGTAATTCCAGATTCATCATATTGTCGATGATAACGGGGTAGAACCACTCGTCTTTACCATTCCATGATTTCCGGTAATTCCATGATTTGATGCAGCCTGTCTTCGGGCTGAAACGGGTGCAGAGTGAGTTTGCTGCTTCTATGATGATCTGTTTGTATTCTTCCTTTTTTGTAAGGCGGTATGCATTGCCGAAGCTGCAATAAATAAGGAAGCCGATGTCATGGTGTCCTTTCTGTTTCTTTAGCGGCTCCAAGGCTTCTGTCCAGCGGATTGCTTCCTGTTTCCATGTATTTTGCCCGTTGTTTTCGTAAATATACCAAAGGCTGCCGGGATAAAAGCCTTCCGTCCAGTCATTGAGTGGAGTGGTACGCAACTTTCCGTTGTTATCGGTAGTACGCGGATAAGCGGTTGGTTCGGGTAAGGCCTTCAGCATGGCAGTATATTGTTGTTCTGCCCGGTCGAAAGAATGGGTTATTATTTTATTATCACCTTTGCCGTACAGAGCCGAAAATGTTGACAATAAGTAAAAAGATAGAATGGATACTAGTTTCATATATTTTTAGGTTTTTGTTAGTTAATGGTGCAAAGATTGCGTATTTATTGCTTAGAGGACATACAAAATTGTCCCGAATGTCCAGTGTTATTGTCCTCGGGAAAGATAAATCATGTTTTATTGGATTAGTCAGATGTATCTGTTGCGGCGGAATTGGACTTTCGGAATGTAAGCGGTGCCATTCCGAAGACGGATTTGAAACATTTGCTGAAATATTGGGTCGTTGAGAATCCTAATCGGTCGGATATTTCGGAGATATTCAGTTCCGGGTTGTTTTTGAGCAGGCGCATACTTTCGTCGAGTTTCATTTTAAGCGTAAATTCGTTAGGAGTCAGACCAGTGATCTCTTTCATACGTGTATATAGCTTGTTGCGTCCCAATCCCAGTTCGGCGGCAAGCACATTCATATTGAACTCCGGGTTTTCAAAGTTGTTGGAAATGATTTCTGTCGCCTTTTTGATAAGTTCCCGGTCGGCTTGGTTGACGGCAATATCCGTCACAGTGGGCGGCTGTTGATTTCTGAACTTCTCAATCAGCTTTCTTCGGCTTTTCACCAGATTGTTGCAGCGTGAGACGAGCAGTTTTACGTTAAACGGCTTCGTGATATAGTCGTCCGCTTCATACATATATCCTTCTATCGTATATTCCACAGATGTCTGCGCAGTCAATAGTACGACAGGTATATGTGACAGGTTAACCGTGTTCTTTATCTTATAACACATTTCCTTTCCGGACATTTCGGGCATCATGACATCGCTTAGTACAATATCCGGCTGTATTGTCAACGCCTGTTCAAATCCCTCTTTTCCGTTTCCGGCGGTGTGTACTTCATAAATGGGATAAAATATTTCCTTCAGCATTTCGAGGATATCGTCGTTGTCCTCTACGATTAGTATGACCGGCTTTTCTGTGAGTGCATGTTCTGCCGTCTCTTCTTCCAATGGCAGCTCCTCCAGTGGAATCAGTTCCGTGCTAATCATGCATGCCGATGTATTTTCCGTTTGTAGCTCGTCCGCTTTAAAATGGCTGTTGCCTGTTTTCAGGATTACGGTAAAACAGCTTCCTTCATCCACTTTACTTTCTACACGGATATTTCCTTGATGCAATTCCACGATATTTTTGCTCAAGGTCAGTCCGATACCCGTTCCCAAAGATAAATTGGATCTTTGTCCGTCTATCTGATAGAATTGGTCGAATATTTTGTGGATTGACTCCTGTGGGATACCGGTTCCGCTATCTTTGATTTGGAGCAATACTTGTTGGGAGTGCATACGGATACTGACTGTAATATTTCCTTCTGCGGGAGTATATTTGAAAGCGTTGGATAGCAGGTTGATAATAACTTTCTGCATCTGCACCGGGTCGAACCATAGATTAATACTTGGTTCGGAAGTCTCGAAACGATATGCGATGTGATGCTTGAGTGCGTATTCATAGAATGACATGTAAACTTCCTTGGTGAAGGCGACAATATCACGGCATTCCACCTTCAGTTTCAGATAACCCTGCTCTTGTTTACGGAAATCCAACAGCTCGGAGATGAGCGTGCGCATGTGGCTGGCGTTCTTGTAAATACGCAGCAGACGGTTGTACATGGAGGGAGAGAGCTTGTTTAATTGCAATAAGTTCTCTATTTGTCCGATGATAAGCGTTAGTGGAGTACGGAATTCATGTGAGATATTTGTGAAGAAACGCAGCTTGACCTGGTTCATTTCTTTGATTCTTTCTTTTTCTTTCTTCTCAAATTCCAATGATGCTTTTAGTTTAGCTTGCCGGGTGTTAAAACGGATGATAGCATACAGTACAAGACAGAGAATCAGTATATATAATAAATAGGCATAAAGATTAGCATAGAAAGGGGGACGGATATAGATGTGAAGCGAACGTTCACCACAGATCGTTTGCGAATCGTTTTTCTCGCGTACAGTCAGTTTATAATGTCCCGGGTCGAGGTTGGTATATACTATTTTCGGGGAGTGTAGCGGAAGCCATGTCCGGTCGAAACCTTCCAATTGGTATTCATATTTGTACTTGTTTTGTGTATAATTGGAGGTGGCTATTTCCAGGATAAGACTGTTCTGATTGTGTGCCAACTTGATAGATTCCGTATAAGGCATTGTTTGTGACAAGATGTGTGACTCATCTCCGGGTTGTATCACTTTATTGTTGATAATCAGTTGGTCGAAGTAGAATTGATGATCATTCGATGTGGGGAGATTCTGTATTCCCGGCAGAGAAACCAAGCCGTTGGTTCCTCCGAGGAATAATTCTCCGCTTTGAGTAAAATAGATACATGAGCCTTGTCCGAAACTCATATATGGAATAACGTATGTATATGTGAGTTCCTTCTTTTCAGAATTCAGGCAGGAGATCCCCCGGTTGTGGAGTACGAACAATTCGTGTGAAGGCGATTCGGCGACATAATAGCAATAATTACTCATTAGAAGATTGTCCTCCATGGCGAAGCGGAAGAAAGAATCTGTTTCCGGTTCATATTTGAATAACCCGGAACCTGCCGTACTGAAGAATAATTCGCCCAAGTGGTTCTCGAAGATATGTAGCACTTTGAAGCGTCCGATGTTATGTTCTTTTTTGAGGTCATGCCGGTAATTCTGTCTTTTTCCTGTCAACAGGTTCACCCGGGTTATTCCGCCGTTGCCGTTGGCTAACCAGATATTGTCATTCCGGTCGATATGAAATGTTACATAAATATAGTTCTCTATAAGACTCCGGACGTCGGGCAGGGGGGATAACGGCTCGAAAGTCTCCGTTTCCGGATTCATGGCAACGATTCCTGCTTGGGTAGACAGGACGAGTTTTCCTTTATAGGGTTGTAAGTCATTTATCACATTGCTGGGTAAAGAGTTGGCTTTGTCGGGGCTATTTTTGAGTGTATGTGCCGTTTTCCTTCGAGTGTCAAAGATTGTGAGTCCCCCTGTATGCGTACCGATATACAATTGCCCGGTTTCTTTGCGCAGCCAGATACATTTCAGATTATTGTGCCCGATTCCGGACAAGCCTCCCTTGTTGTGGACGTATCGGGTGAATTGCCGGGTTTGCCGGTCTAAGAAATTCAGTCCTCCTCCTTCGGTACATATCCATAAATTATGTTCGGCATCTTCCTGCATTTTACCTACAACGGGGAAGCTGAGTGCATGAGGCATATCAGGATTGGCTTCGTAGTAGCTGGTATGATCATCGGTGGGGTTGTAGTAGTTGACACCTCCGAAATAAGTCCCTATCCAGATTCCTCCTTGCGTATCTTTGTAGAGAGCGAAAATGGATGAGTGGCTCAAACTATGGGATATATTATTTTGATGAACATGATTCTCCCATACTTGTGTTGACGGGTTGTATTTATTCAGTCCATAAAATGTGCCGAACCACAGATTTCCTAAGTCATCTTCGATAGCACAGCGCACATCGTTGTTCGATAATGAGTTGGTATTATCGGGAAGGTTGCGGAAGTTGAGGATAGAACCGTCGGGAGCCAGCCGATACACTCCCTGGCGGGAGGTACATATCCATAAGTTCTTTTGAGAATCCTGATAAAGACTTTGCACTTTGATGTCGGGCAGGAGAGAGTGTTGGCGTTCGGGTTGTGTACGGTCGATTCGTAGAAGTCCCTTGTTCATACCTATGTATATATATCCGTCATCAGTGCAGCAGATAGGTGAAGAAACTCTTATGTTTTCTTTGAAAGTGGTGAGCAGGCGGATAGTAGAGTCTCCTTCTACCCTGAATTCCAGTTTGTTACGACCGGCAATCCAAAGCGTATCGTTCTTGTAGTATATGTTGGAGACATTATTTGCGCGTAATTTATGAAACTGTTGTGTGCGGGTATTGTAGCACACCAAGTCATGCAGTGCCTGTATGTATACATTCCCTTTTTTGTTGCCGCAAATGGCCATTATTTCATTCTCGGTCAGACCTATGTTGTCTTGGGAAGGGTGAAATACAGTGACGGACTGGCCATTATATCGATTGATTCCTTCAAAAGAACCAAACCATAATGCTCCCGTCTCATCTTGATAAATGGATATTATATTGACCTGCGACAAGCCATCCTGTACACTTAAGTGTTTAAAATAAGCCGTGTTCGCATGGGTCGATAGAAGCAGAAGTAAAAAAGAAGCTACTAACAGAATCTTTTTTATTGCCATATATTAGATTTTACTTTTCCAGCAACTCTTTCAGAAAATCATCCAACTCTTTATCCAATCCTTTCAGTAGCTCGTCATTCACCAGCATCGTATCGTCGTCTACCAACAATAGTTCAGTTACCGTTTCTTTGTCCTCATCCACCAGTACAAACGAATAAGGTTTCAGGATAGTCACCTTGTCGAAGTCACCTGCATCTTTCATTCTGCAAAGGATACTACGTAAGCCGGGCTCGATATTTTCGAGGAAATCATCGCCGTCGTATGTTGCCCATTCTTCCACCATGACGTTTGCTAGTTCTTCATCATCATCGTTGTAAATATTCAGTTGCCCTGACGTCTGGTCCGGTTGCAGATGAATATCGGTTACGACTGTCTGTTCACAATTGCATACATATTTGCCGACTGCCTTTTGGATAGCCGATTCGATGATAGATAATGATTGTTGGCTCAGTTTCATAGGTTCCTTCTTTTTGTCAGTTCAAAGGTATAAAAAAAATAAGATTTGATACATGATTTCCTTAAAAATCATCATTAAATCGGCTCATTTGCATCTTTAATTTGGATATTTGGGCATTTCTCTCCTTCAATTCGGCCAAATAGAGGCTGGTGAGGTAATAATTCGGCACATCGTCAATACTCGCTTTGATATTGTTGACAACATTCTTTTTCTCTATCTTCTTGGCTAGTTGCTGTGCCTTTTCTGCCCATTTCACTGCTTGAGACAGACTATCTTTCGTCTCATAATACACGGCAATATTGAAGGCGGCTCTCATCTGCTTCTTTGTGTTCTTGGTTCCTTCGAAAGCCTGATGCCAAAGTTCGAATGCATTATCCCATGAATTTTCGCGGACGTAGATAGCTGCATCGCGCATCTGAACCGAACCGCCGGTGTATAAATACCGTTTTCCCGTTTTCCATATCGGAACCAGATGCTTTACCGGAACTGTTCCTGCAAATTCCGCAGCTTCTTTCAACATTTCCCTTTCGGGGATGATACGGGCAGCCGCTTCTGTGACCGAACCTCCGAAATCTTCCCAAAAGATACTGTCATTAGGGTGAAGGGTGGTCATGGGCTTGCTTCGTCCCGGCACATAAACCCGTACTGTGGGATATACTTTTACATCCATAGCTCCCTGATAACAATTGAAATCGGGTAGATAACGAATGGTCTTGGTTGCTTTGAATTGCAGATTCTCTAATGCAATAATAAAATCAACTCCTAAATCGGAAGCTAACTGGCTGACTTCCTCTTGACTTAGCATATTTTCACGCGCTAACTTGTCATTGGCACGTAAGGCGGAGTCACAAATGACAACTTCATCAAAGTAATTCTGGTGGGCTATTTCTTCTGCCAATGATTCGGCAGCAATCTTGGGATCACCGTTGGCATAGGCTGTGGCGCGACTTACTTCCGGAACGTTTTCCTTCGTTTTCTGTACTTCTGTAATCAATTTGTTATCCGGTGCATCGCTGGTGTTATTCACAACAGCTACCTTTCGGAGCTGGGGTGGAAAACTTAAGTCGGCGGGTTGCAGATAATCAATGGAAATCTGTTCGATGCTCTGGCAACTGTTGAATAGCAACAGGAACAGAGAGATGAATGCCAGTGAATAAGATTTTGCCATAGTTTGATTCATTTAGTAGTTTGAACAAAAGTACTATTTTACACGAATAAAAGAAAGAGGCCGCCTGACAAGTCGATAGTATCTAAAACTCTCCTCCTTCGGGAAGGAGGAGTCCCCGTAGGGGGAGGTGGTAGGTGAATATATAAGTCTATTATTATCAACATTGTGTATCCACCTACCACCCCGGCTTTCAGCCAACCCTTCTTCCCGAAGGAGGGGAATTGCAGATACTACTGACTTGTCAGGCAGCCTTTATTATTTAGTAAAGTAGTTAGGACTAATTAACTACTTGAACTCTTCTTTATCAAACGTTCTTTCCGTGACAGTTTTTATACTTCTTGCCGCTTCCGCATGGACAGGGATCATTACGTCCTACGGTCTTTTCGGCACGAATCGGTTCACGTCTCTGTTGCTCGCGCGTATCCTGACTGGCAGCAGCCTGCTGATTCGGATCACTCAGGTCCTGCTTGTTCTCACGATACTTGCTCATGTCCTGACGCTGTTCCGGTGCAGCCTGGCGTACTTCTACGCGACGGGCAGCCTGTTCATCCGGAGCTTCCTGTACAGGAATTTGTCCGCGCATCAAGATAGAAACAGTCTGATTGTTAATCTTATTCACCATTGAATCAAACAACGTTACAGATTCCAGTTTGTAAATCAACAACGGGTCTTTCTGCTCGTAGCTTGCATTCTGTACAGAGTGTTTCAGCTCATCCAGTTCGCGCAGGTTCTCTTTCCATGCTTCGTCGATAACGTGCAGCAGGATTGACTTTTCAAATGCTTTTACTACCTCTTTGGATTCGGATTCGTAAGCAGCTTTCAGGTTACAAGAGATATTGTACATACGTTTACCGTCCGTGATAGGAATCAGGATGTTCTCGTACATGTGTCCCTGGTTCTCATATACCTGTTTGATAACCGGATTGGCAATCTGTGCCAGGCGTTCAGTCTTACGTTTGAAGTTCTCCATGGCAATGCTGAATGTCTTTTCAGCCAGTTTCTCTTTCTTCTCGTTGCGGAATTCTTCTTCGGTGAACGGAGTTTCCATAGCCAACGTCTGAAGCAGTTCCATTTGGCAACCTTCGTAGTCGTTGTTCTCGATAGCGTTGGCGCAACGGTCCCAAATCATGTTCACAATATCCATACCGATACGTTCGCCCATTAAAGCATGGCGGCGTTTCGTATAGACAACCGTACGTTGCTTGTTCATCACGTCGTCATATTCCAACAGGCGTTTACGGATACCGAAGTTGTTTTCTTCTACCTTCTTCTGTGCACGTTCGATAGAGTTGGAAATCATCTTGTGCTCAATCATTTCACCTTCCTGGAAACCGAGCCTGTCCATTACGCTGGCGATACGGTCGGAGGAGAACAGACGCATCAAGTCGTCTTCCAGTGACACGAAGAATACAGAAGAACCCGGGTCGCCCTGACGTCCTGCACGACCACGCAACTGGCGGTCTACACGGCGGGATTCGTGGCGCTCCGTACCGATGATTGCCAAACCGCCTGCGGCTTTCACTTCCGGGCTTAGCTTGATGTCGGTACCACGACCTGCCATGTTGGTGGCAATGGTAACTGTTCCGCTCAAACCGGCAGTAGCAACAATATCAGCTTCTTTCTGGTGTAACTTCGCATTCAGCACCTTGTGTTCGATCTTGCGCATGGTCAACATCTTGCTCAGCATTTCAGAGATTTCTACCGAAGTAGTACCTACCAATACCGGGCGTCCGGCGTTCACCAGTTGTTCGATTTCTTCGATTACGGCTTTATATTTTTCACGTTTCGTCTTGTAGACGCGGTCGTTCATATCTTTACGGGCAATCGGGCGGTTGGTCGGGATCACTACCACATCCAGTTTGTAGATGTCCCAGAGTTCGCCGGCTTCCGTTTCGGCTGTACCGGTCATACCGGATAGCTTGTGATACATACGGAAGTAGTTCTGCAGAGTAATCGTAGCAAAAGTCTGTGTGGCAGCTTCCACTTTCACGCCTTCTTTGGCTTCGATAGCCTGGTGCAATCCGTCAGAGTAACGGCGGCCTTCCATGATACGTCCGGTCTGTTCGTCTACAATCTTCACCTGTCCGTCGATCACTACGTATTCGTCGTCTTTCTCGAACATGGTGTAAGCCTTCAACAATTGGTTGATAGTATGTACACGTTCCGATTTAATAGCGTAGTTTGTAAGCAGTTCGTCCTTTTTCTCCAACAACTGTTCGTTGGTCAGGTTCATATTCTCCAATTCCGAGAGTTCTGCGGCAATGTCCGGAAGAACGAACAGTGTCGGGTCTTCGGAGTTACCGGTGATCAGGTCGATACCTTTATCGGTCAGGTCTACACTGTTCAGCTTTTCATCAATGACGAAGTACAACGGTTCCGTCACTTCGTGCATACGCTTGTTGTTCTGCTCCATGTAGATTTCTTCCGTCTTCAGCATACCGGCTTTAATGCCCTGTTCACTCAGGAACTTAATCAATGCTTTGTTCTTCGGCAAACATTTGTGGCTGCGGTACAGGGCGAGGAATCCTTCTTCCACTTCTTTCTTATCGTTGGATGCGATCAGTTTTTTTGCTTCAGACAAGTACTTGGTTGCCAATACTTTCTGTGCTTCTACCAGACGCTCTACTAGCGGACGGAGCTGCTCGAACAGTTGGTCGTCACCTTTCGGCACGGGACCGGAGATAATCAGCGGAGTACGGGCGTCATCGATCAATACGGAGTCGACCTCATCGACGATAGCGTAGTTGTGCTGACGCTGTACAAGGTCTTTCGGACTGATCGCCATATTGTCACGCAGGTAGTCGAAACCGAATTCGTTGTTGGTACCGAACGTGATGTCTGCCAGATATGCTTGGCGGCGTGCGTCGGAGTTCGGCTGGTGACGGTCGATGCAATCTACACTCAAACCGTGGAACATATAAAGAGGACCCATCCATTCGGAGTCACGTTTTGCCAGATAATCATTCACGGTAACCACGTGCACACCGTTTCCGGTCAGTGCATTCAGGAATACGGGGAGGGTAGCCACCAATGTCTTACCTTCACCGGTTGCCATTTCCGCAATCTTGCCTTTGTGCAGAACGACACCACCGAACAACTGTACATCGTAGTGTACCATGTTCCAGACCGTATCGTTACCACCGGCTATCCAGTGATTCTGATAAATGGCCTTATCGCCCTCGATGCGTACAAAGTCTTTTGTAGCAGCCAGTTGGCGGTCGAAATCAGTGGCGGTAACTACGATTTCTTCATTTTCCGTGAAACGTTTTGCAGTAGCCTTGACGATTGAGAAAGCAACGGGCAGTACTTCGTCCAGTGCTTTTTCGTATTTATCCAGAATTTCTTTTTCTATCTTGTCGATTTGTGCAAAGACTTCTTCGCGGTCTTCCAGTTCCAGGCTTTCGATACTCGCTTTCAGTTCTTCCACTTTCGCACGTTCGGCGGTAGCCGACTCATGGATATATTTTTTGAGTTCTTCCGTTTTGGCACGGAGTGCGTCGTTGTCCAGTTTCTCAATCTCCAGGTAAGCAGCTTTGATTTTCTCCACCCAGGGCTTGATTTCTTTCATGTCTCGCGTGGATTTGTTTCCGAAAATCGAGCTTAAAAATTCATTGAATCCCATTTGTATAAGTATGTTTATTATTTATCGAATTAAAATAGTTTGCGCAAAGTTACATTAAAATGCTGATTTATTTATGTTTTGCGCCCTGTTTTTGTGAGGTTTCTTTTACCGCAGGCCGGTAATAGGAGCAGATGTGCAGGCGTTGGGAGCCCGGATGCGCATAAAATGTGCCAGTGTAGGCGCGATATGGTCTATTGTTACAGGTGTCTGGATAACGGCCGGTTTCACGGAATGTCCCATGAAAATCAATGGCGAAGGAATATAAGAATGGCGTACCACTTTGTTTTCGCCGCCATTCTCGTTGACGATTGTCCACCCGGGGAGGACGTCGATTACGAGGTCTCCCGAACGTTTGCGGTGGTAACCGTTGCGTATTTTATAGATCTCCGGAGTCCATGAACCCAGTAGAAGCCGGTTGGCGGAATATGCCTCGTTCACTCCGCTGAACTGCATCAGGAATTCGGCGGACTTCTGTTGTATTTCCGTCAAGTTCAGTTCTTTCTTTTCCAGTAATTTATGGTTCAAATAGATTTGCTGGTTGTGGTGGGTTTCAACGTACTTTCCCTCACCGTATGTAGCCATGAGGTACATATTCAGCAAGGCGGCGCAGCGGTTGAGATAAAACTCCCCGCCGGGGATTTTGTATAATCCCGAATCGGGCGATTCGCTGTCCGTATAGCCGGTCGAGGTGACGAAAAGAAGCACGTTTTGTAGTCCTACCTTCTTGTCGAGCACGTCGAGCAGGTTGGCGATACTGCGGTCGAGACGTACGTATGTATCTTGTATTTCCATAGCACATTCCTGTACGGATTTATGTGCGTAGTTGCCTGCATAATAAGTCAGTGCCAATAAGTCAGTAATATCGTCCATACCGATAGAACTTTTGTTGAGCGCTTCTTCGGCGAGTGCATTGACTTCATCGTTCACAAAGGGACTGGCGATGAACCGTCGGAACTTGTTGTTGCGGTCGTCGTCAAATTTATATTTGAAAAGCATATCCCGCCAATCTGGCAGGAAAGTGTACATCCCCCGCGGGAAAACCGGTTCCCATGTCATGCCGGCGATACGGAAATCGACAGCCTGGCGGTCGTTGTATTGACTTGCCCACCAGGGAAATTCTCCGTAGTAGGTTGTCCCGCTCCATTTTCCGGTATTGGGATTGAGCCAGAAAGCACCGTTTCCGGCATGTCCGGCGGCAAAAATGGCGGCGTCGCAGTTGGGGGCAATGGCGTATACAAGTCCCTTACCTTGTGTAGCTATTTTAAGCTCGTCGGCAATGGTGGAAGTCAGCAATTTGGTGGGGGCGACCGTCTGATCGGTGTAATATCCCATAAATGCCGTGTCGTCCGTGCTGTTGACGGGGCGGAGGGTGGCGGCGTCCATCCAGCGTTTGGAGATAATTCCGTTCATGGAGGGCGTCGTACCGCTATAAATGGCAGCTATGGCGGAAGCGCGGTCTACACCGCTGAAAGTATATTCGGCGTTATGGAACACTCTTCCCTCTTTCCAAAGACGTTTGAAGCCCTTCTCGCCGTAAAGTGACGAAAATGCTTCCAGATAGTCCGTACGTAATTGGTCGATCGTCAGTCCCACCACTAATTTAGGGGCGGCAGGTAGCGACTGGGCTTGCAGCCCGGTGAAGGTCAGTACGGTGATAAGGGAAGTTAGTAGTCCTTTCATTATTTCTTTTTAGATGTCACAATTAGATTGCTCACTGAACGTATCAGCAAACAGAGTGCCAAAGGTACAACAGCAAAGTCAAATCTTTGCGGAATTACCGGAAAAAGCACTATAAAAAGTGTTAAAATAATAAGATTTAAGGTCAAATACCAACATTTCTTCCCTTTTCGGACACAATATATGATGTAAGGAAGGAAAAGAAGCTGGCCCGGATGAAAGACAAATAACAGGAAATTGGAGCTGACAGCCGGGTGTTCGGAGAAGAGGGCCAGGAACGCAAGGATACATCCTGCGATACCTGCCGTACCGAACAATATGAGGTCGACTCCCCAGAGTCCTGTCCGTTGGCGGATGCCGTAAATGGTAGCGGCGGCGGTAAGTATAAAGAGGAGAAGAGCGGATTGCAGCGGAGTGGGTATCCAAAAGCTTTCACCTTCTTCGGGAGTGGCATCCACAATCAGTTCGCTGTCCGTTACAAGCGGGCGTTGAATGGAATCACCGGTAATTTGTGCGCCGGCAAATGCATCCATTAGATAGAACGGGGCAAACATCATCTGTCGCTGCGTGATAGGCCGATCGGCTTCGCTTCCGATGCATAGATCAATGCCAAAACGTGCCCACGGATGTCCTTTGCAATATTGGTGGACGATCTCGCGGAAGGTACGTGAACCGTCTTGCGGTTCTACGGGATAAATCACTTTGCCTGCAATACTTTCTTCTATCTTGTCGCGGGGACGGGTGGCACAATTATCGTAAAAGAAATTATAACGGTACACCCGGTTTTCGGGGCGGTAATTTTCTTGTAACAAGCGGATTAGTTCGGCCTTTTCTTCATTGTTCAGGTTAAGTGTCTGTTGCCATACGCTGCGTCCGAAATAGGCATATTCTCCTGCAAAATGAGGGTAGTCGATCACTCCCAGTCGGTAGTCCGTTTCTCCGAGTGAGAAGCGGAGAGCGAAGTTAGGGATGTCAAAGCTGAATAAGCCGTAATTGAATACGACGTCAATCCCTTGTGAGGGATTTTCGTAACGAATGGCAGTGTGTCCGAACAGGGTGTATATCACTTCTCCGGGAGCACAAGTCAGCAGGCTAAGACGGATAGAGTCATTGCTGTTGGCAGTTGTTTGTCCAATGGGCAGGAGCAACAGGAAAAGAGAGAAGATTACATATAAAAAAGACCGTTTCATTAGTAGGTTCATTTTATTTTGGCAGCGAATATACAAAGAATTGTTGGATTCGTGAAACAGAGGCTCTATTTTGATAAAACAGAGCCTCTGTTTGGGGTAAATAGAGCCTTCATTTGGGTGAAATAGAGCCTCTGTTTTACCGGAATTATACACGTAAAAGCGTGCCACTAACCGTGCTACCCCTTTTGCATGTATAATTGATTGTGAATTAGTGATTTATCTTCTGCTGAAAAATGGAGGCGTGCCACTAACCGTGCATATATAAATAAAAATATATATTATTCTATATTATATAGTTCGCCCGACACACTTTTTTGAGAGAGAGAACAGAAGAAGAACCAAAAAAGAAGATAATTTCTCTCAGATGTTTCGATTTCTCTTTTTTTACTTTACCTTTGCGCCCGCTAAAAGATAAGAATGCATTGAATTTAATTATCGACATAGGAAATACCGCTGCGAAGGTTGCCCTCTTTGACGGTGGGGAAATGGTGGAAGTGCTGACCGAGTCCAATCAGTCATTGGATTGCCTGGAAGCTCTTTGTGTCAAATACCCGGTTGAGCAGGGAATTGTAGCTACCGTGATTGATTTAAGCGAACGGGTGCTTGCGGCTTTGGTTGCCTTGCCTTTCCCTTTGCTGTGGCTCGATTCGAAGACTCCGCTTCCGGTCACCAACCTGTACGAAACTCCCGAAACACTGGGATACGACCGAATGGCTGCTGTGGTGGGAGCGAATGAGCAATATCCTCGTAGAGATATATTGGTGATTGATGCGGGAACTTGCATTACTTACGAGTTTATAGACTCGAAAGGACAGTATCATGGTGGTAATATTTCTCCCGGTATGCAGATGCGTTTCAAGGCACTCAACCAGTTTACCGGACGCTTGCCTCTTATTGACTCCAACGGGCGCAAACTCCCCATGGGGCGGGATACCGAAACGGCTATACGCGCCGGGGTGTTGAAAGGTATGGAATACGAAATTTCAGGTTATATTGAGTCTATGAAGCATAAATATCCTGAAC
>ENA-OPCE01001001-OPCE01001001.1-human-gut-metagenome-genome-assembly--contig:-NODE-1001-length-19678-cov-5.079499_pt1 | contig 19678 bp, 20 predicted proteins | sample MGYA00241247_ERZ501474 | MGnify/ENA primary metagenome ERZ501474 (study PRJEB25962, sample SAMEA2042572) | human gut metagenome | biome: human gut; feature: human-associated habitat; material: faeces... | reverse complement strand
CATAGTTGCTTCCTCGCTTTCTTTTATTGTCAAGTAGTAGATCCTTGATCCCAATGCTGATCTCCAAGGCGGTATTCACTTCCCGCATCCTGTCTTTTCCTACAGTTCCCGCATATCCAAGCAAACGCCGCTTATCTAATGTTCGGAGCTGTTCCAGCATAATCGTTGATTCGTTGTGCAATCCACATTGCCTTCCGTTCAGGTTCACATGGGTCGGCAGTCGGTGATGCTTTATGCGGCTGGTGATCGCCGCTACGATGACTGTGGGACTATGGCGATTACCTATGTCGTTCTGAATAATCAGCACCGGTCGGACGCCTCCTTGCTCGGAGCCGCGCACCGGTTCAAGATCCGCATAGAATATGTCTCCGCGGTATGCGGAGTGGATGTTGTCATTATCCATAGTAGCTTCCGTTTTTCTCCTGCTACAAACTAAGTAAAGGAATCCGCGCAGGCCATAGCGCACAGCTTTGGTCTGCGCGGTATATATTTTCCTTTGCCTGTATTCGACACTACTGCCCCAGGCTGGGCGGCAACTTGAACTGTGCGGGCGCACATCACGGGAATCTCACCCCTCCGGGGAACGCCCGGAGCTGCGTACAGGAGTATCATTATGGGCTGACGGGATCATGGCGGGGACAGCTTGCCAAAGCTGTCTTGGCCTGAGTGGGTATCGCTCTGCACCTTACTTGGCCGTCCTTTGATGCGGAGTTTCTCCGCACAGGTGGTCTTCGCGCACTCGGCCTGACGCTGGCTCCGTCAGCTAATGTATTCAAGTTGCCGGATATGACCTGGGCGGTATTTTTCAAGGAGCAAAGCCGCTGATTTATCAGCAGCGGGGGGAGGTTCAAAGCCCTCTCACTCTATTAGCCGTTGAAAACACCGTTTGCACCAAACTTTTTTGTCATCTCAGCATCTTTTTCAATTTCTGTAAGATACGGATCTTCCGATTGTGGATCGTCATTCGATGGACGCCCATCATTTCTTCCAGCTCACGCTCTGAGCGCTCGTCGAAAAACAGTGCATGGATCAGAACTCTTTCTTCTTCGCTCAACTGATCCAGCGCGGCCCGTAAACGGCGTAAATTATCTTTCCTGATCACGGCATCCTCGACGCCTTCAGCATCGTCCGCAAACTGGCACTTTGCAGAATATATAAGCCGCTCCAACGAATCCTCTTTGCTGGAAACATAACTCTCCGCACCATTCTCGGCATTTTTTCCTGCGCTGTTCGATTTTCAGATCCACCTCCATGTATTTCATCTTGCGGTCGCTTTTCTTCAAGACTTCCAACACATCCGGACGCTCTTTTAAGCAGGGATATATCTTCAAATAATCGACCCGATATGGGTCGTTGTGATACGACATTTTCTGTCCTCCGTTTCATCATTTTAAAAATTTCAAAAACGATGAAGCGGAGGGCCTCGGCATCTCTCGCAGGCAGAAGACCGGCAAAACAAAACGCTCATTCAGTTCCTTTCTGGAACCAAATGAGCGAAAAAAGCCGCTTGATCTGCCTTCACCACCATGGCCGCATTGATTCGTCTCACTCTCTTTGAGAGCAAGGACTGCAAATCAAGCGACACATGGGAAGGTCACGCATCAAGCGGCTCCGGGGTACAAACTTGGATATTCAATTTTTAGTTGTCAAGAGCAAGGCGTTTATTACACGCCGTTACATCTTAAAACCGGTTAAGTCGAAATGCCACCGGCGGGAAAAACACCTGTTCTCCGCAATGGGGGCATTTCACATAAACTGCGCCGTGATTTCCTTTGCACAGGATCTCTAACTTGTTCTGGCAATACGGGCAAATCCTCGCCATTGTAATATGGCTGGAATACTGTTTTTTCAGTTCCTGCTGTTCTGTCTGAATACAGGAATAGCGTTGAGGATCCAGTTCCCTTGCATTGATTTTTGCCATACTTTCTCCCTGCCATATCAGGCGATCTCATTTTTCTCCGGAAATATATCTACCAGTGCATACGGGTCATACAAATCATTTCTTCCAACCAAGCCGAGCTGAGATGATCTTATGGCCAGTGCTGTTTTGGACACGCCGAGCCGCTTTGCGGCCTCTGAAAAACACTCATAGTCTTTGCGTGCATATATGCGATTCAGCACGCCGATGCCATCTTTCAGGCCAACATCTGCCATGTGGCGATACACCAGTTCCTTTGGCAAAAGGAGAAATGAAGTCAACACATTGGTCTGCCACTCCTCCCAATCCAGAACAGGGTACTGCGTATGTTCATCTGCCATGCGAAATACGCAGCGAGGAGTTTGCACCTCATATTCTTCTGGATACAGCATCCAAAACAGTTGATGCGCTGCTTCGTGCATCATAGTAAAGTTCAAACGGCCAATCTGATTTTCAGCCACAAGGCTCTGATCAATGAAGGCCGTTTTCCCATCTAATTCATAGTCGAGCTTTGTGCCATCCCTTTGAGGGATCGTTATGATCACCCCCGAAGTTGCCGTAAGGCCGATGGCATCATGTGCTTCACTGATATCTGCAAAGGTAAATTGCAGGCCACACATCTTCTCTGCAAAATCTGCCGGATCAATATGATCGACCTTTTGAGGGACTTTTTTTAGGTAATCACGAAGCAATCTACGGGAAATGTGTTCGATGTCTTTCCGTGAAAGCCAGAGCATCTACCTGCGCCCCTTTCTATTCCAATGCGTCCACAAATTAGAACATCTGTTCGCTTCTTGTTAAGGAGTATAGCACGCCCGCTAATCTATGTCAAGTGAAATAAATCGCTCGTATTTTGTACAAAAAATAATCGCCATTTCCTTTGCATTATCATTACACCAGCTGTTGGTGAGTGGAGGTATTGATTTGGCATTTTTAATAATGATAGTTCAAGAGTTTTCACAAAATCAACAAAAATTCCGACTTGATATTGCCAAAGGAGAATATAGCGTATAAAATAATTGGCAGAAATGGAAAAATATAGCCGAATCGCGAGATATCACTATAATCAAAAATTTTGAAGAGAGAATGGTTGTTTGATGTGATCAGATAAAGTAGTACGCTTCTGCTTTAATCAACATCTTCTGATCGCAGCATGGGGATCGTGTATGATTTAAGAACGCACATGGAATGGAAAAGGGAGTGATGCCTATCCAATAGAGGTTCCAACGGCGCTATTTCAGAAAAGAGAAGGAAAAACGTATTCTACTTACAGGAAAGGAAGGAATAATAACCTTGCATTCCCCCAAACCATCACATTTATTGAAATTTTTATAGGCTTCGCAAATATAATTTTATTCAATCATGACCATGGGCGTATATACAATGGAGATGCCTACTTTTAATACACTTGCTACTTCTTGTTGCGGCGAAGAAAGTACAAAAACATATATGGTTATGAGAGAATCTGGAGTATTTTGACCAATAAGAGTGCAGCTGGGAGGAGAATCATTGAAAAAGCAAAAATGGAAATATAAAATCACGAACGGAATAACCGGAGTTATAATATCCTTTATTATGCTCACCATATTTGGTAGCCTGGCACTTTGGTTTCGTATCAGCCGGAACGGGGCAATCATCATTGGCATAATATTGGTGATCTTTGCATCGCTTGCCTTTTTCCTAGCCTTGTACCGCACATTATTTTTCAGGGTACTGATTGATAAAGACGGATTCTTCTATCAGACCGCTCCAGGTAACGGAAGATACTATCACTACTACACAATCCGCCAAATATGGGTCAGCAGTGGAAACGATGCAAATGCACAGCAAATGCAATATTGCAACTTTGAAACGCAGGACGGAAGAACCATGAGATTTTTCTTTAGAAATCTAGATTGGGACGCCGTAGACTATTTAATCGCCCAAGTAGAAAACACCGAGGAACAGGCGCAAAGGAGCGACGGTGACCTTATGATCAGCGGCAGGGTACAGGGCGGTGTCAGGCTCGTCGCAGCTGTCTGTATTCTGGCGGCGGTTTTGTTTGTGAACATTTATTTCCGAACTCAAGGCTTGCCACCCATTATCTATGTACCGCCTGTAGTGCTGGCAGTAACAGCCTTTTTTGTGTTGGTGAGTCATAATCTGTTCTACAAAATTCTGATTCAAAAGGACGGATTTTACTGCCGAACCAACCCCTTTGACGGAAAATACTATAAATACAGCGAAATTTCAAATTGCCACCTGACAGAGGTGGTGCAAAGGCAAGGTTCCGTCCGCAACGGCACCAGACGGACGGGATATTCTTACTATTTTACATTCACTGACTCCATTGGTAAGCCGCATAAGATTCTGTATGATAAGGCTTTGTTTCAACGGGAAATGGAGGTGCTGATGGAGCGAAGCAAGGGAATATGAAGATTATGAAGATGTGGAGAAATACAACATTATTCGCCTACTTCCGATTCATGGGCTATGTGATGATGATTGTGGGCATCTACCTGATCGTAAACGGGATTGGAGACTATGCAGGCCAATCCCGTCAGAAGGACTGGATTCCCATAGAGGCCACGGTCACGGATGTCTCCAGCGAGGTAGTCAGCTCTTCGCCCGGAAGGCATGGTAGCAACAGCAGTACCTACTACATTATGGCGTATGAGTATGCCGTGGACGGAGAAACCTATACGGGCCGCACAGGGCGTATGTCATCGCCCCGTCTGATTGGTACTGTCATTACTGTGAAATATAACCCAGAAGTGCCGGAAGAGAATACGGCGATTCTCTCTCCCAATACCCACAATCTGCTGGTCCTTTTGATTTTGGGAACGGCCATCGCAGTGGTGGGCTTTTTCCTCTCTGGGGGGGTGGAGCTGTTTCGCAATCTCCTGCGAAAGAAGCACACTGAGGAGCCGAAGGAATCGGTCCCGAAGACAGATATAGGGTTTGATTCAACGGCCATTGCAAAAATCCCGGCAAAGCAGTGGGTCCCCCGGCTTGCGGCTTGGCTTCTTGCGTTCGTCGCCCTCGTCCTTTTCGTGAAATTTTTCCTTACGTCGGGAGCTGCGGACTTGGATGAGTTCCGCAATGCCGCAGCGGCAGCCGGCTACACCGCTGTGGACTCTACGGAGGACGTTCGCCAGAGATGGGGCGTCGGGTCCATGTTGATCCGCTCTGTTTCTGTGCATGAGGACTCTCTGCGGTTGGACTACTGCAGGCTGGATTCCGCAGATGCCTGCTACCGTTTCTATGCCGCTGCGACCCTCCCCATCACCGGTGAGGTGACGGAGAGCAATACCTTTACTGGTCAGGTCTATGCCGTGGACAGCCCCACGAATTTCGCAGCAAAAATCCGCAGTGGACAGATAATGCTCTATGTGTATACCACGCAGGAGGGCAAGGCCGATGTGCTTGCGTTTCTGGAATCTGTGGGCTGGTGGAGCGAATAAGAAACGGAAAATTTACTACTGCAGAACTATGAATTCTAATGTTGAAGTAATTGGAGACATGGAGCCAGAGACGGCATTGGTTTTCTCAGCTAAGGCGGAGGGTGGTTACCAGCCGTATGTATGGGAGTATGCTATTTACAAAGGTGATACTCTATACTATACTCTAAGTGGTTCAACATTCGACTATCTTGAGTGGTCGCCAACAGAGACAGGAAACTATACCATTGTTGTCTGCGTTATAGATAAAACTGGGTTTAAGGCAACATACTCGAAACAGTTTTCTATTATTTGAATCAATCACAGGGAAGTGGCATTAGCCACTTCCCTGTGATATAACAAATCGCTATGGATTCAATATGGAGAATAAGATGAAAGAAAGAAACTGGAAGTATAAAATCACCGGTAACTGGTTTGGACCTATGGTGATTGCAATCACGACGGCGGTCTCCGGAGGATTCACATTCTGGCTTTACACTGCACACGATGGTGCCTTTGTTGGACTCGGCGGCCTAACAGCCTTTTTTGCTATCATCTGCGTTCTGTCCGCATACGGTGCAATGTCTTTCAAGTTGCTTGTGGATAAAGACGGCTTTTATTTTCGGACCAAACCCGGCAACGGGCGGTACTACCGCTACAGCGAGATTTGCAGCATGTGGCTCAGCTCCGGCAGAGAGACGGACACACAGGAAGCAACCTACTGCAACTTTGAAACGATAGAGGGAAAGCGGTCGAGATTTCTCGTACTTGACCCCCACCTTGATGCGGTGGATTATATGATTGAACGGGTTGAGGCCGTGGGAAGCAGACGTGGGGATGACGACTTCGACCGCGAGATCGTCATTACCGGGAAGACGGAGAGTGTGGTTATCATAATCCTTGTGATTTTTGGTTTTCCCATACTTTACTTGATGCTTTTTGGATGGACCACCATGCCGCTGATTTTCCGCATGATTCCGGTCGCCATTTTGCTGTTTTCAATTGTGCGGGCTTTTTCTCACGGACTGTTTTATATGCTAAAGATTCAAAAGGACGGCTTTTATTGCCGCACCAATCCCTTAAATGGGCGGTACTACCGCTACAGCGACATTCTGGACTGCTGTCTGGTCGAGTCACAGCGGAACATGCGCAGAAGCGCAACGCGTTACGGTTACTACATGAAATTCACCGACTGCGAAAACCAAACACACAGGGTTCCTTATAACAAATCGTTGTACGAAGGGGAAATCGACGAACTGGTCGCCAGGATCAAGAGGGCAAATGAAGATGAAGCATGAATCGGCTGTTCAGGCCGTGAAAGAACTGATGCGGAAGGACTCAGTTTTTCGGTCTGTAATACAGGGCTGGGGCGTTGCGACGCTGCTTATCGGCCTCTTTATGTTTTATATGGGGGCCAATACTTATATTCAATCATACAAGCAGACGGATTGGGTATTCGGCAGCGCATACATTACGGATATTTCCGAGTTGAACAGAAGCAAAGTTGGCAGGGGTGGCATCAACTATTCGATGACCTACGAATATGAAGTGGATGGAACGCATTATACAGGTAAATATGGCCCCCTGGCAAACTCTATCGAGGTGGGCAGGTCCATCCGCATCAAATACGATCCGAGCGCCCCGGAAAACTCCACCGGCTTTCTGGCGCCGAGTGGCAATGATCTTGCCCTGGTGATCATAGGAACGATTCTTGCCGTGCCTGGATTTTTCATGTCGGGCATCCTCGGCCTTCTGCGGAGGCTTCTGCGGGGACTGCATCGAAGCGAGATTCCAGACTACGCACCGCCGGAAGAGAAACGCACTGCGCCCCCCAAAGCCCCCGCGCCCTCCGCCTGCGATATAGTTATGGGGGTACGCAATATCCTCCGAACCCTTGCGCCGATACTCATATTCCTGCTTTTCGGATTTATCCTCATGCTCATCCAAAACGCAATATCCTAATCACAGGAACCATGTGAATTACATTGAATGTTGCCCGCAGAAAAGATCGTGTAATTGCAAGGTTAAATATAAGCTCAAAAGTCAGGCGCTTATAAAGGGCCGCCATCTTAAGAGGCCGTTTCTCACGACTTTCGGGACACTCACGCATAGCAGTTTTTTCGGCCCAAACTGGTGGCGTTGTCAAGATTTATACGCAAAAAGGATTTTATGTTCAGGCTGAAAGAAATTTACCGAGTTTTCCTCCAGATATTGCATAGACCATATCCTTCCTTGTTGGCATCACCGATTTTTTATAAGACATGTTGCTTGTTCTTTTCTCTGTCTTAATACCTCCGATAGAGTGCTCTTTTCCATGCCATAGGCTTTATATCCCCCGGCAAAGCGGGGGGTCCTCTTTTGCGGCCAAAAGGCATCCCGGTCACTGGATTACGCAGTGACCGGGATGTTTAATACATTTTATCCGAATGTCTTCATTTTATTTTCAATAGCGTTCACTCCGACCATCGTGTTTGTTGATGCAAGACTCTGCAATTTAGCCACATTAGTCCTCGAAACCATCGGTTTTACTGTAACAACTCCCTCATTGACTCCAATCACTTTTCCCCGTGCAATTGTATCAGTAATCCTAACGCCAGATAAGCTATTTGTTTTTCTTACCATTTCAACCTTCGCTCTCGACGGAATTGTAACAACTAAGCTATCCCCAAATTTTGGAGTTTTACTAATATCCCCAATTCTAATCACAAACTTATCATTAGAGGCCGAAACAATTTTTGCTTGCAATTTTTTTCTTTTTTCCATCATATTTTATATCAATGTACAGACGCCTACCAATGAGCCGGCTTGCTCTGGATCGCGGATATGAGACGGGCGCTGTTCACCGAGGGCTGGAGCTTCTGGGCATTACCGGATATATCCCCGCAATTCAGTTCTCCAATCCACCTGAGAAATATGGATTCTCCTACGATCCACAGCTCGACGCATTCATCTGTCCGGAAGGAGTTCCTCTTACATACCACAGGCTAAATTGCAGCAAATCGACGGGCAAATATCTGCGTTGCTACCAGGTCGAGGGCGATGCCTGTATGCGCTGTCCAAAACGGCCGAGCTGTTTTGACAAGGCTGGAATTCGGCGCAGAGTGCTGGCCAGCAGTTGCTATCCGGCATTTTTCAGAGGGCACCAGCGTGTGGGAACTCCAGAATACCTGGCCATGATGCGGCTTCGTAAAATCTGGGCCGAGGGCAGCTTCTCCGTCTTGAAACGGGAACACTGTATTTCAAGGATTCGAAAAAGGGGCATTCTTGCAGCTACGGAAGAATGCCTCCTTGCCGCCATGGCCCTAAACCTCAAGAGGATGGTAAATGCCATCTTTCGCTATCCCCAAATTTACTGTTCTGCTGGAACCTCTGTGGGTTTCAGCAGTTTTTTTGCTTTTGTCAACAGGTCCCTTATTGTACCTTATCCTCACGAGAGTCCCGGAAGAATCCGTTATGACTCAGTCTGTAAAACAGCAGCCAAAATTGTCAATATTGTAAAAGTAGAACATACACTACCCTTGCGGGATGGTGTATGTTCTACTAATGCACAGATAAGGGATGGCAGCAGCTATTTAGTAATACGAAAATCCGGAACTACAGTTACTCCTCACCTATATTCACTTGAATGATTTTTCTGGTAGGATAATTTGTCACTTGCAGCCAGATACTGCTTTGCTCTAAACCATTCCATTCAGAGGACGTGAATCGATATCTATACAGATCAAATGGCAGCAAAATATCACATGAGGCGCCATCCTGTAACCGAATTCCGGTAGCACCGTCCAATATAGGATTAACCACGCCCAAGAGATCCCAATCCATATTCATGAGCATATCCGTGGTGTATAATGATAGTTCCGTTAAAGGGAATCCTTCTGCGGAACTATTCTGCTGAGAAACAGTAACGCTAACCAACGCAATCTTATCGGGAATTCGACTTCGATCGGTTCCGTCATACTGCAAGGCGGAAGTATAGGCACGATAATCTACAATTTCAAAACGGTTGACCTGAAGCATATAGCCTTCAGCCGCCAAATTATACCCTACAAAATCCGGCGCAATAGGAACGATTTCTCCAACGGAGTATGTCTTCTCTGTATTGGCAGACCATCGTTGACGATAATCCTGATTAATTGCTTTATAGCGGATTATCCAAACAAAGAGCACTACTGCCGCAACGGAGAAAATCAGCCAGAATTTCTTTTTGCCTTTCATTTGCCTATCACCGATGTTACCCTTCCCGCTTGTATTTGAATAACAACATCCGATACACTCTGCACAAAGTCAGCATCATGACACGCAACGACCACTAATGCACCGCACTGACATTCTTTACGGATCAACTGTGCGATCATAGCAACGCCCTGCTCATCCAGTGCATTTGTTGGTTCATCCAAAATCAGCAGATCGGGCTTTTCCATCAAGGCCGCAGCAATACCCAGGCGTTGCTTCATGCCTAATGAATATTTTTTGAAAGTCCGTTTATCATTCGGGTCCAGGCCAACCGCCTGCAGGGTGTTATGGATGTCGGAAGCCGAAATCAGCTGTTTTAGACCGGCAAGCAGCTCCAGATTTTTTTGCCCGGTATACTCGTCAATAAATGCGGGACTCTCGATCATCACTCCCACAGATTCAGGGAAATCCAAATCCTTCCCCAGGCGGCGATCATTTACTGAAACACTGCCCTCTGTTGCATAGATCAACCCACACATCAGACGTAAAAGCATCGTTTTACCCGATCCATTTTCCCCTTGCAATCCGTAGACTTTTCCGCTTTCAAAATTCAAACTGATGTCTTGCAGCACGACCGCTCCGTGAATGGTTTTTGTGACATGATCCACCACAACATTCATCGTATCACCGTCCTATTTTTCAAGAGATATGAGGTCTTTTCTTTGTATCAGTAAATATCCTGCGCCTATTGATAAGAGCAACAGTAGCAGTGTAAACACCAGTTCTTTACGATAACTCAATCCATTTGCATCAAAAAGCTGGTATCGCATCACCATCGCTCCGTTGCCGACCAACCATTCAATAGGGAAATATGCGGCAGCAATATATGTGACAAAGCATATTAGAAAGCTAATGGCCGGACGGACGACAAGGTTTAAGAGTGTTTGCAGCATACATACGGCCGTAAGAGTCACAAACGGAAGTATCAGAGCATATAGGATAACGCTTGCCGGCGTGAGTGAAATTGTCTCTCCACACAAGACCTCCGAAAACAAGAATGCGGTGATTTCGGGCGTGTTGTTCAGGCCGAAGGTAACGGGTGTTAGAATCGCTGTGCCTATTATGGCAATCATTTCACAGGCAAAGTATAAAGTACAGCTTGCTATGCACCATATACACTTAGACAGCCACCATTTCACACGCGATGTGCGTAGGAAAACTTGCTGACCTTGTACACTGATACCTTGCGCAGGATATGCTGCTGTTATATACAGGCAAAAGCCGCACACAATCAGCCATTCGATGGGGATCGACACCTTTTCTTCCATAGAGCCGTGTTGCATGATTGCCATGCCGCGAAATAGACACAGCATATAGTCGCCAATTGAACCCCGGCTTGAAATGGATTCCACATTGCAATAGAATTGCACAGAGCGATATACTGCGAATAAGCGCATGGAAAAGAGGAGAGTGGCAATCAGATAGTTTCTCCTTTGCAATCCCTGCCGCAGATCATAGCGCAACAGCCTATAAAACCTCATGTCTGTATTTCCTATATATCCCCGTAAGAACAGATACGAATGTCAAAAGAATAAGTTCCGCAAGTATGATCCATGTGGGACTGGGATTTGTACTTGCCAAATTGCACAGCCTTAAAGGCGAGAGCTCTATATACCAGTTCATTGCGTCGGCAAGCATGGGGGTAATGAAATCAAGTAATAGGAACAGCAGAAGTGGAGTTGCTGTCACAAAGAATCGGTGTTTTACCTTATGCCCGACGATAATGCACAGACTGGCCGCAACGCCGCCCCAGAAAAACTCAATAACGCACCAGATGATTGCATGCAGCCAAGGGTGGGTATAGTATAGCTTCGCCAAAAAGGCTGTGCCTGAACAGAATCCTGTAATAGGCAGTGCAACCCGAGGAATACAGGCGGGACATACCATCGCGGATGCAAACAGATCCGTAGTTACCGGCAATGCAATAGCAATGCCGCCACTAACAAATACAGCCGCCATTTTGGCTGTTAGGTATTGAGAATACGGAACTCTGGTAAGAATATTATTTGTCATATGAGACCTGTTGTCCTCATACAATGACCACCCATAAGGCATAGCAGCCAAAAATGGCCAAACGGCATAGAAGACTACAGCCCCGACGGTGACTCCGTTGACGCCGATCCAATTGACAAATAAGCTGCACCCATCATATCCGCCCGGGGAATGTGCATAGGATGCGCCTAAGTCACTGACGGTAATTGCAGTTTGAACCAAATCAGCTATGACAAGAATAAAACCGATCAGCAATGCACTGCGCATCATTTTGTTGTGAAATGCTTTCCACATTTCGGTTCTAATACAGTTCCCCATTATGTTATTCCTCCGCTAATGTTTACTGCTCCATCTCGGCTTGTTTTGAATGCTTTGTATTTGATTTACTGTCAGGGCGTTGCATCCTTATACGAGTTTGCGCTATCAGGGCTCCATTCACCGGACATGGTTTCACCAAAAAGATTGGGGCACGAGAAGGAGAGCGTTGCCCAGCGATAGCCGTCCTCATTAATGAAGGAATGGATACTGTACTTATTCCCGTTGTGACATGTCACATAATTCACGCGAGTTCCGCCAGATACAGTACAGTTATTCATCGATCCGTTTTGTGCGGATCCACCAAGGGCTCTTGCTCTGATGTGATCGCGCTTTCCGTCACGATAATAAAAATACACAGCTGATGAATCATCTTTTGTTCTGGGTGTAAGACGATGGTAGGAATACACATTTACACTAAAACCAGTGATTGTTGTGTCGGCTGTAGATGCAAACGCAGGAACAGCCATTGCTGCGCATACGAGAAACGCCATAATCAAGGTAATAATCTTCTTCATTTTTATTTCCTTTCTTTGTACATGTTTGGGTTTCTTATGTACTTATGTAATTAATATGATTCAATCATTGGAATCAACCTCATTCTGTCAACCGCTGTATACATGGACTGTAATATAGAATATTCATCTATATTACAAGTTACCTATTATGCTGTTGCAGTAGCGGGATTCACATAAAAGCTTTGCCCATCAACTGTGCATACTACTTTTACTGTATATGTTTTCCCTTTTGTTACCTCATGAGAGCCTGTGATAAGCAGATACGATGTCCCGTTACCGCTCCAGGAGTCGATCATCGTACGGCCTTGCCATAATTGAAGTGTTGCATGGATGGTTTTTCCAGGCTTGGCGATAGACACTCTGCATGTAGCTGTTGTTCCATTGATGGTGATTGAAGCCGACGGCGTAGCTGCTTGTACGGATGTAGCTTGCGCTGTCGCGGAGCAGGATAACAACAGGATCAATGCAAGGATGAGAGAAATCGTCTTTTTTTTCATAAATACACCCCCTTTCTCTATTCTTCTAAGCATTAGAACGGAGAAAGGGGGTGCTTTTTGGACACCATAATTACATGATTTTATTATTTTGTAGGAATCGACAAAATAAGGGATTGCGCTATGTGCACTATGTCCTCGTTGCTGATATTTCCCTGTATATTAAACACAACCTGATTCGCTTCGTCCACCCATATTAAAGCTTTTTCTGGTGAAGTTTCATTGCCAATGTATAAATCCGCTGGAATTCCGTTGATATCGACTTTGACTACTTCGCTATACTCCTGTGCTGTTGTGCTCATGCTGGTATGCTGCATCAAGGTATATTCAACAGAAAACATTTTTTCTCCGGTATCGTTGGCATATACGCGAAGACAATAATCGCTATCTTGATAGTTATCTACCAGCGAAAATCCGTCCGGTATCCACGACGGCTCATAACAGATGTGATCTATTTCATTATCTTCGCTATTGAAAAGATAGATCGTTATGCTCTCGTAGATTTCTTTTATCCATTGGAAGGCGCGCTCTCTTGCCTGTATATCAACTGTCAGCCATGTGCTGACAGACAGAATCGTCACAATTAATATTACCGCAGCCCGCTGCCATATTTTATGCGCAACAACCCTACGCTTGCTTTTTTTTCGTAATATCTCCATGCTATGTTCAAAATCATCGGAAAATACATGTTCGCATTCACTGGGAGACGGGAATGAAGTAAGCATGGACTCTGCTACACGCTTTGCCGCGTTGGCCAGTTCCTGTTCTGACCATGCAATGTTTGACATTTTACGCATCTCCTTTCAAATGTTTTTGCAAAGCGGCCTTGGCTCTCCAAAGCTGCTTTTGTGCGGTATCCTTTTTTATATGCAGCATAGATGATATTTCTCGTACAGAGTATCCATTATAATAGCGCAGCAATAGGATATCACGATAGGCAGCCGGTAATCGTGCCATAGCATCGGCCAAACCATGATCACCAGGCAATGGGATTTCGATGCCATAGGTACTCTCCCAAAATTCCATATCTACCAGTTTTGATCGGCTGCGAATGATATCTATTGCTTTCCGTTCTGTAATAATAACGATATAAGCTCTAGTTTTTGGACATTTGACATCCGATATTTTTTTCAGATTCTCAATAAGGGATAGAAACGCCTGATGTACTGCATCCTCGGCATCAAATTCATTCTTCAGAATTTTCATGGCAACATGGAACATCAAGCCCTTGTACATTATGTAAAGCTGTTCAAACTTGGATTTATCTTCGTCGCTTTCTATCATCTGTAAGTAGATAATCAACGAAATTCCCTCCTACAATAATGATGTCATTATATGTCGTTAATTATATCATCACACGATGTAGAATACAAGGTTAAGCAGCTTGCTGACAGGCACCGGGAGCTGAGCAAGGCGAAGAATCGCATTGCTGAGATTGACACATTGCTCAGGAGTCAGTAACTGGTACTGGATGACAGTTACAAATTACAGTAGCTAATAAAGGCTAAAGTATCGTTCCGACGAGAAGGAAGCGAAAGACGGCATGTCCGCCGAGGATGCGGCATACGAGAGAAAAGTGAGGATAGGCAATACCCTCCGAGCTCTTTTCCCGATACTTGCATTTGTGCTTTTCGGGGTGCTCATCATGCTTCTCCAGGGCGGAAGATTCTGATCATAGGAGCTATTGTTTGTTCTTTCTCTGTCTTAGTACCTCCGATAGAGTGAGTCCTTCTGGATGCGCCATGATGACGCTACCCTTATGACAGCCCCCAAGCGCACTTCCCCCTTGGCGGGAAGTGCGCTTTTTCCTGCCTATTTGAGCCGATAAAAATTGCTGGTCAAGCTTCCATTGGGACGGCGGCGATGCGTGCGCTCCAAGAATCTCTGTTGCTCCAAGTCCGCCAAGGCCCGCTGCACGGTGCGGCGGGAGAGCTTCAAGTCCTCAGCGATCCTGCGGACGCTGGGCCAGCAGGTGTCGTCGGCGTTGGAGCGGTCCTTGAGGTACATATAGACCGTCTTGGCCCGATGGGATAGTTCCTGATCCGCATAGATGCTTCCAAAGTAACTCATGTCTTTGCGTCCTCATTGTAAAGTCCCATTGCCGAATAGGGGCTTCTCCGCTCGGCAACAGGTACCTGTGTAGGCTGACTATTCTTCTTTCCGTAGGCCTGGTCGATGCGGAGGAATAGTTCCTGCCGACTGGCATAGGCCACAGGCCGTGCCGCATGCTCCGGGGTGATGTACGGCTCGCCAAAGGTAATGCCCCAGTCGAGAAACAGGCGCAGCTTTGTCTGCATAGGATGCGTCCCCGTTTTCATGACCACGAAGCTGCCTTTGGGGATGGATTTCAGTTCGTCCGGCGTCATGAGGGGTCGCTCCATCATCTGCAAGCTTTGGCTGGGATCATTCTTACTCCTGCTAATCGAGCCGGACAATACCGTGCGGCTGCCCAGCGCTTTTGAGAGCTTCTCCGCCGTTTGGCTGTTGGGCGCGAAGCCGCCGAAGATGGTATCCTGGCAGTTATCGGTCAATATCTCTGCCCCTTCTCGCCCATAGTTTTTCTCCAGCTGCGCCAGCGCCTGGATGATAGGCACCATAGTCAGCCCACGGGAGCGGCCTGCACTGAACAGCGGCAGGATGTCGAAGGCGGGCATGGTGCCCAGCTCGTCGCAGAAGAACACAACACGACCCGGCAGCCGTCCGCCGTTTTCATCCGCCACGGCGAACAGCTCCCGTGCCAGCGTCTGGATCATCAAGCCTGCCATGAAATTTTTGGTCTGATCCTCCTCCGGCAAGATCAGGAAGATAGCGGACTTCTCCGCCGCAAACCGCTCGGCGTTCATGGTGCTGTCAAAACACAGCACCTGCTCCAGCTCGGAGTCCAGAAAGGCGTTGAGGCGAGACAATACCGTGCTCATGACCGAGGCCATGGCCTGGTCGGATGTGTTCAGCGCCGCCCCGGCAAACCACCGTGCCTTGTGCTCCGGTGGCAGCTTTTCCATGAGGATGGTAAACCAGTTTTTGCCCCGCACCCCCGATGGAGCCAGCAGTTCCTGCACCAGCTTGAACACGGACACGATGTGCCGCCGCTCCTGTTTCCCATCCGGCGGCAGAAATTCTGCCAGCAGGAGCACCACGGAAGTCAGCAAGCCCTCTGCGGCATCGTAGAAATAGGCGTTCTGGCCGTAGTCCGTATCCCCATTCGGTGACACGATGGTCTTGGCCAGGATCTTGGCGTACTTCTCCGCCTTGGCACGGGCGGCAAGGCTGCCGGTGGCCTGCGCCGCATCCATGTAGTGGTTGATGAGCGTCATGAGGTTGTAGCCATCTGAGCGGGTAGGGTTTCGCAGATCCACCACGGATACATGGTAGCCGTAGTATTTTTCTGCAATGGCGCCGTAGTTGCGAGCCAAGTCACCCTTGGTATCCAATGCCAGAAAGCTCATGCCGCTGGCACAGGCATATTCCAAATTGGGATATAGAAAGTAGGCCGTTTTGCCCACGCCGGATGCGCCGATCATAAGGCAATGCACATCGTCCTTATCCACCAGTGCGGTGATGCCACGCTTATGGCTGATGCTGCCCAGCACCAGCCCCTGCACTTCCGGGCGCCGCTGCCCTCTGCGCCAACTTGCCGCTTGGAACGGCACGAGGGCATAGGCCTTGCGAATCTCCGCGTCGGTAGCCCACCGCGCCGTGCCATGCTGGCCGTCGCCTACGGTTTTGGATTTAATGTTGTTGAGGGTATAGCGGTTATTCAGCAGCGTCAGGCAGCCTATGACCGCCGCCATGACGCCGCCCGCTGCAAGGAGGAGCCATAGATTACCCATGGCCACCCCGCTTTGCCCGCAGGTCATCGTTCCAGTCCTTTCCCTCCGGACGCAGGCGCTCTACATCGTAGCCCATATCCTCCAGGGTATCCAGCATACCGTCGCAAGCATCCTCCCCCGCCTCGTCATTATCCAAACAGAGGTACACCGTGTCCAGCTTTGGGTTCTGCCGCAGGCGCTCCAGTACGGGCTGGATGGAGGTGCCGCAGCAGGCCACATAGCTGTGCTCCAGCCAGCCTGCCGGGTAGAGGGTAATGTGAGACAGTAGATCAATGGGTGCTTCAAAGACATAGAGGGAACGGTCCGTCCCGTTTTTGTGGAAGCTGTGTTTTATGTCGCTGCTCTCCACATTAATGCGGAATACTTTGCCTTGGGAACTGGTGCTGCGCAGATGTGCGTGCCGGGCTTCTCCGTTTTCATCCAGCCCTACAAACACGCAGTTGTGGTGTGGGTCATCCTCATAGAGCAGCTTCTCCTGCACAAACGCCGTGACCACATCCCGGTCAATGCACCTGTGTTTGGTGAGATAGGCATACATCCTGCGCATAGTCAAGTAAGGCTTCGGCAGGGCAAAGGGTTTTGGCTCCTGCGGCTCCGGTTCCTGCTTTGCAATGGGAATGATGCCCTGTCCGTCTCGACCCAGCAGTATGGACACGGCTTCCGGGAAGGTCTTGTCATAGAACTGCCGCACGAAGCTGATGGCGTGGCCGCCCCTCCGCGCAGCATGATCATACCACCTGTTGGCGCGTACAGTGATGCTGTGGTCGCTGGCCAGCCGGTACTCCCGTCCAGCCTGCAGGAGCTTTTCGCCCCGGTCACGCAGAAAAGATGGCAGGTCAACCTCGTTGGCCTGCCGTTTTTCTGCGGATGTGAAATATACAAATTTACCCATGCATTATACCTCCTGTTACATGGTGTTTTCGTTGACATGGCGGAGCTGCTCGTCCTCGTGGTCATCTCGCTTGTGTCCCAAGGCCACGCGCTTCTCCTGCAGCCGTCTGCGGCGCTTGGAGTCGATTCGCAGCGCAGGTGGGATGACCGGCATACTCGTCCTAAATATCTGCCCCATATGATGCAGCAGCCGCATGACCACATTTGCCGGAATATGCCTTGCAGACACAGCTTCTCCCACTGGCTGCACATCAACAGAGCCACGGATGGGTGGCGTTTTCTCTGTCGATTGCTTTTCCCCCGGCTCCGTACTGTCAGCAGACGGGGAAAACGAGATATCCTCTGCCTCTCGGATGATCCAGTTTTTAAGAGAACGAAACTCCTTTCGCTGCGTCAGCGGCTGGTGGGGCGGCGTGTTCTGCCCATAGTAGCCCGCAATCTCGTCCTTCAGCTGCCACCATTGGTCGTAGCAAGCCGCCACCTCCGGGAGCTGCGCCAGCCGCTCCACAATGGCATCCACTTGCGCTTTGACTGATTTCGGCAGATAGGAATAGACATGTTTGCCGCCAACCTGCGCCAGTGCCTGGGAGAGTTCTTGCAGCTCTTTCACAAGCCCGGGGTCATCGGCGGCACCGGTTTCCAACGCCCGAATGCGCTCCAGTAACAATGCCTTGGCGGTTTGCATACTCTCCTTGTAGGCGGCATCCTTCCGAATGTAAAGCTCCGTCATCTCGTCCCGAAAAATTTCGTTCGTCATCTTGGACCGAATTGATGCGATCCCCTTTTGCGTTAGAAACCCTACCTTGGGATCGTCCGACCACGCCATCATGTGTATGTGCGGATGGTGTCCCTCGTCGTGATATGCCGCATACCAACGAAACTTCTCCGGTGGAATACGCATGGCCTCCGCAATGGAGTGGCTCTCCTGCTTCAATAGGTTCTGCCATGCGGCTGCTTTGCTGTATCCCAGGCGCTCCGCATCCTCCCGCCGCAGGGAGAAAATGAAGGTCCACACTTTTCCGGCGTGAGTCTCCAGTTCATTCTTTGCCGCCTTGAGATCCGTAACATCCGCCGCACTGAATAGCCCGTGACCGCCGCGCTTTTCCGCCCGGGGCCGGTTGGCGATGTAGGCCATGTATCCGCTCTCGGATTCCAATTCATGCAGATGCGTGTCCAGCGCAGCAGCAATAAACGCAGACGCCGTACCCCGGTTGGGTGTCTGCAGGTAGTCGGCGTACTCGAAGAGTTCCTTTGCGTCCGGGAAGTCTTTCAGCAGTTTTGTGAGGAACTGCATCTGTTTTTTGGTCACCGGCTCGGTGCTTTGAAGGACCTCCACGCCGTCCCGCTTGGCAATATACTCCATATATCTTGCCGCACGGCCTCCTTGGATGTACCCGCTTTTCTGTATCAGCCGTGCCATCGGTTACTCCTCCTGATGAAATAGCAACACATCCCTAAAAGAGATGTTGCCATGCGTACCCGCCACCTCCCGGACACTGTTACCGCGCATTTTGTTGTACTCGTCCCGGGTCATGTCTATGTCTCCGCCCAGCAGGTGGTTGGTCATGTTGTGCTCCACCACCAGCTTGAACAGCAGCTTGCCCAGCCTGTCGCCGAACACGCCCAGTGTGCCCTCCAGCATCTCCTGTAGTGCGTGGGGCAGATACGCACTTGTCCGCTCGGCGTGCAGACGACCGCAATACTGCCGCAGCGCCTTCTCCACAAACTCGTTGCGAGTAGGGCAGTTATCCAGCTTATAGAATGCGTCCACCTCTTGCCACACCTCGTCTGACAGCCAGACAGAGTGTCGGCTTTTTCCGTTTTTATCCATTGAACTGCACCTCCTTCTATTGAGTGTCAGAGCCTCCCAAAGGCCCTGCAAACACGGGGCAAACAGGCATTTTTACAAGAAATAGCGCCAAAGCATATTCGTCTCCGCATGATCAGCGTCAATTTCAAAGTGCTGCAAACCTCCGTGGCAGTCCGCACTGCGGGCTGCCGTAAGGGCCAATGGCGCAATAAAGCGCCAAAGGCTTTCTCCTGCCCCGATTTCGGCGCACCGAAAATC
>ENA-OPCE01000997-OPCE01000997.1-human-gut-metagenome-genome-assembly--contig:-NODE-997-length-19734-cov-3.943137_pt1 | contig 19734 bp, 10 predicted proteins | sample MGYA00241247_ERZ501474 | MGnify/ENA primary metagenome ERZ501474 (study PRJEB25962, sample SAMEA2042572) | human gut metagenome | biome: human gut; feature: human-associated habitat; material: faeces... | reverse complement strand
CAGTGTGCTCTTGCGTGTATAAGCATCATACAGATAGAGCGGCTCAGCCAATTGGTCCATCCCTTCGATCGTCACGGTCACATCTCCCTTGCGGCTATTGTAAACACCTATCGGGATATTGTCGATGCTCCGCAGAGCATTCACCTGTACGGCACGGTTGCCGGCAACGGAATAGGCTACCGGTGCATACAGTTCGGAGTCGAGAAGGACGACGGCATCTTCCTGCGGCTGGTAGGCATTGCTGGCCTTGTCGCGCAGGGTGATTACCGAACGGCCTTTCTTCCCGTCACGGTCGGCGGTCAGTGTCAATACGGGGGAGGTGGCGGAGATGGAGCGGGTAACGGGAGATGTTGCCGTTGCCTCTGCTTTGGTTGCCATCATGCCGGTATTGAAGTTGACAACGGCAGGTTTATCAGGAGCAACTGTTGCTGGATCCACTTCCACGAAGAAAGCCTCCATAGGTGCGATAAAGCCGGAAATTGCTTTCCCACCTGCTCCATCTTCTGTTTCTGTTCCGGTCCAACCTACATCCGGCGTTCCGACAATAGCTTCAATGCCCCTCTCTCTGTCTAATTTCCAATACTTCTTTTGCAAACTTTGGTTATTAGTCCCATTAAAGAATTGATGCATATTCAGATAGGTCATATACGGATTACCCACTAAGTAGTGTGTGCCGTCACCATCGACATCGTTTTCCAGAGTAATTGCTATAGCCTCGCCATTTGCCAATCTTCCACTACTGTCTCTCTCTGTCGGTTGGGGAGAAAGTTCCGGACCAGCAGCGCGAGTAGCCGGAGCCGATTCATACTTGTAGTCCAAATCCGCCTTCGGCAAACGAACTGTTGCACCCTTTCCTGCTACCCGGGCATAGAAACCTTTACCGAGGGTATAGGGAACCCAGACATCGTTATACTCGATGCTCCAGTTGGATTTGACGGCAGCCACACGGCCTGTATCTTTAACAGCTGTTCCATCCTCAGTATTCGATACCGCATAGGCAACCGCCTTATCCCAAGCCTTCTGATAGAAAGCCGGATCCCAACGGCTGTTTGTCCCTTCTTGATATGTAATATAATCGAATGCCGGAGTATTCTGGACTCCGTCGGATAACGTGTACATATCCCCTGCATAAACGGATTTCAACGGAGAAGACATCCAGTAAGAAGAGTCTTCCTTCATTGTAAATTCCACACGTGCCGTGTCATACGTCAGATATTGCTGGCTCATCAAGGTGGCACCCGGTTTGAAGTAGATTTCTCTTACTTTGTTGCCGTAATAGGGAACGATCTCATATCGATCTGTAGATACACTATCGACAGCCATATCGTAGGCTATACTATCCGTTGCCATATGATCCAATGGTAAAACAACATCTTTACGAAGTTCCTTTTCATCCTGCAACGCTAATTGTTTACTATCCGGAATTGTAATCTTTGTAAAGTACAACGGTGAAAAAGCTGCTGACATCGGATAACTGTAGCCGTTGGCATCCTCCGTAGATTGTCCAGAAGCATCCAAGAATATTTCACCTTTGGTTGATCGATGCCAATTTGCATTATCACTATACCACGAACCTGTGTCATCACCTTTCCAGGTCAAATACTCTGGAACGATCTTGATCAACAATCGGGCATATCCCATACATGACCCTGGTATTGGATCAGTAGCACCTGCACTTTCATATTCACCAAACGGAATAAGCAACGAATAAATCTGTTCCGTTCCAAATACATCTGACCAATTTAATGTTTCACCAGTACGCAGTGTATTGTCAAAGACTAAAGACAATACATTATTCTTGTCATCAGCCTCATTATTGTCCGCATATAAATTTGTCAGTTTTGCAACCGGGATATACCTTTCTGCCGGATCCGCACTATTTGTAACCAAAAAGATCGTGTCGTTAGCTGTAACATGCTTCAGACAATGATCATCTGCGGGATCCATTCCGAAAGAGATCGCATTCTGAATCGGAATATCGGCAAGAGTCTTTCCACTTCTGATATTGGGTAACCCCAAACGCAGAGGTACTGTCCAAGAATCTGCGTACTGCACATTAGGGAAGCCAACAGACAATTCCGGCACATTCGACTGTGTCGGCAAATCCACGACTTGTGCATCCGTACAATAAAGTTTATCGGCTTGATCAGCCGGTAACCCTGTCCTACCTGAAACATAAGGCATAGCTACGATTTGATCTATAAACTGGAACGAGACTTGTTTTCCGGTCAATAATTTACCTTCGTTCAAAAGCCGCTTCAAAAGCTGTTTTTCAGCATCGTTTAGCACATTTGTATTTACAGCATCTATTGCAGCTTCAGTAATAGGTTGTACACCAAGATTTTGAGCAGTTCTAAGATCTGCAATTATACTCTTTAAATCAATATGATTCGGATCTGTACTAACACCTTCAAGCACTTTCAAATATTCCGTTTCAGGCCCCAAGAACCAGTCGAATGTATATTCTGTACCGGGATAAAGTTTTTCCAAGTCTTCCATAACCTTATCATCTATGATATTGCCATATTCATCTTGTGCGGGAGCAGTCAAGTGAGCATCCATATTGTGTATTTCTCCAATACAAGTCACACCGCCCGTTTCCGTCTTCGTATTGACAACGATACGGATAGAAGGCAACACATAGAACTCGGATATCAAAGTACATTTACTCCGCAGATTGACTACACTACTGGTTAGATTGTTCGAACCAAGGACATCAGCCGCACTGAAGAGTACAACAAAATATTTGCCCGATGCATACTCGTTGTTCCCATCAGCATCCACTCCGATAAGCTCATTCCAGAATTTTAAATCCGTATCCTCGACATCGATCGCACTCAGACAAATAGTTTTTCCTCCATCTTCCGTCCAAGGGCAACGGATACGAGGAACATGGAGTATACTATACAACTCTTTTATTTTAGCATTGTACAGATTTAATAAATCCGCATCAGCTAATATGGCAGATGAGGCCTTTAATGTTCCGTCACTATTTTGCAACCCTGTAATATCAATTTTTTCCGCATCCGGCCAATAATAGGGTTGCTTGTTTCCTTCCGGCCCCCTTTGCGTATCAGCATTATAGTCGTTTATCGCCCGTAAATTCATGGTGATTTCAGCTTCAAGCGCCTTTGCTCTCGAAGTAGGAAGGCCTTCTGTTCCACCTGTAGTCGCTATATATTCCCCCGGACTGGTCGGGACGGCGACACGTATACTTTTGGATAATCCCAATTGAGCAACATCCGGATCCTTATTGACCGTAATCCAAGTTTCTTCATCAGCCCCACTCTTGGTCGTATCTTCCACAAAGCCATAATAGATATTACCGACATGCATATTTATGGTTTCAATATCGGCATTCGGATCATCCCCCATCAAACCATACCGATATTTTCTTGTACTGACAGTCTCCAAATCAAGTCCGGTCAATATGTCCGGATTCAAATCCCAACCCATGTTATGCAACAGGGTTTCATAAGACGAGCTTACGATCAAAGTAGACGCATCGCAAGCATCCTTACGCTGCACATCGATGTTTGGCAAAGAACGATAGACCTTGATTTCGTCGATACCGTAGTCCGCACCATTGGAACTGGGGCAATTATTGGATATTTCCAAGATATATCGGGATCGCTCATCATTCGAAATTTCAGCATTGGAGAATGAAAATTTGAATGATACCTGCTGCCAAAAGGCCGGATGGTCATTTGTTGGGTTAACAGGTTTATGTGACAAAGCTCCTGTGTAATACTTGGTTAAAATAACTTCCGTACTATCACCCTTGTCATCATAGTCAATACGTTTAAATGTAAATCCGACATCGGCATGAACTCCAGGATTAGTACCATTCTTATGTGCCAAGTCACAAATCCATGCGCTTACGATCAAAGAAGTATTAGCACATAAATTCTCCACCGGGATTTTTGTGATGACACCCGGTTCATCCGCAGCATCCAAATACATAAAATAGCCAAACTCATCTCTATTTGTCGTTTCATTCAATCGGTCTACAACGGCTATATTATATCCGTCTATTGGGAAATAATCTATATACTCACCACCAGAGTAGTTAACGCCTCGCCTTGATATATCAGTATAGTTCAACGTTCTATACAACGCATATTCTCCACGTCCTACCGACAATCTATTATCCCTCTTATCAGCATATGTTTGAGGAGCAGCAAAAGCATAATAAGAGTCGGCAATTAATGGAGTTTGTCTGTAATTTAAAGAAGGATTATCAATCAAGGCGTCTTTAGACAATATTTCATCCTGTTCTTCAAAAGATATATTCTCCAGCAGTTCATACCGACCGTCGACCAGCAAACTATCCTCAAAACGATCTTTATAATTCGGATTACTTCTAAAGCCATCCAGCTCACTTTCCGTCAGAGGCAATGAGAACGGCTCCAATATAATATTCAAAAGAGAAACCGGATACCACGTACTGTTATCGGCAGATACCTCAGTCAAAATATAACGCTTGTGTGAGACTGTTGTATTCATATCCGTTATATCAAATGTATAAGATAAAATATTAGCTTCGTTCTCCTCTTGAGCCAATTGGTCACCCTTTTCCCCATACATCGTCCATCTTACATGTTGAGCAACTTGAGGAGTTGTACCCATATAATAATTATCCAACCTTTCTGGCAACCTATAGTTCGTACCGTTTTGTATCGGGGTATGTATCGTATAAGTATGTAATACACATGCCGACTTATTGGGTGCTTTTAATAGAGTACTAATGTCTGAGGATATATTACTGCCCCCTATCTTCTCAAGAGAATCCTTTGCCGCTTTTAAAGCTTCCGATCTTTCACCCGCATTTTTTATGATGTATTTATGGCGTACACCGATAGAATGAGGGGTTAAAAACCAATATTGATCTCTTCCTATTCCCCGTTGTTCCCTATCCGCACTCGCCGAGCTTGCATCATAAACAAGAGTTATACCCTTTTCTATCTGATCTTTTGCAAACTTACATGTTATAGAACATGCATTCTTAGGGTAGTCTTCGTGATCTGTTGTACTCCTATACCAAGCAAGACCATTAGAATATTCATCAAATTCATTTTTTTCAGTTAATCCAGTTATACTTCTTGTTCCATCGGCTGATTCCACATACCATCTGATATAACCATCCAGTTTATCGGAAGCATCATTTGTTTGGAATTCTATTGTCTTTGGCTCACCAGGTACAACATATAATATCTCTGTAATTTCAGAATTAGGGATAACCTCCTCATTTATTCGGTCCTCTTGTCCCCAAGCCACGCCCCCGCCCGCCAGCAACAGACCTGTGGCCAGCAGTAAAGTGCGGGTTGCCTTGTATATATTATATAATGTATAGCGTCTCATCATGCGTTACCTCCCTTCTTTCCGAACTTTATTGTTAATGTATAGGGTAATATAACTTCGTTATTGTCTTTTGTGGCGACCAAAGTCAGCTTGATTTTGGCCGTGCCGGATGCTACTTCCTGTACACGGATGGTGAAGCAGCCGGAGGTCGGACTGTCTTTTTCTGTACCATCGACGGTCACTTTGTCGGGAGTCAGTTTGTAGCCATATACAGGATTTTGCTCTGTACCAAGCCACGGCAATTTAGTCCACATTTTAGTATCTGCATCTGTGCCTACGGTGATAGTATCCCCCTCTAAGATCAAACCCTCGCCATTGTCATATTTCTTATTGTCTTCAACCTGGGCACAACAGAACTGCTTGCCGGTTTGGAATGTACTCTCATAATATTTCAAGCTCCAATCGGTAGCATTGTTCACCATTTTCAACTCATAACCTATCTTTACCTCGCCGGCATGATCCAGATGAACCGTCTGGTCGGAAATAATGGCACCGTCAGGGAAGGTTAGCTGGATAGGTAATCCGCCAATCGGCATATGCTTTTGTGAAACGGTGACATTGGTGCTGGCATCGGAGATCAGCACCGGGATCTTCAGCAAGTCGTTGCGGCGGACGAAGTAGAACTTCGTATTCTTCGGTGCCAGGTCTTTTTCTACACCTGAAACATCAAGGGCGATTGTCATGTCGCTCGCGTTCGTCTCCTGGTTCTTATACGAGGTTTCATTGATATAGAAAGAATAATTATAAGGTTTGTCAGCATTACTGGCTAAAGACTGATTCAGTTCAAACTCTTTATCCTTTCCTTTTGTCCTTTCATCTGCATCATTCTCATTAGGGAAGTCTGGGGATTGCAATTTGTATTCATCTCCTTGTCCCTTCCCAACAAACAGATTTCCTTTTTCATACCCCAAATTAGTTGTCGCGTCATACGGGAACAAGAATATCTGGCCTGTGGTACGGAACTTGCCCATCGTTATCTTATTAAGCGTAACCTCCTTGCCTGTTCCATTCGTAACGTCAATACTCACTTTGCCTAACAGGCGGAATAAGCAAATAGACAATTGATTCTTGTTTGGATCATCAGTGATTACATGAGTGTATCCATAACTGCTCATCGGGATTTCGGCAGGAGTAGTATGAGTGGCATCTTTCACATATTTATCCATCTCCTGCATGGTAACGGCTAAATTCAGCATATCCGCTTCCGACTTTCCCTTTAAACCATTCAGGACCTCGTCTTTATCAGTAGTTACCAAGCCATCCAGATTGGTAAACGCATAGAACTTATACGTCTCTCCGATAATCAGATCCATGCCGACTTCCGTTTCCGAATCATCATCAACGTTATTCGCTGTCGTATTCGAAATGATGCTATCCACGCTAAAAGAGCTGTTGTTCAATTTCATCACCACGATCCACCAGTCTTTTATAAAATGCTCATGAGCGAGATCGGCTGAATCGGTATTAAAAATATCATTATCCCCCATCGCCTTCGTATAACTCGGCTCCGCACTATCCGCGCTCCCCAGCGTGATCGTCAGTTTGGCGTATTTCGTTTCGGGGATGTCGGGGGTGTTGCTGCTTTCGTCGGAGCAGGCGGGGAGCAGAAAGAGCAAGAGCAGTAGTGAGGGCGCCACTGCTTTTGCGGTTTTATATAGTTTGTTTTTCATATTTTTCTGTTTTTGTAGTTCACTTTTTTGTAGTTCACTTTTTTACAGGCCGGCATCGTTGATGCGGATCACCCAGTCTTTGACCTGGACTTTCAGGCAGGTGTAATTCACGATCGGGATTTCCGGATCGGGGATGACCGGGTCGGGGTCGGGATCTGGATCGGGGTCAGGATCGGGGTCCGGATCAGGATCGGGGTCCGGGTCGGGATCGGGATCGGGACAATCCGGGCAGTAGGTCGGGGTCAGGAAGAAGACGATGGAGTATTCGTCCTGGCGGTCGAGGTATTCCTGTGCGCTGATGTCGTGGCCCTCCATCTGGGTGAGGAGGAGGTAGTTGTTGAGGTTGATGTTGAGGACGTCCTTTTCCCAGTTCTTGTGGCGCACGATGAGGCGGTAGTTTTCGCCCGCCATCAGGCGCATGGTGTTCATTTCGGCAACGGCGACGGTTTGCATGGCGGGTTTGCCCATGATGCTGTCGCCTTCGGCTATGTTGACGTTTTTGGTCATATAAGGGAGGTAGGTGATCACGGGATCGTCCATCAGGCTGTTGTCGTGGTCCATATAGCCGTTGTCGGCCTTGATCTCGAAGGTGAAGTCGCGGACGTCCATGCAGTTGCCGTCGGTGTCCTGAAGGACGAAACGCAGTTTGTTGGTGTTTTTGGCCAGCGAGACTTGCTTGTCTTCATGCTTGCTGCGCGTGACGACGAGGGTGTCGAGGCTGTGCCAGAGGGGTGTGAGTTCGCCCGACTGTGTCGCGTCGGCCTCGCGCAGGGTGCGGAGGCGGAGTTCCTGGAGGGTGGTCGTTCCGGCTACGGGTGCGGGCCCGTCATAGGATTGTTCGTCGAGGCCGGCCCAGGTGACGGCGTAGTAGGTGCCCGGCTCGAGGTCCAGCTTTATGTTGTTGGCTTTCAGCTCTGCGCCTTCGATATCACGCCGCATGATGTAATTACCCTTGTTGTCGCAGATAAACAATGTGGCCTGATCGACCTCACGCTGGAAAGCATCGGCAAATTTCATATTATAATCGTAGACGAAATGCACGCGGTATTCGCAAGGCTGAAGCGAATCGTCGGCGAAGTAGTCGCACGCGGTCATACCGGCCAGCATCATCGCACCGATTGTTTTTGTCAATATTGTAGATATATTTCTCATATTCAGTTATACTATATTTTGTTTTCTGCCAAAGATAATTTGGTAAAGAAATCAGAACAGCCCCTTCACGCCCCGTCCCAGCGAACGGGGACGCTGGGGGCTGTTTTATTAAAAAAAAGAGAGTGTTTTATGAAAGAATCATCAGATAATAACGTCGTTATTCTTGCGAACCACCCAGTTCTTAACCTTGACAACAACTTTCATCTTGGCGTCGCCGTCTTCATTCGGTTTATTAGGATCCGGAACATCCACGCCTGACAAGCCTAAGCCAGAAATCTGGCCGACAGACAAATCGTAGATATTATTACGGACAATCGCAAACTCCATCGGGCCCATAAGGCTGTTGTTATCATTATTCTCATGACGGATCCAGTACAGGTAATAGCAAGTTCCGTTGATATAGGGCTTAATGCCTGCATCTGCATAATTATCCCAATCGGCGATAAATTCACTGAAAGTCTTCAAGTCATTTTGTGTAGGAGCAGTGCCGTTCTCATCCATTTCCTTTACATCTGCAAATTTCACGTCAACACCAGTTGCCGATGTATTCCCGGCAACTAAATGCTCTCTCAAATAAGCCATATATCCGAACGGGTCAGCGATAGCCTCATCTTCAAAAGTCTTGGAAGCCATGAAGGTTGCTATATGAAGCGTGTCGATAGCTTCTTTTGTACCGTTATCATAAGTTGCTCCCAGTTTATCAAAGAAATAACAACCTTTCAGCTCATCTTCAGTTGCTTGGTCTAAATCAACCTGTTTAGCCAGCGTATAAGCAAAAATGTCATTCAAACCGGCAAACTTCGTTTCGAGGAGTCCATAGGTATAGAATGTAGGGGCATCTCCTGTCACCTCAGAACCATCCCAACTTGTGGCTGTCGCCTTAACGCTTCTGTTATCATCCTGGATAGTCGTCACCTCCTTTGCAAAATAAGTAGCTTTGAAGAATGCGCCTGTAGAGAAACCGTTCTTAGAGTTCAACGTGTCAGTCGTGTTCTCCATCGTATAAGCCAATAAGACATTCTTATCGTCTGCGTCAAAAGCCGTGTTGCCGGCCAGCTGCTTGAACTTTTCATCTGCTGATGTTTTTCCTTTGATAGTAGAGAACAGATCGGTATAATCAGTTCCGTTAAATGGATTCTTATAGGATAGTTGAATACTTCCAGTACTCGGCATAGATCCACCTGTTCCAAAAACAGTTGCTCCAACTTTATCACGAGTCCAAGGGTCGATCACGAAATTGGCTGTAGCAGGAGGACCTGCTGTATATGCTTCCTCAATCAAAATGCTATCGTTATCAGCAGTACCCGGTATATCCAAGTTGGTAAACTCATCCTCAGTCGCACGCTTCAACAAATAAGAACCGGAAGACAATTGGTTAACGATGGCGGCACTATCCAAACGGACTTTATCATCTGAACCAGCAATGTTATAAATAAAATCAGTCTTAGTTGTAGCATAAGAAATCCGGACCTTGGCAGCCAGACGTTCTACGAATACGGTAGCTTCGGGAACATCCTGAGCGTCCGTTGCTTCCGGAAACGTCACATAAGAATTATGAGTGTCTCCATCATCTAACATATGTGAAGACATGACAAATTTTGAGTAGCTGTTACTAGTATTCGTATAAGCAGAAGTCCGGATATGGTCAGCCAGTTTAGAGATAGTCACCTGATCTGCTCCTGTTGCATCCAAATTAAATGAACTTGTTATATTACCTGCATTCACTACTGCAATAACTCCGTATGTTTTGCCGGCAAAATCGGAGGCATCGTCCTCGAATGTGACTTCTACGGATGCTTCATATCCATGTTTGTCCGGATGATCGCTATCTGTCGTCTTATCGACACTCCAGTATCCTTTCGCTACAATAGGATTAGTTTTGAAGAATTTGTTATCCGTTGAAGACTTACCTTCTGCGTCAAACAAGAATACGCAGAGGTCCTCCACTTTAGATTCCTCGATAGAGCCTTTTTCATCACCATCCCCTTCTTCCGGATCATCAGAGGCTTTCGTCATGGCCTTTGTCACGGCATCTGTGCTGATCGTCACATTCATCATGGCTTTGGCACCATTACCTTCGGTACCGGGCCCTTCTCCCCCTTTGTTCGGATCCTCGAAATCGTCCGAACAAGACACCGCCGCACAAGCGAAAGCGAGTGCCCATAATGTACTTTTCATTTTCATTTCTGTTTGTTTTTAGAATTAGTAAAAAAGATTGTTTATTAAAATGATTTTCTTATTCCTTCATCTGCTTGACCATCTCCAGGTTGGCAGCTGCGGCTTCCGCCACTTCCGGCTTTGCGGCGAGGCGGCTGAGGGCCGTTTCGGCTTCGTCCCACTGTTCGGCGAGCATGAGGAGGATCGCTTCGGCAAGCTCCTTCTGCGGGGAGGGGGCGGCTTTGGCGAGGCGGCGGCCCTTGACGACCTGGCGGTTTTGCAGGGCGATGTTGGCGGCGTTGAGGTTCGAGACGGGATCGTCGGGATACATGCGGACGGCGATCTCGAACACCTCCTTATATTCGTCGCTTCCGGCCGGGTAGCTGAGCGCGACGCGGTGCATCTCTTCGAGGCTCAGTTGCGAGGGGTCGCGGTAGATGATGTCGCGGGCTTCTTCGAGGGTGAAGTTGCGGATGTTGTATTCCACCACATAGTCCGAACGGCGCAGGGCGGGATAGATATCGGCCAGAATCTGCCGGTAGGCAGGCAGTTGCTTCAGTTTCCATTCGCGGGCGTCGGGGTCGGCGGGCTCGCCGGCACGGATGATGGCGAGGGCCTCTTCACGGCCTTCGATGTCGGAGGCGGCGAGGCGCGTTTCCAGTCCTTGCCAGTCTTCCGGCTCGGAGGCCACGTCACAGGGCACGCCGCTGAAATCATACAACTCCTTTACGTAGCCGAGCAGGGCTTCGGCACGTCCTTCCGCCAGGCGTTCGTTGTTGGCGTAGGCGCCTTCGGGCGAAGCGAAGCCTTTGATGGAGACATGGGTGATGGTCGCGTTCTTATTCTCCTTGACAGCTTCGATCGTGCTGCGGATGGCAGCCAGTTCGCCGGGGTTCTTGCGGTAGTCGGGGCGGATCACGATGCTGTTTACAGGGAAATCCAGGTAGGCTTGCCCGTTCAAGGCACGCCGTTTCACCTCTTCGGCGGCAGGAGCCAGGAAGGCGAGCACCGGTTTCACGACGGGCACCTCGAGGTTGACGGCAAAGAGATGGGATTTGTCATTCTGGAGCGCCTTCCACCCGCAGCCGCAGAGATCGGTCACCATCGACACATCCGCCCGGTTCATCCACGCGCGGAAGGGCACTTTCACTAAGTAGTCCACCTTCTGCTCCGTCCGGTTCTTGCGCCGTACCACCACTTCGCCGGGCTGCACGAGGGCGGCCCCGTCGCGGCGTTCGTAGGCGATCTGGCGCGTACGCCCGTTCACCACCACCGGCGGCAAGGCCAGCAGGCTGTCGCCTTTTTCGAGCAGGGGCGTGCAGACCACCGTGCGGTTGCGCCCCAATTCCATATTACTGATGTCGACGCTCATATTCACGACCAGGTCGGAACCGGAACGCTGCACGGACTGCCGTTCGACCGTGACGGGCGACTGCGCATTGAGGGCCGAGGCTGCGCACAACCCCATCAGCATACTGCCTATAGTCTTTTTCATCATACGTTTCATACGTTTACTGTTAGAATAGATAAATGAAGTTCAATGCGGCCTGCGTGGGACCGAAATAGTTTTTGTGGCGGTCCGTCTCGCGGTTGCCGCAGTCGGTGCAGGGGTAGCGGTCGTATTCGAAGTAGATGTACCCTACCCCGACGGTCGCCTCCATGCTCCAGTGCTTCGAGAGCATCCACTGGTAGCCGTAGCTCAGGCCTACGCCGGCGCCCCAGCCTTCGCGGCGTTCGTCTTCGAGGCCGATCAGCTTGACGTCCGCTACATTATATAAATAGTACGGGACGTGGAGGCCGAGGAAATGGCCGTTGTTGGCTTCGCAGAACCAATAGCGCAGTTCCGGTTGGATGCGCAGGTGCTTGAGAGACCGGTCGTAGGTCCCGTCGTCATTCTTTCCGTCGAACGGGTTAAATCCGGCTTCAATATCCAATGACCACTTTTTGGCGAGGCGGAATTCCAGTCCGGCATTAAATGTTGCCGTCCCCCAATAAGGGAGGTTTGTCTTAAGCCCGACGACAGGAGCTTTCCCCTTGCCGATCTCGGTTTGGGCATAGGTGCAAAGCGAAACGCAGAGCAGCAACGCCGCAAAAAAAAGCTTCTTCACTTTCATTTGGATTGTATCTAAGTTGTTAATAAATTCGATCGGTCACTCCTGTTGTTTGTCCACGAGGTCGGCGTTCATCTTTTCGAACAGCGTTTTTCCGGGGTTGAACTTCACGGAGGTGCGGGGTTCGAGCATACAGGGTTCGCCTGTCCGCGGGTTGCGGACGGGACGGCTGGTTTGTTCCCAGGGTCTGAAGGAACCGAACCGTTGTATGGTCACATGGTGTCCGTACATCAGGCAATCGGAGACTGTCTCTAAAAAAGCCTGGACAAAGGGTTCTACCGTTGTTACCGGGACTCCGAGTCTGGCGGCTGTAATTTTTTCAATGTCTTTTCTATTCATAGAATTATATTTTTTTCATCAGTTACATGGGGGCAATAGTCCGAATGTAGATATCAAAGAATATGAACTTATTTATGAAATAAGATAATGTCGTTTTTGAGGTTGAAAATAATCCTTAATTATCATAGATTATTTTATTAAATAAAACCTCCTTTAAAGCCATGGAAAGGGCAGACATGCAAATTTGAAATCCGGTTAAAGCCGAAAGAAAAGAACATCGGCAATGACAACGATTGTTAAATTAATGGCTGGCCTGGGGAGGGACTGCCTTATAAATTCTAAATGGGCGGATAAATGGTCCGGATAGATAAAAAAACACAATAAATCACCTGTCGGCCTCCAATGACAGAGATGAAAACCAACAATTCAAACAAAAAAACAGAAAATATCTTGTTTTTCTAAAATGTATACGCTTCCTTTGTACGGAAGAAATGAAAAATCAGCTCGTAAGAGACTTTATTAGATAAAGAAAAGACCTGATACAGCAAATGGTTTTTCGGGCTTTTTCACTTATTTCATAAATAAGTTCACTCTCTTTTCTGAAAAAAAACATCCAATATGCCGGTTATCTGTTTGTTCGCTTTATTTAACACCGAAGCATCCAATTGCCCCAGATAAATGCGGGTTGTTTTTTCCGACGTGTGTCCCATCGCCTGGCTGATAACCGTGATCGGGATATTGCAGCGCAAAGCTTCCGAAGCCCAGGTATGACGCATGACGTAGGAGGTCAGCTTCACAGGGACATGCAATAGCCGGCCGATCTTTTTCAGCGACTCGTTATGCACGGCCAACAAGGACTTATAACCATGATAACCGGTATAGTCGGTCAGCACGGGGAACAGATAGGAACCTTTGTTTTTATGCTTATCGATCAAAATCTGCATCCCGATCGTTATCTTGATACGGATTTGGACGCCTGTTTTGTGGCGGTTATAGATGATTTCGTCTCCGTCGATATTCTCCTTTTTCAGGTGTACGATGTCGATAAAGGGCATCCCGTAAGCCATGAAACTGAAAAGTGAAAGATCGGCTGCCAGATCCAGCCTCGGATCTTCAGTAAAATCCATTGCAGCCATTTGTTTGACAAACTCCACTGAAACCGCCCGTTTGGCCGTCATTTCACGTTTCAACTTCAGGCCGGAAAAAGGATGTTCCTTTACTTTGACGATACGGCTTTGCAAAGCGGCATTGAATATGGCCCGCAAACTGCTCAGATAGCTGTTGATCGTATTCGTCTTCAGCCGGAGGCTTTGCAGGTAATGGACGAAGTCAGCTACTAAGGTCGGGTTCAAATCCGACAAACGGCAATCTTCTTTTCCATAGAAATTCCGGAAATGGTAGCCTGCCGCCTGATAGAGATCGGCCGTGCTGTACTTTCCAAGAGAACGTTTATTCCGTACACGTTCATCTACATAATCCTCCAACGTAAGGATTTTTCTCTTTTTGATCAGCCTATAATTTTCTCCCATATCATATAGTCTTTGTATGTTAATAAACTTCCTTTTATAACAAGCAAAATTATGAGAGTGCAAACAAATATACTATAAAGTTTCTTTTATTTCGAGAAATGCGACTTTCGGTATAATATTCCCGAAATATTGTCCTTCTTGCAATTTATATATACATTTGTGTGTTTCGAAACTTCATAAAATACGGTCCGAAAGAATAACAATGAAAAGAAAAAAGAAAATACCGACAATCATCGTCCTGGCTGTTGTTACCCTGATATTCATACTCCCGGCTATCGGGTTCAGCATTCTGAACTGGGGAGTACTGCCTCCGGAGAAACTGACACCGCTGGTTATCGAGCAGGCAAACAAGTTCATCGATGCACATTTGGATTGCGAACGGGTGGAACTGACCTATTTCGAAACCTATCCTTATTTAGGTGTAAAGCTGACGAACGGCCACCTGATCTCGCACGCAGCCGAAGATTCGACCGCCCATGAAGAGGAACTGGCAATTCCTTCCGATTCACTGCTTGCTTTCAGCCGGGCCACCCTGTCCCTGCAACCGCTCGATTACCTTTTCGGCGGTAAGATCACTATCAAGGACTTTTCCATTGAGAACCCACGTTTCTATGGATTCGTCAATAAGGACGGACATGCGAACTGGGATATCTACGAAAGTGAGACGGATTCGACAGAGGCCAATGCAGGTAAAAAGCCCTTGCCTCCTATCGACTTGCAAAAGGTACGCATCTACGGAGGACATTTCACGTATGACGACCGCCAGACAGACCTTTTTACCGAAATCGGGGGCTTCTTCGTACGCCTCGACGGCTCATTGGCGGGAGGAGCCAATACGCTCGATTTTGAAACGGGGTGTTCATCCCTTTTATTCAGCAACCCTACTTATACTTTGAAAAACGACCTGTCGCTTCGTCTCAAAAGTAGATTAGTGCTTGCCGAACACTACAATTCGATCACTTTGAAAGATGCAGAATTGATGGTCAACAATCTACCTTTCACCGCCGATGGAGCGATACGCCACTTCCCGGAAGACCAGCGCACCCATATCGATATGGACATGGGATTGAAAATCTCGGACATGAACGATCTGCTGAAATTCATACCCGATGCGTATTTTCAGAATCGCGACAAGACACTGGCGGAAGGTTCGATCCTCGTGGAAGGAAGTATTCACGGCTTCTTGGGAGACAGTATCATACCTAATGTGAACCTGTGTTGCAAAATAGAAAACGGCTCCTATCATATCAAGGATATCAAACAAGGTATCGACACACTGGAAATGGACCTGGATATCCATCTGAACGGACCTTTTCCGGATTCTTCCTTCGTCTCGCTCGAACAACTCACGATGAAAGGGCTCAACACTTCATTGGATATGCAGGCCAAAGTGACCAACCTGTTCAAGAACCCATCCGTCCGGGCCGGGATGAAAGGAAAGGTGGACTTTACCCGGTTGGGGCAAGAATTCCTTAATCCGGACACGTTGTTGGTGGAAGGCGTAATGGATGCAGATCTGTCGACCACCTTTACCGTGAATGATCTTGTCGAAAGCCGGTTCGGAAAGATACACAGTTCAGGAAAACTCAATATTGACAAACTGAAAGCGTTCAGCCAGCCGCTCGGCATGGATATTTTCATTTCCGGTGCCTATCTGGCAATCGACACGACACACCAGAAAAGCCTCTACATCGAATCGCAAAACCTGATGCGAATGACGATGGGAATAGACAGTCTGAACATCCGATATAAAGATGAAATCAGCACGAATATAAGCAAATTGGAGATGCTTGCCCAGACATCGCCTGTTATCGACACAACAGCTGTCATACCGATGACCGGACGGTTGGCTTTCGGCCATCTGAGGACCCGCACAGCCGATTCCGTCTGGATCGTGGCCGGACGTTCCGAACTGAAAGGTGGCATCAAACCGTCTGCATCCGACAAATTAACCCCGACAGCTGCCGCCGTCATTTCAATCGACACGCTGAAATACATCAGTGTACCTTTACGAACAGGACTCTCCCTGACGGAAAGTTCGTTTACGATCGAAGCCCTTCCCTATCGGGATGCACGGCGCCAGCAGATGGCAAACCGGCAACGGCGCACACTGACCGACGAACAACGGGCGCGTCTGGCAGAAAGACGGAAGAACATGGCCGGGAAAACCGCCACCGGCGACAGTACCGAAACAGAAGGTCAATTCCTTCGCAAATGGGAAGCACGGGGCAGTCTCTCTTTCAAACAAATGCGCGGGTTCAGCCGCATGTTCCCGCTCCCGATGTGGATGGAGCCGACGACGATGAAGTTCAACACAAACGACATCACACTGACAGATGCCCGCCTACATCTCGGCAAGAGCAATTTCACCCTTAACGGCGAGATCAGCCAGATCCGGAGGGCAATGCTTCGCGGAGGAAAATTGAAAGGAGATTTCAATCTAAATTCGGACTACATCGATTGCAACCAGTTGATGCAGGCGATCAACAGTGGCATGCAATATGCGGAAAGTTCGGACTTGCTGATGCTCAGTGATGAAAATATCGCACAGCTCAATACCGAATCGCTGCAAGATAGTATCACGCAAACGGAAATCGACACAACCAGCCAATTATTCGTTCTTCCGGCCTTTCTCGACATGGCTCTCCATACGAACGCGAAACGTATCGATTTTAAAGACCTGGAATTAGAAAACGTGGTCGGAGAGATTGTCCTGCGCGACCAGAGTATCAACCTGAGCAAGCTCAATATACAATCCAATATGGGGAATGGGAACCTGACAATGGTCTACCGGGCTAAGGACGGACAGGAGGCGACCGCCGGTTTAGACCTCGACATGGAAGATGTGAAGGTGGAGAAGCTGATCGCCCTCTTCCCTTCCATCGACACATTAGTCCCGATGCTCCGTTCGTTCGAAGGTGTCTTGGATTGCCAAGTCACGGCTACTTGCAGAATGGATTCGACCATGTCTCTCATTATGCCGTCCATTAACTCGTCTTGCTATCTGCACGGGGACAATATGGTGCTGCTCGATGGAGAGACATTTACCGAGATATCGAAGACGCTGATGTTCAAAAACAAGAAGCGGAATATGATAGACAGTATCTCGGTGGACCTTGCCATCAAAGACAATAAGATTGAAGTTTTCCCATTCTTGGTGGAGATGGATCGCTATAAAGTGGCTGTTGGTGGAACGCATAATCTGGATATGACGTTCAATTACCATCTATCAGTCCTCAAATCGCCCGTTCCTTTCAAGCTGGGAATCGACATCACCGGCAACTTGGATGATTTCAAGTATAAGATCACGAAATGTAAATACAAGGATATATTCAAACCGGCTAAGCAAGCGGAACTGGACAGCACACGCAAGAACATTCGGAAAGATATTCGCGACGCAGTACGCAAACAGATCGAAGAAGCGGCACCGGAGTTGGGGAAAAACTTAGCTCTGGTAAGGGCAGCGGAGAGAAGGGAACCTTAACGGTTCCCGTACATCTGCTCGTAATATTTCATATAATCTCCTCCTGTGATATCTTCTACCCATTTCTGGTTATCCAGATACCAGCGGATCGTTTTGACAATACCGATCTCGAAAGAAGTCTCGGGTGTCCAGCCTAATTCGTTTGTGATTTTTGTCGGATCGATCGCATAACGCTGGTCATGGCCCAAACGGTCTTTTACAAAAGTAATCAAGCTTTCGTTGATCCAGTCGATGGAAATCTGCCCATCCGCACCCATCTCTTTTTTCTTCAGAACCTGGCGATATTCGGGTTGTTCCGTCATTAATCGGCGGATGGTGCTGATCGTCAGCTTCACGATCTCTATATTCTGCTTTTCGTTATGGCCGCCTACGTTATAGACCTCTCCTGCCCGTCCCTTATGGATCACCAGGTCGATAGCCTTGCAGTGGTCTTCCACGTACAGCCAGTCACGTACATTTGTCCCGTCACCATAAACCGGAAGCGGCTTGCCTTCGAGGATATTTTTAATAATCAGCGGTATCAGCTTTTCTGGAAAGTGATACGGACCGTAATTGTTGGAACAACGGGTGATGCTGACCGGCATCTTATAAGTTTCGGAGTAAGCCTGTACAAACAGGTCGGCACTCGTTTTGGATGCACTATACGGACTGCGCGGATCCAACGGAGTCGTTTCATGGAAATAGCCTTCAGCACCCAGACTACCATACACCTCGTCAGTAGATACTTGGTGGAAGCGGACTCCTTCGCGCCACTCGGGATAACCGGTAGCCGTTTTTCCCGTCACCCACGCTTTACGAGCGGAATCAAGCAGGTTTTGAGTACCTAATATATTCGTTACCAAGAAAAGCTGTGGATTTTCGATACTGCGGTCCACATGGCTTTCCGCTGCAAAATTAACGACATAATCGAACTGGTATTTGGCAAAGAGCCCGTCCGTCAACGCACGGTCGCAGATATCACCTTTTACAAACTCGCAACGCTCCCCGTCGATGTCTTCGGCAATCGTTCCGAGATTACCTGCGTAGGTCAGCAGATCCAGCACTACGATCTTTATTTCCGGATATTTCGCTAACATATATTTAATAAAGTTCGCGCCTATAAAACCGGCGGCTCCGGTAACCAAATAAGTCTTCATAAATGGATAATTAGGAATTAATAATTAAAGAATGAAAGAATGAAAAAAAGGGGTTAATATTTAAAGTTTATTTCTGCATCTTGCAACAAGGGGGCGCTCCTGTCTTTATCCGACAAGTTGAGAATAGACAGGTCCATGATCTTCCAATCCACACCGACTACAGGATCATCAAAACGCAATCCGCGTTCATGGGTAGGCGTATAAGGATTATCGACCTTATAAGTAAAAACAGCCTCCTCGCTCAAGACGTGGAAACCGTGAGCGAATCCTTGCGGGATAAAAAACTGACGTTTATTCTCGTCCGACAACTCTACGGCAACATACTTCCCAAATGTCGGAGAACCTTTGCGCAGATCGACAGCCACATCCAACACACATCCTTTTATCACACGTACCAACTTGGACTGCGAGTAAGGAGCCAGTTGGTAATGCAAACCTCGCAACACGCCTTTCGACGAACAAGACTCGTTATCCTGCACAAATTCCACTTTGCCGATATGCTCTTCAAACTCAGCCTTCTTCCAAGCTTCCATAAAATAACCGCGTGCATCTTTAAAAACTTTCGGTTCAATGATCCACACGCCGGGAATTTCAGTTTCAATATATGTCATTACCTTATTGTTTATGCTAACAGATGACAAAGTAACTTCTTTTTCCTAATATCTCCAAACCCTAGGCTTTTCCTGTGGAACCAACCGCCCCCCCCCTTCCGCTTTGCCCTTATATCTTTTTGACACCTTTATAGAGGCAATACTGTACTTTTTGAAACGTTAAAAAATATTACCCGCAGTACTAATTCCAAAAACATGGGGTAGTAATCCGATTTTGATGGGGTAGTGATTGCATTTTGACAAT
>ENA-OPCE01000976-OPCE01000976.1-human-gut-metagenome-genome-assembly--contig:-NODE-976-length-20015-cov-2.842685_pt1 | contig 20015 bp, 15 predicted proteins | sample MGYA00241247_ERZ501474 | MGnify/ENA primary metagenome ERZ501474 (study PRJEB25962, sample SAMEA2042572) | human gut metagenome | biome: human gut; feature: human-associated habitat; material: faeces... | reverse complement strand
GCGGAGTTGAAGGATATTTCCTTTATTGAAGCTTTGAGTCACGCGTTCCGCGTCGCGATGGTCAAAGGCACGAACAATACGGAAATGGTACGCGGCGGGGTGGTCGCTCGTGACGCAATGGCCACTGTCGGCAATAATATGTACCTCACCACCAAAGACAAACTGTGGGAAGTCAATTTTGATTCCCAATACAAGCTGTACGAGGGGCTTACCCTCGCCTTTGAGCTTGGGTATATCTATCTCGATGCCGATAAGGAGCTCTGGAATGATTTATACAAGGAAAACAATTTCCAGGCAGCTTTTAGCGTAAACTACAAGTTCTAGCTCCAACCTTCCTGAAATGAAAAGGTATGCATGGATACTGGGTACCTGCATACCTTTTCAGACAAGAAATGTTCAGACGAAGAACATGCGTCTTATTCGTTTGGTGCGCTGCGTTTGGCGCGGACAGCCTGACGGAGCCAATCATACCATTCTTCAAGCCCGTCACCCGTACGGCAGGATATTTTAAAGACGGGGAGAGCGGCATTAAGATGGCGGGCATGTCGCGCGGTGGTTTCCATGTCAAAATCCAGATAGGGGAGCAGGTCGATTTTATTCAGGATCATGGCACTGGCACGGTTGAAGAGGAACGGGTACTTTTCGGGCTTATCGTCGCCTTCGGGGAGGCTGAGGAGGGCGATCTTGGCATCCTCGCCACAATCGAACTCCACAGGGCAGACAAGATTTCCCACGTTTTCAATGAACAAGATATCGATTTCGCTCAGGTCGAGCGCCCCCAACGCTTCCATGACAAGATTGCTGTCGAGATGACAGCCGCCTTCCGTGTTGATCTGCACAGCCTGAGCTCCGGTGGCGGCTACACGTTGGGCGTCGTTGTCCGTTTGGAGATCGCCTTCGATAACGGCCATGCGGAACTCGGGGGAAAGATCCGCAAGCGTCCGTTCGAGTAGGGAAGTCTTTCCCGCGCCGGGGGAACTGATGAGGTTCAAGGTAAGAATGCCGTGCCTGGCGAAATGTTCCTTCAGACGTGCCGACAGTTTTTCGTTGGCTTCAAGAACGTTGCGAATAACTGGTATTTCCATGAGATAACTCCTTTATCCCGCTTCCATGCTCTGGATATAGAGTTCCCGTCCCGCTCCTATGGAGTGCCCTTGTTCTTCTCCACAGAAAGGGCACGGTGCCGAAAAACGTTTCTGCCGAGCGGGAGAAAAGATTTGTCCGCATCGAGAACACTTGAGCGAGAGGGGGATTTCTTCGGCTTGCAACACAGCCCCTTCCCAATCCGTTCCTGCCGTAAGAGCCTCGAACGCGACGGACAGTGCTTCCGGAACGATGTTCGCCAGAGCGCCGTACCGTGCGCGTACTTGCAACAGACGGTGCAGGGGGTGCCGTTCCATCTCCTCGCGAATGATGGATAACAAGCTTGTAACAAGAGACATTTCGTGCATAAGAAAACTTTAATTGGCTTCCCTGAACAGGTTTCGCAATTACTGGGGAAACGGCGGCCTTGAGTATGTGTAAAAACAGGGGCTCCAGCGTGTACGCTGAAACGGGGGGAAGGGGCTTCCGTGCCCACCGGGTGGAATCATATGGTATCTTTGTTTTTTTCAGAAGAATCCAGACGGTATGTCCGTCCACCCGCAACAGCCCCGGCCTCATCGGGGCCAATGAAAATGTATCCTCTCCAGCCGGATTCCTTATTTGTTTTTGATTGAGCGTCATGACACGTTTCATGGGCCGGCTCGCAGGCGGCGAGGGCATCGGGGAATGGTGTTAGCACCCTTTTGAGTACGCCCTGCGTGAAGGAAATGGCGACGCCGTAGTTCGTCATGGGGATGCCTCTGCTTTGAGCGGAGCGCAGGCGGCCGAGCATTTGCCGCCGCGTGAGTGTACACCCGCCGCAATGGACGATGAGATCGTATGATCCGGGACAGTCCGTGAGGGATTTGCCCGCACACATGTCAAAGCGCAGCTCTCCGCCCGCATACTGCTGGAGCAGGCGGGGAATCTTGATCCGCCCTATGTCGTCCTATTGCGGGTGGTGGGAACAGGCCTCCATCATGAGCACGCTGTCGCCGGGCTTGAGGACCAGCGTGGACCAGTTGTCCGGGTACTTGAGGTCCTTCACCTCGCCGTCGCCGACGATGGCCGGAACGAACAGGCTCGGGTTGTTCATCACAGCACCGTAGGCGTGAGACAGGGCGTAACCCAGCTCGCCACCTTCGTGGATGGAGCCCGGAGTCTCCGGAGCGTAGTGGGACGGGATGCCGCCCGGGTAGGAGAACTGGCGGAAGAACTTCTGCAGACCAGCTTCGTCCTTGGTGATCTTCGGGAAGGTCTCAGTGTAGGTGCCGTCCAGGTAGGACTGAGCGGTACCAGCCGGGCCGCCGTGGCCCGGGCCCATGATGATCACAGTGTTCTGCTGGTGATCAGCGATGAGACGGTTGATGTGGCCGATGAGGAAGTTCAGGCCCGGGGTGGTGCCCCAGTGACCGACCAGACGGTGCTTGACGTCTTCGCGGGTGAAAGGCTCCTTCATCAGCGGGTTGCTACGCAGATAGATCTGGCCGATGGAGAGGTAGTTGGCTGCACGCCAGTACTTATCCACGCCTTCGATAGCTTCCTCGGAAACCGGAGCGTTCAGCTTCTTCCAAGGGGTGCCAATAACAGGACTCGTCATGTGTACTCCTGTACTCCTGCACTGTGTTGTGCGATTGTTTATTTTCATTCGGTCCTGAATCTCGCAAAACCTTGCGGTTCCGCGGAACGATTCATTCCCAATCACTTGAGCATATTACGAGCGAGGTGCGACTTTTTGCTGTTTTTTTGCGACTGTGTGCGCAAGTGTGTCGTTTCTGTTAGAAAATGAGAACTTTTATCGGGAGATTTGTGAATACTTCACATGGTATCAAAAAGATTGATAAACGGCTCAATATCAACGATATTGAGCTACCTCCGCACCTTTTTCACGTTCGTTTTGCAATACTTGCATGCGGCGTGTTGAACCATGCGTAGTAAGCAATTGTGAGGTTTGTTCACTTTCTGTTCACAGCGTTTCCAATGTCTGCTCGCGTCGCCACAATAGAACAGTTAGTATTGTTGCTTCTTCATACCTCATATCAAAAGGGAGAGTGTTATGGCTGCAGGTCCTGTGCTCGTTGTTGATTTCGGAGCCCAGTACGCCCAGCTGATCGCACGTCGCGTGCGTGAAGCCAATGTTTATTCGGAGCTTGTGCCGCATTCCATGCCGGTCGACGAGATGCTGGCCAAGGATCCGCAGGCCATCATCCTTTCCGGTGGTCCGGCTTCGGTGTTCGAACCGGGCGCGCCGCGTGTGGACAAGAAACTGTTCGAGGCCGGCGTTCCCGGGCTGGGCATCTGCTACGGCTTCCAGGCCATGGCCTATGCCTTGGGCGCGGATGTCGACAAGGCCGCCCTTGGCGAATATGGCAAGACCGAGACCTTCATCGACAAGTCGGAAGGTCTGCTCGACGGCTCCCCCGCCGATCAGAACACGTGGATGAGCCATGGCGTGGCCGTCAAGACCGCGCCGGAGGGCTTTGAAGTGCTGGCGCATACCGAGGGTGCGCCTGTTGCCGCCATGCAGGATGAATCCCGCAAGTTGTACGGCGTGCAGTGGCATCCTGAAGTCAAGCACACCCCGATGGGCCAGCAGCTTATCGAGACCTTCCTGCACAAGTGCGCAGGGCTCGGCAACAACTGGGATGCCTCCAGCATCATCGAGGATCAGGTCGCGAAGATCCGCGAGAAGGTCGGCGACGCACAGGTGATCTGCGGCCTGTCCGGCGGCGTTGATTCCGCGGTCGCGTCCGCTCTCGTGCACAAGGCCATCGGCGACCAGCTCACCTGCGTGTTCGTGGATCACGGTCTGCTGCGCAAGGGCGAGGCCGAGCAGGTCAAGCATGATTTCGTCGAGGCGACCGGCATCAAGCTCATCGCCGTGGACGCCTCCGAAGACTTCCTCACCGCCCTGAAGGGTGTGAGCGAGCCGGAGAAGAAGCGTAAGATCATCGGCGAAAAGTTCATTCGCACGTTCGAGAAGGCTCAGCGTCAGGTCATCGAAGAGGCGGGCGCTTCCGGCAAGGAAGTCAAGTTCCTTGTTCAGGGAACCCTCTACCCGGATGTTGTGGAATCCGGCGGCGGCGACGGCGCAGCCAACATCAAGTCGCACCACAATGTGGGCGGCCTGCCGGACGACATCAAGTTCCAGCTCGTCGAGCCACTGCGCACCCTGTTCAAGGATGAGGTTCGCGCCATCGGCACCGAGCTCGGTCTGCCCGACGAAATCGTCTGGCGTCAGCCCTTCCCGGGCCCGGGTCTGGGCATCCGCATCATCGGCGAGATCACCAAGGAGCGTCTGGATCTACTTCGCGAGGCCGACGCCATCGCTCGCGAGGAGCTTTCCAAGGCTGGTCTTGACCGCGATATCTGGCAGTGCCCGGTCGTGCTCCTTGCCGATGTGCATTCCGTGGGTGTGCAGGGCGACGAGCGTACGTATGGTTCGCCAATCGTGTTGCGTCCGGTTTCCTCCGAAGATGCCATGACCGCAGACTGGTCCCGCATTCCGTACGATGTGCTTGCCACGATTTCGACGCGTATCACCAATGAATGCCGTCAGATCAACCGTGTGGTGCTCGACTGCACCTCCAAGCCGCCGGCAACCATCGAATGGGAGTGATTCCAAGCTGATTCGTTACTGAACGCAAAATCACAATCAATATGATGAAGCCTCCGGAAGTGCGAAACTTCCGGAGGCTTCATCATGCCTTCCGTCTTCTAGGCACGAGCCAAATCGCACCTCGCAAGGTATCGGACGCCTCGTCGCTGCTCACTTCTGAAATTGCACAGAGGAAGGACGTTTCTTTACCGTTTTCAATATCTTTGGATAATCGGAATATGACAGAGTATTCCGAAACGACTATTGCTAGGCAAGCATGTTAGTCCACATATCTGCGAAATCGGGAAGCGTTTTCGCGGTGGTCGCAATGTTCTTGACTTGGATGCCGTTGATTTTCAGCCCCAGCATCGCGGCGAACGTCGCCATGCGATGGTCCGCATAGGTTTCCATTTCAGCCGGCCTGAGATTCGCTGCCGGCACCGGCGCGATCTCCAGCCCGTCGGGAAGCTCTCGGGCCTCTCCCCCGACTCTGGTGATCTCGTTGACCAATGCTTCCAAGCGGTTCGTCTCATGGCCACGCAGATGACCGATGCCCAGCATGCGCGTCGGAGTATCGGCGAAGACCAGGATCGCGGCCAATGATGGCGCGATCTCACCTGCCGCCGTCAGGTCGAAATCACCTAGGCCGCTGACATGGCCGTCGCCGGTCACTTCGCAGTACCGGACGCCGTCAATCACCGGAAAGCTGATTTCGGCTCCCATACGTTCCAAATATCCCGGAAGCAGGCCTCCGGGTTGCGTGGTGGATTCCGGCCAATGGGGCACGCGCACGGCTCCTCCGGCGATGAGCGCTGCGCCAAGGAACGGGGCGGCATTCGACAGGTCAGGTTCTACCGTCACCGTTTTGGGCAACTGCACGGCTCCCGGCTGCACGGTCCACACGCGGGCGTGTTCGTCGGCGTTGGCGCGCACGCCGGAACCTTGCAGATCGGCCACGGTCATGCGAATATGCGGTAAACTCGGTGTCTTCTCCCCCGTGTGATGCAGTTCCAAACCGCCTGGCACTCGAGAGCCGATGAACAATAGTCCTGAAATGAACTGCGAGGATCCCGAAGAATCAATGCTGACTACGCTCGGCTCGGCGCGCTGGCTCACCGTTTGAGGTGGAGTGATTGTAAATGGCAGGCGCCCTTCCTCGCCGTGGTATTCGATGCATGCCCCCAACTGTTCAAGACCGTCCAACACGGGCTTCATCGGACGCGCGTACGCCTGCTCGTCACCGTCGAAATCCACAGGACCATCCGCGAACATGGCAAGACCGGGCACAAAGCGCATCACTGTTCCCGCAAGACCGCAGAACACCTTCGTACCACCGTGGAACCGGCCGCCGGACGGCGGCACCACCGTAACCGTGGTGTCGACCTGCTCATCGATTTCGCAGCGCACTCCCAACGCGCGCAATGCGTCCATCATCAGCTCGGTATCGCGCGAGCGCAGCAGACCGACCAATCGCACAGGACGATGCCCGAGAGCCGCAAGAATGAGATAACGGTTCGACAGGGATTTGCTGCCCGGCACCACAACGGTGGCGTCAAGCGACTTGCTGGCAAACGGCGCCGGCCAAAGATTCTCTTGAGATGCGTTCATAGGGTTTATCGTATCCAAAACCCGTGGCAAACAACGCTTCAATCTCGCCATGTAGCGTGCGTATCTTGCTCGATCTCGACAATCAAATGCCATCCATACCATTTCCGTTTGAAAACCCAGGCGGACAGAACTATGCGAATATCACAAAATGCCACGAGGAATTCCCGCGATCGTCGTGTTTGTACCGGAAACCGGGGAAAGGATTTTTCAAACCGTCTGAAACACCTTTGTTTCCAACGGTTTTGGTCGGGCTGACAGGATTTGAACCTGCGACATTCTGCTCCCAAAGCAGACGCGCTACCAAACTGCGCTACAGCCCGTTCACGTTCACACCCCGCGAATCCGCCTCACGGAATCGCATCAAGTGAACACGAGTTTTTATTATAGCGTATGGTTGGACAACGACAGGCTTACAATAGCGTTTCGGAAAGGAGAACGGCATGGGACGTCACCAGCAGGCCGAATCGTCAGGCATCATCTCCTTTGTGACATGCGCCATTATCGCCTGGTTCGCCATGAACGCATACATGCAGTTCGCCCCGGCCATCTGGTGTGTCACGCAGCGTCTGTTCACCGTCTGCTCGGGAATCGTGGCAGGATGCGGAGTCGTTTCATTCAGTTTGGGTTACGCACGAAAATCACGTTCGCTGACACTCAAGCATGGCTGGGTCATTCCGGTTCGCCGTGTTTTCGAGATCCTTGCGCTTTCCGTGGTGTACGCGTCGACCATTTTCGTCACATCGTTCATGATGTTGTCCATCATCAACAACATGATGGGCATCCGCACGCTGAAAGGCTATCTGCCAATCCTATGCGCGGCCATCGCAGGCGTTGTAGGCTATATCACTTTCGTGCAGGCGGAACTTATGAATGCCAAAACGATCGCTTCCCTACTGCCGTTTTTCGTGGTGTCCGGCGTAAGCATCGCAGGATTGACGTCCGACGATCCGTACTGGTACAACAATAATTTCTCTCAATTGGGCGACCGTACGACGTTCGCCGCGCGTATGTTCAATTCGACGCTGACGCTCGCGGGCATCTGCATTGTGATCATCAGCTATTTCGCCGTTTCCGAGCTCATCACCACGTATCGTCTGCAATTGCAGTATCTGGATTCCAATGCCATCAATGAGACGCCGAAGCATTTTCGTACGAGGATTCTGCTGCTGTCAATCATGTTGACGTTGGCCGGCATCGCTTTCGTAGGTATCGGCATGTTCCGTTACACGCCGCATCCGATTTTGCACAACGTGTTCGCCCGCGGCCTGCCATGTTTGATGAGCGTGCTGATGATTGCCCTGCCTTGGCTTGCCCCGCAACTCTCAAAGGTCGTATACGTGGTTTCCGATCTTGCGATTGCGATTGGGGCTTATGCCGGATTCCAATGGCTGAGCGGGCATAACACGCTGACGAATGTGGAGGCGTTGGCCGGCATGATGTTCCTTGGCTGGTTCATCATTTTCTCGCGTCAGATCGCCGCCATCGAAGCGGATCGCGTGCAGACGCAGCTGATACTGGCGCAATCTGAGAGACCACGCTCCGTCGAGGATCTTGCGGAAGTCAGCGAAACTGTTCCCGACACAGTTTCGAGGCTCGCCGCACAAGTCTGATGCAAGGCTGACCGGCAACCGCCGGATTTCAACATATACATACCAGTGGGGTGGAGCCATCGCATTGGCGACGACTCCACCCCACTAGATTCTGACGGCATAACGCGAGTGCGCCGTCAGAAGTTGTAGTGCTTGTTGGACGGCTTCTTGTCGCTCATCAACAGCAGGAAGCTTCTTGATTGCGCAGTAATCGCAAAACCGGCCTCATAATTGAGTTCTGGCCCTTTTGGATTATGCGTGTCGACAATTAAGCGCCATTTCTTGCCATATTGCTCATCGGGCAGGGTGAACATGATCGGCTCGTAATGCGCGTTGAAAATCAGAATGAAATCATTGTCGACCATCTGATTGCCGTACCAGTCGGTTTCCGGAATATCGGAACCGTTCAGATAGATCATCACAGTGAAGGCGTGTGTGTTTGACCAGTCGTCCATATCCATAATGGAACCGGTATGGTCCATCCATTCGACCTGCGGAATCATGTTGCTGTCGTCTCCGGGCTCACGTCCGGAGAAGAAGCGACAGCGATGCAGCACCGGATGGTCCAGTCTCAGGTGAATCAGCTTCGACACGAATTCGAGCAGATCCTTCTGATCCTCGTCCAGATCCCAGTTCGTCCACGAAATCGCATTGTCCTGGCAGTAGGCGTTGTTGTTGCCCTGCTGGGTACGCGCCACCTCGTCGCCTCCGCAGATCATCGGAATGCCCTGGCTGAGCAGCAGTGTGGCGAACATGTTGCGCATCTGCTGTTGACGAAGCTCGTTAACATCCTTGATGGTCGTAGGACCTTCGACGCCGCAGTTCCAGGAACGGTTGTTGCTTTCGCCGTCGCGATTGCCTTCGCCGTTGGCCTCATTATGCTTCTCGTTGTAGCTCACCAGATCGTTCATGGTGAAGCCGTCGTGCGCGGTGATGAAGTTCACGGATGCGACCGGTCGGCGGCCATTGACCTGATACAGGTCGGAACTGCCCATGAATCGGCTGGCGAATTCCGGCAACGTGGACGGCTGCGAGCGCCAGAAGTCGCGCACGCAATCGCGGTAGCGGCCGTTCCATTCGGACCAGCTGGACGGGAAGCCGCCCACCTGATAGCCGCCAGAGCCGAGATCCCATGGTTCCGCGATCAGCTTGACGCGGGAGATCACCGGATCCTGTTCGACGATGTCGAAGAAGGCCGACAGTTTGTCGACTTCCTGGAACTGACGGGCCAATGTGGCGGCAAGATCGAATCGGAATCCGTCGACGTGCATTTCAGTGACCCAGTAGCGCAGGCTGTCGGTGATGAGCTGCAGGGCGTGCGGCGAGCGCATCAGCAGCGAGTTGCCGGTGCCTGTGGTGTCGAAGTAGTGTCTGCGGTCGTTGTCGACCAGACGGTAGTAGGCGCCGTTGTCGATGCCCTTGAAGCTGAGGGTCGGTCCACGGTTGTTGCCTTCGGCGGTGTGGTTGTACACCACGTCGAGGATGACTTCCATGCCGGCATGATGGTATGCCTTGACCATGGATTTGAATTCGTTGACCTGTTCGCCGCGCTGTCCGGAGCTGGAATACGCGTTGTGCGGGGCGAAGAAGCCGATGGTGTTGTATCCCCAGTAGTTGCTCAGGCCTTTTTCCTGAAGGAAGCTGTCATTGACGAACTGGTGGATGGGCATGAGCTCGATGGCCGTGACGCCCAGCTTCTTCAGGTATTCGATTACCGAGGGGTACGCCAGACCCGCATAGGTTCCGCGAATGTCCGGCGGCACGTCCATGTTGAGGTTGGTCATGCCGCGTACGTGGGCTTCGTAAATCACGGAATCGTGATATGAGATGTTCGGATGCTGGTCGTTGCCCCAGTCGAAATAGGGGTTCACCACGGCCGCTTTCATGGTATGGGCGGCCGAGTCGAGCGTGTTCATGCTGGTAACGTCATCGGGGCTTCTGAACCAGTACGAGTAGAGGCTCTCATCGCCGTCGATGTTGCCTTCGATGGCTTTAGCGTAGGGGTCAAGCAGCAGTTTGTTCGGGTTGCAGCGCAGGCCTTGCGTCGGGTCGTATGGCCCGTACACGCGATAGCCGTAACGTTGCCCCGGTTGGATTCCGGGCAGATAGTTGTGCCAGACATAAGAGTTCTGCTCGGTCATTTCGATTCGAGTTTCGTTGTCTTCCTCATCGAAAAGGCAAAGCTCGACTTTTTGTGCCACTTGGGAAAAGAGGGCAAAATTCACGCCGGCGCCGTCATAGCTTGCGCCGAGTGGATACATCGATCCGGGTCTGATTTGCATGATTCAAGTATCTCACGTTTCAGCCCCCAAATCGCAATTTCGTGTTGTTCGGCGATTATTTTTACGATTCGAAAGAACTCTTGCCTGTATTTTGCCGGTTTCGTCGAATTTGCTCGTGAAGAATAGCGATCATGGAATTGGAGGCCGTAATACGGGTGCCGCGCAGCCGCTGCCAGGAGACCCACGCCGATTCGACGTGCTCATCGCCGTCGAAATGACGTTCGACGGGATGCCATGCATGCAGGTGAAGCACCATGATGTTGGCAAGCTCGTCGGTCATGCCTTCGGACGAGTAAAACTGCCCCACATGGTCGAATTCGACACCGTCACGCCCGGCGGGCTCCACACCGGTTTCCTCACGAAGCTCCCGCAGCGCGGCCTCCTCCACGTCCTCTCCCCCGTCGATGAGTCCAGCCGGCAGACCGTAGGCGAAGGCGTCGCAGCCGATACGGTATTCCCGTTCGATCAGATACAGGTCATTCGCGCAATCATGCACCAGCATGACCACGCAAGGCGCGTGACGCATCACCTGACGGCGAATCACCGTTTGCCCTCCGTCACGCATCGGCAATGCGATCCGCAGGTCGTCGACGCCGAAAATCGCACCCTGATACACATGCCTGCTGTCAAGCACCGTGACCATACCGGACATGTCCACGCCATCGCTGGATTCATCCAGCAATACGTCCACCTGGGTTCCGTCTACCGCCTCGTCACACATGACGCGTCACCGTTCCTGCCCGCTCGAAGGAAATACCATATTCCATGGATCGGTATTCATGGAAATCCAACGCACGGCAGGAATGTCGCCGGTCGCTTCCGCAACCGCATGGGGAACGTCTTCCATCGCATACTGGAACCACATGGATTCGATAGCGCTGTGCGGAGTGTTGACGAACGCCGGACGCACACGCCCGTCACCATGGCCCATGGCAACGCCGGAAGCACGCATGGAAGCCTCATAGCGGGCCTGCTCTATGGCGTCCGTCACCGGATGATGCCGCAGATCACTGGTCACATACACGTCGGCACCGGCCGCACGCACCTCATCGAACAAGGAATCACCGGAACCCGGAAGCACCGCCACCGTGCTGACCGGAACGTCCAGATCGCCGCAAACCTGCACGCCAAGCTCGGTGTACGGCAGCGCGCCAGCTACTCGACTGGCGAAATCACGCAACGCCACAGGTTCGGCAAGACGCCCCACACGCCCCAAACCGACCGGATGCTCGGCATCCGGATCATCGATGGGCACCAGCGGACGCTGATCCACCAAACCGAACATGTCAGCCGCAGCCATGCCGACGCCACGATACGCCGCATCGGCATTCGTATGCCCCACCCACAACGCACATCCGGCAAGATTGAGCTTACGCACAATCTCACCACGGAAACCCAATCCCGACACCGCATGAACGGAACGGAAGAACAACGGATGATGGCAAACCAGCAAATCAACACCACCGGCAATCGCCTGATCAACCACCGCCATAGAGGGATCAGCCGCAAAAGCGATACCGCGCACAGGCTGACGCAAATCACCCACGATAAGACCAGGCTCATCCCACTGCTCCGCATAGCGAAGCGGATACAACGTTTCCAGCACATCCACAACCTGCTTCAGCGTTGCCATCATTCCTCCTTATGCCATTGCTCGACCACGCACATCCGCAACACACACGAAACCCAGTACCGTATCAGTGCGCGGCAAGCTGCCAATCCGAACCAATACCCGTGGAAACATCCAACGGAACCGCCATATCGACCGCATGCTCCATGGCATCCTTCACCAACGCAGTGACACGCTCCGCCTCACCCGGCGCAACCTCCACCACAAGTTCATCATGAATCTGCAAAATAATCCGACTGGCAAGACCAGCCTCATGCAACGCATCATCAGCACGAATCATAGCGATCTTCATAATATCCGCAGCAGAACCCTGAATAGGCGCATTCAACGCGGCACGCTCCGCAGCATCACGCACCGCACGATTCGGCGACTTCAAGCCCGGAAAATACCTACGACGACCATAAATCGTCTCCGTATATCCCTTTTCACGAGCCGAAGAAACCAACGACTCCAAATACTCATGGACCTTGCCGAACGTCGCAAAATACTGCCGCTTCAATGACTCGGCCTCACCCGGCTTAATGCCAAGCTGCTGCGAAAGCCCATACGTGCTCAGCCCATATGCCAAGCCATAGCTCATCGCCTTAACATGACTGCGCTGATCAGACGTAATCTCATCCACAGGAACGCCATACACCAAACTCGCCACATACTTATGAAAATCCCTACCGGAACGGAACGCCTCAATCAACGCCTCATCACCAGAAAGATCAGCCATAATACGCAACTCAACCTGAGAATAATCCGAACTCAACAACGACTCAAAACCCTCACCGGGCACAAAAGCCGAACGAATCTCACGACCAGCAGGATCACGATTCGGAATATTCTGCAAATTCGGATCAACCGAACTCAACCGACCAGTCGCAGCCACAGTCTGCTCAAACGTCGTATGAATACGACCATCAGACCTGTTCGTCGCATCAATCAACGTCTGCACAATCTGCTTAAGCTTATTCTTCTCACGATGCAACAACAACGCATCAAGAAACTGACAAGCCCTATCATTACCATACGAACGATCACGCAACACCTGCAAAGCAGCCGCATTCGTAGTATACGAACCAGTCTTAGTCTTCTTCGTAGGCTTCAAGCCCATATCCTCAAACAGAATCTTCTGCAACTGCTTAGGACTTTGCAGATTCACGCGCTCGCCCGCATACTGCCATGCCGTTTCCTGCGCGTAATTCGCGTCGGCGGCAAGCTGTTCGCGCATGCTCATCAGCCTGTTCATATCGACTTGCGCACCGGCATGCTCCATGCCATACAGCACACGGGATACTGGAATCTCCACAGATTCAAGCAATGAGAACTGCTCACGCTGATCCAATGAATCCGCCAGTTTACGCGCCAGCAAACCAACAATCGCAGTATGGCGCGGAAGCTGGTTGTCGTTCCGCTGCGCACTATCGTCCGGCTCGTCGAAATCAAGCGTGCCTTGCGTCGCGCCCTCGGACTGTTCCTCGATATGCAGGTCAAGGAAATGCGCCGCCGCCTGTTCCAGCGTGTCGGCATGGAAATCGGGATGGACCAGATACCCGGCAAGCTTGGTGTCGAACAGCGGCTTCGGCAACGCCACACCGACGCTTTCCAGCAGGTGGGACTGTTCCTTATACCCATGCACCACCATGGATTGGTGGTGTTCATCAAGTACCGTTTGCAGCTGGGACGCCATGTCACGGTCAACACGATTGGTACGAATCGCTTTATCATGTGCAGCGATCATCAGCGACGCATAGGCCGCGTTCCCCGGCTTGCTTTCACCTTCCACCTGCAACACCCACGAATGCGCCACGGACTGCGCACACTGCTTCGTATGATCAATGGCGAAGCCGGAGGGAGTCGTCTTCGGCGCGATTTCACGTTCGTCATGCAGATGCCCGTTCGGCATCGGCAGATTGTCTCGTACCCATGCTTCCAATGCTTCCGGCGAGTCAACCGTTTCATACTGAGGTATTTCGAGCTTGCCGGACTCGTCTTGCTGCACGGGATCGTTGGTGGGCTTCCCCGCATTGAATGTTCTCAGCACACGGTTTTTGGTGCGTATGCCGAATTCAAGTCTGGTGAACAGTTGGTTGAGCTGGTTGGCGTCCACCTGACCGAAAGTCAAATCCTCGATGGACACGCCAAGGTCAAGGTCACGCACCAAGGCATTCACGGAACGATTCAGTTTGACCTGATCGATATTGGCCCGCAACGCCTCGCCTTTTTTGCCGCCGATTTCGTCGGCATGCTCGATAATCTGGTCAAGTCCGCCATACAGGTTGATCCATTTGGCCGCGAATCCATCGCCCACGCCGGGAACGCCGGGGATGTTGTCGGCGGTTTCGCCACGAAGCGCGGCAAGATCCGGATATTGCTCCGGCGTGACGTGGTATTTCTCCACCACCGCGTCGGGAGTCATGTGCTTCAAATCTTTGAAATGATGCCCCGGATACAACACGGTGATGTTGTCGTTGATGAGCTGGAACGCGTCACGATCGCCGGATAGCACCAGCGTGCGATAGCCTGCTTTGTCTCCCATGCTTGCCAACGTGCCGATCACATCATCGCCCTCGTATCCAGGTTTTTCGATGAATGTGACGCCAAGGGCCGTCAGCATCCGTTGAATCAACGGCAGCTGGGTCAATAGATCTTCTGGAGCCGCATCTCGCGTGCCTTTGTACTGCGGCAGCATCGTATTGCGGAAGGTACCGCCTTTGACATCGAAAGCGACGGCAAGATGATCCGGATGTTCCGCGTCGATCACCTGCGACAGCATGGTGGCGAAGCCCCAGACGGCGTTGGTCGCCTGACCTGCGGATGTACTGAAATTCTCTACGGGCAAGGCAAAAAAAGCGCGGAACGCCAAGGAATGGCCGTCAACGACCAATAGCGTCCCGCGCGTAGTGCCTTCCACAGTTGCTGTGTTAGCGCTCATCCTCTGCTTCCGACTTCTGATCACCGTACTTGGCGATGATGGCCATAGCCAGACGCTTCTTCGGGATGCGCTGGTCCATGGAGGTCTTCTGAATCCAACGGAACGCGCCCTGCTCGGAGAAGTCAGCCTTATCCATCAGCAGGCCCTTGGCACGGTCGACAAGCTTACGTTCCTCGAGGGTTTCCTCAGCCTTCTTCAGCTGCTCTTCCGCCTTCTTCAGCTGCTCTTCGGTTTCGTGCAGCTTGGATTCGCTGCGCTCCACGTTGTCGAGCAGATCGTTGATTTCGGCGAAACGGCCCATGGCCACTTCCAGAGCCGGAAGCAGCTTGGATTCCTCATACGGCTTGGTGACGTATGCCATGGCACCTGCACCCGTGGCCTTCTTGACCAGATCGGACTGGGAGAATGCCGTAAGCATAACGACCGGAGCGATATTCTCATCACAGATGATGCCCGCCGCTTCGATGCCATCCATACGAGGCATCTTGACGTCCATGCATACCACGCTTGGACGGAACTTGCGGGTCAATTCGACTGCTTCCTCACCGTTAGCGGCTTCGCCCACAACCTCGTAGCCACTATCTTCCAGCATGGCAACCAAATCCATACGGTTCACGGATTCGTCTTCGGCCACGACGACGGTACGCTTGCGAGGTTTGTCATCTTCCTCGATGGACTGCTCAGGCGCTGCGGCAGCCTGAAGTTCATCGTCGGTGAGCACTTCGTCCGGTTCCGTGGTCTTTTCTGCAGACATGTCGGTCTCTTTCCACTGTCACACCCAAAGCCGGTCTCACAAACCCCAACCTGGTCCTGGACTGATTCGATGCCGTTACTTGCAATCGTTCGGATTCTGGAAATCTTCAGCTTTTCACAGCCTTGATTCACCCTCCATCACGCAAGTTGGAACGAACCGGCTATCTTCCTTGTACTTTCATGGATGATACTAGCAGAAGCCTACAAGCGCGTGTTGCCGCAATCCTCTTTTTCCTTCACGTGCAAAGCCGAAAAATCCTAGAAATTCCGCAATCCTGCAAAGTCCTTCTTTCCACAATCCCGCTTCAACGTCGTCTTGTTTATACTGGTCGTATGAGTAGCACTTTCACTATCAGAGATATTGTCAACGAAGACGCAACGGCATCAGTCAGCGATTACGGTGCGCATGTGCTTTCCTAGGCACCTGCCGGCGAACAGGCTGTGGTTTGGCGGCCAAAGGCGATTCATCTTAAGGAAGGAACTGCCATCCGCGGCGGTGTTCCGATTATTTTCCCTTGGTTCAATTCCGGTTTCGAAGGCGGGCATGTGGCTTCGAAGAAGCCCAAGCATGGTTTTGCCCGCAATAGCTTCTGGCATTATGACAAGGAAGGTTCTTCCGATGCCTTGTTGCGCTATACATTGGATTCCAGCGAGATCAACGCAGATATACTTTCCCAGTTTGTTTCTGGACCGAATCCTCAATTTCATGCCGTTTACACCATTGAAGTCGGCTGTGAGTTGACGATGTCGCTTACCGTATATAACGATGGAGACGAGCCATTGTCTTACGAAGAGGCACTGCATACGTATCTGCAGGTTGGAGACGCCGAACAGTCGCAGGTGTGCGGGCTGGAGGGCGCGGACTATCTCGATACCGTATTGGACGGCGATCTACGTTGCAGCCAAGGTAATGAACCTGTGACCTTCCAAGGCATGGTTGACCGCATCTACTATTCGGCGGATACGCTTGAGCTGCGCGGCCCCGTGTTGCAGCGCACCATCATTGTCGCCAAGCAGGGCGCAGCGCAGACCGTGGTATGGAATCCGGGAGAGCAAGCCGGCAATGCCATCGGAGATTTGAGTGACGGCGAATGGCGTGGCTTCGTGTGCGTGGAAGCCGTCAACAATCGCGACTGCGCGGTCGTCGTGCCTCCGCACGATTCACATACCTTGCAGCAGACCTTGGCTGTAAAACACTGAGCGGACAGGCGGTTTTAGTCGTTTAGACTGTCGCCGAAGACGCTTATTTTCGCTATAAACACAAAAAGGCCGTCCAAGACGACCTTTTTCTTCACGGGACCAGTACCAGAAATTGAAGACGTATACCCTTGGTGGGATTCATTTCCAATGCTAGTATTGCTTCCGTAGGCACGGGGGGTGCCAGCATGAGCCGGCTGAGAATATACCCGTTGAACCTGATCCAATTCACATTGGCGGAGGGAGTGCGACATCATGAGCAATGATGCGTTGAACATGGATATCAATCAACAGCTTGTCCTGGTGACGGGTGGAGCGCGTGGTCTTGGCGAAGAGATCACCAAATCGGTGCTCGCCCATGGAGGCAGCGTCGTCATCAACTACTACAGGAGCGGGGAACGCGCCCAGACCATCGCCGACGCCCATCCGGGCAAGGCATGGGCCATCCAGGCGGACGTGACCGACCACGCCCGCCGAATTCGCGGATGCGGCTCTGCTGTTCCTGAGCCCGTTGTCTCGCGCGGTGACCGGCCAGAACCTCGTGGTCGATGGCGGACTGGTCAAGGACTGACTCCTATATGATCCGTTGAAAACAGAAGCGGCCGATTCGATGGTGACGGAACTATATCCGACACCGCCGAACCGACCGCTTTTTCTAAAGGCTCCTCAGATTGCGTGTTTATATATGCCATGTCGCATAAGTACACCTACAAGAACGGGATACCCTTGCCAAAACACAGCTAAGTTCCGATAGATATCAATCCCTGTAAACGAATAGACCCTCAAACTTTATTTCCATAAAGCAGCAGACCTGCAAACCCCTAAACCATTAGGACTACAAAAGCGCCATTGCCAGGATGCCCGGCCAAGATGCCTTGCCGCAAAACCATGTCACGGCCATTGAGGCAAGGAACAGTACCGGACAATCAGTCGTCTGAAGTCAGTTTGTTTGGCTTGGTCACTACCCAATGCTGGCCGTCGGCGATGGGCTGGCGATAGTTCACGTCATCCCACGCGGCTTCCCAGTCCGCCAGCTCCTGAGCGTAACCCGGATACGGCTCCTTCCTGCTCATCATCCAACGCCAGCACTGCTCGTCGGTCACGGACTGACTCGGCTCGAAGTGTTCAGTCAGTCCCTCCGGAATCTCGACGGTGTATTCCTCATAATCTTCTTCCGCTTCTTTAGGGGTAAGGAAATTTACCTTGGACATCTTTACGATCCTTCCTTTTCGATAACGTCCGAATTCTTGCGCATTTTCGGATTCCGGCCTTGATGAAAAAAGACATGGGCCGTGCCGGGTACGATTTTCAGTCGCCAGACAATGAAAAACCGCGATTGGAAAGGGGCACGGAGCCATGTCCAAGGAAATCATACAGTTCGACCGGGCCATGTTCGAGAGCAAGCTCGACGCCATGGTGCGCGAGAAGGTCGAGCGGATCGTCAACGCGATGCCCGACGCTTCAGGCGGACGAGATCGCCAACGCCGCGAGATACGAGCGTTCCGGCGGATGGAAGGCGTACCGGGCCGGCCACTACGAGCGGAGCCTGACCGCCAAGGCCGGCAGGCCCGGGCTCAAGGTGCCGAAATTGAAGGACGCCCTGTTCGAGTCCGCGGTGATCGAACGCTACCGCAGACGCGAGGAAAGCGTAGAGGAGGCGCTGATCGACATGTACCTGGCCGGCGTGTCCACCAGGCAGGTCGACGACACCGGCCAGTTGCTGTGGGGCGACCGCATGCCGTCCCAGACATTGAGCGACAAGCTCAAGCGCGTGTACGCCGAGATCGACGAATGGCGCACGAGGCCGTTGGATGACGAGTACCCATACGTGTTCGTGGACGGCGTGTGGCACAAGCGCTCCTGGAGCGGAAGCGTGGAGAACGTCAGCATTCTGGTCGCCATCGGCGTCAGCAAGGATGGTCACCGCGAGGTCATCGGCGTCGCCGAGGGCATGAGGGAGGATTCCGCCAGCTGGGAGCAGTTCTTTCGCGGCATGATCGAACGCGGCCTGAAGGGCGTCCGGCTCGTGGTCGGCGACCGGTGCGCGGGACTGGTCGCCACGGTGGACTCGATGCTGCCGAAGGCGAGGTACCAGCGGTGCATGGTGCACTTTTTGCGCAACGTGCTCTCCAAGGTGCCGCTCAGCCACCGCGAATGGGCGTCGGCGGCCCTGAAGGTCGTATTCGCCATGGAGTCCCGGGAATCCGCGTTGGACAAGGCCGAGACCGTCACCGCGGAGATGGAGGCCAGGAGGCTGAAGGCCGCCGCCAACTGCCTGCGGGAGGGGATCGGCGAGACCACGGCCTACCTGCTGCCGGAGTTCCCGGACGGGCACCGCAGGCGCATCCGCACGAACAACATGATCGAACGCCTCAACAGGGAGATCCGCCGGCGCACCAGGGTCGTCGGCAGCTTCCCCGACGGCAGGAGCGCGCTCATGCTCGTCTGCGCGCGCATCCGCTACGTCACCGCCAACCAATGGTCCACGCGCCGCTACCTGGACATGTCCCGGCTCGGTGACACCATGCAGTCAACGCACTGAGACCGCGCCCGACGACGGGCCGACCACATTTGCGCAAGACATCGGGCACAACTTTCTATAATTGAGCATTATGACCTCCACACCTTCTGTTCACGACGTCGCGATTCGTGCGAATGTCTCCGCGTCCACGGTTTCGCGCGCCTTCACACGGCCGGAGCTTGTCTCCGAAAAAACTCGAAACAGAGTGTTGCAAGCCGCCTCCGAGCTCAATTTCTCCGTTTCCAGATCATCGATGGCGCTCAAGTCCGGGCAGAGCTTCCGTATCGCGCTACTGCTGAGCACCCCGGTCACGACATGGTTCGGAGGCAACATCTTCGAAGGGCTCGACATGGTCTTTCATCCCGCCGGCTATGATATCTCCATCTACCCCATCAACAATGTAAAAAGCAGGGCGGATTTCTTTGACGTTCTGCCGGCGCGACGCAATGCGGACGCAGTGATAGTCCCCTCGTTCAACGTGGATTCCAGAGAGGTCGCGCGCCTGAAAACGATGAATGTGCCCATTGCGGGCATCAACACCGTCTCCAACGAAAACATGTCGGTATGGGCGGCCATCGACGATGCGCATGGACTGCGGCTTATCGTCCGGCATCTGGTGTCCCTGAGGCATCGCCGCATCACATACGTGTGCAGGGACCCGCAATCGTTGCTGACATTCAGTGCGGCTCAGCGCATCAGGGGATTCAAGGAGGCCTGCGCGCAGGCCCATATCAAAGACGACGTTCTGGTTATTCCGGACGGAGACGATTCGTTGCAGTCGACCTTCAACACATTGATCAATATGCAGCCCATGCCCACCGCGATCTGCTGCCA
>ENA-OPCE01000975-OPCE01000975.1-human-gut-metagenome-genome-assembly--contig:-NODE-975-length-20023-cov-2.063502_pt1 | contig 20023 bp, 10 predicted proteins | sample MGYA00241247_ERZ501474 | MGnify/ENA primary metagenome ERZ501474 (study PRJEB25962, sample SAMEA2042572) | human gut metagenome | biome: human gut; feature: human-associated habitat; material: faeces... | reverse complement strand
AACGCTTTCTCGAACACGGGAGCATCGCCCGCATGGGCTGTACCCGCCAATTCTACAAGATTGTACAGTTCGTCCAAAGGATATTTCTCTTTGCGTACTTTATCATATAATACCACATTCTCGCGAGAGGTAGGCATGAAGAAGCCCAGGTCTTTGGTGGCGCGGATGTGGTCGGAGAGGGCTGTGCGCATCTTCACCAATACTTCTGCGTATTCGGGAGAGTCGGACAGGTTGTGCAATTCACCCGGGTCTTTCTCGAGGTCGAACAGCATTTCGGCGGGATGGGCGTTGAAGGTCTGCGCCCAGTCGGGGTTGGTGTTGTGTCCTCCCAAGACCAGTTTGTCCCATGCCTTATTGGACGGCATTCCCCATTGGTAATAATTGCGCAGGGCGAACTGACGGTAAGGGATGTAGCTGCGGATGTATTTAAAACGTCCGTCGGTCGCGGCGCGTACCGGCATGAAGTGGTGCAGTTGGTTGGCCGCTAATGCGAATTGGATTTCACGCTTTTCATCGGATGCGTACTTCCCGAATAATGCCTTTCCCTGCATGTGCTTGGGCGGTTTTACGCCTGCAAGGCTGAGTACGGTAGGTCCTAAGTCTGTGAAGTTGACCAAAGAATATTCTTTTCCGGATGCTTTTTCTCCTGCCAGGTGTTGCCATTTGGGCGGGAAATAGGCTATCATAGGCACTTCTAAACCGCTTTCATACAAGTAGCCTTTGCCGCGTGGAACGCAACCGCCATGGTCGCTGAAGAAGAAGATTATCGTGTTGTCATCCAATCCTTTTTCCTTTAAGTCTTTCAGGAAGAAACCCAGCCATGTGTCCACATCCTGTACGGCTTCCAGATGGCCGGCATAGTCGGAACGCACTTCGGGCAGGTCGGGCACGTAGGAGGGCAGGGTGAGCAGTTCGGGATAAATGCCTTCTGTGGTATAATCTCTTCGGCCGTCGGTGTGGAAAGTGCGGACGCGTCCCATATGGGAGGTTACCGTGTTGTATACGGCAAAGAACGGCTGGTCTTTGCCGCGCTGCGGACTGTTGTAGGAGGCTTTCGTGGTACATTCGTCCCAGCAGCTTTTGTTGTCCGTGGTGGAGTTGTAGTGTGTCTTGCTGTTGTTGGTGCAGTAATATCCGGCCTCACGCAGCCATTGCGGGAAGAAGATGTTTGCCGGAGTATCGTATGAAACAGGATGGACATCCATGCCGTAGGTCGAGGAGTAGCACCCCGTAATAAGCGACGAGCGTGCAGCAGAGCTTTGCGGAGCCACCGACCAAGCGTTCATGAATTGTATGCCGTGAGCGGCCAGACTGTCCGCATTGGGGGTGTGTACATCCTTGTTGCCGTAACAACCGAACTCGTAAGCGCTGGTATCTTCGAAGGTGAGCCAAAGGATATTGGGCCTTTCGTTTTTTTTGTTGTCTGCTGCGTCCGCCTGGGCCGTATGCAACCCGCAGAAAGCAGTACACATTAATAGAGGTAAGTTTTTCATGCTATATCAGTTTTTATTAACAGTCGCTAAGGTAGGACATTCAAGGGGAATACACGCTTTTTTGTGTACAAAATGCTGTCAATATTGTTTCTATCGGCTAATTTTCGACAAATTTAGCGGGATTTGAACAATATTGCGGCTGGTTCTGGACAGATGTCGCGGGGTATTGGATAAAAGAATGGCCGAATATTAGCCGAAAGCTTTACTTTTGAAAAATAAATCTTAATGTTAATAGTATGAGAAATGTGTTCTTTGCAGCACTGCTTTATGTGCTGTCTTTATCCGGACAGGTACGTGCCGAAAATATCGTTTTTTCAGACAGTGATTTACGTAATGAAGCGGAAAATTTGTTGGTGGAGTGGGTGGATACTCTGCTGACTTATCAATGCGCGGAGCTGAATCCGGCGCTTGACGGAGGTATTCTGTGCCCTGCGTGTGCCCGTATTCACGGACGGATAGGTGATGCCGTGCTGCCTTTGATGTATCTGGCGGATAAGACCGGCAATGATAAATATTTGATTGCGGCCAAGCGTTTAATGGCCTGGATGGAAAATGTGCATCGTCCGGACGGTTCATGGATGAATGACGTGCACGTATCGGATTGGAGCGGTACAACCGTCTTTGCCGCTATCGCTTTGTATGAGGCGTTGCACTATCATGGACATTTGCTGGATGACTCTACCCGGAATCACTGGAAGCAACAATTATTGGAAGCCGGTGAATTCATGATGAAAAATCCTCAAATGTACAGCCGTCGTATGCAGGGAAAAATGAAACGTTTGAATAATGTGAATTATTCAGCTTCGGTTACTTATGCTCTGCAAGCCCTTGGTGGAATGTTTAACCGTCCTGATTTTCAGGAAGAAGCCCGGATAGTAGCCTCGGACTTGAAAAACTTCTTCACGGAGAATGATTGTTTCTTGTATGGTGAAGGACCTAAGATTTGGAGCCCTACAAAAAACGGTTGCCTTCCTGTCGATTTGGGCTATAACATAGAAGAATCATTGCCTAATCTGGCCTATTATGCGCTTATGGCGGATAATCAGGAATTGTTGGCTATCGTGGAACGTTCGATGAATACCCATCTGGAATTTATGCTACCCGACGGAGCGTGGGATAACAGCTGGGGTACGCGTAGCTTCAAGTGGACGTATTGGGGTGGACGTACGAGTGATGGTTTTATGGGAGGCTATTATGCATTGGCAGACCGCCATCCCGAATATCTGGAAGCTATCCGCCGTAACGTGCGATTGTTGAGAAAATCAACGGTTGACGGACTGCTTCATGCCGGTCGGGATTATTGCGCTTCGGGGATTCCGGCTTGTATTCATCACACCTTCGGACATGCGAAAGCTCTGACCGCGTTTCTGGAGTTGCCGCCTGTTAAGGCCACACCGAACAAAACGTTGCCGCGCGACGCGGAATATGGCGTGAAATTCTTCCGGGATATTCGTACATGGCTGGTTGCGGAAGGTCCGTGGAGAGCCACATTTACGGGTTATGATGCTGAGTATAAAGTAAAAGGAACTCATCCTATGGGAGGAGCCGTCTCATTGTTATGGCATGCGCAAGCAGGTCCTGTATTCGCTGCTACAATGAATCAGTATACATTGATAGAAGCGCCTAATATGCAGAGTAATAGCCGAAAGTATCTAATGAGCGGAACTCCTCGGGTCGAAATGGTGCAATACGGAACAATTTACAGCAATCTCGATGACTTGGATACGGATATTACGTATACTAAAGAAAAAGATACGCATAATTTCCATGTTAATACGCATTTGGTAGATATTGACCAGCAAACTCCTATCCAAGGTTCGATACCGCTGAGTATGGACTATATTTATTCTAAACAGGGGGTAACCATAAAGATGGACCATTGTCCTTATTCCGCATATATGGTTTTGCCGGTAATCGCTTCACCTTCGGATGTTACCGAGGTTGGCTCTAAGAATATGCGTATCCGAAAAGAGAACGGGACCTTGGAAATCTCCTGTGTAAATGGTCATTTGAAGGTGGCTCCGACCGATGCGGACGGGCGTATATTTAATCCTGTACCGGGTTTTTCTTTTATTCCCCTGCAAGTATTCCCTGAAAGCCCAAGTAAAAAAATAATAGTTAAAATCATATATAATTAATATATTTTTGTTTCTTTGCCTTGTATTAATAATATAATATATGAAGATATTTCGACTTTTACTAATGCTATGTGGAATGTTATTTACCGGTATCGGGTTTGCCGATGAAATCGATGGAATGCGTTTCACGCATATAGGTTTGGAAGATGGACTGTCGCATAGTACAATATTTGGAATTAATCAGGATAAAGAAGGTAATTTATGGTTTGCCACCTATGACGGCCTTAATAAATACGACGGTTATAATTTTACGGTCTATCGTCATCAATACAAGAATCCCAAGAGTATAGCGAATGATATTACCCGTTGCGTCGTTATCGATGACGATAATCGTATCTGGATAGGAACACGGGACGGCTTGTCGCTTTATAACCGTCGTCAGAATGAGTTCTCTAATTTCTATTATAAGAAAAGGGGACAAAATGTGGCTGTCATGAATATTGTGCCTTTACAGAAGGACTGGCTGATGATTGGAACAGCGGAGGGTATCTTGCTTTTTGATGTGAAAGGCGGACATTTCATGAGTGATACTCTGTCTACCGCTTTGCATCTGCTGAAACCTTCTGCATTAGTCAGGCAGGGGGACTGTGTTTATATCGGTACAGAGAGTGGGGTATATACCTATTCCTTACAGGATGGAACATTGAAGAAGCTGGTGGAGTTACCGACAAAAGCGCGGATACACGGAATTTTATGCCAGATGTTTAATAGAATATGGATAGCGACCGAAGGCAGTGGTTTGTATATGTATGATATAAAAGCCAAGAAACTAAAGAACTATCGCTACGAGGATAAGGCGTCCGGTCTAAATTCAAATTATGTGCGTTCGTTGGCGTTGGACCAGGAGAATCGTTTATGGGTAGGGACTTATAGCGGATTAAATATATATAAGGAAGGGAAAGATTGTTTCTCCTCGATGGAGAGTTCTATAACTCAAGCCGGAACTTTATCTCAGAACTCGGTGCGTTGTATATTCAGAGATTCGCAAGGCGGTATGTGGCTGGGTACATATTGGGGTGGTTTGAATTATTATCATTCGTTGTGTAATCGTTTCCAGCAGATAAAGCATATTCCTTTCTATAATTCGTTAAGCGATAATGTGGTCAGTTGTATTGTAGAAGACAAAAAGAATAATTTGTGGATTGGCACGAGTGATGGCGGCTTGAATTTCTATGATAATATAACAAAGACTTATAAAAACTATTTATTCAACCCGGATACATCGGAAGGGGTTCCTTTTAAAGACATCAAAACTGTATATGTGGATGAGTCTGCCGATAAAGTATATGTAGGTGCCCATGCCGGCGGAATGATGATATTGAATCGTAGAACGGGAAAAAAAGAGTTTTATAATCAACAGAATAGTAACTTACCAAGTAATAATATTTATTCAATTATATCGGATGAGGGAGAGGGGCTGTGGGTAGCTTCATTGGAGCATTTCATCTATTTTGATATTGCCCGAAAACGTTTTACTGTTATAGACAAAGATGTAAAAGGACGTCCCATACAAAAATATAACCGCTTATTATTCCGGGATTCTAAAAGGCGTATTTGGGTAGGTGGAGAAATGGGATTGTCGGTATATAACCAGATTGATAAGTCTTTATTGACCAATACTGATTTCCATATTCCTACGGTGCTGGAACAGTCCTTTGTGAATTGTATTTATGAATCTGCATCCGGTTATATATGGATTGGTACCCGCAACGGACTTTTTGCTTTGCGGGAAGGGGATAAAGAGCCGTTGCAATATACAACGGATAACGGTTTGCCGAGTAATATCAAAATAATTCTGGAAGATAGTTATGGACGCTTGTGGGTAAGTACTAACCAAGGTCTGAGTTGTTTTAATCCGGATAATCGGAAACTACGTAACTTTACGATAGTGGATGGTTTGCAAAGTAATCAATTCAATACTGGGGCTTATTGCCGTGTTAGTAACGGACATATGTTGTTCGGTGGAATTAATGGGATAACTTCATTTCGTCCCGAAACGCTAATAGATAATCCTTACACTCCCAAACCGGTAATCAATAAACTCTTTGTTTTTAATGAAGAGGTATTACCTAATGATGAAACCGGAATCCTTAAAGAGAATATAGAAGGTGTAGACCATATCATATTGAAATCTTCTCAGAATTCTTTTTCTATATCATTTGTCGTTTCTAATTATATAGCAGGTAAGCATAATACTTTTGCTTATAAATTAGAAGGATATAATGAGGAGTGGTATAAACAAGGCGATATAAGTCCGGTATCATATTCTAATTTGCCGGCAGGAAATTATAGATTTCTTTTAAAAGCGGCAAATAATGATGGGAAGTGGAGTAAAGACATGGCAGTTCTTCATATTAAGGTGCTTCCGGTTTGGTATTGTACCTGGTGGGCTCTTTCAATATTTGCTTTGTCTTTCGTTTTATTAGCTTTTATAATATTTCGTTTCTTTTGGCTGCGTAAGAGTATGCAAACGGAAATTCGTATGGAGAGATTAGATAAAGAAAAACGGGAAGAAATCAGCCAAATGAAAATACGTTTCTATGTTAATATTTCACATGAGCTGCGAACTCCGCTAACTTTAATTGTTGCTCCCCTACAAGAGCTTCTTAGTAATGTTACCGGGCATTGGGAACGTGAAAAATTATTATATATCCAACGGAACACGAAGAGGTTATTGCATTTGGTAAATCAATTGATGGATTACCGACGTGCCGAATTGGGTATTTTTGAATTAAAACCAGTATATGCCAATATATACAAAAGGGTACTGAATACCTTTTTGAATTATGAAAGTTTGGCGAAACGAAAGGATATAGACTATAATTTCTATTCAGAACTGCAAGATGAGGATGTGCTGTTTGATGGAACTTATCTGGATTTGATTGTTAATAACTTATTGTCGAACGCCTTTAAATATACGGGAGATGGGGAAAGTGTTTCAGTTAAATTATATAAGGAGAATAAGAATGTCGTTTTACAAGTTATAGATACGGGAGCCGGTATTCCCGAAGATAAACAACAAAAGATATTTGAACGTTTTTATCAAATAGAAAATGGACATGAGGGGAGTGGTATCGGACTATCTTTAGTGCAACGTTTGGTAGAATTACATCATGGACAAATTACATTGGTAAGCGAAGTGGGAGAGGGCTCTACCTTTTCTATTTATATTCCTCAGGACAAATCGGTGTATAGCGCTGGTGAATTGTTAGGAAGCAGTGGGGAATTAGAGGAACAGCGTGTTTATTCTACCAATGCGCATGATATGTATGTCGATGATGTAGAATTCGTAGAAGTGGAAACTAATGAAAAAGAGGAGGGTAGTAAGCACGGAACGATTCTTATAGCGGAGGATAATGAGGAGTTGCGTCAGTATTTGTCAAATGGCTTATCAGCTCAATTTAATCTTATAGAAGCAGAGAACGGGCAACAAGCTCTGGACTTGCTGAAAGATAATGACGTAGACCTGATACTTTCAGATGTGATGATGCCTGTAATGGATGGAATAAAGCTTTGCAAATCAGTAAAGCAGAATTTAAGGACTTGTCATATCCCCGTGTATTTATTGTCTGCAAAAGTAGATGTTAAATACCAATTAAAAGGGTTGCAGGTTGGGGCGGATGACTATATTCCCAAACCATTCTCAATGGAAGTCCTGATAGCTAAGATCTTAAATATGCTACGTACTCGTTATCGCATTTTTGAACATTTCTCTAATACGGCAGAGATTGAGCCGGATAAGATAACGAGTAATGCAATGGATGAAGAAATGTTGAAGAAGGCTATTGCCATAGTAGAGAAGAACATAAGCAATGTGGAGTTCTCCACTGAACAATTTGCTAGTGAAATGAATATGAGCAGGTCTAATCTTCACTTGAAACTGAAAGCGATAACAGGTAAGTCTGCTATTGATTTTATTCATAAAATACGTTTTAATCGAGCTTGCCAGCTATTAAAAGAGGGTAAATATACTGTTTCTGAAATTAGTTTTATGGTAGGATATAATACACCTTCTTATTTTGCAGCTCGTTTTAAAAAATATATGGGGTGTCTTCCTACAGAATACGGAAAGAAATAATAAAGATACTATTTTATTGTATTTCATTATGATGAAAATATATACTTTATACGTCGTTTTTTCGATGTTTGTAAGTTTTCTGCTCATGTCATGTAGTCAGGAGAGAAAATCCGATTTTCTTATCGTCAAGAAAGATAGTCTTCAGTATGAGGGAAAATCTGTTGAGCTTTTTAAAATAACAAATAAGCAAGGGATGGCTATTGAGGTTACAAACTATGGTGCATCTTTGGTTTTTGTTTCTGCACCCGATAAAAACGGAGTGTTTGAACCCGTCGTTTTAGGTCTTGATAGTTTACGGCATTATCTAGGTAGGCAGCCTAAGCTTGGTGCTACGGTAGGCCGGTTTGCAAATAGAATTAAAGATGCAGAATTTAGTTTAGGCAAGACTGTTTATCATTTGGATAAGAATAGTAAAGCACATTCTATTCATGGCGGAGTGAAAGGGTTTAATCTTATATCGCGATCCTGTTTGCGGAGATCAAGGACAGGCCGGTGTATATCGTGAAAGATACTGCTGTAGTTGTTTTCAAGTATTTAAGTCCTGATTTAGAAGGTGGTTTTCCCGGAAATCTAAACCTTTCGTTAGCGTATAAATTGACTAATGATAATGAGGTTATTTTGGATTATGAAGCATCGACGGATAAGCCTACCATAGTAAACCTAACCAATCATAGCTATTTTAATTTGGCTGGATGCAAAGAATCTGTACTTAATCATTATTATATGATTGCGGGAGACTCAATAACTCCGGTTGACTCAATGGGAATCCCTACAGGGGAACTAATGGCAGTAGCAGGAACGGAATATGATTTTAGAGTTTTACAGTCGGCCAAACAGCGTATTGAAAAAAGGGAAAAGGGGTATGACATCAATTATAAACTCAATAAACAGCCGGGAACTTTAGCGCTTGCAGCGAAAGTTGTAGAACCTCTTTCCGGTCGAGTATTGAAAGCATATACAACTGAACCCGGTATGCAATTCTATACTCCGGCTTCTAATTTAGATTATTTGAAGGGGTATGCGCATCTTTCTTACGGGAAATATTATGGCTTCTGTCTCGAAATGCAACATTTCCCGGATTCACCTCATAATCCTCAATTTCCAACCACTGTATTGTTGCCGGGAGAAATTTATCGGCAAACTACTATATATAAATTTGAAATATTATCTGAACAAAATAAATTTTAATTAAAACATTGATTATGAAAATGAAAGATTGGAAAAAGTGTATGTGTTTAATGGGTATTTCACTTTTTATGGCTTCTAATTTATGTGCAAGCCAAATTGGAAATGTGGAAGGTTCCAATACTCCTGTTAAAAAAACTCGGAGTACTACTTTTATTAGTGGAGAAAGTGCATGGGAACCTGCAGGAACAGGTGTAACTCGGCAGATAATGGGCTATGATGGGCAAGTGATGCTGGTGAAGGTGAAATTTGAGAAAGGTGCGATAGGAACTCCTCATACTCACTACCATACACAAACAACCTATGTGGCAAGTGGGAAGTTTGAGTTTACGGTAGGAAATGAAAAGAAGGTAGTAAAGGCAGGTGATGGTATTTACATTGAACCGGATATTTTGCATGGTTGTGTTTGTTTAGAACCAGGAATACTCGTGGATTGCTTTGCTCCAATGAGAGCCGATTTCTTGAAATAAGTTTCTTGATAGAAGAATGAGAGTGCCTTATTAGCGATATTTAACAAAACAGGTGAGCTTTATTGAATTATAGTAATCCTGCTCATATATATCTGTAGAACGGTATTTTATACAAAAATATCCTCTTCTATACAAAAATAGCATATAGAAAGTGTAAAAGTGTGATTAACAAAAACAATACTTTTACACTTTTTTTTGCATTTGCACTAAGTTTGTCATCGAAAAAAATTATTTCTAACGTAGAACCTTAGATTTATTTATTATGTACAAATTAAAAGAACTATTTTTAATGTTTATCCTTGCCTTTGTGAGTATGTCTGCATACGCGCAAAGCTTGACTGTTACTGGTAAGGTCATTGATGGCGATGGATATGAAGTAATTGGTGGCAGTGTAACTATTAAAGGAGCTGCTGGTGTAGGAACTGTTACAGATGTAAATGGTAACTATTCCTTGAAAGTAAATGATGCATCTAAAGATGTATTGGTCTTTTCGTATGTGGGAATGACTTCCCAGGAAGTGAAAGTTAACGGTAAAAATGTAATCAATGTAACATTGAAGGCTGATGCCGTAATGTTGGATGAAGTGGTTGCTATTGGTTATGCTACAGTAAAACGTAAAGATTTAACGGGTTCTGTCGCATCAGTTGGTAATCAGGAGATTGCAAAAGTTCCTGTTAGTGATGTAACTCAAGCCTTATCAGGACGTATGGCTGGTGTGCAAATTCAACAAACAGAAGGTGCTCCAGGATCTTCGGTTTCTATCCGTATTCGTGGTGGTATTTCTATTACTCAGAGTAATGAACCTCTTTATATCATCGATGGTTTTCCTAGCGAAGATGGTATGTCCACTCTTGATCCTGCTGAAATTGAGACTATTGACGTCTTGAAAGATGCATCTGCTACGGCTATATACGGTGCTCGAGGCGCTAATGGTGTTGTGGTAATTACAACTAAAAATGGTAGTAAATCCGGTGGTAAAGCAACTGTTACTTTTGATACTTATGTTGGGTTCAAAAAAATCGCTAAGAAGTTGGATGTACTTTCTCCATACGAGTTTGCCTTGTTGGATTATGAACGTACACTTTATAAGATTGCAAAAGGTGATGGCGGCGATTTGAATAAGTGGAAAAGTATTTATGGAAACTATAGTGATCTTGAGGCAAATTATGCTGGTCGAAAAGGTATAAATTGGCAGGATGAAACGTTGGGACGTACAGCTTTAACACAAAATTATCGTGTGGGTGTATCTGGAAATACTGAAAAAATGCAGTATAGCTTGGCTTATGCTTACTATGATGAGGAAGGAGCTATGATGTATAGTGGTTCTAAGAAACACAATATCTCTTTCAATATGAACCATGAGGTAAGTAAATGGTTAACAGTGAATGCTCGTATTAGTTATGACCAAATGCGTGTTGAAGGTATGGGTACTTCTGAAGGTGGTGACCGTTTTAATAAAATGCAGCATATTTTGCAGTATCGCCCTACTATTGGTATTAATGGTGTGGATACGGATTTATTGGGTGATGAGGATCCTTTGTTTGCCGATGATAGTGGTAATGTAATGCAAAATCCGCTTTTATCAGCTGCAGAAGAAACCAAAGATAAAGAATGGCGTACATTCCAAGCAAATGCCGGTGCAACTGTTAAGTTATTAAAAGGTCTTACATTCCGTAATACAACAGGTATGCGCTATCAAACTCGTCGTAATGATGTTTTTTACGGTGACCAGTCTATGACTGCAAAACGCTCCAGTATCAATGGTAGCATTACGAATATTGAAAGTAGCAGCTTCCAAACTTCCAATGTGCTAACTTATAATTGGTATAATGATAAACATAATGTAACAGCTATGTTAGGTCATGAATATGTTACTAAATGGACTCGTAATTTCATGGCTGGTGCTAATAATTTCCCAAATGATGAAATCGGTTTAGGCGATTTGTCTTTAGGCACACCAATCACTCCGACATCTAGTGAAAATTACGATGACAAATTACTTTCTTTCTTTGCACGTGTGAATTATAATTTGATGGACAAATACTTGTTCACAGCTTCTGTACGTGCTGATGGTTCTTCTAAGTTTGGTAAGAATAACAAATGGGGTTATTTCCCTGCTTTTTCTGCTGCGTGGCGTTTAGGTGAAGAAGAATTTATTAAAGATTTGAATATATTTTCTGATTTGAAGTTCCGTATTGGTTATGGTTTGGCAGGAAATAATCGCATTGGTAGTTACTCTAGCTTGGCTATTATGTCATCTGTAACTTATCCTAATGGCAATAGTGCACAATCAGGCTACGCTTCTAAGCAAGTTCCTAATCCTGATTTGAAATGGGAGGCTAACAAGACATTTAATGTCGGTTTGGATTTTGGCTTCTTTGATCAACGTTTAACTATATCTCCGGAATTTTATATTAATCGTAGTAGTAATTTGTTATTTGATGCTCGCCTGCCAAATTCTTCCGGTTATTCCTCTATGACTATTAATGCAGGTGAAACAGAAAATAAAGGTATTGATTTAACTATTAATTCTGTAAATATTACGAATAAAAACTTCTCTTGGAATACGACAGTTACTTTATCTCATAATAAAAATTCAGTAAAGCAGCTGACTGGTGAAAAGGTGCAACTTTATTTGGCGGATATGGGTGTAAAAGGCGCAGGTTCTTCACACAAAATTGGTGTTGGTGAGCCCTTAGGTCAGTTCTACGGATATATATCCGACGGTCTATATCAAGTTTCAGATTTTGATTATGATGCTGCATCTGGTAAATATACGTTAAAAGATGGTATTCCTTACCGTGGTGAAAAAAATAAGGTACAACCAGGTATGCTGAAATTTAAAAACATAGACGGTAGCGAGGATAATAAAATAACGGAAGATGATAAAACAGTGATTGGTAATGCATTTCCAAAATTCTATGGTGGTATTAATAATACTTTTACCTATAAAGATTTTGATTTGAGTATTTTCTTGACTTATAGTTTTGGAAATGACGTATTGAATGCAACTAAATTAACCAATACAAGAACAGCTTTGACTAATAAAAATGTGTTAGCTGCTGCTGATTGGAGTCATCGTTGGGTTACTATTAATAAGGAAACTGGTGATTTGATTACAAACCCGGAAGAGCTTGCGGCTATCAATCAAGGTAAAACAATCGCTTGTTTTGACGATAACGGTTCATCTGATAATGCAGTTATACATTCATGGGCGGTAGAAGATGGTTCTTACCTGAAATTGAGTAATATAACATTAGGCTATACATTCCCCAAAAAAATTATTAATAAGATAGGTTTATCTAAATTGCGTTTGTATGCTACTGGCAATAATCTGTTGACTTGGACTAAGTATACAGGGTTTGATCCGGAAGTATCTACTATGAGTGATGCTATGACACCAGGCGTCGATTTCGGCGCTTATCCTAGAAGCCGTTCCTTTGTGTTTGGTATTAATGTAGCATTTTAATGAATTCTAAAAATCGAAATACAATGAAGAAAAATAAATTAATATATGTGCTTGGTGCACTACTGAGTGTGGGGGCTATTTCGTGTGATTTAACAGAAAAACCTACTTCATTCTATGAAATGGATACCTATTTTACTACTGCAGATAAGGCTAAAATGGCTGTAATAGGTATTTATGATTGTCTTGCAGCAGAGGGCTCTTATGGACAATATGCTATGCCGTTTGCTTCTTCTGATGATATGTATATGGTTAGGGGTACGGCTACTGGTGATGGAACGCGTCGCGATATATCACATTATGCTCTTACCTCCTCTAATACTTGGATAGCTTCCGTATGGAATTATACCTATGAAGGGATAGATCGTGCAAATACAGCTATTTCTGGTATTGAAGGGATGCCGGGCTATGAAGATAGTGACGAGTTAAAAGAATTGGTTGCTCAAGCTCGTTTTCTTCGTGCTTTTTTAGCATTTGACCTTGTACGCTATTGGGGTGATGTACCTTTCAAAACGACAAGTACTGGCAGTTTTGGAGAAACTTCTCAACCTCGTACGGAACGGGAAAAGATATATGATCAGATTGTTATTGATTTGGACTTTGCCAAACAATATTTAAATCCTGGTAGTCAGGTCGCTTCTTCAGAGGTTCCCTGTCGTGGGGCTGCCCGTGCATTGCTAATGCGCGCTTATTTGCAACGTGCAGGATACAGTTTAGACCGTGCTACTCGCAAGCTTACTCGTCCAGATGATGCAACACGTCAAAAATATTTTGAGGCTGTTATTAAGGAATGGGAAGCGTTCAATACAGAGGGGTATCATGATTTTTATAGTGCTGGCTATGAAGCACTATTTAAGAATTACTCTAAACTTGTCTTGAATAACCAAGAGAGTTTGTGGGAAATAGCTTTTGAGCCTAATAATGGACAGAAAGATAATGCGGGTTATTGGGCTACATATAATGGCCCGTTGGTAGATGCTCCAGATGCTGGTAGCGGAGCGGCAAATCAAACTCATATGGGACGTGCTAATGCTTTCTTTATAGTACTTCCCTATTGGGGACATTTTTACGAAGACAATGATGTACGTCGTGACGTAAACTTTGTTGATTATGTATATAGATGGGTGAAAAAGGATCAAGACCAAGTTAAAATGACCGTATGTCAAGAGATCTCAAAGAATATGTATCGTTATCCAGGTAAATGGCGTAGAGAGTGGATGGCACCGGGATTTGTTGATCCGAATCATACAGGGGTGAACTATTGTCCGTTACGTTATGCTGATGTTGTATTGATGGCAGCTGAGGCTTATAATGAAACAGGTAATACGCCGGAGGCTTGGAGATTATTAAATAGTGTACGTACTCGCTCCGAAGCAACCGCTATTACTTCGGCTAATTATGCAAGTCTAATGAAAGCCCCCAAAGTATATGATTTACCTTTCATCAGCGATGGGGATGAAGCTGGTAAGTTCCGTACAGCTCTTTATTGGGAACGTGCTTTTGAAACAGCTTATGAAGGCCAGCGTAAATTTGATTTAATTCGCTGGGGTATTTTGGGTGATGCATTACGTGCAGCTCAGGCATATATAGAGAACTGGGAAGAGGGTGCCGCAGAATTTAAAGATGTGGATAAAAACGGAAAACCGACGAAGTTGGAGGATGGCGCTACTCCTGCAGTGTGGGATCCTGTTGTTTGGGCAACACAGAATTATGTTGCTGGTCATAACTTTGTGGATGGTAAGCATGAGCTTCTTCCGATACCTTTGGCTGAAATACAGTCCAATGCACAGTTGAATGGAGAAAATAATCCGGGATATGAATAAATAATAGGTATTATACTAGTTATAATTGCTGGAATAGCTTTATTCCACTAGCTTTTTGAATTCTGAAAGATGTTTCATAGGAGTTTTCTCCTATGCTAAACATCTTTCAGTCTTTAAGGACTAATATCTACTACAGCGTTTAGAATCTTTTGTATTGTATGAAAAAAATATTATTACTTGGTTATATTACTATTTTATATAGTTTTTTCGGGTGTTCTTCCAAGCAATCAAATGATAATTATGCTTGGTTAAAACACGCAATAGACGTATCTGCAGAACAGTTGCAATATACAGTGAATGATGTAGGCGATTCTATTTGCCTGCCTCGCTCTATTTGGACAAGTTATGGTGCAGACTTTCTGTGTGTACAGTTGGAAAAAAATCCAGTTACTTTTAAAGACTCTTTAAGGATAAAACCGGTCAAAGGGGATGTTGGTTCTCGCCGTTATTGCTTTTCCATTTATGATTGGACGAGTGGTTTTTTTCCTGGTAATTTATGGTATGCCTATCAGCTGACGGGCAGTGAAGTATTAAAAAAGAATGCTATTAAATTTACAAACTATTTATATCCGTTACATGAATACAAAGGTACCCATGATATAGGTTTTATGATGAATTGCAGTTACGGTAACGCCAATCGTTTATGTCCGGCTGACAGTGTTCGCCAAGCTCTGATACAAACTGCTGATAATTTATGTGGTCGCTTTAATCCGGAGATAGGTTGTATTCGTTCATGGGATTTTGGAAAGTGGAATTTTCCTGTTATAATTGATAATATGATGAATTTAGACTTGCTGTTTTATGTTAGTCATCTCACTGGTGACGATAAATACAAGGAGCTTGCTTTGCGACATGCAAAAACAACGATGAAAAATCATTTTAGAGATGATTATTCATCTTATCATGTGGTCAGTTATAATGATAACGGAACAGTAGAGAAGAAATGTACACATCAAGGGCAGAATGATGCTTCTTCATGGGCACGTGGACAGGCATGGGGGGTATATGGTTATACGTCTTGTTACCGTGAATCAAGAGATGTACAATTTTTGCAACAAGCTAAAAATATAGCCGCACTAATCATGGAACGTGTAAAAACGGAAGATGCAATCCCTTTGTGGGACTACGATGCACCTGACATACCTCAAACACCTCGTGACGCATCTGCCGCTTCTATCACCGCTTCTGCCTTGATAGAATTGAGTACATTGACCGACGATGGACAAATTTACTTTGATTATGCTGAGAAGCTGCTGAAGAATCTCTCGTCAGATACTTATTTGGCTAAGATAGGTACAAATCAAGGTTTTATACTGATGCATTCCACTGGTTCATTACCTAATGGTTCTGAAATAGATACGCCGATTAATTATGCCGACTATTATTATTTGGAGGCATTACTTCGTTATATGCAAGTGAAAGGCATTGATTATAAGAATATTTAATCTTATTATTTATATATCATGAAAGTAATAAAATATGTTTTAAGTGCTCTCTTGCTGGCTGTTGCCATTATTGTAGATGCGCAACAACTCAGAAAAGAGTCTTTTGAACTTCTGAATTTGGATTATCCGGGTTTGGAGAAAGTGAAAACTGCTTGTTCTCAACAGAAATGGGATGAAGCTGCACAAGAGTTATTGAATTATTACCGCAGTCGTACAACTATCACACATCCGGATATTGATTTGAAGAATCTCACCATATCAAAGGAGGAACAGAAATGGGCGGATGATGCCTTGGAGCATACTTTTTTTGTGCATAAAGGGTACCAGCCTTCATATAATTACGGTAAAGATATCAATTGGGAATATTGGCCTGTGAAAGACAATGAACTGCGCTGGCAGCTTCATCGTCATAAATGGTTTACTCCTATGGGTAAGGCTTATCGTATATCAGGTGATGAAAAATACGCAAAAGAATGGGCTTTTCAATATCTTGATTGGATTGAGAAAAATCCGTTAACTCAGGTTAAGAAGGAAGAGTTTGAATTAGTCAGTGCCGGGGAGATAAGAGACAATGCGGATAATGTTCGTTTCGCATGGAGACCGTTGGAAGTTAGTAACCGTTTGCAGGACCAAACCGGGCAATTCCTTTTGTTCTGTGCATCGAAAGCGTTTACTCCGGAGTTCCTGACTGAATTCTTGGTTAATTATCATCGTCATGGTGAGTTTATTTTAGGTAATTATTCGGATGAAGGTAATCATCTGCTGTTTGAGGCGCAGCGTATGGTGTATGCCGGTGTTTTTTTTCCTGAATTTAAAGATGCTGCTACTTGGAGAGAAAGCGGGATTAATATTTTGAATCGTGAAATTAAGAAACAGGTATACAATGACGGCGGACAATATGAATTAGACCCTCATTACCATTTGGCTGCAATCAATATATTCTGTAAAGCTTTGCGTATGGCAGATTGCAATGGATTCCGTAACGAATTTCCGGCTGAGTATCTGGATACTATAAAAAGTATGATTGAGTTCTATACCAATATTTGTTTTCCGGACTATACCAATCCTTGTTTCAGTGATGCGAAATTAGGTGATTATAAGGCTGAGATTGCTAATTATCGTGATTGGCTTGCATTGTTCCCGGATAGTGAGTGGATACGTTACTATGCTACAGAAGGTCGTGAAGGTTCTATGTTACCTTATTTGTCTCATGGAGCGTTGACTTCCGGTTTCTTCACTTTCAGAAACGGTTGGAAAAAAGATGCGGCCGTAATGGTAGTTAAGGCGGGGCCCAAAGGTGAATGGCATTGCCAACCGGATAATGGTACTTTTGAATTTTGGTTTAACGGCAAGAATCTATTTCCGGACTCTGGTGCATATGTTTATGCAGGAGATGCTGAAGTCATGAAATTGCGTAATTGGTTCCGCCAGACACGTGTGCATAATACGTTGACGTTAGACGGCCGCAACTTTGAGACTACACAGTCTGTAACTAAATTATGGCAGCCGGAAGGAGATACGCAAATATTGGTTACGGAAAATCCTAGTTATAAAGACCTGAGGCATCGCCGTACTGTTTTCTTTGTCGATCAGACCTATTATGTTATAGTAGATGAGGCAATTGGTGATGCCAAGGGAACGGTTAATTTGAATTATCATTTCTGTGAGGGTACAGTAAATATTGATGTAAAGGAGAATGTGATAACTACGGCTTATGAGGGGCCGAGTAACGTGAAATTACAGTGCTTCCCGGAAACAGAGGCATCTTTAAAAGAAGAGGAAGGTTGGCGCTCTACCGCTTACCGCCAGCGTGTACCTCGTACTTCTTTGTCTTTCAATGTAAACAAGAACAATGCAGAGGCTGTACGTTATATAACGATCATTTATCCGGTAAAAGATATTACTAAATATCCGACACTGACAGCAAAGTTCCAAAATAAAGGTTTTGACGAGAAAGGTGTAAAGGTTGAGGTTTCTGTCAACGGTACAGCACGCCAATTAATGTCTCAGTTAAAATAAACTACGATTATGAATCGACTATCATATACACTATTGCCCCTTACCGCCCTCGGGTTCTCGGCTTGTACTTCCCCAAAGACGGAGGTAAGTCGTCCTAACATTATCTTTATGATGACGGACGACCATACCACACAGGCGATGTCATGTTATGGCGGTCGTCTTATCCAAACTCCGAATATGGATAGGATAGCCAATGAGGGTATACGTATGGATAACTGCTATGCAGTCAATGCGCTGTCAGGTCCCTCGCGCGCTTGTATTCTCACGGGTAAGTTCAGCCACATGAATGGCTTTACCGATAATGCGAGTACTTTCGATGGAAGTCAGCAAACCTTCCCGAAACTATTGCAGGCAGCAGGTTATCAGACATCAGTGATTGGTAAGTGGCATCTGATAGCCGAACCGCAAGGGTTCGATTACTGGTGTATTTTGAGCGGACAGCATGAGCAGGGCGATTACTATAATCCCGACTTTATTGAAAACGGTAAGCATGTGGTGGAGCAAGGTTACGTGACCGACATAGTTACCGATAAAGCGATCGAGTATTTGGAACATCGGGACAAGAGTAAGCCTTTCTGCATGATGTATCATCAAAAAGCTCCCCATCGCAATTGGATGCCGGCGCCCCGTCATTTGGGGATGTTCAACAACACCACATTCCCGGAACCCGGCACGCTTTTCGATACATATGAAGGCAGAGGACGTGCCGCCAAAGAACAAGATATGTCGATTGAGCATACGTTGACTGATGACTGGGATTTGAAGTTGCTGACCCGTGAGGAAATGCTGAAAGACACTACCAACCGTCTTTATCAGGTATATAAGCGTATGCCGGCTGCTGTACAGGACAAATGGGATTCTGTCTATGCGCAACGCATTTCGGAGTATCGTAACGGAAACCTAAAAGGCAACGCGTTAATCAGCTGGAAATACCAGCAATACATGCGCGATTATTTGGCTACCGTAGTTGCTGTGGACGAGAATATCGGACGGTTACTCAATTATTTGGAAAGGACTGGCGAATTGGATAACACAATCATTGTCTATACTTCCGACCAGGGTTTCTTTTTAGGAGAGCATGGCTGGTTTGACAAGCGTTTCATGTATGAAGAGTGTCAGCGTATGCCGATGATTGTCCGATATCCCAAAGCAATCAAGGCGGGAAGCACATCGAATGCGATAGCTATGAACATAGACTTTGCTCCTACATTCCTGGATTTTGCAGGAGTAGAAATTCCGGATGATATTCAGGGAGAATCTTTGAAACCGGTTCTTACCAATGAGGGGAATGCGCCAGCTGATTGGCGGAAGGCAGCTTATTACCATTATTATGAATACCCTGCCGAACATTCGGTGAAACGCCATTATGGTATTCGTACGACTGATTTTAAATTGATTCATTTCTATAATGATGTGGATGAATGGGAAATGTATGATATGCAGAATGATCCGCACGAGTTGAATAATCTATACGGTAATCCTGAATATACTGCTAAACAAGCCGAACTTATGCTGTTACTGAAAGAAGTGCAGGAACAATATAAGGACAATGACCCTGATGAGAGGATAACGGAATTGTTTAAAGGTGACAGGCGTTTTATGGAGAATCGGTGAAAAGTAGAGGATTCTTTGCCCGAACTTGATATTTAACAGGAGAATACTTATATTTGCTACCAATCATTCATAAAATATATCTATGGACAATAAATTTGTAGTAAATATAGGTCGCCAGTTGGGTAGTGGCGGACGAGAAATCGGAGAGAAGCTGGCTGTTCGCTTGGGCATTGATTTTTATGATAAGGAAATTATCAATATGTTAATGGAAGAGAGTGGATTTACCCGGGAAACGGTGGAGGAATGGCAGGAGAAGAAAACATCCAGTTTTCTCTACAATCTCTATATGTCC
>ENA-OPCE01000966-OPCE01000966.1-human-gut-metagenome-genome-assembly--contig:-NODE-966-length-20191-cov-3.124354_pt1 | contig 20191 bp, 9 predicted proteins | sample MGYA00241247_ERZ501474 | MGnify/ENA primary metagenome ERZ501474 (study PRJEB25962, sample SAMEA2042572) | human gut metagenome | biome: human gut; feature: human-associated habitat; material: faeces... | reverse complement strand
AACAGCAAGGTCAAGAGCCCCTACATCACCGTGGGCGGCCGTGACTTCGCCTATCAGGACAGCGGCACCATCAGCACCGACGAGAACGCCAAGATCTTCCGGGATCTGGCCAAGAAGGGCGAGCTGAAGTATGCCGTGGTGCCCGGCTACGGCACGGAGGACGACTATGAGGGCATCGACGTCTCCGGCAAGGTGGCGCTGGTGCAGCGCGGCGGCGGTATGTACTATGAGCAGAAGGAGCGCAGCGCCTATGCACATGCCGCCATCGCCATGCTGGTGTACAACAACGTACCCGGTATGCTGTATATGTCCATCACCGACTGGAAGATGCCCTGTGCGTTTATCTCTCAGGAGGCCGGTGAGTATCTGAAGGCGCAGGAGAACAAGGTCCTGACCGTGGGCGCCGCCGACAAGCTGGTGGCTTCCCCCACCTATGGTATGGCGGACTTCTCCTCCTGGGGCGCCACCACGGAGCTGACCCTGAAGCCGGAGATCACTGCGCCCGGCGCAGGCATCTATGCCGCCGTACCCGGCAACGCCTATGAGAGCATGGACGGTACGTCCATGGCTTCCCCCCATGCGGCAGGCGCTATGGCCATCGTGCAGCAGGCTCTGAAGGCCCGTGGCATGACCGATGCCACCCAGCGCAAGCACATGGTCGATACCCTGCTGATGAGCACCGCCAGCATCATTTACGATTCCAACGGCCAGCCCTATTCTCCCCGCAAGCAGGGCGCAGGTCTCATCAACATCAATGACGCCGTCAAGACCGAGGGCTACCTCACCGTGGACGGCATGATCCGGCCCAAGCTGGAGCTGGGCGACGATCCCGCAGAGAAGGGCGTCTACACCATGACCTTCAAGGTCCACAACACCGGTAAGGACACCCTGTACTACGACATCCAGCCCATCGTCCTCACCGACGGGACCACGACCTATACCAACAGCGACAACGAGGCCTTCCTCACCAGCAGTGAGACGGCTGTGGCACTGAGCCATACCTTCACCACCAGCTGCAAGGATAACCGTGTGGCGGTCCCCGCAGGCGGCGAGCAGGAGGTCACTGTCACCGTGACCCTTACCAACGCCAAGGAGGAACTGAAGAACTTCGAGAACGGCGCCTATGTGGAGGGCTTCGTGACCCTGAAGCAGGTGGCCGCTGACGGCGGCAAGCTGGAGGATGCCATTGATCTGGGTATCCCCTATCTGGCCTTCTACGGCGACTGGACCAAGGCTCCCATCATCGATTCCACCGACTACTGGCAGACGCTGGACGGCACCGAGAGCAAGGCACAGGCCTACATGAACACCGCCTTCACCACCTCTGCCGAGGGCCAGATCGACACCTATCTGGGCGACAACAACTACGCCAATGTGCCCTATTTTGCCGATCACAACGCCATTTCCCCCGACAACAGCAATGACATGATGGACAGCCTCACCGGCATCTACACCGGCCTGCTGCGCAATACCAAGACGCTGAAGTACACCATCACCGATCAGAAAACCGACGAGGTGTATCTGGAAAAAACCTGCGACTACGTCAATAAGTCCATCTACAGCTACGACTACTACCGCATCGTGCCCGCCGGTGTGAATGCCGATTATACCGGTATCGACGCATGGTACGGCACCGCCAAGAACAACTCCAAGCTGCCCAACAACACCAAGGCTACCGTGACCATTGAGGCTACCCTGCCCTATGGCGACGGCGGCACCAAGAACCTGAAGAACAGCTGGTCCTTCCCCATCACCATCGATAATGAGGATCCCCATGCCAGCGACCTGAAGGTCACCGAGGCCGAGGGCCGCTACTATCTGAGTCTGGATGTCAGCGACAACCAGTATGTCTCGGCCATCGTGTTCTATAATCTCCGCAACAGCGATCTGCTGTACGGGATCCAGGGCTTCTCCGAGACCACGCCGGGCCTCACCAGCCACGTCAAGGAGTATGACGTTACCGGTATGGGCGAGACCTTCGGCATGATCGTTCACGACTACGCCGGCAACTCCAAGAACTACACCGTGAAGGTGCCCGGCAACAGCGACGATTATGGCATCGTGAAGCCCACCAACGTGCTGTGGACCGAGACCTTCGACAACGATTGGCTGCCTGCCGATTGGAGCATGGAGTCCAAGGGCGCTTCCGTCAACACGTGGTATCGTGACGTGGATTACACCGCCACCGTGGATGCCGACGATGACTTCCAGCAGAACGAGTGGCTGTATTCCCGTGCCACCGACATCAGTGGTGTGGAGACGGATGTCCACATGATCTTCAACTTCTACACCACCCCTGTCTATACCGTGGACTACAAGCGCTGCAACCTGCAGGTCATGGCTTCTGCCGACGGTCAGAACTGGGAGGAGGTCTGGAACCTGCAGAAGGATGCCGGGGCCTTTACCGCTTGGGCTGCCACGCAGGCCAAGGTCACCATCCCCGAAAAGTTCCAGAGTTGCGACGACCTGCGCTTCGCCTTTGTCTACACCGGTAAGGGCGGCGCCCAGATCTCCGTGGATAATGTCCAGCTGTACGCCGATGTCCGTGAGGACTATATCGCCGTGACGGCTACCTCCGGTGAGGGCGGTGCCATCGACCCCGCCGGTACCACTCTGGTGAAGAAGGGAACCAGCAAGACCTTTAACGTGGTACCTGCCACGGGCTACGAGGTGGCCAATGTGGTGGTGGACGGCACCGATCTGGGCCCCATCTCCTACTACACCTTCGAGCGTGTGGGTACGGATCACACCATCTCCGCCACCTTCCAGAAGGCACAGGCCGGTGGGGAGATCGCCATCTTCAGCGTGCTGACCACCGTGGCCGGCGAGGGCGGTGCGGTCCAGCCTGTGGGTCAGACCAAGGTCGCCACCGGCGAGACCGTGAACGTGACCTTCGTGCCGGATGAGGGCTATCAGCTGGCTTCCGTCAAGGTCAATGGCCGCAAGGTGGAGGTCACCGACAACGCCTACGCCCTGACCATGGATCAGAACTACGCCGTGACGGCGGACTTCGAGGTTATCCCCGACGTGCCGCAGGTGATGTTCGAGAACGATTTCGAGAGCGTCAGCGGCGACAAGTTCCCCTTCCACGGCTGGACGCTGAAGGGGCAGAATACCAACAGCACATGGAAGCAGTATACCTACTACAACTGGAAGTACGAGGGCAATGATTCCAAGCACGCTTACATCACCAACGACGAGGCTGCACAGGATGAGTACCTGATCTCCCCTGTTGTGGACCTCTCCGCCACCCGTGACGGCGTTCTGACCTTCGACTTCGCCTACGGCGAGTACGGCATCAAGAACAAGACCTTCACTGCTACGGTGGAAGTTTCTACCGACGGCGGAAAGACGTGGAATGCGATCTGGAACTTCCAAGACAGCTATACCGGCCAGCAGGCCAGCAACTACATCATTTCCGGCAGCGCAGAGGTTCCCGTGCCCGCCGAGTACAATGTGGCCGGTGTCCAGTTTGCCTTCCGCTATGTCCATCCCAATGAGGACACTATCGGCCAGCTGGCCATCGACAATGTGAAGCTGATGGCTGTGGAGACCGGCGAGGCTGCCCAGAAGTACACCATCACCGCAACTGCCGGTGAGGGCGGCTCTATCACCCCCAATGGCGACGTCTCCGTGAAGGAGGGTGCCTCCCAGACCTTCGCCATCACCGCCAACAACGGCTATGAGATCGCCGACGTGCTGGTGGACGGCAGCAGCGTAGGCGCTGTGGAGAGCTACACCTTCTCCGACGTCAAGGCCAACCACACCATCTCCGCTTCCTTCAGCAAAACGACCTCTGCCGCAGAGTTTGACAACGACTTTGAGCAGGACGAGTTCCCCGGCCACGGCTGGACGGTGAAGTCGGAGAACACCGGCTGCACATGGTATGCCGGTACCAACCGGAATCTGAACACCACCCATCAGGCCCGTATCGACTTCGACTACTATGAGTATGAGGGTTACGGCATCGGCGAGGTGCAGCCCATGGCTGCCGGCAGCGGCAAGAAGCAGAATGAGTATCTGATCTCCCCGGTGGTGGATCTCACCGGCAAGACGCCTACTCTGTCCTTCGATTATCTGCTGTTCAAGTACATGATTCAGAACGACATTGCCAAGTTCACGGTGGAGGCCACCATCGACGGCGGCCAGACTTGGACCTTCCATCTGCGCGATGATGTCACTTGGGTAGACGTCAACGGCGAAGAGAAAGCGAAATGTACTGCTCAGGATTTCCTGACCGGTATGGAGTGGATCCTCAACTTCCATAAGAACGACTCTGCAAACACCTCAATGCCGCTGGAAATGATTGAGGGCGCTAACGAGTACTACGAGTACACCAAGACACTGAGCAAGGAAGAAGCTTACGCGCTGACTGCGGGCGAAGGTTCCACCTTCCTGGAGATGGTAGGCGTTGAGGTTCCGGATGATTACACCATCGTTTACCATTGCATCAACCCGAAACCATATTTTGACTCGGTAGCAACCTACGCCTGCCTGTTCCCAATCTCTCAGGCAATGGTCGATGAGCTGGGCGGCCCGGACGGCGTGCGCGCGATGAACAACGAGACCATGTGGTACAACGGACCATACCTCATGACCTCCTACATTCAGGGCAACGAAAAGGTACAGTCCAAAAACCCGAAATATTGGGACACCGAGTGCACCCTTTTTGACACAGTCACCATCAAGATGGTAGAGTCGACCGATATCGCTTTCCAGCTGTATCAGTCCGGCGAGCTTGATTACTGCGACCTGACCGAGAGCCAGATTGCGACAATCTCCTCCAACCCGAACAACGAATACTATGATTATCTGGTTGAAACCCGCCCGGCAAACTACTCTTATCAGATTCGTTTCAACTATGCCAAGAACAACGAGGACGGCACCCCGGATACCAACTGGAACCTGGCTGCTGCAAACGAAGCGTTCCGTCTGTCCTGGTACTACGGACTGGACCTGACCGACTATCTGGCAAGATCCAACTCCCTGAATCCGCTCTCCTGCGAGAACGAGTACTACAGCATGATGGGCTTTGTATACACCTCTGACGGCACCGACTACACCGAGCTGGTAAGACAGGAGCTGGGCCTGCCAGAGATGAACGGCGAGAAGATGGTTCGTCTGGATTCTGATAAAGCTGAGCAGTACAAACAGCAGGCGATCGAGGAGCTGACCGCTGCTGGCGTTACCTTCCCGATTGAGATCGACTACTACATCTCCGGTTCCAACCAGGTTTCTCTGGACAGCGCAAACGTCCTCAAACAGTGCTTCTCTGATAGCCTGGGCGACGACTATGTAACCCTGAACATCATGACCTACGTTTCCAGCTCTCAGCAGGAAGTTATTGCTCCAAGCCTGCACTCCGCACTGTTTGGTTACGGCTGGGGCGCTGACTACGGCGATCCACAGAACTACCTGGTTCAGGAATCCTACGGCAACGATAACGCTTACTACTCCAACACCTACACCAACATCAACAAGGTTGAGGAGAACGAGTACACCGCTGACCTGATCAATTCCTACAAAGAGTTTACCTCGATGCTGGAAGAAGCAGACAAGATCACTGATGATCTGGATGCTCGTTATCAGGCATTTGCAAAAGCAGAGGCTTACCTGATTCAGCATGGCTTGTCCATCCCGCAGTACTGCGGCACTGGCTGGTGCTTGACCAAGATCGACCTGTACAGCAAGATGAGAGCAATTTATGGCTGCCAGAACGATAAGATGAAGAATTGGCTGACCGATTCCAACGGTTACACCACCGAGCAGATGGAAGCCCGCAAAGCAGAAGTGGTAGGTTAAACCAGAAGAAAAATTTCATAAAAAATCACAGAAAAGGCGAAGGAATGAAATTTCCTTCGCCTTTTCTTTTGCTGCGAAAGGTCTTTTTTGCAAGAATTTTGCAATCATTTTTCTTGCAAATAGTATATGAATAAACTTTAAATTTGGTAATATTCATGTAATACTTGGTGAGTTTGACAGATAATGTCGTATAAAAATATCTTTATATAATAAAAAAAATAGTGCATATTGACACTGAGAATCTTTTTTGATATAATAAAACCAGTCTCCATGAGGATAGAAAGTAAACAAAATATTCATAATTTTTCCAAAAAGAACTAGTTCTTTTTGGCTTTATCTATTAGAAGATAAAGAGTATATTGAAAGAGAAAAATGTGAATCATTCAAAATCGGTAGTTAGGACCTTTTGATTGATGAAGATTAAAAGGTTTTCGCTATACACTTAACGACCTGTGGTCAAGGGAGGAAATAATATGAAAAAGACAGTCTCCAGATTGCTTGCTCTGGCGCTGACAGCAGCACTTGTTTTGACAGGCTGCGGCGGCGGAGGAGCATCGGAAGGCGAAAACGGCAGCACAGGAAGTTCTGCAGAAGCAGCAGAGGGCGAAATCACCGACCTGTATATTCCAAGGCTGTTGACCCGTGAGCTGGAAACCTTCAACTGGCTGTACAGTCAGCGTTCGGAGGACAGCGAAAACCTGACCCAGCTGGTCGACGGCCTGCTGGAACCGACCACCGAGGGCACATTGGCTCCCGGCCTTGCGGAGGAGGGGGGCAGCGAGGATCAGGGAAAGACCTGGACCTTCAAGCTGCGGAAGGCCGAGTGGTCCGACGGCCGGGCGGTCCGGGCCGGGGACTTTGTCTTTGCCTGGCAGCGGCTGGCCGATCCGGCCAACGATTCCCCCAGCGCGTCGCTGCTGTCCGTGGTAGCAGGCTACGACGCCGTGCGGGAGACCGGCGACGTGTCGCTGCTGCAGGTGACGGCGGAGGATGACAGCACCCTGGTGGTGGTGCTGAACGGAAAGTTCGACTGGTTTTTGACGGAGGTCTGCACTGCGCCCGCCACCATGCCTCTGCGGCAGGACTTGCTGCAGGAGGAGACCGCTGCCGCTGACGGGGAGACCGCCGAAGCAGCGGCGGAGCCGGCGGAGGCGGCCCCTTGGTGGAACGACCTTACGGGCCTTGTGACCAACGGGCCGTATCAGGTGAGCGGGTATGAGGCTGGTGAGGCGCTGACCCTGGAGGCCAGCGAGACCTACCGCAACAGTTTCTCCGGGCCGCAGACCCTGACGTTCCGATTTGCGGAGACCGCAGAGGCGGGACAGAACCTCTACGACGCCGGGGAGGTGGATTTCCTGGGCATCCTCCCGGCGGAGCAGCTGACGGCCTTGATCGAGGCGGAGAGCCGGACCCTGGCGCGGGAGCTGAGCGTTCAGGCGGTGGTGTTCAACTGCGCGCAGGATACGCTGATGGATGCCCGGGTCCGTCGGGCGCTGACTCTGACGGCGGACCGTTCTGCCGCTGCTGAGGCGGCGGGCGCCACGGCGTATGCCGCTGAGGGCCTGATCCCTCCCGGCGTGCCGGGGAGCGGGGAGCAGGATTTCCGTACAGATGGCGGCGTGCTGCTGGACAACGACCCCGCGCACCGGGACGAGCTGGCGGAGGAGGCCCGCGGCCTGCTGGCGGAGGCCGGATACGCCGACGCCCGGGACCTGGGGGAGCTGGAATATCTCTACGTGGACGAGGGGAACGGCGCCGCCGTGGCCCAGGCGCTGGTAGACGCCTGGCAGAGCGCCCTGGGCCTCCAGGTGACGGCCCGCGGCGTCAGCCGGGAAGAGCTGGACACCGCCCTGCAGGAGGGGACCTTCACCCTGGCAGGAACGGAGATCCGGGCTTTGGGCAACGATGCGGAGTGCTTTTTGATGCAGTGGGGCTCCGATAAGCCGGAGAACCTGGGTAAATACGCCAACAGCGCCTATGATACCCTGCTGTCGGTCATCGCCGGCGCGGAGGAGGGGGAGCAGACGGCCCTCCTGGAGGCCGGGTACGGGGTGCTGCGCCCTGCTGCTAGAGGAGGGGGCCGCGGCGCCCCTCTACACCAGCGTGACGGGCTGGACACTGCGGGACGGCTTCTCCGGTGTCCAGCGGGACGCCCGGGGGTGGTTCAGCTTCGCAGCCGCTGGCAGGACCGCCTGAGATGAGCCGGAGACGGCGCCCTGAGGGCGCCGTCTTTTTTGTGCCCCCGGCGGGCCGCAGTGCCGCTGATAGCAGACATAAGACCTGCTGAAATAGACAAAGCGCCCCATCAGCCAGGCTCAAAATATGACGGCGGGATAAAATTGACAAATCCGGGCTGGAAGCCGTTGCAACCGGCGGCGGGGTTGGTGTATACTAAGCTGAACCAAAAGATTCCCGCCTGCCGGCGGAGAGAAGGAGGAACGATATATGAGCCAAGCATTCAAGAAGGTCCTGGTCGCCAACCGGGGCGAGATCGCCATGCGGATCTTCCGGGCCTGTCACGACCTGGGCCTCCCGACCATTGCCATCTACTCCAATGAGGACGTATACAGCCTCTTCCGCACCGCCGCGGACGAGTCCTATCTGATCGGAGAGAACGAGAGCCCCCTGGGCGCCTATCTGGACATCCCCCGGATCATCGAGCTGGCCAAGAAGCACGGCGCCGATGCCATTCACCCCGGTTACGGTTTCCTCAGTGAGAACGCGGATTTTGCCCGGGCCTGCGAGGCTGCGGGCATCAAGTTCATCGGACCCTCCTCCCAGGTTCTGGACCTGATGGGCGACAAGCTGTCCGCCAAGCAGATCGCCGTGGCCTGCGGCGTACCCACCACCCCCGGCACCACAGAGCCCCTGAAGAGCCGGGAGGCTGCTCAGAAGCTGGCTATGGAGTTCGGCTTCCCGGTCATCCTGAAGGCGGCCGCCGGCGGCGGCGGCCGCGGTATGCGCCGGTGTGACACCGTGGAAGAGGTGGGCACCAACTTCGATCTGGTGAAGGCGGAGGCCAAGAAGGCCTTCGGCAATGACGACATCTTCATGGAGAAGTTCCTGGTGGAGCCCAAGCACATCGAAGTGCAGGTGCTGGGCGACGAGGAGGGCAACGTGGTCCACCTGTTCGAGCGGGATTGCTCTCTCCAGCGGCGCTATCAGAAGGTGGTGGATTCTCCGTGGACAAGAAGATCCGTCAGGCCCTGTATGAAGACGCGGTGAAGATCGCAAAGCACGTGGGCTATGTGAACGCCGGCACCCTGGAGTTCCTGGTGGACAGGGAAGGGCACCACTACTTCATCGAGATGAACCCCCGTATCCAGGTGGAGCACACCGTCACCGAGATGGTGACGGGCGTGGACTTGGTGCGCTCTCAGATTCTGATCGCCGAGGGCTGTCCTCTCAGCGATCCCCGCATCGGCATCAGGAAGCAGAGTGACCTGCACCTGAACGGCTACGCCATCCAGTGCCGCGTCACCACCGAGGACCCGTCCAACAACTTCGCTCCCGACACCGGCAAGATCACCTCCTACCGGTCTCCCGGCGGCTTCGGCGTCCGGCTGGACGCGGCCACCGCCGGCGTGGGCAGCGAGATCTCCCCCTACTATGACTCCCTGCTGCTGAAGGTCACCACCTGGGATAACACCTTTCAGGGCGTGTGCCTGAAGGCCGGACGGGCCATCCGGGAGATCCACATCCGGGGCGTCAAGACCAATATCGCCTTCATCTCCAACATCCTGCAGAACCCCACCTTCCTGGCGGGAGGCTGCCACACCAAGTTCATCGACGAGACGCCGGAGCTGTTTGAGCTGAACGAGGGCCAGGACCGGGCCACCAAGATGCTCAAGTACATCGGGAACATCGTGGTGAAGGAGCGGGACGGACACAAGATGTACGATCCCTGCCGGTTCCCGCCGGTCACCGGCAACCGGCCCGATGGCCTGAAGCAGATGCTGGACGCCAAGGGACCCAAGGCCGTGGCGGACTGGGTGCTGGGGCAGAAGAAGCTGCTGATCTGCGACACCACCTGCCGGGACGCCCACCAGTCCCTGCTGGCCACCCGGGTCCGCACCCGGGACATCGTCAAGGGTATGGAGGGCACCAGCGAGATCCTGGCGGATGCTTTCTCTCTGGAGTGCTGGGGCGGTGCCACTTTTGACGCCTGCCTGCGCTTTTTGGATGAGGATCCCTGGGACAGACTGCGCTTGATCCGCAAAAAGTGCCCCAATACGAAGCTGCAAATGCTCTTCCGCGGGCAGAATATGCTGGGCTATCGGCATTATTCCGACGAGCTGGTGGATTACTTTGTAAAGAAGAGTATTGATAACGGTATTGATATTCTGCGTATTTTTGATGCACTCAACGACGTGCGTAATTTGCAGACTGCCATTAACGCAGCCAAGAAATACGGCGGTCATGTACAGGCAGCAATTTCTTACACCACCGGTCCGGTGTTTGACACGGAATACTACTGTCATTACGCGAAGGAGCTGGAGGAGGCAGGTGCAGACTCTATCTGCATTAAGGATATGGCCGGTTTGCTGACCCCTTACGGCACCTATGATCTGGTTAAGGCGCTGAAAGAGACGGTAAACATTCCCATTCAGTTGCATTCCCATTACACTTCCGGTTTGGCTTCCATGGTCCACTTAAAGGGCATTGAAGCGGGCGTTGATGTAATTGATACTGCCATGAGCCCCTTGGCTATGGGTACTTCTCATCCGGCTACCGAGTCTATGGTAGCGGCTCTGCAAGGCACCCCGTATGACACCGGCTTGGATCTGAAGGCCTTGTCCGAGGTGCGTGACTTTTTCGTCCCCCTGCGAGAGAAATATCTGGCAGATGGTCTGCTGAACCCGAAAATGCTGGGCGTGGACGCCAACACTCTGCTGTACCAGGTACCCGGCGGTATGCTTTCCAATCTGCTTGGCCAGTTGAAGCAAGCCGGCAAGGAGGACAAACTGGAGGAAGTGCTGGCCGAAGTGCCGCGCGTGCGTAAAGACAGCGGTTATCCGCCGCTGGTGACCCCCACCTCTCAGATCGTGGGCACGCAGTCCGTGTTCAATGTCATTACCGGCGAGCGCTACAAGATGGTTACCAAGGAGTTTAAGGACATGGTTGCCGGCAAGTACGGCAAGACGCCGTGCCCCATTGACCCTGAATTCCAGAAGAAGATCGTAGGTGACGAAGAAATTATCACCTGTCGGCCGGCCGATCTGATCCATGATAAGATCGACGACTTTAAGGCAGACATCGCCGAGTATTATGAGCAGGAGGAGGACGTACTCTCCTATGCACAATTCGGTCAGGTTGCCGTTAAGTTCTTCCAGAAGAGAAGAGATAAAAAGTACGGCTTGGATGGCAAACACGACGATATGGACAACAAGATCCACGCAGTTTAATTGCAAGGGCGAAGTTTCGGCTTCGCCTTTTTGCCGTCCTTTGCTCACCGGTAACCCGGAATGTGAAGAAAGATAAAAGGCAATGCCGTACAGATTTTGCAATAAATGCCTATTTACACAAAAAAAGGCTGTTAAGTGTAAGTTTTTGTTGACCTTGATAACAGCCGGTGTTATAATCTATTCAGAAAATTTAACGGAGGGATTTTCATGAACGTATTGATTTTTGGCGGTACCGGTTTGCTGGGCTCCGCCGCAGCACAGATTTTTATCGACAGAGGGCATCATGTAAAGACCATTGCACTGCCCCCGCTGCCGGAAGGCGCACCTATTCCCAAGGAGATGGAGATCGAGTTCGGCAACTTCCTGGAGCTGTCCGATGAGCAGCTGGAAGCCGCTATGACCGGCATGGATGCATTTGTTTATGCTGCCGGTGTGGACGAGCGTGTAGAGTTCCCCGCTCCCGTATATGACGCTTATAAGAAGTACAACATTGATCCTGTGGATCGTTGCCTGGCTATGGCCAAGAAGTGCGGCGTAAAGCGTTGCGTTGTGCTGGGTTCTTATTTCTCCTGGCTGGCTAAGACGCACCCGGAAATGGATCTTTGCGCAAAGCACCCCTATATCCGCTCTCGTATTGATCAGGAGAAAGTGGCTGCAAAGTATGCTGATGAGAACATGGGTGTTGGCGTGCTGGAGCTGCCTTACATCTTTGGTACACAGCCCGGTCGTCGTCCTGTTTGGGTCATTTTGATCGAGCAGCTGCAGCGGTTTGAGAAATTGCCTTTCACTATGTATCCGGCCGGCGGTACGGCTATGCTGACCGTGCGCCAGGTAGGTGAGTGCATCGTTGGCGCTGCGGAGCAGGTACAGGGCTTCCGTGCTTACGGCATCTCCTGCTACAATATGCACTGGAGAGAGTTCCTGAAGATTGTTTACCGTGCCATGGATGGTATTCAGGATCGTAAGATCGTGGATGTACCGAAATGGACTTTCCAGGCCTTTGGTCTGCATATGCGCAAGGAGTATGCAAAGCGCAATGTACAGTCCGGTATTGATCCCGTAGGTCTGGCTGACATTATGGGTATGGATCTGTTCATTCCCACGGATGACACCAAGGAACTGGGTTGCACCCCCGATGATATTGAGGCTGCCATCTTTGATTCCATTGCTCTGTCTAAGGCTTCCTTTGAGGGTAAAGCAAAGCTGCTGGAAATGAAGGGCGAGTAATCCTACATAATGAAAAATATGCGCTCCGGAGTATTCCGGAGCGTTGTTTTTTGCCTTTAATGAAATAAAGCGGCAACCGTTCGGCTGCCGCTTTTTCTATAACGATAATTTAGATATGGTTGTTCAGGTAAGACAAAATCAGAGGATTGACCTGGCTGTCATAGTTTTTACCCATGGCGTAATTCTCTCTGTTAAACCCGTGGTTTGCTCCTTGAATGCGATACAGGGTAGCGGACTTGTAGGTATCAACAGCCTTTTCTGAGTATCGGATGGGCACGCGGCTGTCTGCCGTGCCGTGAATGATGATCACGTCTTTTTTAAAGTTCTTGATGTTGCCGTAAATATCATAATCGATCAGGGTGGAAATATAATCGTGCCCCACGGTCATCACCAGAAAGTTGGCAGTCTTGGGCACATGGCCTTTGTAGTTCTTGGTCATTTCGTCCGCCATATTCAGTCCCGGGTACATCAGGATCAGCCCGCGCACCTTACTGCTGTTCTTGGAAGCCGTCAGTGCCGACACCAAACCGCCTTGACTGGTGCCCAACAGAAAAATTTTGTTCTTGTCCACCCGCTTGAGCGCCCGCGCCTTACTTAATACGGACTCCAGGTCTTTTACTTCGGTAAAGACGGTCATATCCGTGGTTTTACCGTCGCTCTTGCTCTTCTTGCTGCCGCCGCAAAAGTCAAAACAGTAGGCCACATAGCCGTTCTTGGCCAGTATGGCACAGTAAGCGTTCAAGGACTTGTAGGTCAGCCCAAAGCTATGGGACAAAATGACTGTGGGTCGGTGATAACCAACGCCGTCCGGTACATAGACCTGACCGTAGATGCGGTTCTTGCCCCGTTTGGCCCAAACTGTCTCTGTGTGGTACGCCTGCTTAGGGATTTTGACTTTTACAGTCTTGGTATTGCTCCAAGAGCCGTAATACTTCTTTCCGTTTAAGTTCTTATAAGGCCGCAGATGCACATAATATGTGCCGCTGTATGGCGCATAGTAGGTGGCCGCCTTGTTGCTGCCGCCCACCAGAATGCTCTCACCGTTTTTGAATTGCTTATTGCGGGCGTAGATCACCTGGTAGCCGCTGGCAACCACCTTTTTCCAGCTGACGGTGATTTTTGCACCGCTTGCTTTTACAGACTGCAAGGTAACTTTTGCCGGCTTGGTGGCGACGGTCAGAGTTTTAGATTTTTTGGAATATAATGTTTTCTTTCCGGCCTTTTTGTAGGCGTGGATCTGGAGCTTATAAGTAGTGGCAGGGGACAGCTTTTTGACTGTGCCTTTGATTGCGCTGCCTTTGGTAGCGGTGAGCACCGTTTTCCATTTTTTGCTCTTGCTATCATACCGGCGAATGCGGTAGCCGCTGGCACCTTTCACTTTACTCCAGCTTATGCTGACGGTGCTTGCAGAGCAGCCGGTCATAGAGCATCTGGCTACATTGCCGGGTGCAGAAGCTGCCAGCGCCACTTCACCCGGGAACACCATAGTCAGCACCAAAAAAGCGCTGAAAAGGGCACACAAAGCACGTTTATATGCAGATTTTTTCAAGCTGATCACGCTCCTTAGAATTTCCATCGTGGTCTATCATTTTTTGCAGTAGATCAAAATAGGTCCAACCCAGCGCCCGGGCGGCAATCAGGTCAGGCAATCCTGGTCTAACCGATTGGGCCGTACTGCGCCGGTAAGATTCGGTTTGAAGTTATAAATATCTCCGCTGCCTCTCACTTCCTTACGCCCTCATAGTAACACAAACCTTTCCATTTGTAAATAAGTAGACAAATATATTTATGATCGTCTGATAACGGTGGCAAATGGCAGTTGCCATTGGACGAATTTGGTAGTATAATAGCGGAGAAGTTTTATGACAGGACGAGGGTATATGAAAGAACAAATCACCATAGAGGAGCTGCTGGCACTGGAGCCGGGCAGCTACCTGCTTTATGATATGCGGGACCGCTATTCCTTTGATTATGGTGCCATTCCCGGTGCAGAGCATAAAGAACAGGCGGCGATCTTGGAAGCGGCGGACAGCCTGCCGAAGGATATGCCGGTCATCATCTGCTGCAAAAGCGGTCTCCTTAGTGATGCGGTGGCAGAGGAGCTGCGCACCCATGGGGTACAGGCCATGAATTTACAGGGCGGCTACTACGGCTACCTGATGCAAAGCCTGCACTTTGAGGCGGATAAAGCGAAACAAGTGCAGCACAGTATTCACAAGAAGTTTCATAAGGAAATTTGGAGCCGATTTACTGCTGCTTTGGACGAATACAGACTGTTGCAGCCGGGTGATAAGGTTGCCGTTTGTATCAGCGGCGGCAAGGACAGTATGCTGATGGCGCTGCTGTTCCAGGAACTGCAAAAGCACAGTCGCTTTCCCTTTGAAGTGGTGTATCTGGTGATGGATCCGGGTTACAGCCCCAAGAACCGGGAGGTGATTGAGCGCAACGCCCGCACCTTAGGACTGCCCATTACCGTGTTTGAGACAGATATTTTCTCATCCGTTTTGCATATTGAAAAGTCGCCCTGCTATATCTGCGCCCGTATGCGCCGTGGGCATTTGTATAACAAGGCCAAGGAACTGGGCTGTAACAAGATCGCCCTGGGTCACCATTACGACGATGTAATCGAGACGATTTTAATGGGCATGCTGTACAGCGGCCAGGTGCAAACCATGATGCCCAAACTACACAGCACCAACTTTGCCGGTATGGAACTGATCCGTCCGCTGTACTTGGTGCGGGAAAGCAGCATTGAGCACTGGCGGGATTATAACGGCCTGCACTTTATCCAGTGCGCCTGCAAGTTTACGGACACCTGCACCTCTTGCAACCCGGACAATACTTCCAAGCGTAAGCGTACCAAGGAACTGATCCAAATGCTGCATGCAGAAAGTCCGCAGGTGGAAAGCAACATTTTCCGCAGTGTGGAGCATGTGAATATTGACACAGTGATCGGCTACAAGCAGCACGGTCAGCTCCATTCGTTCCTGGACAGTTATGATGAAACCGAATAAGCCTAAATAAAATGAACCCCGGAGTGCAAACTCCGGGGCTTTTTGTATCTGATTTGGTTTTAGAAGTTCAGCAGACCTGCGCCGCCGTTGACTGCCATAAAGGCAGAGGAGAACACCAAAGACACAATGGTCATCAGCTTAATCAGAATGTTGATAGACGGGCCGGAGGTGTCCTTAAAGGGATCGCCTACGGTGTCGCCAACCACGGCAGCCTTATGGGCTTCAGAGCCTTTGCCGCCGTCTTTCAGGCCCTCAATATACTTCTTGGCATTGTCCCAGGCACCGCCGCTGTTGGCCATAAAGATTGCCATCATAACGCCGCTGACCAGCGCACCTGCCAGCAGACCGCCCAGGCTCTCAACGCCCAGCAGGAAGCCTACCAGTAAGGGAGCCACCACTGCCATAATGCCGGGCAGAATCATCTCTTTCAGTGCTGCGGTGGTGGAGATGGACACACACTTGGTGTAGTCCGGCTTTTCCGTGCCCTTTAAGATGCCGGGTTTCTCCCGGAACTGGCGGCGCACTTCCTCGATCATCTTGTTCGCAGCCTTACCAACGGAACTCATGGTAAAGGCAGAGAACAGGAAGGGGAGCATACCGCCCAGGAACAAGCCTACCACAACTTTGGCATCCAAAATGCTCATACCGCCACTGGTGATATTCGTAGTTTCTGCAAAGGAGGCGAACAGCGCCAGCGCCGTCAAGGCGGCAGAGCCGATGGCAAAGCCTTTGCCTACTGCGGCTGTGGTGTTACCTACGCTGTCCAGCTTATCGGTGATTTTGCGCACAGAGCCATCCAGTTCACTCATCTCGGCAATACCGCCGGCATTGTCTGCAATCGGACCGTAAGCGTCCACCGCCACGGTGATCCCGGTGGTAGACAGCATACCGACGGCAGCAAGTGCGATACCGTAAAGACCTAAGAATTTGTAAGACAGCAGTATGCCTACGGCAATAAACAGCACCGGAATGGCTGTGGAACGCATGCCCACGCTCATACCGCTGATAATGTTGGTTGCAGCGCCGGTTTTGGAGCTTTCTGCAATTTCTTTTACAGATTTATAGTGATCGGAAGTATAAATTTCCGTCAGCTTACCGATGGCAGTGCCTACGATCAGGCCGCACAGCACACACCAAAAGCCGTTCATGGTACCCAGCATAAAGTGGCTTAGCAACCCGGCTGCAAGGATCACCAGCGCCGTTGCCGTATATTCGCCCCGGTTCAAGGCGCGCTGCGGGTCCGTGCCGTCCTTGGCCCGTACAAAGAATGTGGCGATCACAGAGCCGAGAATGCCCACGCCGCACAGCACCAGCGGGAAGATAGCCGCATACAGCCGACTGCTGACGGTGGTAGCTGCAAATGCCAAGGTGATGGCAGAGATAATGGAGCCAACATAGCTTTCAAACAAATCGGCGCCCATACCGGCTACATCGCCCACATTGTCGCCCACATTGTCTGCAATGGTTGCCGGGTTGCGGGGATCGTCCTCCGGAATACCGGCCTCCACTTTGCCCACCAGATCGGCGCCCACATCCGCAGCCTTGGTATAAATACCGCCGCCGACACGGGCAAACAGGGCGATAGAAGACGCACCCAAACTAAAGCCTGTGAGAATATTCAGAGCAGAGGCATTACTCACCAGATCGTACTTACTGTTCAGGAACAGGAAGATTAAACCCACGCCGATGACGCCCAGGCCGACCACAGACAAACCCATCACGGCACCGCCGCTAAAGGCAATCTTTAGTGCTTTATTCATGCCTCGCTCCCGCGCAGCATTGGCGGTGCGTACGTTGGCTTTAGTGGCCACGGTCATACCAAAGAACCCGGCCAGGGTAGAGAACAGAGCGCCCAGCACAAAGCAAACGGCGGTGAGCCAGTTGATCACCAAGCCAATTACTAAAAACAGTACCACGGCAAAAACAATCAGAATTCGATACTCGGCAAACAAAAAGGCGCGAGCGCCGGTGGCGATGGCGTCGGCAATCTCTTTCATCTTTGCCGTGCCGGCGTCTTTCTTACCGATATAGCGTGCAGTGAACAGGGCGAACAGCAGCGCCACCAAACCGCACACAGGTACAAGGTACAATAACTTTTCCATAAATTAACCACTCCCGGTCCGAATTCCGGCAAAGCCGAGAATTCTTATACTTTAATCTATTTTTACCATACTTGTAAGAAAAAGTCAACAAACAAAATAGCCGCCATTTATTAAGAATTGTTTATGTTAGACAAAAATATGCAAAAAAGGCGATATAAGTGCATAAGATTTCGTATACCGGCCCAAAACAGTCCGGCGTGTGCATAAAAAAACAGTACGGCAGAACCGTACTGTTTTTATCGTTATAAAATAGTATGTAAGACTTAGTCGGCAGTTTTTTCGTTCTGCTCTGCCAAACGGGCAGCGCGCTTCTCCGCCAGTTCCACGATCATCTGCTGCTGCAGGTCACCGTGAATGTTGTAGAACAGGAAAGACAGACCGTAAAGGCCACGGGCCAAACCGGGCAGGATACAGAACACCGCCCAAATACCGGACAGAATACCGGGATCCGTTTGAGGCACAGCGTTGCCCAGGGAATCGGTGAGGGGAATGTAGTTAATCCAGGTCAGTACCATACCGGACATCCAAGAAGTAATAGAAGTTGCCAGTTTCTGAAAGTAGCCCTGTACGGTGGTTACCAGCGCTTCGTTACGCAGACCGTGCTTCCATTCCATATAGTCCAGAGCTTCTGCGGTCAAAATGGGGTTAACCACCTGAATGACTTTATTGGGCAGGCCGCATATGGTCAAACCGAAGACCACCCAAATGAAATTGAGAATTCTGTGGTCGGCGAAAGTCTGGCCAAAGGGGTGGTAACCGATAAAGAACAGGGTAAAGTAAGCCACACCGCCGAACACACCGGCCAAGATTGCCGTTACGCGAGCACCCAGCCTCTTAACCAGTTTGGCAGCCATAGGCACCATCAGGTAGTTGGGAATACCGGTAAATAGACCGCAGATGGTCTGGTTCATAATGGCGCCGGTATTGTTTAGCCAGAAGTACTGCTCGGATGAGCCGCCTACGGCCTTAAAGTTGTTGAAGAAATCCGACAGAATGATGGCAAACAGGGGACGGTTGGAGAAGATCTCCTTAATGGACTGGAGAACAGAGGTCTCGTTCATCTCCTCGCGGCTCATCAGCGGCACCCGTTCCCGCATATTGAAGAACCCGAACACCGAGAACCCGGCGCAAAGGATCAACATACAGTAGGCGAAGCCGGAGTACACACCCTGCATGGTAATGTTCTTATTGACTTTTGGCAGCAGCTGTACAAACACAGGAACCAGTGAGGGCAGCCAGGTGCCGAACAGCTCAAAAAACTTGGTGGTGGTAATTAAGTTATTTCGCTCGTCGTTATTTGGCGTTATGTTATAAACAAGCAGCCAGTAGGCGCCGAAGTAGCTCATACCCAGACCGTACAGTAATATGCCTATGGCGGACCAAACGATCTTTTGTGTGGAATTCAGATCCGGAGCGGTAAACATCATATAACCGCCGATGAGCCACATAGGCAGGGACAGGATCAAGAACGGCCGAATACGCCCCCAACGGGTGCGGGTACGGTCAATGATCAGTCCGCTGATGGTATCGTCCGCCGCATCATAAATGGAGGCAAACAGGTTGATGTTTGCGTACGCGGTAGTGTTCAGCTTTAAAAACTGGATCATAAAGAATTCCTTGAACGCACTGGTAAACTGGTCCAAGTTCTTCTTACCGAAGTTCACCAGCACAAAGGCGGCGATCTCCTTCGGTGACAAGTAGCGCTTTTTGGTATAAGCCAGCCGTTCCAATTCTTCCAGTTCAGAATCGTTCAGCTGCTGAGACTCAACTTTTTCTGCCAAAACATTCCCTCATTTCAGGGCCGTAGCCCAACAAAATCATAACGATATAATTTTAGCATAATAAGTAGAGCAAATCAACACTTTTTTCTGTACAAAAGTAACAAGATAATGCACGATGAGAAACGTTGTGTAACATTTCTCCCGGCTTTTGATTTTTGCCGGCAATTCTATTGACAACCGGCGCCAAACATTATAAAATATTTTGGTGAATATGATAGCTGTAACGGACTGATAGTAACGGACTGATATTCGTTTCCATATTCATTTTCATTGATAACAGAACCAGCGCCACGGCGCCGAAAGGATGTAGACTATGGCATCGACCTGCCCCAACTGCGGCAAAAAATTACATTTTTGGAACATTAAGGCGGAGTGCTCCGCCTGCGGTGTGAGCATTCCTAATTTTGATTGGGAGGCCAGACTGGAGGAGGACAACCGCAATGCGGAAAAAGCCTTCGGCGTGTTTAACCGCACCCTCAGCCGTATGGCGTATTCCATGTGGGGCACCAAGCTGCGCATTGCTCGCCTGGTGCTGACCTTTTTGCCGGCTGTGGGCTTCATTTTACCTTGGTCCAATATCAAAGGCACTGGCTCCAGTTTTGTGCTGAGTATTCTCGCTTTTGACGGCAGCAAGTCGCTGATTGACTTTTTCAAGGCATTTTTTGGCGATGTAGGACTATTTACCACAACTATGGGTATGGAGGGCTACGGCGGTCCGGTGACCCTTGGTGTGATTGGCTACTTCCTGTTCTTACTCAGTGCTTTATTTATTGTGATCGCGTTCTTTATGGTACTGATCCGCTGCAAGAATTCCAAGACCAAGACGACCATTGTTTTTGATGTGCTGTCTATTGCGGCTT